>WUUC01098695.1_pt1 | contig 17146 bp, 41 predicted proteins | sample 6278441 | NCBI WGS metagenome assembly WUUC01 (sample SAMN13675441, study PRJNA597444) | soil metagenome | isolation source: soil | place: USA: Washington | collected 2017-10 | reverse complement strand
TTGAGGATGCCGGGCGGGTCGTCTACCGGGCTCCGGCGCGCCGTGGACTGTTCGGCCGTTACGTCGCCGGAAGGATGAGCCGGTGATCGCCGCTCTGTTCGCCGCCGTCGTGAAGATCGTTTATGTCGTGCTCTTGGGGAGCGCCGGTGACGTCGGGGTGACTGCTCTGGACGTGCCGGAAAGCGTCGCCGAGGTTGGCGAAGCTCCGGGGGCAGAAGGAGCAGAAGTAGGTGTCCACGCGGGGAGTCTGCCCGAGGCGCCGGCGCCGGTGGCGTCCCCACCGGCGCCGGCGGAGGTCATCCTGCCCGAGCTGCCGGAGGCGCCGGCGACGGATGCGCCGATGTGCTCCTCCGATGTTGTGTCGGAGTGCTGGGAGTCGGACCCGGCCGATGACGTGGTGACGTGGGATCGGCCCTACGTCAACGGGCTCCCCACTCCGCCCCACTCCGCCCCACCGTCCGAAGGTGGTTGAGCACATAGAGTCACGACAAAGGACCCGGCCGGGGGAAGACGGCCGGGCTCTTTGTTGTCGTGACGGAATTACGGAGTGGGCAGGGAGACGCGCCACGCGGACGGGTCCGCGCTGTCCCACTGCTGGACGGCCGGTGACGGCTCCTCGGCGAGCTCCTCGGCGGCCTCCTGGTCCTCGTCCACGGACACGAGCCCGAGCCGGGGGGCCGGGATCGCGGCCGCCGGCGCCGGGGCGGCGTCCACGCGGGCGAGCCGGCGGCCGGACTCGGTGACGACGGCGGCGGCGAGCTCGTGGAGGTCGCCGGCGGGCAGGTTGGACAGGCCGCCGATGAGCAGCGGCGCGAGCTCCCGGGCGATCTGCGCTTCGTCCACGACGTCGGCGGCGCCCTGGCCGGTCAGCTGGGTCCGGCGGAGCGCTTCGAGATGGGCGCGCAGGGTGTCCAGGCCGTAGCGCTTGTTTCCATCGGCGACCCATGCGGTTGTGCGGGCGGCGATCGCCTCCACGATTCCGCCGTGTTGCGCGATCTGCGCTTCGTCCTGCGCGGTGAGGTTGAGAGCTCCCATGACGTCCTCCGTTGTGGTTGGGCTGCCGCCGGGCGCGGCGAGCCTGTTGACGTGATCGATCGCGGCCATGCCGTGCCGGCCGGGGCATGCGGTGGAGGCGCCGGGCGCCTGCTGGTGTCCGCCGTTGAGCGCGGCCCGGCGCCACCAGCCGCGCGCGGCGCCCTCGCGGAGCAGCTGCGCGGTGGCGGCGATCTGATGGATCGTCGGCCGGGTCACGTCGTAGTTGCCGACCCACACGATCGCCCGGGCGCGGTCGTTACGGCCGGCGGTGTGGGCGCCCTCGCGCTCCACGGAGTGACCTTCGTAGACGCGGCCGGTGGGCATCACGGCGAAGGTGTAGGAGATGCCCCGGCCGAAGCGCTGCTCGCCGATCCGTTCGAGGGTCCGCATGGCGGCGTGCTCGTCATCGAAGGGGGCCACGAGGTCCGGGGCGATCGTGACGGAGTGGTGCAGCCACACTTCGCCGGCCGGGAGGGTCGAGGTGCCGTAGCCGTCCTCATGGACGGCGCCCCACTGCTCGCGGGTGATGATCTGCACGGGAGTCCTTTCGGTCACGGCCACGCCGCCCACGCAACGCGGACGATCGCGCCGCCCAGGCGGGCGTGCGTGTCCATGCGGAACGCGACCAGCTGGAGGTGCGTGGAGGTGATCGCGCCCAGCGTCGGTAGGAAGATCGAGTTGATCGTGTCGTTCCGGAAGACCGGGGCGAACATCGCGTGTGACGGCGCAAAGCCCATGCCGTGAGCGATGTTGAGCAGCCCGGAGGCGTCGGTCGTGCCCAGGACGGTGCCCCGGTAGGTGATCGCCGGTTTCCACTGCCCGTCAATCACGGTCTCCAGCCCGACGGCCCGGGTCCGGCCGGCGGCGACGTCGGTCCCCCACGGGTCGAGGTAGATGTCCCCCGGCCCCCGGAGGCTCATCTCGCTCCCGGGGCCGGTGTTGGGGAAGCTGCGGAGCTCCAACGTGGGCCGGTTGCCGCCGGGGGAGACGGGGGAGGCGCTGATGCTGATGACGCTCGCGCCGTCGGAGAGGGCGCCGGCCTCGATGTAGCCGGGGCCGTCCTGATCGTTGTCGGGGTGGAGCATGATCGCGCCGCCGCCGTACCGTCCGCCGCTGTCGGCGATGACGACGCGGCCGGGGCCGGCGCCGGTGTCCACGCTCGCGGATCCGGTCGCGGTGGTGAGCGGGTTGCGGAAGGGCACGGCTCAGCCCTGCCGCATGACGCGGACCTGCATGCGGAACGTGCCGACCGATCCATCGGTCGCCCCGGACCACACGGCGAGCAGCTGCGAGCCCGGCGCCAGCTGGAGCCCGGACAGTGAGCCGCCGACGTCGAAGTTGCCGGTATCGGTGCCGTCGAGGAGGAAGCCCTCGGCCTCCTGCCCGTCGTAGATCCGGAAGACCGTCGCGTCGGCCGACGTGCAGCTCGTGACCATGTGATCGATGAGCCACAGCTCGTCGGTGGGCAGCTGCTCCCCGTAGGCGGTCGCCTTGCCGCCGGTGGCCGCGCCGGAGGTGAGCACGACGCGCGGCTTGTAGTCGGCCAGCCGCCAGCCGGCGGCGGGCGCGTCGTAGGTGGGCAGGGTGAGCGTCACGACGTCACAGACCGGGGAGGAAGTGCAGCGTCCACGGCCGGCGGACGCCGCGACGCTCGTAGGCGTCATAGATGAACCACGTACCGGCGATCAGGCAGGCGGCGCCGACCGCGAGCGCGTGATTGTGGTTGGCCAGGTGCGGCCCGGAGATGGTCACGGCTGCCCCCCGGCGGCGATCCGGGCGAAGTAGCCGGTCGGCGGGTCCTCGTCCAGCGGGTAGGCCGGGACTGGCCGGGCTGCGGTGCTCCCCGAGGCGCGCGCCGTTACCGTTCCGTTACCGACCTCGAGTTTTTCGGGCTGCTTGGGGGACGCGGGGAGCGCGGCGCCGCCGCCGACGCCGGCGAGGGTCATGCCGAGCAGCGGCAGGAAGTCGGGGATGGGCTTGCCGGTGACGGCGAGCACGGTGCAGGCGAGCACGATGACGCCGCAGAGGGCGAGGGCGGCGAGGTCGGGACGGGTCTTCACGTCTTCTCCTATCGGCGGTGCGGGACGGGCGGGCGGGCGGGTTCGAGCGACGTGCGGGGCGCGTCGTCGTGGTCCTGGTCGTGGGGCTGCCACGCGGCCGCCTCGCGGTCGAGGTCGAACAGCCGCCGGCGGCGCTTGGCGGGCTCCGGCCGGGGCGGGTCCTCGGGCCAGTAGGGGAGCGGGATACCGGCGTCTTCGAGCTCCGCCTCCACCTGGCGGCGGCGGGTGCGCTCGGAGGTGACGGTCTTCTCCAGCTCGCCGACGCGGGCGCCGATCCGCTGCAACGAGCCGGCCGCCCGCCGGTAGGCGGCGCCGGCGCCGGCGAAGACGACGCCGGCGACCAGCAGCAGCCACGGCGAATCCGCCCGCAGCGAGCCCAGGACGTCAGCGAGGGTGCTCACGGTCAGTCCGTGGCGCCGAAGTAGATGGAGCCCTGCACAGCGCCGGTCACGGCCACGTAGAGAGACTCGGTGACCGAGACGGCCGGGAGCGGCTGGGTGTCGGCTTCGCCGGCGGCGAGGTTGAGCACGCCGAGGACGGCGCCGGAGGAGTCGCGGCCGTCGTGGAGGGTGACCGTGGCGGGCGCCGCTGCGGTCTCCCGGACACTCCAGCCCATGAGCCGGCCCGGGCCGCGCCATGCGGTCGTGTTGGCGTAGATGGGCAGGTTGCGGGAGCCCTGGAGGCGGAGCGCGTTGGTCGTCTCCAGCAGGCCGGCGCGGATCTCGGCGGCGATCCGCTCGCCCTGGAGGGCGAACTTCTCGGCGATCGAGTCGGCAAGGTTGTCGGTGATGCTCACGAGCTAGTTACTCCTGTCAGAGAGGGCGGTCTTGGCGCCGACGATCACGAGCGCGGCGGCCGCGCCGGCGCCCAGCACCTTGAGCGCGAGCCCCTGGAGGTCGCTCGCCCAGTTGTCGAAGGGGTTGAGCTTGTCGAGGAGGCTCTCCCCCTCCACGAGCCGGCCCTTCTGTGGCTCGTCGGGGGAGCCGGTCGCGGTGCCGGTGACCGGGGCGAGCCGGCGGATCGAGGTGGGGGCGCCGACGCCGGAGACCTTCACGGGCACGCCGGAGGTCTGGGCCTCGATCATCTGCCCGCCGCCGATGTAGATACCGACGTGATCGGTCGCCCCGGGCCGGTCGTAGTACACGACGTCCCCGGGCAGCGCGGAGGACGGCGCGACCGGCTGCCCCTGCCGCCCGAGGTTCGCCGCCGTCGTGCGGGACACGTTGAGCCCGGCCGCCTTGTAAGCGGCGTAGACCAGCCCGGAGCAGTCGAACGAGTCGGGACCTTCGGCCCCCCACACGTACGGGTCGCCCAGCTGATCGCGGGCATAGCCGACGATCCGCTCCCCCACCGTCGCCACAGGTCAGCCGACCTTCTTGGTCTCGGTCCAGAAGGACGAGTCCCTGGCGATCGGAACCGGGGACTGCCCCTGGCCCATGAGCCCCCACTCCTGCGAAGAGAGGAGGTCGCGGTTGCCCTTGGCGTCCACCTGATAGATGCCCTTGCCGGCGGCGTTGCGGTAGAAACCGGGCGCCCACGCCGGCGGCGCGGGCACGGGAACGGGCGCCTGCTGCTGGCGGAGCGCCTCCAGCTGCGGCGCGAGCCAGGACGCGACGTCGGACGCCGAGGAGTCGTAGACGCCTCCCCCGGTGGCCAGCCCGCCGCCGGTCATCGGCGCGGTCTGCCCGCCGGAGGAGAACGCGTACCCGGCCGGCGCCGCCGACGGCGGCGCGGCCACTCCCCCGCCCTGCTTGCGGTGGTAGAGCCCGAGCCCGACGACGCCGGCCGCCGCCACGCCCAGGAGCGCCGGCTTGTTCGCGGCGAGCGTCTGCCCCAGCTGCCCGAGGTTCACGACTGCCCCCGGCGCATGCGGTCGCCGAAGATCGCCGCCGTCGTGCTCTGCGCGGTCTTCTCGCGGTTGAGGTCGGAGTTCTTCTGAGCGATCACGCGGCCGTTGCCCAGCTGCGCGGCCCCACGGAACTGCTGGAGGGTGCGGGTCCAGCCGCCCCAGGTGGCCGACGGCCGGACGACGGCGCGGGCGCCGTTGAGCCCGGACGCCGCCGCGCCGGTGAGCGCGGCGAACAGCGCCCCGCCGTGCGGATCCGGGAGGTACTCGACAACCGGGCGGGTGACGGCGTTGGGCGCCGCCGGGCGCCGGGTCATCGGCCCTGGAAGGTGCGGACGAGCGTGCTCGCGCCGTTGGCGCCGGAGGTGAACGCCTGACCGGCGCCGCTGGCCTGGGAAACCACGATGTAGAGGCCGATCAGGCCAACGGAGTACTTCAGGTAGGTCTTCACGGGTGGAGCTCCTCGCTCAGTTGACCGACGGCCGGTAGGGGCCGGCGGAGGGGGACGGGCGGACGGCCGGGGGGATCGGCACGCTGCCGGGCTGGACCGGCCCGATGAACCCCTCCGGGATGTAGGGGGACGCCACGCCGGGGTTGACGTAGGGGGCCGGGGCGCCGTTGGAGCGGTCCGGGATCGCCGGAACCGCCGGGTCCTTCGCCCGTTTCACGAGCGAATCGACAGCGGTGAGGACGCCGGCGACCTTCCCGGAGCCCTCCCGGGTCGTGGCGACCTGGAGCACGATCAGCCCGAGCGCCGCCCCGGCCGCGCCGGTGAACGCGCCCCGGGCCACTAGGACGGCTCCACGATGTTGAGCCGCACCAGCGCGTTACCGCCGAAGACCTGGCACCCCACCCACACGCCCAGCAGGACCAGCACGACGCCGGACGGCTTCACAGTCGGTCTCCTAGTCGATCTTGTTGAAGAACTTGGCCCGGATGAGCCGCTTGACCTGCGGGATACCGCCCTCGATGTAGTTGAGGGCGACGAACCAGGCGAGCACGGTCAGCACCGCGCCGGAGCCGGCGCCCACGGCGTCGGGCGCTTCGAGCCGGAAGACCGGCCGCTCCCCCGCCGCCGCCGTTGCCGCCGCCGCCTGCTTCGCCTGGTGCTCGTCCTCGGTCTCCCCTTCGGAGAGCCCCTGGTCGCGCCGCTGCTTGCGGATCGCGGCGACCTGGCGCCGCCGCTGGAGCTCCGCGTCAACCTCGCCCGGAGGGAGGTCGTTGAGGTTGGCGGGCTTGCGGCGGGCGCCCCCGCGAGACGCGGCGCCGCGAGAGGCGGCGCCGCGTCCTGCGGTTGCTGCGGCGGCGCCGCGCCCCGCCGTGGCTGCTACGAACGCCACGAGCTCAGGCGCCCGCGTCGTCGGCGACGGTCTCGGCGGTGACGGGGGAGACCTTCGCCGGGTCAACCTGCACGTCGTAGGTGGCCAGCGGCCGCACGGTGACGGCCTCTCCCTCGCCGCCGACGAGCAGCACCACGCCCACGCCCTCCACCTCGGAACCGAGCACGGAGTCTGTGTGCGTGAAGCTCACGACCTGGCCGCGCTTGAGTCGCGCGGTCATGACGTCTTCCCGATGCTGCCGCCCACGGTGGCCGTGGTCTTCCCGACGCGGACACTGCCCGAGGTGCTGAACGCCATGAATCCGAAGGTCAGAGCGGCCAGCACGCCGTACACGACGAGCGGGTTGTCCGGGTGCCACGCCTTGCCCTCGGTCGCCCCACGCGCGGACGGCGTGGACAGCGACGTCAGCGCCGTCCCACCGACCGCAGGATTGGCCGGCGGCGCGTCGTAGAGCCGATAGACCGAGGCGTCAGCGGGAGACCAACTCCCGCCCACGTCAGGCGCCCTGACCGGCGAGGAAGCACGTCTCGGTGACGTACTCGATCGCCGGCGAAGCGAGGACCGGGGTCGTGGTGATCGTGGTCAGCAGGCGGAGCTCCGCCGTGGTGCCCATGTCGATCGTGTCCCGGAAGACGTTCTCATGCGCGAAGTCGTGGCAGAAGTAGCCCTGGAGCCCGAGGTCGGTGTTGTACCGGCGCTCCATGTCAGCGCGCATCGCGGAGCCGTCGAGGAAGGTGTCCGGCGTCTCGTTGTTGCCGAACCGCCACGACAGCGGCCCGAAGTTGGTCGAGGTCATCGCCAGCGGCGCCGCAGCGGTGCCGGCCCCGTTGACCACGCGGCCGAAGATGCGGAGCAGGCTCTTGCCGGCGCCCTGACCGATGATGCGCTGCTCGTTCTCGCCGGAGGCGACGCCGTTGCCGACGCGGCTACCGATGATCGAGTGGAACACCGACAGGTTCGGAACCACGATCTGCCCGTTGTGGCCGATCGGGATCGAGAACTTCGTCGTAGCCACCTGCCACGTGCCGTTGATCACGACGGAGGTGGCGGTGCCGCCGGAGAACAGCTGGCCGACCGGCGTCTCGTCGATCGAGAGCGTCAGGTCCGAGGTGGAGGTCTGGAGGAAGATCGCGCCCAGGAGGTTGCGCTCGTCCTCGGCGACCGGGATCGAGAAGGTCAGGTCAACGGCGTAGGTGCCCGCCGCGATGCCGGTCTGCGAGGTGCCCACGCCCCACGACTCCGAGGCCAGCGACATCGTGCCGTTGGTGCGGGCGACGCCGCCGATCGACTGCGAGACGCCACGGTCGGTCAGGTCTGAGTGCTTCATGTAGTCGCGGGCGCGGAGGTGCTGGAGCCCGCCGCCGCCGGCGGATGCCTGGCCGGTGTTGATCAGGTTGGATTGACCGTTGGCCGTGAAGCGGACGCCGGCGATGCCCAGCGGCCAGGCCGCCGAGGAGTTCGTCGTGCCGCCGGTCACCACGACGTTGCCGACGAATCGGAGCGTGATCGTGGAGAGAATGTCAGCCTTACGGAGCTCGATGACGCGCGTGGTTCCGCCGCCGCCATAGCTCTCGTTCTTCTCCGGCGAGATGTGCCGGAGAGTCTTCTCGAAGAACTCATCGGGATTGACCGACTCGGCGGGAATCGCAATTCCCTGCATGGTGCGGGTCGGCTGGGACTGCTGGACAACTGCTGCGGGCATGGCCGGGATCAACCGTTCTGTCGGGTGGCGTAGGCGTTGAGGGTGCGAAGCCCGGGCACCTTGTCCCCGAGCCGATCCGCCGCGAGGTTGATCACGGGCGGCGTGATGACGGAGACGCCGGCGACGGCGAGCCAGAAGCTCAGCTGCTTACCGAACATCGGGCGGGCTCAGGCGGTCCGCACGCCGGGCAGGGTGCCGGCGCGGAACTTCTCGTGAGCGACGACGACGGCCAGGGCGACGCCGGCGGTCAGGAGCAGCTGCTTAGTGCTGGGCATCGAGGAGCCCTCTCAGGTAGGGGAGATGTGTCCGGGGCTGGCCGCGACGAGCACGGCCAGCAACCCGGCGTGATGGGCGCATGACAGCCCGTATTTGAGCGTGGGCGTGCGGGACACGCCCGGGAATCGCGGAGTTTCCAGGGGTATACGCCTCACCCGTCACACGGCGGGCGCGGCGACCACGGCGGAAGACGCCGAGGTCAGGCGCTCAGACCGTGCGAAATTGCACAGTTGCGGCGTCGATCCGGCCCCGGTCGATCGCCCCGGAGACCAGGGAGACGACGTTGGACGGCCCCTGTTCGAGCTCGCGGGCGGCGTCCAGCTGGAGCCACTCGGAGCACGCGGCGACGAGCTGCTCCACGTCCTCGCGGTCGAGCGCGGCGATGCAGGAGACGGGGTGCGTCTTCGCCTCCACGTAGAGGTACTTCCCTTCGGAGTGCCCGACGGAGAGCAGCGTCCCGGGGTGCCCGTGCCGGCCCTCGATCGTCACCAGCCGATGAAGTGTCACGCGGCCGCCGCCTTCTCATCGGAGGGGAGCGGCTCGTGCCGGTAGAGCGTCTCCCGTTCGGAGTCCCACAACAGGAACCAGTGACCACCACGGCGCCAGGTCTTGAAGCACTCCGCGTCAAACTCTTTCGGCGGAAAGCCAATCTCCTCCGCGATCCGACGGCGGTCCGACGGATTCGGTAACTTGAAGATTGCGACCAAATCCGATTGTGCAATGGTCAGCGGATCCACGAATACCGGCCGGGGACCATCGAATAATGCGGTGACGTTGTAGTGCCTGTTTTGTTGCAACAGGGTCCGCATGTGCGGCCCGGGGCGGCCGTTGGGCATGAGCTCGCCGACCTCGCCGGCCCACAGCAGACAGCGGTGATCCTGCGGATACAGCGCGAGCCCTACCGCGCGGTCCAGGTCCTCGCGGTAGGTGGCGCTGCCGGGGTGCGCCCGGTAGTGGAGGCTCTGCGGCCGCCGCCGCTCCCCCACCCCGGCCGCCGGCGCCGGGAACTTCGCCGGCAACGGCTCGGTGATCCTCTCGGCGTCCTCGCCCGGATCCGCGTTGCCGTTGACGTCGATCACCAGCCGGTCATACGGCCACGACTGGAAAATCAGGCGGTTGAGGTAGCTCTTGCCTGACTTCTTCTTGCCCCACGCCGAGACGAACATGGGGGAGCCGTCGGGATCGAGGTCCATCAACGGGGAGTCGTCGGCGTCCATCTCCTCGGTCACGACGTCGCCCCGGGGTCGTAGCGCCGGAGCCACTCCTCCGGCGTCAGGTCGTCAGGGATGCGCGCGATCACGTAGGACCGGGCGACCGGGCGACCGTCGGCGCCGGTCTCGTCCTCGTGACGCCAGATGTAGCGGCCTCGGAGCTGGAGCCTCATCGCGGCCGCCGGTCAGCCAGCCGGAACAGCAGCGACGCCACGAAGTAGCGGAGCTCCCTCATCGCCAGAGCCGATCGCCGGCCGGGACTGTCGCGTCTCCTGGCGTGATCGGACCCCGGAGCGCCGTCCCGAACCGGGCGCGGGTCTCCCGGCAATGCCCGCACGAACAACGCTCCTGCTCGTGGTCGAACCGGGTCACGGTCGCGCCCCGGAGCTCAGCGTCGAGGAGAACGAGCTCCAGCACGCCGGCGGCCGCGCGCTTGGTGAGCTCCTCCTCCGGGCGGGGCCGCCGAGTGACCGGGGGGCCGGTGATGACGCCGACGATCGCGCCGGCGAGCGCCCAGCGGAGGAGCTCCTTCACGACGCACCCCGGGGGGCGGTGGCGGCGTCGAGCACGAAGATCGCGGCGGAGGCGATCAGCCAGCGCAGGAGGGAGTTCACGCCGCCGCCCCCTCGTCGCCGACCTCGGCGCCCAGGTTCACGCGGGCATCGAGCGCCCGGGCCTGCTGGCTCTTGGCGATCTGCTTGGAGGCGTAGCGGGTGAGCCCCATCATCGCGGCGAGCAGGTCGGCGGTGTCGGGGGAGACCTCGCCGATGCCCTCGTGACGCTGCGCGATCCGGGCGAGCGGGTCGCCGATCGCTTCGGCGTCGGCCTCGTCGGTGGCGTAGAGCCCCGCCTCCTGCTGCCCCGGCGTGCGGGCCAGGACGCGGTGCGCGGTGTCGCCGGCGATGAGCACGCCGCCCCGGAAGGTGTCCCGCAGGCCGTCACCGTTGAGCGGGTTAGTAACCCGCGACGATCCCTTGGAGGGGGTGCCGTCGCGGCTCTCGCTCTGCTCGTCGTGCGGCTCGTCGTGCGCGGAATCCTGCCCGAGCCCGGGGAGCTCGCTCGTCTGCTCCGGACTGCTCGCGGGGTTCGGGATCGTCTCGGACGTCAGAGGCGGCGCCGGCTGACGGAACCCCAGCACCGGCGCCCCCGTCCTCATCGGGCTTGGCGCCGTCGTCTGCGGCGGGTCGCTGAGCTCTGGGCTTGCTGCTGCGGGGGGCACGGATCTTGGCCTCTCGGACGCGGTGGAGGGAACCGTCGGCGCCGTCGGCGCCGTCGGTGGTCGTGGTGTCGGTGGCGGGCTTGGTCGCCGCCGGGGCGCCCTTGGCGAAGCGCCGGCGGGTGACCGGGAGCTCACAGCCCTCGTGCTTGCAGGGACCGGACTGAGTGACCCGGCCGGGCGCGGACGTGCTCTCGGTGAGGTGCCCCTCGGCGCACGTCCCCCGGACCTTGATCCCAGCTTTACTCACAGTTGTGGACTGTATGCGTTGAGCAACTGTCTCCGGGAGTAGACACTATGCAAACCACCACGTCAGTCCCGTCCACCCCAGGAGACGCCCATGCCGAGAGCAGCAACCACCGTCGCGCCCGTGGAGAGCGACCTCACGCCCCGATTGGAGGCCGCCAACCGCGCGTGCAAGTCGGCCGAGACGGCGCTACGGAACGAGCGGGAGCTCCGCCGGCGCCTGGTCAACGAAGCGATCGATGCGGGCATGAGCTACGGGGCGGTAGCGAAAGCCCTTGGCGGGACGCGCGGGCTCGTGTCCAAGATCCTCGCCAAGCCCGAGCCCGTGGAGGAAGCGTGAAGACGCCGCCGGCCATTGTCGGCACGCTCCGGGACCTCGAGAACCCGGAGCGGGCGCCGGAGGTGGTCGTGCTGCCCTTCCGGACCCGCGAGGAGGGAGGGAGCTGGCAGCGCCAAGAGGCCGAGTGGGTGGGGATGCTCCTCCACATGGCACAGACAGCCCTGACATGGCGGTCTGACGACATGGGGGATGAGGTAACCAGGCTCGCGCGGGACATCGCCCGGTGCGCCGCCGATCCGAGCGGGGGCATGCCGTCGCTCTACGGTGCCGGGATCACGCTCGTGGTCACCCGCGAGCGCATGCCCCGCGCGGAGGTGGCAGCGTGAGCTACCGGCGCCAGCTGCGGCGCGACCGGGAGCGGTGGCGCCGCGAGGTCGCTACCGAACTGCTCAACCGAATCGTGGAGGAGCGCGGGCTCACGCTCGTAGATGGCGAGCTACCGCCCGGGGTACGGCTGGAGGAGCCGACGAAGGAGGAGACGACGTGACGTCGATCGAGGCGGAGCTCCTGGAGCTCGTGGAGGGGCCGGCGCTGCTCTGCCGCCGCTGCGGAACGCCGTTCCCGCTCCACGGCGACGCCGGCGGCCCGGTCGGTGTGCGCGTTGGCGGGTGGGACTCCCCCGCCAACGCCCTCCGGATCACCTGCCCGGGATTCCAATGGGTCGATCCGGCCGGGCCGCCGGTCGGCTCCTACCGGGAGCCGCCGGCGGCCGGGTACTAGGCGAGCTGGCCGGCGAGCGTGGCCACCTGGTCCCGGACGTACCCGAGATCCCGATAGGTCTCGCCCGGAAAGACGAGGAGCCCCGGCGCGTAGTCGTCGCAATGTGAGCAGTCGAAGCCGAGCCACCACACATGGGCCGGTCGGCCCTCGAACGGGACGTGACAGATGCCGGACTCCTCCGGCGCGTCGTCCCGGCAGCTGCCCGCGAAGGTCAGTCCGCCGTGGACGTCGACGTCGACGTCGAGGTAGTCGGCGCCGTGGAGCGGGTGCCCCGGGGGAACGCCGACGTACCCGCACCACGCGCCGAACGGCCCCCGGACGGCCAGGCAGTCCAGCCCGGTCGCCGGGTCGATCCATTGCACCTTGTCGGGCTCGTCCCACCACGGCCCGGGGGGAGCGGTCAGGCCGCGCCGGTTCAACCGGGGCCGCCCCTCCTGCGTCCAGACGCGCTCAGTCGTCTCGGTCATCTCGTGATCCTTTCGTGTCGGCACTCCGGGCACGCGATCGCGCCGGAGAGCGGGTGCGGGACGTCGCCGGCCGGGACGCCGTGTGCGCATGTCGTGCGGAGCGCGGCGTGCCAGCGGCGTTGCGTCGCGCGCTTCTCCGCCGCCGCCGCCGCCGCCGCCTGCCGCGCCCACTCCTCCGCCACGCTGGGCCGGTCGGCCGGGTCGAGCTCGCGGAGCAGCATGGCCAGGTACGCGGCCGGCGTCTTCAACGTCCGGGGCACGCGCCAGCCGCGCGACGCGAGCACGTCCCGGAGCCCGAGCTCCACGTCACGCGGCGTCCAGCCCGCTCGGGCGTGCTTGGACAGCGCGGGCATGATCCGGCGTACCGAAACGCCCGACAGCCACCCTGTGCGGCTCTGGACGGCCTCCGCGAGCCTCCTCGTGGACGGATGAGCCCCGCCCGCCCGTCGATCTGTGCCCTCTGGTGCCGTGCCGCGAAGCGGCGCCTCCTCGCAGTTCTCGGTTTGGCGCCGAAGACGAGTACTCCGAAGGTGAGAGAAACGAGTAACTATCTTGGCGCCGGGTGGGGGGCCACCGTCCACAGATTGCGGCCGGGCGCCAAGATCATTACTCGTTTCTCTCACCTTCGGAGTACTCGTCTTCGGCGCCCGACGCCGGCGAGAGCAGAGCGCGAACTCAGCCGCGACCTGGCGATGGGAGCTCCCCCGCCTCCACGCCTCGATGCGCTCAGCGCGGGTCATGATCGACCGGCCCCGCACGAGCTCCACGAGCAGCCCCAGGCGCTTGAGGACGCGGCGGGCGCGCTTCACGGTGGAGAGGGAGACGCGGGCGACCTCTAGGAGCCGCTCGTTAGTCGGCCGGCAGTCCCGGCCGGTCCGGTAGTCGGCGAACGCCGCATGTGCCCGGGCGACGGCGACCACCGTGTCAGCGGCGATCCGATGCTCCCGGAGCGCGTCGTCGGTGAGCGCGTCGGCGACCTCGGAGAGCCAGTCGTCGGCGCCCCACCACGACGGGAGCCGCGACGTCGCGCCCGGATCCGGACGGATGCCGGCGGAGATACGGCGCGAGCAGACAGCGGCGGTCACTCCTCGCCCCGTCGCTCGCGTCGCTCGCGGTCGGCTCGCTCGCGCATGGCGGCGATCGCCTGCCGGTCGAACTCCGCCGCGCGAGCCCGGAGCGCCGGGTCGCGCTGCCCCTCGATCGCCTCGGCCCGCTCCGCGTGGCCACGAGCCCGCCGGGCCGCCGCCTCCGCGCTCAACGCCGACCGACGCGCCACGAGCAGCGCGACGACGGACACGGCCAGCGCCAGCACCGCGAGGACCAGGCCCACGACGTCGCCGGCGCTCACGGGCGGACTCCGTGCCGGCGGACGACGTTGGCCAGTCGCTCGCGCTCCTCGGACCAGAGCGCGAGGCGGAGCTCCGCCGCGCGGAGCTCAATCTCGCGGCGCCGCGCGGTCATGCGCGGGGGAGCGGCCGCGTCGTCCAGCTGGCCGACGCGGATCAACGCGAGCGTGTTGGCGGCGTCGCGGAGCTCCTCGCGCACGACGGCCAGGTCTTCGAGAGCTTCGGCCAACTGCGGCGGTGGAACCGCGCTCACAGCTGCTCCCCCGGCCCGATGTCCGGGTCGCGGTCGAGCTCGTCGGCCAGCGCGCGGAGCAGCGCGGCCCCCTTGAGCTCCTCGATCCCGACGGCGGGCGGGCGCCGGCGGACGGTCTCCCGGATCGGTTGCATCGGCCGGGTCTCGTCACCAGCCGGCGCCGCAGGGAGCACGTCGGCGGAGAACTCCGGGTCCACGACGAGCGCGATCCCCTGGCCGGCGAAGCTGGAGGCGACCTGTTCGGGGAAGTGCTGAGCGCACGCGAAGCGGGGAGCGTCTCGAAGCGACGTCCGGGGCGGGGTGCCGGCGCGCATGACGGCGTACTTCACGACGGCGGTGGCGCCGCACCAGCGGCAGGGGATGGGGTCTGTTGCCATGTCGGGGGCTCCTGGGAAGGGGGAGCCCCGGGCCGCGTTCCGCGCTTTGTCGGTGTGAGCCGATACGCTGGGACAACGGCCCGGGGAGGGGCTCGTATCTGATTGGCGTGGGGCCGGGGTGGGGATCCCGGCCCTTCGCATGTCTCAGGTCATCGGGCCGCCCGGATTGCCAGCTGCTCGCCGCTCGCAGCGGGAGCGCGCCGCGCGGCCGTCCGCCGCTCAGCGGCCGGGAGCTCGCGGAGCAAGATGCCGTGAAGCACGCCCTTGCCCCAGCGCCGGCCGGTGCGCGGCGGGATGTTCAGCCGCTCTAGCTCGTCGGCGATCGTCTGGAGCGACCAGCCCCGGCGCGCGAGGTGGCAGACCAACCACACGACCGGCTGCTCGTCGGGGTGCGGGATGAACTCCTGCCCGGTGCCGGTCCAGCCGTAGGGGGGTTGGCCGCCCAGGCGGCCGCCGGCGGCCGCGACGCGGGCGCGGCCGTCGCGGAGGTTGGCGATCCGCTGTTCGCGCGTGGGTGGCACGGGTGTCACTCTGCCGGGTGACGTTCATGGACTCAACCCGGAGAGCGGGTACGGCGTGTCGGGCGTTTCGCCGGTTATCCGGGGTGGACGGGGTATCGCCCGGAAAGGGGCTCCGGCGGCGTGCTTTCGCCTCCGCCACCGGAGCCCCATTCCGGTCACTCCACGCCGAGGAAGCGTGCCGACTCCTCTAGCGGCTGGAGGTAGGCACGCCAGGAGCGCACCCGCAGCCGCGCCACGGTGGCCTCGATCCGCCGGAGCTCGTTCTCCTCCGGGTCTCGGCTCCATCGTTGAGCCTCCGCCGCCTCGTAGTAGGTCCTCTCCGCCGCCGCGAGGTAGTTGCGCGCCTTTCTCAGCCGTTGGGCGACCTCGGCGGCGCTGTAGCTCGCCTCCGTCATGACGTCCCCGGGATTCGGTGCTCTTCGAGGTACTCCCCGACGTGCCCGACCGTGCCGGCGACCAGCTGGCGCACGTAGTCGGCTTCCCACGAGCCCTGTCGGCCCCGGAGGAGCTCGTGCACGCCGCCGACGTTCGCCGCCGTGGCGGCGAGCGCCCGCGCGATGAACTCCGCCATGTCGGCCGGGCCGGTGTTGGCTATGCGCCCGTTCTTGTCCCGGACGGTCCAGCGGAGCCGCCATGCGCGGGTGAGCGACCGCACCGTGTCGGCGAGGAGCTCGTCGTACCGCTCCCGGTAGGCATCGCGCCCCGTCATCAGTTGAGCTCCAGCATGAGCGCGGTCGTCAGTGAGCGCGCCTGGTCGCGGGTGAGGCGCATCTCCCCGACGTCGCCACCATCGTTAACGGCGATCGTGAGCCGCCCGTCAGCCTCTAGATAGAGCGCGGCGGCCTGAGTCCTATCGGCGCTGGTCTCCACCCAGAGCGCCCGGTCGCCGGTCATGCCGGCGCCTCGGTCTCGTCGGGCCGGCGCCAGCGCTTCCATGCCACCTGTCGGGAGGTCATGCCGGCGGCGTCGGCGATCTGCTGCCAGGTGGCGCCGAGTCCGCGCGCTTCGGCGACGGCGGCGTCGAGCTCGTCGGTTGCGAGCTTGGCGCCGGCCGCGTGGCGTGCGATATCGGCGAGCACTTCGGCCCGGTGGCGGAGCGCCGCCATGTCGAGCTCTTCGAGCTTCTCCAGAAGTAGCGCCCGCTCCGGGTTCCCGGATACGAGCTCCTCGCGGGTGATCGAGTAGGGGAGGGGCATCTGCCCCGGCACGTGCTCCGGGCTGTCATCGGTGGTTGTCATGCTGGCATTCTGTCATCCTTGGTTCACTCTTGTCAGCGATACGACTCAAGGATGCGAACTCGTCAACCGATGGGTACAACATGACGATCTTCTCTCGCCGCCGGGCGCCGAAGCCCCGGCCCCAGCTTGTCGCGTGGACCGAGCACTACCGCGTTGAGAACGGGCGCACCGTCGCCCGCGACGCGTGGGTCCAGTTCCCCGGCGCCGACGCTCCCCGACTCGTGCCCGTGGCGGTGGCGGCGTGAGCGCCCCGGCCGCCGTCGTCCGGCTGGACGCCGCCCGGGCGCGCCGCCTGACCGACCAGTTGCGCGAAACCCTGGACCTGGCCGTCGAGCTCGTGCGCGAGCTCCACGTGGGGGAGGGGTGGCGGGCGCTGGGCCACTCGTCGTGGCCGGAGTTCTGCCGGGCGGAGCTGCCGCAGCTGGCCGTGATCGTGCGCGGCATGCCGAAGGTGGAGCGCCGGGCGAAGGTCGCGGAGCTCCGCGCGTCCGGCATGAGCCTGCGCGACGTCTCCGAGGTGACCGGGCTCGCGCCCAACACGGTCCGCACGGACGCGGCCGCCGGCGGCGTGGTCCTGGAGGTCACGCGCGGCCGGGACGGGGCGCTCCGGTCGGCGACGGCCACGGCGCCGGCGACGCGGCGCCGGCGAGAGCCGAAGACCGATCGCACGGTCGCGCTGCTCGCCGGCGCCGGCCCGGACGGGCTCACGGTCCGGGACGTGGCGCGCGAGCTGCGCTGCCCGCAGCACATGGCGGCCGCGACGCTCACGCGCCTTGAGGATGCCGGGCGGGTCGTCTACCGGGCTCCGGCGCGCCGTGGACTGTTCGGCCGTTACGTCGCCGGGAGGATCGCCCGATGATCGCCGCGCTCCTCGCCCTCATGGTCAAGCTGGTCTATCTCGCGCTCCTCGCGGGGAGCCCCGGCGTCGAGAGCTCGCCAGTACCGGAGCAGC
>WUUC01120633.1_pt1 | contig 17149 bp, 15 predicted proteins | sample 6278441 | NCBI WGS metagenome assembly WUUC01 (sample SAMN13675441, study PRJNA597444) | soil metagenome | isolation source: soil | place: USA: Washington | collected 2017-10 | reverse complement strand
GCCGCGTGCGCCTGCGACGCCTGGATCAGCTCGTTGAGGTCCCCACCGGCGAAGAAGGTCTTCTTCGCCGAAGTGATCACCACACCGGTGATCGAGTCCTTCTCGGACTCCAGCCGGTCGACGACGGCACCGAGCGACTCGCGGAAATCGGCGTTCATCGTGTTCGCCGACTGCTGGGGGTCGTCGAGGGTCAGCACGACGATGCCGTCGGCGTCCTGTTCCCAGCGGATGGTCTTGGGTTCAGTCATGGTGTGTCTCTCGCCCCTCGGATCAGATGCGCTCGATGATGGTGGCGAGGCCCATGCCGCCGCCGATGCACAGCGTGACCAGCGCCCGCCGGGCCTGGCGGCGCTCCAGCTCATCGACCATGGTCCCGAGGATCATGGCGCCCGTGGCGCCGAGTGGGTGGCCCATGGCGATCGCGCCGCCGTTGACGTTGACCTTCTCCTCCGGGATGTCCAGGTCCTTCATCCACTTCAGGACGACGGAGGCGAAGGCCTCGTTCAGCTCGAAGAGGTCGATGTCGTCGATGGTGAGGCCGGCGGTCTTCAACGCCTTGCGGGTGGCCGGCGTCGGCCCGGTGAGCATGATCGTGGGATCGGAGCCGGTGACCGCCGTGGCCACGACACGTGCCCTCGGCGTGAGCCCCAGGTCCTTGCCGACCTGTTCGTCGCCGACGAGCACCAGCGCGGCGCCGTCGACGATGCCGGAGGAGTTGCCGCCGGTGTGCACGTGGTTGATCTTCTCGACGCTGTGGTACTTCTGCAGCGCGACCGCGTCGAATCCGCCCATCTCGCCGATGCCCTCGAACGACGGCTTGAGCCCGCTCAGCTTCTCCACCGTCGTACCGGGGCGGCGGTGCTCGTCGTGGTCGAGCACGGTGACGCCGTTGATGTCGGTGACCGGCACGACGGACTTCGCGAAGTAACCGCCCGACCAGGCCGCTTCCGCCTTGTTCTGCGAGCGCACCGCGAAGCGGTCCACGTCCTCGCGGGAGAAGCCCTCGAGGGTGGCGATCAGGTCGGCACCGATGCCCTGAGGCACGAAGTAGGTGTCGTAGTTCGTCGCGGGGTCGAGGAACATCGCCCCACCGTCGGAGCCCATGGGCACCCGGGACATGGACTCGACGCCGCCGGCCAGCAGCAGCCTGTCCCAGCCCGCGCGGACCTTCTGAGCAGCCTGGTTGACCGCTTCGAGACCGGATGCGCAGAAGCGGTTCAGCTGCACCCCGGCAACCGAGTCGGGCAGGTCCGAGGCCATGGCGGCAGCCCGCGCGATCACGCCGCCCTGGTCGCCTACCGGTGAGACGACGCCGAGGATGATGTCGTCGATCAACGCCGGGTCGAGTCCGGGGTGTCGGGCTTTGATCTCCTCGATCAGACCCACCACGAGGTCGATCGGCTTGACTCCGTGCAGGGATCCGTTCTTGCCCTTGCCACGAGGCGTGCGGATCGCCTCGTAGATCAACGCCTCAGTACTCACGTCGAAGGTCCTTCCTGCCGCGCTGCATGGTGGGAACCAAGCTAATTACCAATAACTTAGCCCCGGTAAACGCCCAGGTGTCAATGGGTTACAGCGAACGCTACGCACGCTAGGGTGTTCTTACCTATGCAGCGAAACGCCGAGTCGACACAGCGCCCGCGCGACCGCAAGAGCCAGTTGGCCTTTCTCGCCGCGGATCTGTTCCGCACGCGCGGCTACCGCGGTGTCGGCATCAACGACATCGCGGGTGCCGCGGGCATCACCGGGCCTGCCTTGTACCGGCACTTCGCGGACAAGCAGTCGATCCTCGCGCATGTGCTGCTCTCCGGCCTCGCGGACCTGGAGAACGCCACGAGTGACACGCTGGCCGGGAACGACACACCCTCGCCAGGCGATGTCGAGACGTTGCTCGCCCGGTTGGCGACGCTGGCCGTCGACCGAAGGGACATCGCGGCGCTGTGGCGATGGGAGGGCCGGCACCTCTGCGAGGAGGATCAGCACGGGATCCGCTTCCGATCCGCCGCGATCATGACGACCTGGACGTCGGCGCTGTGCAGGATCCGCCCCGAGCTGCACCCCGACGAGGCTGAGTTGCTGTGTTGGGCGGCGTTGAGCGTCTTCGGGAGCGTGGCGGTGCACCGCACGGCCATTGCCAAGCGGTCGTTCGCCTCGCTGCTGGTACGGATCGCCCTGCGCGTGCTGCATCTGAAGTTGCCCGCAGCCCCCGTGGCCGCGCCGGTGCCTCCACCGGATTTCGGCCGCCCGCCGACGACCCGGCGCGAGCAGCTGCTCGAGGCGGCCACCGGCCTGTTCCACCAGCACGGGTTCCACTCGGTGAGCATGGAGGAGATCGGCGCTGCTACCGGTATCGCGGGCCCCAGCGTCTACCGGCACTTCCCGAGCAAGACGGCCCTGCTCTCGGCCATCTGCCATCGCGCCGCCGACCGGCTTGCGCTCGGGGCGGAGTTCGCACTGCGCACGAGCGAGCCACCGAACGCACAGGAGGCCCTGTGCAGGCTCTCCGGGGCTTACGTCTCGTGCATCACGGGCACACACGAGCTCGCCGTGTCCTTCTCCAGTGACCCGGTCCACGTGTTGGAGAAGGACAAGGCGGAGCTGCTCGGGAAACAGCGGGACTATGTCGCCAGGTGGGTTCAGCTGCTCGGCGACGTCCACCCCGATCTGACGCCGCGTGCTGCCAAGATCACCGTGCACGCCGCGCTGACCATCGCGAACGATCTCGTGCGCACGCGCAGGGTGAGTTCGCGGCCCCACCTGCCGACAGAGCTCAACGCCTTGATGACCGCGGTGCTCGACATCGAGTGATGGCCCTCCGGAGCTGAGCTGGCGATCAGTGACTCGCCGCGGTCGGTCCCGCACGCGGCGTCGTCCCCGCCCCAAACGTCGCCGTGGAAGCGATCGCGTGCTCGGGCCGGGCTCAGGGAGCCTTGACGATCAATTCGGGTGGAACCGGTCTGTCCTGTTCCAACGCGCGGAACAGCCCATCCGATTTCGCCTTGTCCCACAACAACGCCGAGCCGACACCGGGCACGTCGACGGACCCGCCGACAGGAACGGTCGTCGTGACCAGTCCACCGCTGCCGACGCCTCGCATCGTGTAGGCGAGCAAGCCAAGGTCGTGCAGCCGGTCGTCGTCTGACACCGCGACGCTTCCCGCGCCGCGCGCGACCATCGGCAGCGACTTGAACGGGTTCGCCAGGACTTCTCGGCTGGTGCACTTGTGCACCAACGCTTGGAACAACTGCCGCTGGTGCTCGGCACGTTCGAGGTCACCGCGCGCGAAGGCACGAGTACGCACGAAACCCAGCGCTTGCGCACCGTCCAACTTCTGGCAACCGGCGTCGAGGTTGAGGTTGATCTTCGGGTCGTGCAAGGCCGTCGGGAGGCACATCCGCACCCCGCCGACGGCGTTCACCACCCCGGCGAAGCCTCCGAGGCCGACTTCCAGGTAATGGTCCACATGCAGTCCTGTGTTCTCCTCCACAGTCCGGGCGAGCAACGTCGGGCCGCCGAGGGAGTACGAGGCGTTCAGCTTGTTCCGGCCGTACCCGTGGATCGCTACGAACGAGTCGCGCGGCAGGCTGACCAGGGTCGGCGCTCCCGGCCCGGACGGAACGTGCAGCAGCATCGCGGTGTCGGTGCGCGCACCCTCGGCTTCTGTCTCGCCCCCCGTGGAGAGTTGCCGCTCCTCCTCTTCGGACAGACCCCGCCTGCTGTCCGAACCCACCAGCAACCAGTTCGTTCCGCCCGTTTCCATTGCACGCCCTCGGTAATCGGTGAACACCGGAACGCGTTCGAGGGAGAAGTCCAAGTACAGCACCGTGCCGGTGATGAGAACCAGCAGGGCGACGAGCGTGATCGACAGCAGCCGTCGGGAGCGGCGAAAGAAGGTTTTCACTTTCTGTGTCCTGGCCCTACTTTTCGGGTGACACGCGCACACCCCGACACCAGCGCGCTGTGGTCCTATTGATCGTAACGTTACCGTATCGTGTCTCGATTAATCCATGTGAGTGATCTCTTGCCCCAACTGCCGGAGTAGTGATGCCCGGAAATCGCCTGCATGTCAGCGGCGGCGCGACTGCGACTCGTGATCGCGGTCGGTCCCGGCACTCCCAACGACCACCAGACGGAGCGCGCAGCGCGAGGCGCGGCCCGGTATTCGTCCGAAGTGGACAGTTCGGATCGGAAGCCCACTCCGGACCGGGCACGGTTGTGGTCGACGTCGCGCACGGCAGGAGGTTCCGGCGCCGGCGCTACGGCGGTGGACCGGTGTTCGTAGACGGAAGCGGTCGCCGCAGGTGGGCTCTGCGCGTGTTCGCCGTGGTCGCCAGCGGTGTGCTCGCCTGCTGCGGGCTCCTGCTCGTGGCGGCGATGCTGGGATCGCGTGGTCCGGCTCCGCTGACGCCGCTTCCCAGCGCGCCCGTTCCGGCATCGCAGAACGGTGGGCCACCACCGCCGGGGGCACGCAGCGTTCCCGACCCAGCGCACCCGGTGCGGGAAGCCGAGCCCAGCCCATTCGCCGCCCGGCCCGACGAGCACGCCGAGGCTCGACCGAGCCACACGGGCTGAGGCGGGAGCCGCGTTGTCACCTCGTCGCACCATCCCTCGTGCGCCGCGAGCGCACTGGGTGCTGCTCGTCCTCGTGCTGGTCGCCGTGTGCAGCCTGCTCACCCTCGACGTGCTGGTCACCGGCCAGCTCTCTTCCGGGGAAGGCCGTCCGAGCGGGTCCCGGCAGTACGTCCCCGAGCAGGCGGTGTCCGGCGGGTCCCTGGTCGACCCACGTGAACCGACCGTCCAACACCCGCCGGACCGCACCGTGGCGCTGACCTTCGTGGATGGGCCGGACCCGGAACGGACTCCGGCATTGCTCGACATGCTGGCCAGGCACCATGTCCGCGCCACGTTCTTCGCCACCGGAGCGAACGCCGCCGAACATCCGGACCTGATCAGGCAGATCGTTGCCGCGGGCCACGAAAATCGGGAATCGCACCATGACCCGCGCCGACCTGCGCCAGGCCGGTGACCTGCGAGTGCGCATGGAGTTGCAGGCCACGGACCTGGTGCTCGCCGGTGCTGTCGGCATGACGACGAACCTCGTCCAGCCTCCCTACACGGCGACGGCGAGTTCGCTGGACTACGAAACGTGGAAGGCCGTGCTGCGCGTCGGCAACAACGGTCGGCAGGTCGTGCTCGCCGACGTCGACGTCGAGAACGGGCGCAACCCGGGTGCGGACGCGATCGTCGGGAAGGCCACGCCCTGGGGTGATCGCGGCACGGTGCTGCTCATGCGGGATTCGGCCGGCCCGGAGACCGTCGCCGCTCTGGATCGCCTGCTTTCGACGCTGCGGCAGACCGGCTGGAAGGTCGACTCGGTCAGTGGCGCGTTCCACGTGTCCGGGGCGATGAACCAGGCCAGAACCCTCGACAAGGTCAGCGGGGCGCTGGTCATCTGGCTGGTGCAAGCCTCGGGGCGACTGGCCGACGCGCTCGGTGTGCTGCTGTTCGCCGCCACCGCGCTGGCCGGACTGCGCACTGTCCTGGTCCTCGCTGTCACTCCGTTCCACGTGCGGCGTTCTCGCCGGTGGCGCGCACCGTGGCCGATCAGCCAACGGGTGGGCGTGATCGTCCCGGCCTACAACGAGGAGGAGGGGATCGAGGCCACGGTGCGCTCGGTGCTCGCCTCCCGCCACCCTGTCGAGGTGATCGTGGTCGACGACGGTTCCACGGACCGGACGGCCGAGGTGGTCGAGACCCTGCAACAGCGGCTGGCCCGCATTCGCCTGATCCGCCAGCGGAACGCGGGCAAGCGGTTGCGCTCAACGCCGGCTTGGCCGCCGCTCGCTCCGAGATCGTCGTGATGGTGGACGGCGACACCGTGCTCGATCCCGCGGCCGTAGGCACACTCGCCGCCCACTTCACCGACCCGAAGATCGGAGCGGTCTCGGGCAACGCCAAGGTAGGCAACCGCAAGGGGCTCCTCGGCCGGTGGCAGCACATCGAGTACGTCATCGGGTTCAACCTCGATCGCCGCATGTACGACACCTTGCAGTGCATGCCGACGGTCCCCGGTGCGCTCGGTGCCTTCCGGCGCTCGGCGGTTCAACGCGTCGGAGGTGTCTCGGAGGGCACGCTCGCAGAGGACACCGACCTGACGATGGCCATGGAGCGCGACGGCTGGCGCGTGGTCTACGAGGAGAAGGCGCTCGCGTGGACCGAAGCGCCCGCGACGCTGGGGCAGTTGTGGAAGCAGCGCTACCGCTGGTGCTACGGCACGCTGCAGGCGACGTGGAAGCACCGCCGCGCGGTGATCGAACGGGGCGCCGCAGGCCGGCTGGGCAGACGCGGTCTGCCGTACCTGGTGATGCTCCAGGTGATCGCACCGGTCGTTGACGTGGCCGGGCTGTTCGGCCTGTTCACCGAAGACGCCCTCACCTTCGCGGCGACCTGGGCGGGCTTCCTCTTGCTCCAAGCAGTTCCTGGGGTGATCGCGTTCAAGATCGAGGGTGAGCGGTTGCACCCGTTCCTCTCATTGCCGTTGCAGCAGATCGTGTACCGGCAGTTGATGTACCTGGTGGTGATCCAGTCCGTGGTCACGGCGTTGGCGGGTGCCAGGTTGCCCTGGCAGAAGCTGGAACGCCGAGGTCAATCACTCCCCGGTTCGGTTTCGGCGGGTTCCCGCCAGCCCATCGGAGCGCCCCCGCCGCGTCGTCGAGTGCGACGGTGACGGCTCTCGAACTGAAGCAGCGGGCCGACTCCGTGCTGACATCCTCGGCCGGGGTTGGCCCCTGTGGGGACGTGCGCCGGCATCAAGGCCGTCGACCTCGACGAGCTCACTCGGGTCGGTGCGACCACCGAGGCCTTGCAGGCGGTCGCGCTCGGCTTGATGGGCGAACACCTGAATCACTGCGTCGCCGAGGCGATGTCCGAAGGCGGTGAGACCGCCGAGGCGAAGGTCCGGGACGGCAGCGACGCGATTGCCCGCCTCGTGTGCTCGTGACGGAACGGCCACGGAAGGTAGTCCGATGATCGAGACGATCTACACCGTTACCGGGACGACCTGCGGCCACTGCGCCCAGTCGGTGACCGGTGAGATCGGCAAGATCAGCGGCGCGTGTCGGAGGTGGTGGTGGATCTGTCGACAGGCGCCGTGTCGGGTGGAGTCGTCGCCGACACGGTGCGTGGAGCTGGGGAAGAGTACGAGGCTCTGCGTACGTAGCGAAATACGTAGTGCTCCGAATGTCTCGCGCGGCATCCACGACGAGACTGGCACCAACCCGACGACGAGACTGGCACCAACCCGACAATGAGACCCAGCGACCCAGGTGGACCCCATGCCCCCGCAGCCGACCCCCGCACTGATCGAACCCCAGGAGCACCCACAACCCCAGCGGTCACCGCACCAGCCTCATCCCACGTCCGCGGAGAGGCTTCGGTTCGGCGCTCGTTACACGGATCTGCGCGACCGCAAGCTGGCTGAGGCGCTCATCGTCGACGACGTTGCGGAAGAACGGGGGTCTCTCTCGCCCCATGACCGGATCACCTGTCACGTTCATCGAAGGTGGGCACACGAGTGCATCGGTTCTCCGTTGCACGTCATCGTCATCACCGGCCATCGGTGGTGCCGCCGCTGCGATGCGGAGGCGACGGTCGTCGTGGACGAACTGAACGGTTCTGTCGCGGTGGTCTGCACTCAGTGCGGACAGGAGCCGAACAGTCCGGCGAACCGACAGATCATCCGCACGTGCAGGGCGAGTCTGGCGGCGGCGCTGGAACATCGCTACGCGCTCGGCGAAGCGGACTGGTGCGAGGGTCGCGCGGCCTAGCGATCGGGCGTGCCCGGGGTGCCGTCCTCACCCTTGCTGATGTTGGGCGATCCAGGTGGCGACTTGCGTGCGGGACGTGAAGCCGAGCTTGACGAGTATATGTTCGACGTGGGTTTCCGCGGTGCGCAGGGAGATGACCAGCTCGGCAGCGATCTCCTTGTTGGACTTCCCCGTGGCGAGTAACGCGGCGACCTCGTACTGCCGTTTGGTCAGCGTCGCTCCGGCTGCGGACGCCGACGCCTCGGCTGAGGCCGACGACGCTGCGAACTTCTCGCCCAAAGCATGGGCAACGATCTCTTCCTGACTCATCCGGGTGCCTTGCGCACGGACCTCTTCGAACTCGGCGGTGGTGAGCGCTTCGCGAGCACGCGCGCGGGCCTGTCGACTCCAGGACAGCAAGGTCTCGGACCCGAACAGCGGTGTGCCGACACGCTCCCACATCTTCTCGAGCCCGCCGAAGAGCAGGGCCGCCCGATACTGGTCGCCGGTTGAACCCACGACCCAGGCCAGCAACTCAACGCAGCACGCGTGGCCCAGCAGATCGTTGAGCGCGCGCTTCTTGCGCAGGGACTCGGACAGGTGACTGCCCGCCTTCTCGGGATCGCCGGCGGCCCACCAGGTGACCCCGATGTTCCACTCCGCCCACGACAGTGCCCAGCGCTCGCCGCGAGGTGTGCAGAGGGTCTGGCATTCGTGCAGGAAGCCCATGGCCCGATCGACGTCGTCGAGCAGTCCTGCCGTCTGCGCCTCGAGGGCGAAGATCAGCAATGCGGGCGCCGTCCAGTGATCTGACGCGCGGTGGCGGGCCAGTGCTTCGTCCAGCAGCGGCACGGCCCGGGTGAAGTTGTTGTCCCACATCTCGGTGTCGCCGAGGAACTGGGTCGCGTATGTCAGCTCGGTTTCGTCGCCCAGCTGCTGGCAGAGAGCACGGCTCTGGCGCAGGGAGGTCAGCGAACCGAGACGATCCCCGTGCAGGTGGGCGACCCATCCGTTGATCCACAGTGCGCGGGCGCGTTCGCTGCTGGCCTCGGTGTTCAGCGCGAGCGCTCGGTCCAGCCAGGTGCGTCCCTCCCGGACGAAGCCGCACGCCGCCCAGTAGAACCACAGCGCGGTCGTCATCCGAAGACCGGTCTTCGCTTCGCTGGGCGTGCTGAGGCAGTAGTCCAGCGCCGTCAAGAAGTTGGGGCGCTCGGCTCGCAGCCTTTCGATCCAGTCGGCTTGGTGCGGGCCCGCGGACTCCGCGTCGGACCGCTCGGCCAGATGGAGGTAGTAGTCGCGGTGTCTGCGGCGCTGTGCGGCCTCCGTCCCGGCACGGGCGAGCTGTTCCTGACCGTACTGGCGGATCGTCTCGAGCATCCGGTACCGGCTTTGCGAGCCGTGTCCCACCCGAGCGAGGATCGACTTGTCGATCAACTCGGCGGTCCCGACGAACACGTCTTCGGTGCTCATCCCGTCACCGGAGCAGACGCTTTCGGCCGCATCGAGGTCGAACTCGCCGGAGAACACCGAGCATCGCGCCCACAGCCACTGCTCTCGCTCGGTGCATAGCTCGAAGCTCCAGTCCACGGCGGCGCGCAGCGTCTGGTGTCGGGGCGCGTTCGCGCGGTGGCTGCCGCTGAGCAGCTGGAAGCGATCTTCCAAGCGGGTGAGGATCTCCTCGACCGACAGCATGCGCACGCGTACGGCGGCCAGTTCGATCGCCAGCGGGACACCGTCCAACCGTGAGCACAAGCTGGCTACCGCATCCTCGTTGTCCTTGTTCAGCGTGAACCCCGGTCGGACCGCTGCGGCGCGGTGCTCGAACAAGACCAACGCCTCGCGCTGTTCAGAGGGGGCCTCCAGCTGTGGTCCCGCCGAATCCGACTCGCTCATCGCGGGTACGGACAGCGGAGGCACCGGCCACACGCGCTCCCCGCCGATGCCCAAAGGTTCGCGACTGGTCGCGAGTATGCGCAGCCGGGGTGCGGCGGCCAGCAGAGTGCTGGTCAGGCGACCGCAGACGTCCAGCAGGTGTTCGCAGTTGTCCAAAAGGAGCAGCAGGTGTTTGTGGGCCAGGTAGTCCACGAGGACCGTTTCCGGGTCCCGGACCGACCGGTCGTCGAGCCGGAGGGCGGCGGCGACCGCTTGCGGTACGAGTGAGGGATCCTGAACCGAGGCCAGCTCCACCAGATGCGCCCCGTCCGGGAAGGCTCGACGCAGTTCGTACGCCACGTGCAACGCCAACCGGGATTTGCCCATGCCGCCGAAGCCGGTGAGGGTCACCATCCGCGAGTCTGCCAGCACACGCTTGACGTCCGTGGTCGCCTGTCGGCGTCCCACGAAACTCGTCAACTCGTGCGGGAGGCCCACAACCTCCCCAGCGACAACTTCCGTCACGACCTCACCGCAAATCAGTCGGACCGAACTCTCAGTCTAGTCGTGGTCACCAGGCCCGCCTGGTTCGTTCGCGGGGTGGGATCTCGATTCGGTGGGAGGAGGGAAATCTGCGGGGGAGGTCAGATGATCAGCAGTGCGGCGCCGATCCCGGAGAAGGCGAGGGTGGCGAGCTCGAAGTGCTTCTGGTCGACCCGGTGTGCGACGACTATCCCGAGCCAGGCACCCAGGCCGACCGCCGGCAGCAAGGTGAGGGTGAGGATCAGCGTCGGCCAGGTGATCAACCCGAGGCCGACGCTGATGGGGAGTTTGAACAGGTTCAGCGCCATGAAGAACCAAGCGGTGGTGCCGAGGAAGCGAAGCTTGGGCAGGCCCGCGAGGGTCAGATAGAGGACCATGACCGGTCCCGCGGCGTTGGCGATCATCGTCGTGGCACCAGCCGCGACACCGGCGCCGGAAGCCGCGCTCTTTCGCAGCCCACCGGGCAGCTCCGTTCCGATCGCGCTCTCGGCCGGGGAGCGCTTGCGCTTCATCAGCAACTGGGTGCCGAGCATCGCCAGCAGGATCCCGCCGATGGCCACGCGCATCGTGGCGTCGTCAGCGTGCGACAGTGCCACCGCGCCGAGCGCGGTGCCTATCACCACCCCTGGCGACAGCCTCAGCAGAAGCCGCCATTCCACGTGGTGGCGGTAGACGCGCGAGGCCAGCAGGTCGCCTGCGATCAGGACTGGCAGCAGGGCGCCGGTTGAGGCCCGAGCCGGAAGCACGGCAGCGAACAGGACGATCGCCAGCGCGCTGGTCCCTTGGATTCCGGTCTTGGAGAACCCGACGATCGCGGCGGCGAGGGCGAGAGCTCCCCAGAGAGGAATGTCGAAGGTGGGCACTCGGTGGATCCCGTGGCTAGGTGGGGCGGTGGAGGTCGCGTGCTGGCGCCTGCGTGGCGAGGTCGTCGGATCCTGGCACGTTCCTGTCGGTGGAACCAGGGGTGAGTTGATCGAAGCGCCCTGACGCCGACATGCGTGCGCGGAGCAGATCCGCACGGACATCGCCTACACCAGGCTGCCGGTTCGCCTCATCGGTCACCACAGTGGGTTCTTGCTCGGTTTCTACGGCATCTCCCACCACGCCACCGAAGACCTCGCGATCACCCGCAGTATGGCCAACATGACCGTGTTGGCTCCGGCGGATGCCGACCGGCTCGCCATGCTCGTCCGTGAAACCTCCACATTGGATGGTCCTGCGTACATCCGCATCGGCCGAGGCCGGGACCCCAGGTGTACGGCCGGGACGAACTGACGGACGTACGACTCGGCGAGCCCGTTGTCGACGGAATCGGGGGCGAACTCACCCTCGTCGCAACGGGTTCGAAGGTGCACTCCGTCGCGGGGAGGCGGTGCAGCATTGCGCGAAACCTGAGAGCTTTAAGTCTTAATGTCTGGACAAACTATTGACAGCCGTGTCGCCGCCCGAGTAGACAAGGGGGACACGGCGGCTAAGCGACGTCGGTTGAGACACAGGGCAAGGCCATCACGACGCGTTTTGCCTGCCCAGGGCGGCGGTGTGGCTCCCGGCTTCCCCGCCGGCGCCTGATGAAGCTCCTCGGGGGTGGTACGCGCACGCGGCCACTCCCGAGGTCCCAAGCAAGGAGTTCCGAGAATGCCCTTCGTTCGCATCGACCTCGTCCGGGGGCGCGGTGAGCGCGAGGTCCGCGCGGTCGCCGATGCCGTGCACACCGCCATCGTCGAGGTTCTGGGCATCCCGGAACGGGACCGGTTCCAAGTGATCACCGAACACGAAAAGGGCCGGATCATCGCAGAAGATGCCGGGCTCGGCTTCGACCGCAGCGATTCTGTGGTGCTTGTCCAGGTCTTCACCCAGCAAGGTCGCGCGACGGAGACCAAGCAGCGGCTGTTCGAGGCGCTCGCAACACGCTTGGACGAGCTGGGAATCGAGGGCAACGACGTGTTCGTCGGGATCATCGAGAACACCGCGGCGGACTGGTCGTTCGGCTTCGGACGAGCCCAGTACGTCGAGGGAGACCTCCCCGTCCCGTCACCGAGCTGACCCCGCTTGTCCGAAGCCGCTCACCACAACAGCACGCGCGGATGATTTCCTGACGTCAGTAGGCTTGCACTACGACACGGTCGTCTCCACCGAGGTCCGGGCCTACCTCGACGCGTCCGAGCAACATCACACGTCGTGGGGCATGGTGCACGGCGGTCTCTGCGCCACGGTGATCGAAAGCCTGGCCAGTGTCGGCGCCTCCCAGGCGGTCAGGGAGGAGGGCAAGTTCGCGGTCGGGATCAACAACCAGACCGGCTTCCTCGTCCCCATGTCTCCGGGCGGTTAAGCGTGCGGGCAACGCCGATCCAGCAAGGGCGCACCCCGCAACTGTGGTTCGTCGGCATCACCAGGGCTGAAGGGAAACTCGTTGCACGCGGCCAGGTTCGGCTGTTCAACCGGACGCTGCCCGGGCCGCCACCCGCGAGCGACACTCGCTCCGCGTGAGGGCGCCTGCATTTCCCGCGACCACACTGTGCTGCATGGACAGGCGGGTGCTTTGTCCGTTCCTGGACCGAGGGTCCGATCCCGGCTGCGCGGTCGGCCTGATCCACTCGGGCGATCGGGTGTGTGACGTGGACGGCATGTCCGACCAGGGCTTGGCCGACCTCAACTGCTTCCCGTTCGCGCCCGTTCTGTGATCGCCGCCGAAGACAGCAACCCGTCTCGTGCTCACACCGAAGAAGTCAAATGCGTCACCTGGACGTCGACGCGGCGTCCAGCGCCGCGCCCAACCTTGTCGATCGCCACGATTTCCTCGCAGCGCTGATAAGTCAAGCAAGAGCGCAGGGCTCGCCAGCGTTGCACCGGCCATCGAGGACAGTACCGACAACGGTTCACGGCGCGCTGGGTCGCTACCACCGCCGCTCGGGTGCCCCGACCGTCCTCTGTGCCGCGATTATCCGTAATGATGGTTTTACCTGCTGTGGCCTGTTCTTTCGAAGCGGCGACAATTTGGCCATGAGACGGTGAACAGCTCCCGACGAATGTCGAATCGATCATCCGCTTGGGGGCAGCATGTGCTGAGTGGCGACGCTGTTGGAGGACATACGATTTGCGTTCCAGCCGCTGGTCAACCTCAACACCGGTGGCATCGTGGCCGTGGAAATGCTGGTGCGGGGGAACGTACACGACCTGGTCTACCAAGCGAAACGGCGAGGTGCCCTGGCTGAACTCGACCGTGCGATGGCGGTCTCGGCGCTGAGGTACGCAGCGGATGCGAGCACACGCCTGCCGCTGCACATCAACGTCCTCGCGGAGACGATCGCCGAGGACCCGGAGGGAATCGCGGAGCTGCGGGACGCGGTGCGCGAGGTGGGCAGGCGTGAGCACGAGATCGTATTGGAGCTCGGGCCCCCTCCGGCGTGGGTCATGCGTAGGGACCTGCTCTCGGCGATCGACCACGTGCGCGCATGCGGGTTCCGGGTCGCCCTCGACGGTCTCGGCGGAACGCACACGCCTCTCATGGTCGCAGCGGAGATGCCCCTGGACATCGTCAAACTCCATCCCGGTGTAGTGCGAAACCTGCCGGGGCAGTCCGGGTATCTGGCTGTGCTGGAGTCCGTGCAGCACCTGTGCGAAGCGAGGGACGTCTCGCTGGTCGTGGACGGTGTGGACGACGAACGCCAGCTGGCGTTGTTGCGTCGCCAAGGAATTCGGCTGGTCCAGGGGCACTTGCTGGCGCGACCCGCTCGGCGGCCCCCGGGGGCGCTCACCGTTCCCGGTGCGCAGGCTGAGCCCTTCAACTCCACTGAGTCCAAGCCGGAGCGGGTCGCGGCGGGCCCGCCGGTGACCGAGTTCCTCTCGCCTGCGCGGGTGCTGCCCGCCCGAGCCACCGCGGACGAGGCCAGGCACGTCTTCTCCGACACCCCCGATCTTCGCAGCGTCGTGCTGATCGACGAAGTGGGCCGTCCTGTGTCTACTGTGGATCGCAACCGCTTGCTGGTCGCCGTGACCGGGCAGTACGGATACGCACTGCACGCCAAGAAGCCGGCATCCGGGCTCAGCGACCCACCCCGTCTGATGACCACCTCGACCACTGCTCTCGAAGCGCTGGAGTTGATCAGCGACTCGGGCCCCGACCGGATGTACGACGACGCCGTGGTCGTAGACGACCACGGCCGGTGCCTGGGTGTGATCCAGGCCGTTCGGCTGCTGCAGGGCATGACGGAACTCCAGGCCGATCAGGCCGCGGCGCTCAACCCGCTCACGCGGCTGCCGGGTAGCGAGGCCATCGCTGCGGAAGTGGAGAGGCGAATCGCCAACGGTGAGGAGTTCACCTTGAGCTGGCTGGACATCGATGGGTTCAAGACGGTGAACGACACTGCCAGTTTCCAGGTCGGCGATGAGCTGATCCGGGGAGTCGGGCGCAGCCTGACCGACGCTGCGGCGCCGCTCGGCTCGGTGCGCGTCGGACACGTGGGCGGGGACGACTTCCTGCTGGTTGCACACCCCGAGGACCTGCGACAGGTCGCGGAGAGAGTGCTGGACGTCGATCGCGACGCCGACGGGATGCCCGTCACGCTCTCGCTGGCGACGCTCGTATGCCCCCAGGACAGCGGCATCGACTACAGCGAGGCCTCGAGACAACTCGCCCCCGTGAAACGACACGCCAAGGCCTTGTCCGGATCGAGCTGGGTGATCTCCCAGCTCTACTCCCAGAACGTGCACACGCTGCGTGGGAGGTAGCGACACCACGCCAAAGCGCCAGAGCGCACGACGCTCGCCGTAACAGAGTGACCCGTCCCGGCAGGCGCATCCGCGTCTGCAGTCCGGGTGTTGGACGGAAGCTCAGCCCGAGATGCGAACGCCGTCCGTGCCAGCGCTGCGGGATCGCACTGCCACCGTTGCGGTCGCGTGTCCATAGCGGCCCCTCGAACGTTGGTGCTGATCGCCAGCGGCTGAGGCGACCGCGTACTCGGCGCAAAGGTTTGGTGCTACATGCTGTAGCAGCGTGTGGAACGGCGCGGTGACGCACCTCGTCAACGATCTGTCGCGGTCGCACTCGCCGTTGCGGCCGGACGAGACCCGAGTGCCCGGCGGCGCTGCCACTGCCACCGCGGTGCCAAAGGCCAGGTTCTCGGGGGACCAGCGGCTGCCTGCCTGCGAACAGCTTCGCGCTCTTGCGCCCAGGGGTGAGTCTCCGGCCCGAGAGGCTTGACGTGGTTGGGGTTGTCGAAGCGCTCCTCGGTGCGGCGGCGCTGTTCGCCGTGACGAACATCGACGGCTTGATCGTGTTGACGGCGTTGTTCATGGCATCCGCCCGCGGCGGGCCGAAGGTCTGGCAGATCATCGTTGGCCAGTACGTGGGTTTCGCCGCGATGGTCGCCCTGAGCCTGCTGGCCGCAGCGGGTCTGTTCGTCGTCCCCGGAGAGTGGGAAGGCCTGGTCGGTGTGCTGCCTCTGGCCTTGGGAGCGTCGGGGCTGGTGCGGTCTTCGTGGACGAGGCGGATTCGGCGCTGGCGGCGGGGAACCTTCCGGCGGTGATCGCGGTGATCATCGCCAACGGCGTCGACAACATCTCGGTGTACACCCCGCTGTTCGCGGCACTGGACGGTGTCAGGATCGTGGTCACCGTCTGCATGTTCCTCGTCCTGGTGGCTGCGGCCTGGGGCGGGTTCTCGGTGCGAACAAGCGGGTTGTCGGTGCACTCGTGCGCGTGGGGCATTGGGTGGTCCCCATCATCTTCATCGCGCTGGGCGCCGCCGTCCTGATCAAGACCGGTGTTCTGGTGCGTCTCATCGAACTGATCTGAGCCCCGCGCTCAGTGGGACCAGGGCGACCAAGATGCTGTGATCGTCAACGCCGGAGGGGTTCCCGATCGCGCAATCCAGCCCCCGCATCAGCCGTGAAACGCGGAAAGCGACGACCGAACACATCGGCGATGTCGAATGCGCCGAGCGCGGATCCTCCTTGAGGGCAGGTCGAAGGGGGAGGGCTGGGGCATCCTGGAATCGCAGCGATCCGCTGGCAACGCCGTCGCGTCCCGAGGAGGAACCGTGGGGGTCACGGACATCGTCGCGCCGCCACCGTGGCTGGATGAGAACGGTCCGGCTATTGCCATCCTGGTTCTGAGGCGCGCGCTGGAGGCGGAGGCGTGAGCGCGGCGTTCGTGGTTGGGTCCGGACCCAACGGGTTGGCCGCCGCGGTCGCGTTGGCACAGCGCGGTCTGGAGGTCACGGTGCTGGAAGCGGCCGACGAGATCGGTGGCGGGACCCGATCCAGCGAACTGACCGTGCCGGGCGTCGTGCACGACCACTGCTCGTCGACGCACCCGATGGCGGTCGCCTCACCCTTCCTGCGCGGACTCGAACTCGAACGCCAGGGGCTCGAGTGGGCGTGGCCCGAGATCGATTTGGCGCATCCGCTGGATTCCGGAGGCGCGGGCGTCATGGTGCGCTCGCTCGCGGACACCGCGGACTGCCTCGGCTCCGACGGACGCGCGTGGCAGCGGCTGTTCGGCCCGCTGGCCACCGGATTCGACGCGCTGGCCGAGGAATTCCTGTGTCCGATCACGCACGTCCCGAAACACCCGTTGCGCCTCGCCCATTTCGGGATCAATGCTGTGCTGCCGGCGACCACGCTCGCCCGTCGCTGGACGACCGCCGAGGCGCGAGCGCTGTTCGCGGGGGCAGCAGCGCACCTGTTCCACCCGCTCACCACGCCGACCTCCTCGGCGCTGGGGATGATCATGGTCGCTTCCGGACACCGGTACGGATGGCCTGTCGCGCGGGGCGGATCGCGCGCCATCACCGACGCGCTCGCCACGAAGCTCGCAGAGCTGGGCGGCAGGATCGAGACGGGGGTGCGCGTGACGTCGATCGAGGAAGTGCCCCCTTCGGACGCCGTCATGCTCGACGTCCGGCCTGCGGCAGCGGTGGAGATCCTCGG
>WUUC01131809.1_pt1 | contig 17154 bp, 19 predicted proteins | sample 6278441 | NCBI WGS metagenome assembly WUUC01 (sample SAMN13675441, study PRJNA597444) | soil metagenome | isolation source: soil | place: USA: Washington | collected 2017-10 | reverse complement strand
CGGTCGAGCTCCGTGTGCTTGATTGGAAGGAGATGTACGAGCCGATCTCGGAGGACAGGCTCAAGGTTCAGGGCGCGCGTTGCATGGATTGCGGCGTCCCGTTTTGTCAGGGAAACACCGGCTGTCCCGTGGTGAACCTGATTCCAGAGTGGAATGATCTCGTCTACCGCGGGCGATGGAAGGATGCGCTGAAGGCGCTGCATACTACCAACAACTTCCCGGAATTTACCGGCCGTCTTTGTCCGGCTCCTTGCGAAGGCGCCTGCGTGCTGGGCATCACTGAAGAGCCGGTGTCCATCCGCGTCATCGAATGGAACATCATCGACCGCGGATTCAATGAGGGCCTCGTCTTCCCCGTCCTGCCGGTGGCCAAGACAGGTCGAACTGTAGCGATCGTCGGTTCCGGACCTGCCGGGCTGGCGGCGGCGCAGCAGTTGGCACGCGCCGGTCATAGCGTGACGCTGTTCGAGAAGGCCGACCGCATCGGCGGTCTGCTTCGCTACGGCATACCTGATTTCAAAATGGAGAAGTGGGTGATCGATCGCCGGCTGGAACAGCTCAAGGCCGAAGGCGTGGAATTCAGGACCAGTGTGACGGTCGGGAAAGACGTGACCGCCGAACAACTCCGGAGGCAATTCGATGCCGTCGGATTGACCATGGGGGCCGAGCAGGCGCGCGAATTACCGATTCCCGGACGCGAACTCAATGGCGTCCATCTCGCCATGGAGTATCTCACGCAGCAGAATAAGCGCACGGCAGGTATTCCTGTGACTGACGAGCCGATTACGGCGAAAGGCAAGCGCGTCGTCATCATCGGTGGGGGCGATACGGGTTCCGATTGCCTGGGCACGACCCATCGCCAAGGCTGTGTGGAAGCGCATCAATTCGAGCTGCTGCCGGAGCCTCCGCCCGCCCGGTCCGATTCAACGCCATGGCCGCTCTGGCCCATGCAGCTGCGCACATCCCATGCCCATGAGGAAGGGTGTGACCGGCAGTGGAGCGTGTCGACCACGAAGTTCACCGGCCATAACGGTCATGTGACCAAGCTACACGCCCAGCGGGTGAAGTTCGAGGGCGGCAAGTTTGTGCCGATTCCTCACACCGATTTCGAAATGGACGTCGACTTGGTCCTGCTCGCGATGGGATTCACTGGACCGATCAAGAACGGCCTTCTGGACAGCCTCGGGGTCGCGTACGACGCCCGTGGCGCCGTTGCCGTCGACGAGAACTTCATGACCAACCTCGACGGGGTGTTTGCCGGAGGAGACACGAAGCGCGGCGCGTCCCTCATCGTGTGGGCCATCGCGGAAGGCCGCAAGATGGCGGCCGGCATCGATACATACCTGCGGGCGGGTAGATCCGCTAAAGCCCGCTGAAAAGGCGATTTTTTCACCCGCCGCGAGTTATCCCTCGCTGCTCTCCATCCGCGACAGTTTCCCTCGATCCATCAGTTCTCTGCGGCCCTGCCCCGGACAGGGCCTACAAGTTCCTGATCATTGACAACAATCTTTGCAAAACGTAGCCTGGCCTCTCTCAGGCTTCAACAACCGATCTCTATGGCGCGGCTCCTCATAGGCACGTCTGGATGGGTGTATGGCGGATGGAAGTCACGATTCTATCCCCCGGCCCTGCCGGATGCTCAACGGCTCGGTTTCTACGCCACCCGGCTGAGCACTACGGAAGTGAACTATTCCTTTTACCATGTGCCTTCAAGGGAGACATATCGGAAATGGAGGGTTCAGGTGCCAGGTGATTTTGTCTTCACGGTGAAAGCGAACCGAGCCATCACGCATGTGGCTCGGCTGCACAATGTCGAGCAGACGTGGGCAGACTTCGTGAATGGAGCGGCGGAACTTCGCCAACAGCTCGGGCCCATTCTGATCCAGTTGCCTCCTTCTTTCCCTGAGAATCGGCTACGTCTGCAGGCCTTCCTCGACTTCGTTTCGGCCTCTCCCATTGCCGTACGTCTTGCATTCGAGTTTCGGCACCCGTCGTGGTTTACCAACGAAACGTACCGCTTGTTGGCTCGCTATCGCGCCGCCTTGTGTATTGCGGACGGTGTGCGCCATCCGCGGATCAACGAAGTGACATCAGCCTTTGCCTATCTGCGGTTTCACGGGCGAGCTCCTCTCGAAGCACCGTTCTATACAGACGAAGAGCTGGAGCAGGAAGCACGGTTCATCGAAGGGGTCGTGCGCCAGGGCATCGACACCTACGCCTACTTCAACAATGACGCACTGGGGCATGCGCCCATGAATGCGGCCCGCCTGACGGAACTAGTGAACGACATGTGTGATGCGGCGTAAGTGAGCATTGGACTTGAAGATGACACCGAGCTTTATCGGCCAGAAACTCCGGCTGAAAAGGGTGAGACCGCACCTCATCGAACTGGATGAAGCAGGGGTGTAAGAGATTCGCGGAGTTGTCGAATACGACCGGCTTAGGAACATGATGCGAGGACTCTCATGCAGATGCTCATGATCGTATATCGATCGTCGCTCAAAGAACGGGTGCATGAGCTGCTCCACCGCTGCGATGTGAAAGCGTTCACCGAGGTGAATGAGACGGTCGGGTACGGCCAGACTGGTCCGGCCGAGGGCTTGGCGTTCTATCCCGGCACCAATTCGGTCATCCTTGTCGCATTGGACCCCGATCAGGCCGGACGCGTCACCAGGGCCGTCACAGCATGGCATGGAGAGACGGCGAAGCATCCAGGGTGGGAAAAGCCTGCAATCCGCCTCTTTTCCTGGCCGACCGAGCAGATCGTCTAAGGTCCTCCCGTTGGAGACGGTTTGGAATCCTCTCTGACCGCGTGTCGTCAGAATTCTTACAAGGGTAATTGCCTAAGCCATTTCGATTCGGGACATTCATTTGCCAACCGCTCCCATCCCTCTATACTCATGGCAGATCGACGGAAGACGGTCTGCTGGACCGTCGGGGGACGGAATGCCGACAAGCCTCAATCTGCTGTTGCTGGAAGATTCTCCAGCCGACGCCGAGCTCATGATCGAAACGCTTCGCGAGTCGGGGTACGATCCCACGTTCCGTCGCGTCGACACAAAAGATGCCTATCTGCGTGAACTCGATCACCCTCCTGACTTTATCCTTTCCGATTATTCAATGCCTCAGTTTACCGCGCCGGAGGCTCTCCGTTTGATGAAAGAACGCGGACTGGACCTGCCGTTTATCATCGTGTCCGGCTGTATGGGCGAGGATATGGCGGTCGAGTGTATGAAAGCCGGCGCTGCGGATTATCTCCTCAAGGACCGTCTCGCCCGGCTCGGTCACGCGGTCACGCAAGCGCTCGAGCGTAAACGGCTCATAGAAGAAAAGCGCCAAGCCGAGCAGCGGTTATTTCTCGAAACGTTCCATGATTCCGTCACAGGTCTGCCGAATCGAGCTCTGTTCATGGACCGGTTGGATCGCGTCTTTCTTCAAAGCCGCCGCCAACCGTCGCATCTGTTCGCCCTCCTGCATGTGAACCTCGATGGCTTCAAGATGGTCCACAGCAGCTTGGGACCGTCGACGGCTGATCGCTTGCTGGTCGAGGTGAGTCAGCGCATTCTGCGTAGGGTTCGGTCTGCCGATACTGTTGCCCGCATGGAAGGCGATGCCTTCACCCTCCTCATTGACAACCTAAAAGCTCTTGGGAACGCCACGCGCATCGCCGAGCGTCTTCAGCAGGAGTTTGCCATGCCCTTCACGCTTGAAAGCCGAGAGATATTCTTGACGCCCTGCATCGGAATTGCCTGTAGTCAGGGGGGATATGAAAGCGGGGAACCTTTGCTGCGTGACGCCACGACGGCCATGCTCCAAGCCAAAGCGATCGGCCGTGCCGGCTTTGTTATCTTCGATAAGGCCATGCATCATCAGGCGATGGCCCGGCTGAAGACGGAAGGGGATCTGAGGCAGGCGCTGGATCGTAACGAGTTCCGGCTGGCCTACCAGCCGATCGTGCAGCTCAAGGAAGGCCACATTACAGGCTTTGAATCCTTGCTGCGATGGCAACACCCTGAATACGGCTTGACCCGGCCGGACGCGTTCCTGGAAATCGCAACTGAACTCGGCTTGATGAACGGCATCGGCAAATGGAGCCTTCACGAGGCTTGCCGCCAGTTAAAAATCTGGCAGGATCAGTTTCCGCGCATCCGTCCGCTGACTGTCAGCGTCAATTTCTCGATACAGCATTTTACCCAGGATCATCTGGCTCTCCTCATAAAAACGATTGTGAGCGAGTCCGGACTCGACGCCTCGAGCGTCAAGATTGAAATTACCGAGTCAGAAACGATGCAGAACCCCGACGCGGTCAACAAGGTGCTTGCTGAAATCAAGGAACAACACGTTGACGCGTGCCTGGACGATTTCGGGACGGGATATTCCTCGTTGAGTCATCTCCAGCAGCTGCCTATCAAGTATCTCAAGATTGATCAGTCGTTTGTCCGCCGGTTGGGCACCGACGACGACGCCCTGGCAATCGTCAAAACGATCGTGGCGCTGGCACATCAGCTGGGACGGCAGGTCATCGCAGAAGGTGTGGAAACCGCCGAACATCTCACCATCCTGCGTTCGCTTGGATGCGAATACGGTCAGGGCTACTTTTTCGCCAAACCGCTGGCCCCGGAGGATGTAAGCGCCCTGTTGGCCTCGCCGCGTCGGTGGTGACACCCGCCTGTTCCCTTTTTCAGAGCTTCCCTTGGTAAGATGACTCCAAGCCTTCAGGAGTGCATCTGCCATGGCGTCCGTTCATCGATTTTCGGCAAAGGTCGTGGCCATCCGTCAGCTCACGCACGACGTTCGCCAGATTGACGTTCGGCTGCTGGAGCCGCCGGAGATTGCCTTCAAAGCCGGGCAATTCGTGTCGTTCGAGGTTCCGGATGGCAAAACCGGCCGGCTGGTGACCAGACCCTATTCGATCGCCTCTGGGCCCAGCTCTATCCACACTATCTCCTTGCTGCTGAATTTGGTCCCCGGCGGCCCGGGATCGGCCTACCTGTTCCGGTTGCACGAAGGCGATACCACGACATTTTCCGGACCGGCCGGCAATTTCTATCTACGAGACGATCCTGAGCGTGACCTGCTGTTTGTGGCCACCGGGACGGGAATCGCGCCGATACGATCGATGTTGCTGGCCAACGCCGAACGCCTCATTCCGAGACCGGCGACGTTGCTTTGGGGGCTGCGCAATCAGGACGACGTCTATTACGAAGATGAGCTCGTCGCCTTGAGCAAAGGGCAGGGCATGTCCGCAATCATCACGCTATCGCGACCGCAGCCGGGATGGATTGGAACCACCGGCAGGGTGACGAAGCTCGTGCAAGAACAGATTCACGATGTCAAAAAGCTGGCTGTCTATGTGTGCGGTAACAGTGCGATGATCCAAGAGGTGACGGGTTTGATTCAGGCGAAGGGATTATGCCCGATATATCGCGAGAAGTATTACGACGATGATGTGGCCCTCGATGGCGACGCCTGAGCGTGACTTTTAAGGGCGTCCATGTGCCGGAACTGGCGGATCGTTCTCTGGCGCGTGCCTCCGTTGCCGGGGCGCCTCCCGTCAGAAGGTCGAAAAGGAGGTACGTATCAGGCAGCCGCCTTGCTGACCAGCTTCTTCACTTCCACATGCGCGAAGATGACGTCCGGCTCCCGTTGCAACGCTTCGTAGTAGCTCCGCTCGAAACCGTCTCCCTCTTCTGACGGCCGGATCAAGGCCCGCACATCGGCGAGAAAGTGTTCCGCTTCTACGGTCGTCAGTTCCTCGCCTTCATCCAGCAACTCATCCACGCGAATGACCAACTGGGACAACGGATGCAGCCAGGTAAACCATGGGTCGTTGAGCACCAGCTGCAGCAGTTGACCGGTCGATCCGACTCGGCCGTTGATGCGCTCGTAGGTCAGTTGCTCCGCGACGATGAGCGCTTTATGCAGCCCGAGCAAGCCGCGGCGAACCTCGACGAGCATGCGTCTGAGGGCTTCTCGGGATGCGGTTGAGGATTCGAGTGTTCGTCCCATAGGTCCATTGTATCAGGTTGGCGAAAAAATGTGACTGTTGCGAACGTCAATCATCGGCTGAAGCATCGGCCAATCCTCCGGTCGAACTCCGACGCGGATGGAGGCATCATAGGCCGGTGATCGGGTGACAGGAAAGCAGCGCAGCCGATGTGAATTGATGGGGAGGCGAGGGGCGCTCCTGATGGCGTAAAACCCACGCATCGGCTGAGTTAGGCAGTCTGTGCCAGCAGCTTTCTCACGCGAAAATGGGCCAGTACGACATCGGGGGCCCGGTCCAGCGCCTCATAATACGCTCGTTCGAATCCCTCGCCTTCCGTCGACGGATGCAGCAGCTCGCCGATTTCAGTCAGGAGATGTGCCACGTTGTCGTCGGTAATTTCGCAGGTGTCGTCTTCTAGCAGATGGTCAATCCGAACCAGCAGGTCGGCGATCGGATGCAGCCACGTGAACCAGGGATCTTTCTGAAGAAGCTCGATGAGGACGTCCACGGACGGCACGGGCCCGCTCAGACGTTCGTAGGTGTGTTGCTCAGCAACGATAAGTGCGCCATGCAGGCCGACGAGACTCTCGCGAATCGATAGCACGGTGCGCCGGCGCGGATCGATACGAACCAGCGCAGTCGTGTGAGAGGATATTCCCATACCGACAAGTGTAGCAGGCCTGCGGTAATCGGCCAGCCGCTGTCATTCTGTTCCAAATCGAGGTATTCTTCGGCAAGGGTGGATGAGGTCATAAGGCATGGAACGAAGGAAGCACCGGCGCGTCCCGGTCCAGATTGAAGGCATGCTGACGGGGAATTCCCATGAGGTCGAGGGACACACGCTTGACCTCTCGCTCGGCGGGGCAAAGTTCGAAAGCGACCTGCCGGTGTTCCCCGGCAAAACGATTGTCATCCGGTTAGTGATGCCGGGTATGGAATCGCCGGTATCTATCCCGGAGGCAAGGGTGCAGTGGGTTGATGAGCAGACCTTCGGCGTTGAATTTCAGACCATTCAATCCGACGACCTCGACGAGCTCGAAGAACTCATCAATGAGTTCGATGAATCGGAGAGCGGCGGTCACGCGTAACCGCTCCACCGCTTAAACCCCGCAGAACCGATTACGCGTCCTCGCGCTTCTTGCGATTGCGCTGTAGAGCCCGCTGGCTCTCAGCTCTCGTAAAAGACCACGATGGTCGCTTTATTGCATTTGCAGCAGGTGCCTTGTCCCGTCATCGGCGTTTTTCCGGACGCTTCTGCTGCCTTCACTTGCGCGTCCTCCACTCTGCCGACCTTGTTGTAGCATTCGCTGCAATACGTCGCCGTCTTCGCCATAGATCCTCCCCATGGTTATGGATCTCCGCCCCCGATTTGAAAACCTTACATTAGTATAGCGCGATTACGCAGAAGTGCTTGAGCCGGACCGGGAGGTGATCGCACTAGAGTCCCGCCCTCGTGCCGAAGCCGGCGAACAGCTCTCCCGTGAGATACGTGGTGCCGGCAGGATCGTCGAGGTCTTTGCGCCGGATATAGTCGTTGAGAATCCGGCCTTCCGCCGTCCGGTGGACATGGGGGAGGGCGAGATTCATTCGGTACCGCTGGATTGCGCCAGAGACTCGACTGATAAAGACGACGGTTCCATCATGTTCCTGACGTTCCACAATCCCTACATGGGTCAGAGGATCATTGGCGAGGCCATCTCTATTGTAGTCCCACGTATTGTCGAAAAAGACGAGATCGCCCGGGCGGACGGCCGGGCCCTGATGCATCTTGCCGTGCCGGGTGATGTGATGATGAATCAGCCGCACGCCGTTGGCTTTGGGATCGGGCGCACCGCTGTCGTAGAGATCGATGCCATGCTCGAGAAAAATCGCTCGGGTCACGCCGGCGCAATCGTACGCGATGCGTCTTCCGTCAGCCTGGATGGTCGTGGCGCCTACAAGCCTGGCGGCCGTCCGTACGATCGCCGCCCGCCGAGAGGATGCCTCCACGGACTTGCAGCACGCTTGTCCCGTGACGGCTCGATGCGAGCGGTCCCGGTCTCTGACCGATGCAGCACAACCAACCAGTGTGGCGACCGCGACAAGAAATCCGATGAAAGCCATCCGAGTCATAGAGGCGTAAGGCGCATGCATCACGTCGTATCCAAGCCAACGTAGCATGAGCGCTTGCATCGGCCAAGCGATCCGGTATTTCTTGAGAGAGCTCTATGCCCCGCGGGTCACGCGCCGCTAGTGAGGCGGTTACAGTTTGCCGCTGTCTTACTCTCTCCGCTTGGATTCGGGTTTGGCGGAAGACTGTGCGCAGCGAAAACCAATCGTCGCCGACCGCTGATCAGGATTAAAGCCGTTACGCGTGGCGGTGCGAAGCATGATGACTTTGCTCTTCCACGAGCCGCCGCGCACGCCCTTGTACCGGCCTCTTGCAGGTCCGGATGGATTTTTGGCCGGCATGTAGGCGTAATAATCGAATCCGAACCAATCCTGTACCCACTCGGCCACGTTGCCGGCCATGTGATGGAGGCCATAAGGACTTCGGCCCTGAACGTGTGAGTCGACTGCGGCCAGGATGGGAATTTCATGGACATGGTGCTGGCCGAACATTGCTCGTTCGTTGTCCGGAGCAGTATCGCCCCATGGAAACAGCTGACCGTCCGGACCCCTCGCTGCTTTCTCCCATTCGGCTTCAGTCGGCAAGCGTTTGCGGTTTGTCGTGCAGAAACGGGCCGCCTCATGCCACGTGACGTACAGCGCGGGCCAGCGTGACAAAGTCGCGTCGGACAGCGCGTGCACAGTGATCACGTGCCAGATCAGTTTTTGCAACTCCTCCGGAGGGTGCTGCTTGTGCAGTTGGAGATATGAGAGATACTCGCCAAGGTTCACCTCATACCGGTCAATGGCATATTCGTCCAGCCATACGCGCTGTTGGGGAAGTTCCGTATCATCGAACTGCGTCCACAGGCCGTACGGATCGTCGTCGATCCGCTTCGTGCCGAGTGCAAATTCCCCGGCGGGAATGAGCTCCATCGGAGCTGCCTGCGCGAGGGCGGCGATACGCGCGAGATGGCGAATCAGTGCGGGAGAAGGGTCCGGTCCTCCGCCAGCCTGGCTTCCGCTCAACCCGATGAGCGAAACGCACAGCGCGGCGACCGCGAAGAAGGCGTGGTGCATCAGGTCTTGGTGGGCGCGGCGAGGGCTTTGCTGACTTCCCCAATAAGACGCCGTTCGATTTCGGCCGTTTCTTCCGGACTGACACTCAAAATCCGCCCGCCCTGCGCCAGCTTCTCAAATTCGGCCTTCACGCTCAAGCGCGTGACGTTCAAAGGCTGGGCTTGGATCGCAATGACATACTGATTCCGAAAACCTGCGACTTCCAGGGAGACGGGATTCGAAACCTTCCGGTCGGTGACGAAGACGGCTTTTTGATCGGCTTTGATGCTGACTTTTACTTGATAGCCATTGCGCGCCAGCGCTTCCTCGACCGTTTTCGTCACGGCATTCAAGGGCCGCGGAAGGTCTTCGAATTGCGCGTTCTTTTGTTCGATACGAATGTTCTGGGACGCCTGCTCGATGGCGGTCTTCTTAATGTCGGCTGTGAGTTTGCGAGCCTGAATCAGCTGGTGATCGAGTTGGTCCGCGGCGGCTTTGGCCTCGGCCTTGGCGCCTTCAGCCGCTTTCTTGGCGTCGCGGATCTCTTGGTTCAACAAGTCGATCTGTTGCTGCATTACCTTGTTGCCGTCTTGCAGCGAGGTGACCAATGACTCCTGCCTCGCAAGTTGTTTCTTGAGCAGATCGTTCTCGGCCCTGAAAGGAGATTCGTCCGGCTTACAGCCGGACAGCGCGGCGAGAACTGTCATGAGGATGAGAAGAATGAAGAGACGCTCACAGCACCACATGGATGGCCGGATTATCCATGCTTCGGGGCCTCTTGTCCATGACCAATTTATCAACGGTTTGATTGACCCTCTTGCGCTGGGCGCGCTATCCTCCCTCCATGCTCCGGCGCATGGCCCCACTGCTTGTTTCCCTCGCCCTTCTCGCCGCGCCGGTCATGGTTGTGCCGATGGCCCAGGCCGAGACGCAGCCGGATAGTCCTCCTGCGGTGCCTTCTGAAGACTACCGGCTCTACGATCTCATCGTTGACGAAAAATTCCTCACCCCCTACACGCAATTGGTGTTGGTCGAGCGTGCGACGGTGACAAGGCTGCATCCGGAGCAGCAGGGCGCTCTCCGGTTGGATACATTTCAGGACTACGACGTCTTCGACGGCCGTCTCCCCCTCGAGCTCGTTCGGGATTTCGTGTTGAAAAACCAAATGCCTTCCAAGCTGGAGCACCATTTCGGTTTCGGCGTGCGCTATCGGTTTGTGACAGGGGATGGACCCGAGCAGGAAACCTCTTTGGCTCCCATCCCTGTGTCCGGCATCCTCCGACGTCCGATGCAGGATGCGCCGCTCGATGAGCCGCCGCCAGTCATGGACCGCCTGGCATTTTCCCGAGCCGGCTATACGTTTGGCCGTGAACAGGCGCTGGTCTATGTCGAGTACAATCGGCCCGACGGAACGGGTGCAGGGTTTGCGGTCTGGCTTACGCAATCCTCAAAGCACTGGCGTATTTTCGACAGCGAGTTGGTATGGGCCAGCCGCCCTCGATAAGGCGGCAGAAGGCGCCTCGGCCGGGTGCCTGCCATGTTCCTTTCGTGCTGCTCAGTTGCAGAGGAAACGAATCGGGCGTTAGCATGTTATTGAGCGTTGTAGAATGGCAGCACTGATCCGCAAAACGTTCTCCGTGCCTCCGCTTGGCTGCAACTGCTCGATCATCGGTGATCCCGTAACAAAAGAGGCTCTCATCGTGGATCCCGGTGGAGCGGCGGAACGGATTCTGCACGAGGTCGCGCTGCTGGGGTTGACCGTGACGCGCATTCTGCATACCCATGCCCACTTCGATCATTTTATGGCGGCCGGCGAGATGAAGAAAGCCACTGCAGCCTTATTGTGTCTGCACGAAGACGATCGACAACTGTGGGACATGCTGGAAGTCCAATGCCAGGCGTTCGGAGTGCCGTACGTTCCCGTTCCACCGCCCGATCATTGGCTGACGGACGAAGAAACGGTCCTGGCGGGCCAGGTGACGGCGATGGCTCTCCATACTCCCGGCCATACGCCCGGCTCCATGAGTTTCCATTTTCCTGACGCCCAGCTGGTGCTTGCGGGCGATACTCTTTTCCGAGGCAGCATCGGCCGGACGGATCTTTGGGGCGGCGATTTCGATGCGATTGAGCGCTCGATCCGTGAACGTTTGTACTCCCTGGATGATTCGACGGTCGTCGTGACCGGACATGGGCCAGAAACGGAGATTGGGTGGGAAAAGAACAGGAATCAATTCGTTCGGGCATGAGCGAACGCGGAGGTGGCTATGAAAACAGGTGCTCGATGGCTGGTCTTGGTCCTGCTGTCCTTTGCCTGGGGCCCATCCGTCGCGCATGCGGAATCCGGCTCCTCCCAGCCGCCGGATCAGGTGACGATCGCCGAGGTCAAAGTGCGCATCTCCGATCACGGGCCGGTTGTGCTGTTGGAGGCAGAAGGAAAAACCATCCCGATCTTTGTTGATCTCACGGTGGCGGTTTCCATTCAGGGTGCGCTAAACGGAGAGCAGCTGCACCGGCCGTTGTCCCATGATCTGATGCACACGATTTTGGAAACGTTCGGAGGCAAAGTGACGCAATCGGTCATCACATTGAAGGGCGGGACCTATTATGGAGCGCTGAGCGTCGCGTTCGGCGGCGACGTGAAGGTGTTCGACAGCCGATCATCGGATTCCATCGCGTTGGCGATTCACTTTAAAGCGCCGATTATCGTCGGACGGGATCTGTTGAATGCGGCCGGGGTGGTGCCGGAGAAATCAAAAGCGCAAGAACTATAAGCGTTACTCTCTTGCCATCCGTTCGTTCAGTCGCGCCAGGCGCTTTTCAGTGGCGTGTTTGATGAAGTCCATGTTTTGAGCAAGATGCTGTTGGGCCGTGATCTTGCCTTCCTCCCGGCGTTTCAGCTGTTGCAAGCCGAATTCCGCGATCATCGGCCCGTCCTCTTGATAGAGATCCTTCCAGATTTCCATGCAGCGCTGCTGCTTCGCAGGCGGGAATGCGTCGCAGGGAGGACTCACTGCCCGGACGGTTCCTGCACCGAGCGCGACGAGCACCACGGTCAAGACCCACCATTTCATTGTTCGCTGATCCGCCGCGGCGCCGGTTCAATGTTCATCGCTTCGGTGACTTCCTGAAGCGTGGCATTCGCCACCATGCCGGCTTTCCGGCTGCCCTCATGCACGATATCGTTGATTCGGGATGGTTTCGCGACGAGGGCCGCCCGCGCTTCCCATATCGGCGCCAGGGTTTCCACGATCCGATCGGCGACCAATTTCTTGCAATCGATGCAACCGATCTCGGCAGTCCGGCATTCCCGATTCACGCGCTCGATGACGGGTAGCGGCGAAAACATTTTATGAAAATCGAACACAGGGCAGACCTCCGGATTGCCCGGATCAAAGCGTCTGACCCGGGCAGGGTCGGTAATCATGGTCTTCAATTTCTGCCGGACGGCGGGTTCAGTGTCGGAGAGATTGATGGTGTTGCCGTAGCTCTTGCTCATTTTCCGACCGTCGGTGCCTGGGACTTTCGGAAACTTGGTGAGATGCTCTTTGGGTTCGGGAAACACCGGCTGCTTATAGAGATCGTTGAACCGCCTCGCAATCTCCCGGGTCAGTTCCAAATGGGGCAGCTGATCCTTTCCGACCGGAACAAAGTCGGGTTTGTACAAGAGTATGTCGGCCGCCTGGAGGACCGGGTACCCGAGAAAGCCATAGGTACTCAGGTCCTTTTCCTTGATCTCTTCCTGCTTTTCTTTATAGGTCGGATTGCGCTCGAGCCAGGACACCGGAACCATCATGGAAAGCAGCAGGTGAAGGATCGCGTGTTCAGGAACACGTGATTGAATGAACACGGTCGAGCGGTCGGGATCGATGCCGGCTGCGAGCCAGTCGATCAGCAGCTCCCGCACGAATTCTCTGATCCGACCGGTGTCGGCGTAGTTCGTCGACAGCGCATGCCAATCCGCCACGAAGAAGTAACACTCGTAGTCGGTTTGCAGCTGCTTCCAATTTTGGAGCGCGCCGAGATAATTGCCCAGATGCATCAGCCCGCTCGGCTGCATCCCGCTCAACACCCGTTTCCGCCGGCTCGTCATGGCCAAGCTCCCGCGCCGATTCCCATCGCCGTGGACAGGATTGTACCCGAAAGTCCTGCGGCGAATGTACCGGTAAGGGTATGGATAATCCGCAGTTCACGGTCGAAGACGAGCAGTCCAACCAGGATCATCATGCCGTACGGTTCCAATCTCGCGAGCGCGAGAGCCGGCCTTGAAGGCAGCAGACTCACCATAATACGTCCTCCGTCAAGCGGCGGGATCGGCATCAGATTGAACACGGCCAGCAACACATTGATCAGCACCGAATACCACGCCATGACGGCGAGCGGGAGCAAGAATTTTCTGGCAGACGACGTATCGGCTTCCGCCATCGCCCTGTGCGAGTCGTCCGAGGTCATGGACGGATCGATCGACAAGATCAGCGCCATCACGACCGCACTGGCTACCGCCAGCGCCAGATTCATCCCGGGGCCCGCTGCCGCGACCAGCGCCATGTCACGCCTTGGGCGGCTCATGTTTCTTGGGTCGATGGGCACCGGCTTCGCCCATCCGAAAAGAAAGCTTCCGGGCAGCATCAAGCACAGCAGCGGGACGACAATGGTGCCAAACGGATCGATGTGGGCCAGCGGGTTCATGGTCAAGCGTCCCTGCGACTTCGCTGTCGGATCACCGCACTTGTCGGCGACCCAGCCATGCGCATATTCGTGGAGCACCATGGCAAAGAGGAGCGGAAGCGCTTTATAGGACACCGAATAGAGTAATTGCGGGAGGTCATTCATGGGATCTGTCGCACCCTTCGAGGCACGGCATCAATCGATTTGTGTGAAGCGGCCGCGCTTCACCTGTATCAGGAAAAGGGGCCGGTGGAGCGTGCCGTCCTGGGCAAAGGCCGCCGGCCCGGCCAGCGCCGGAAGGTCCCGTTGGGTGGTCAGATACTCGCGGATGGCCTCGCCGGACGCGGCGCCTTTCTTGATCGCCTCGATCACGAATTTTGCCGCCTCATATCCCTGCATGGCGAAGAGCGTGGGGGTGCTTTGGAAGCGTTTCTTATAGCGCTCGACAAAATCGCGGACATTGGGGTTCTGGCTGTCGGCGAAAAACCCGTCGACGAATACGGCGCCGTCGATCGATTGGTCGGCCGTACGCGCAAAGTCGGGGGCATTCCACCCGTTGCTTCCGAGGAACGGGACCTTCATGTCGTGAAAGTTGAGCTGCGCGGCGATCAAGCCGACATCCGCGGCACGGCCCGGGATGAACACGGCATCAAAGCCCGGCGTGTAGAGCACTTTCTTGTCGAGCTTGGTGAGCCTTCCTCCCACTTTTGTCGGATCGACGGGCACCGCCAGCCCGTATTTCTTCAGATCTTCCGCTTTCATACGTTTCAACTGTGCGCCGACGTCGGAATCACCTTCGGCGTACGATTCAATCGCAATGATCTCCCCGTCACGCTGCCGGGCTTCTTGGGCAAACAACCGGGCCATCTCGCGCCCATAGGCCGTATCGGGATGAAGGATGCAAAAGCGGCGAAACCCGAGCTCCTCTGCTGCATACGCGGCGATTTTTTGTGCTTGCAGCTGATAGGTCAGCGCGGTGCTGAACGTAAAACTGCCCAGCCGCCGCACGTTGGGCAACATGGCGGTCGGGGTCAAAAGCGGTGTGTGCGAACGTTCGGCCAGTTCTGCCATGACCGGCAGGCTTTTCGACAGCAGCGGTCCGATCACGGCGACAGGACGGTCGTGGAACAATAGGTTTGAAAAATCGTCCAAGAAGGAAGCTTGGGAAGACTCCATGTCCTTGACCAGGAGGCCGACGGAAGATGGGTTTCCCCGATCGCTGCCTGATTCCACGGCGAGCTGAACGCCGCTCAGCACGTCGTTCGCGAACGACGACAATTTCCCGGAAAGCGGCAATACGGCAGCAATCACAAACTGGCTCGACTTCAGCTTGGTTTCGAGGAGGTCCAGCATCTCCGATACACGGGCCCGCTGCGGATGAGTGGGGAAATGGGTGAGGAATTGCTGGATCTGCCGCGAAGCCTGGTGGTCTTCGCCCCGTCCCATATACAGCTCGATGAGGCGAAGTGCCGCAAGATCTCCGGGAAACTGTTTCGGATAGGCCTCTCTGATCCGTTCGAGCGTTTTCTTGTCAAACGATTCGTTGATCAGTTCCGTGATATTCGTGCGCAGGTCGTCCGCTTGCTCATCCGAGCTCAGAGCGATCTCGTCCAGCCACGCTTGAATGGCGCGGGCCGGCTCCTTCTTCTGAAAGTACAGTTCTCCGCTCAGATGTACGGCTTCGCGCTTGGTCATGTCGTCCTGCGTTAATGCGCGGAGGCCGGTGAGTATCGGCAGCGCCAGGTCCGGATTCCCCATTGCCGCATGCGTGCGCGCCAGCATCAATCTGCCGCGGTCGATGACTTCGGAGGATGGAAATTCGGCTTGCAGTTGCAGCAAGTATTTCAGACCTTCTCCATATTGCTGTGCTCGATACAATGCCGCGCCCAGGAGAAGATACGTGTCGTCCAGAGAGTCCGGTTTAGGATTCGTGCCGAGAAATCTTCTGAGAATGGTGATGGCTTCTTCAGCCTGTCCAGCGTCGATTAACCGCTTAGCCTGATTCAGCGTGGGGTGGTTCGCGGGCGCCTGCTTGGCCGTTTCGGCTGCGCTGACCGGAACTCCCACGGCATCAATGCTCAAGGCGGCGAGCACGATGAGGAAGCAGGCGCAAACGGCGACGGGAAGCCGGTTTCCAAACAAGCCGCGGTACAGTTTGGACCGGCGGGCGGGGTGGCAATCCTGACTGGTAGCCATGAAAATCGTCAAGAAAGACTAGTATCGGAATCGCCGGAGACTGTCAAGGTTCGACGCATCAGGCGTCGCATTGTCTTCGCTGGAGTGATTGGCTATCATCGCCCGAAATGGAAACCGATGCGCTGGTCGAGCGCTATCTCACCCATCTCCGTGTCGAAGGCGGCCTTTCACGCAATACCATTGAAGCGTACCGGCGGGATCTTTCGAAATTCCAGCACTACCTGAATCAGCGAAACGAAGGGCGCGTCGAGCAGCTGACGGCGAACACAATACGCAGTTTTCTCGGGTCGCTGCACGCGCGTCGGCTCTCGCCCGTTTCGTCGGCCCGCTGTCTCTCGGCCGTGCGGGGATGGCTTCGGTTCCTCCGGCAGGAACGGATCATCGACGCCTATCCTGGCTTCGACATTGCCCCGGCACGGCGCGGGATTCGTTTGCCGAAGACGCTATCTGAGCGTGAGGTCGCCGCCTTGCTCGAAGCTCCGGTTCACTCGACGCCGGAAGATCAACGTGATCGGGTGATGATGGAATTGTTGTACGCGACGGGGCTGCGCGTCTCAGAGTTGATATCCATCGAGACGTCGCATGTGAATATTGACGTGGGCTACCTGCGCGTGACTGGAAAAGGATCGAAGCAACGCATCGTACCCATGGGCGAACCGGCACGGCGGCTCCTTGTGACCTACATGGAGACGATCAGGCCGCCTCTCTTGAAGCAGAAAACGTCACGGTTTCTGTTCGTCTCCCGGCGCGGCACTCCGCTCACCCGTCAGGCCTTTTGGAAATCGTTGCGCGGAAGGGCTCAGCGGGCCGGATTCAACAAAGCAGTGTTTCCCCATATGCTGCGACATTCCTTCGCCACGCATCTGCTGGGAGGAGGTGCGGATCTTCGGTCCGTGCAAGCGATGCTGGGACACGCCGACATCGCAACGACCCAAATCTATACACACGTTGAACGTGATCGCCTCAAAGAAGTACATGCGAGGTACTTCCCGCGCCGCGCAGGGCGGAAGTCCAACCCGCTGTAACACGGCTAAAAATAGGGAAGAAACTGCAAGAATAGTGCGAGATTCGGTTGACAAGGGGAGACGGACTTGGTAGCATCCGCCCAGCTTGCTAAGAAAATCGGGCGGATAGCTCAGTTGGAAGAGCGCTGCCCT
>WUUC01084481.1_pt1 | contig 17159 bp, 13 predicted proteins | sample 6278441 | NCBI WGS metagenome assembly WUUC01 (sample SAMN13675441, study PRJNA597444) | soil metagenome | isolation source: soil | place: USA: Washington | collected 2017-10 | reverse complement strand
GAGGGCGAGGGCCGCTCCGTCGGCCCATTCATACGGGTTCCCGAAGATCACTCTCGGTAAACGAATGGGCGAGGGGGTTACGACGTTTTGCCGATATAGCGGTTGTTTGAAAATAAACCCGAGTTTCCTCGCCACGTGACGTGATGGGCGCGGGTCGGCTTCCACACCATTGTCCGGTCGACGGTGAATCGTCCTGGCGTCGTCTTGTCCGGGGCTGTGATTTCACCCGGACCGGCTAACCGCCAAACGTCTATGTAACACAGCCGCACCGGGCCCTTGTCAAGGGTTAAGCCCGACCTAATTCTACTTCCGTAATATGGTCGTCGAAGATCCGAACCACCGCCGTGCATGGCGGCAAACGTGGGTGGGAGTCAACGATGGGAACCGCATTTCGGACCGTTAAACCATCGGTGGTCCCCGAAACGGCCGGCCGCGTCGCGGTCGGAGCCGGCGCACGGCTGCCCGGCCTCCCATCCCCGCACATTGTCCGGCCCCGCCTGCTGGGGCGCATGGACGCCGCCGCGCGCAGCGCGGTGACGGTACTGGTCGCGCCCGCGGGCTTCGGCAAGACCACGCTGTTCGCCTCCTGGGTGAACGCGGGGCGGGCACCGGCCCGGATCGTGTACTGCCGCTTCGAGGCGGACGGCGGGGCGAGCGTCGCCGAGCGCGCCCCGGCCTCGGCGCCGCGCATGGGGTACGCGCGGTCGGGTGGCCTCGACGATCTGATCGACGCGGCACTACACGCCGACGCGTCGACCCACGGCCCGCTGATGCTGGTGCTCGACGACTTCCACAACGTCGCGGAGCCCACCGAGATGGAGCGGATCGAGCGGCTTCTGCACCGGGCCGGCGAAACCCTGCGGATCGCGGTTCTCAGCCGGGTCGAGCCGCCGATGCCGCTGTACCGCTGGCGGCTCAGCGGCCAACTCAACGTCATCAGCGGTGAGCAACTGCTGTTCACTGTGGACGAGACGGCCGCTTCCCTGGCGGCTCGCGGGTTGCGGCCGTCGTTGCGGGCGGTCCGGACCCTGTACGACCTCACCGAGGGCTGGCCGGCGATTTTGAGCCTGTTGGCCACGTCGGTGCCGGCCGGCCTCGACAGTGGACAGTCGATCGTGGACCTCGTCGTGGCCGACCACGACGTGTCCGCGTATCTGGACCGGGAGGTGCTGGCCCCGCTCTCCGACGAGGTTCGCGACACACTGCGCGCCACGGCCGTGCTGGAACACGTCTCGACCGGCCTCGTGGAGGCGTTGACCGCGCGGCGGGACGGGGCGCGGATGCTCGCCACGGTCGAGGCGGCCAACCCGCTGGTCGAGTACCGGGGCGGCGTACACCGCTGGTACCGGTGCCACCCCCTGCTCCGTGCGCGCCTTCTCGACGAGCTGCACCGGCGGTCGCCGGCGCTGCTGCGCCACCTGCACCGGGCCGCCGCCGGGTGGTACGTGGCCAACACCTTGCCCGCCGACGCGTTCCGGCACGCGCTCGCCGGTCGCGACTGGCCGATGGCCACGGACCTCCTCGCCGACCACTGGCCCGAACTGCTCTCCGGGTCGGGCCGCGCCATCGTCGTCGAGCACCAGCCGGCCGCGCCGGACGAGGTCGCCGGCGACCCGACGCTCGCCATGGCATTCGCGGCGCGTTGCCGGGCGACCGGGAACATCACGGGTATGCGCTCGTTTCTGCGCATCGCCGAGCGGGCCCGCGGTGCGGCGGCCGACGGCTGGGCGGCCCGGCTCCTCGATGGGCTACGGCTCGCGGACGCCCAGGCCGACGGCGACCCGGACCGGATCGCGACGGCGGCGCGGTCGCTGATCGACGCGCCCGCCGACGGTTCCGCCACGGGGGACGGGGCGCGGGCGATGGCGCTGTCGGTGATCGCCGCTACGCGGTTCGCGGCGGCCGACCTCGATGGTGTGGAACAGGCGCTGCGGGAGGGGCTTCCGCTGGCCCGGCGCGCCGGGCTCCGGCTCGGGTATGTCACAGCACTCAACCAGCAGGCCGTCGCCAACCTGCTGCGCGGCCGGCTCGGGGCCGCGATGCACTGCGCGCAGCTCGGCATCGGCGTGGCGCTCGACGGCGGTCTCGAACAGGCTCCCGAGGCCGCTTCGGCGTGGCTCGTCCTGGCCCAGGTGTACCTGGCGCGAGGGCTCCTCGATGAGGCGAAGTACTGCCTCGACCGGGCCATGTCCGGCGGCGCGGCGGCCGACCCGCAGATCTCGTGGAGCGTGCCGGTCGTGCTGGCCGTCCTGCACAACCTCCGGGGAGAGCGGGCCGAGGCGCTGCGGATCGTGCGGGCGGTCCGCGACGACCCGGGCGCCTGCGCGCCGCCCCCGATCGGCGTCGCCGCGAGCCTGCTCCTGGAGGCGGACCTGTGCATCGCGGACGGCCAGTTCGATGCCGCGCGCCGGCTGCTGGCTGACGCGCTCGCGGGCGCACCGATGCCGGGCTGGACGGCCGTGGTGACCGGGAAGCTCGACCTGGCGGAGGGGCGGCCGGACGCGGTCGCGGCGGTGCAACGGTACACGGACATGTCGGAGCCGCTGCTGAGCGTCGGGATCGAGGCGTGCCTGGTGTACGCGCAGTCGCGGTGGCAGCTCGGCGACCGGGGCGGTGCCTTCCAGATGGTCGAGCGGGCCCTGTGCGTTTCGAGTATCGAGGGGATCCGGCGCCCGTTCCTGGCGAACCTTCCGATGCTGCGCGACATGCTGGTGGCGCATCTGGCCCACGAGACCGGTTACGCGCAGACCCTCGCGGAGATCACGACCTGGAGGGCGGCACCGGCCGAGCCCGGCAGGCCGGCGGAAACCCTGCCGGAGTCGCTGACCAGCCGGGAGTTCGCCGTGCTCCGCCACCTCGGCACGATGCAGTCCACGGCGGAGATCGCCTCGACGCTCAACGTATCGATCAACACGGTGAAGACCCACGTGAAGAACGTGTACCGCAAGCTCGATGTCGGCCGGCGCCGGGACGCCGTGCGGCGGGCCCGCGAACTCGGCCTGACCGGCCCACCCGTCGCGGACCGGGGTTTTCGCACCGCGATCACCGCCAGCCAAGTTCCTCTGCGCGCTTGACCAGGTCCCGGCGGCAGTGCGCGTCGAGCTTGCGGTAGATGCTTCTGGTGTGGCTTTTCACCGTGTTCACCGACAGGCACAGCGCGGTGGCGATCTCGGCGGCCGACAGGCGTCCCACGATCAGCCGCAGGACGACCTGCTCCCGTTCGGACAGTGCCCCGCGCACCACCGGCCGCCGGGGACCGGCCCGGGTCCGGTCGATCAGTTCGGCGGCCAGGCCGCCCGACCGACCCTGACCGCCGCCATCCGCCAGATAGGCGGCGAGTAACCGGCGCACACCCGCACCGCCGCTGACGAACGGGGCCCGGACGTCCTCGGTGGCGGCGAGCCGCAGCGCCCGCCCGATGGAGTCGACCGCGGCGCGCGGGTTGCCCAGCGCCGACAGCGCCTGGGCGTGCAGCACGTTGGCATCGACCGTCCACCCCAGCGAGGAGCGGTCGCGCTCCAGGTACGGCGTGAGGACCTCCGCGGCCCGTGCGGGGCGCTCCTCGGCGAGGTCGAGCCGCGCGCGCAGGGTGGCACCCCATGCGGCGTACGGCACCGGCACCTCGCCCGCGAGCACCCGCCGGGCGGCGGCGCCGTCGCCACGGCGCAGGCGGAGTTCGGCCTCGGTGAGCGCGACGGCGCCGCGGAGCCGGGACGGCAGCCGGCACCCCGGCAGCTTGCGTCGCAGCGTGGCGAACTCGCCATCGGCACCGTCGGCGTCACCGGCGGCGAACCGGACCCTGGCGCGCACCGTCGCCGCGGCGGCGACGAGGGCCGGCTCCACGAGCCGGTTGCCGTGCAGCGCCAGGTCCATGTTGTAGCGGGCGACATCCAGCCGGTCCCGCTGATGGCACACGTCGGCCAGCACCAGCGCGGCCCACGCCGCGTCGAGGCCGTCCTGGAGCCCGTGCCGTACCGCGATCGCGATCGCCTCCCGCGCGGTCCGGGCGGCGGCCGTCAGCGAGCCGTGGAGGCCGTGCAGGGCGGCGAGCTGGCGCAGGGCCGCGAGTTGCGGCTGCGGCAGGCCGCAGGTACGCGCCAGGGTGAGCGCCTCCCGCAGCGGGTGCTCCGCCCCGGCCAGGTCGCCACTGTCCAACCGGGCGCCGCCGACCGCGGCCAGCATCAACGACCGCAGCCGCAGCCCGTCCGGGTCGCCGGGCCCGCCACCGGCGCCGAGGAGCAGCGGAGCGGCCGCGAGCACGGTTTCCGGGTCGCCGGACAGGCGGGCCCTCGCGATGCGGAGCGCGGTGCGGATCGGCCCGGCGGCGGCGGGATGCGCGCTGGGCGACCGGTCCGCGAGCCGCAGGAGATCGCCGGTGGCGTCCAGGTCGCCGGCATCGAGCCGCTCGGCGGCGAACGCGAGTGCCAGCCGGGGATCGCGGCCGACCCGGCTCGGCAACGGCGGGACGACATCCGTGGTCGTCCGCGCCCTGGCCCCGAAGATGAGGCCCGGCCACTGGCTCTCGACGATCGCCGAGGCGAGGTTCCAGTCCTCGGCCGCCAACGCCTGCCGAACGGCGTCGCCCGCCATCCCGTGCAGCGCGTACCAGGCCGCGGCGCGCCGGTGCAGCGGGCGGACCAGGTCGGCCCGGCGTCGCTGCAGTTCGCGGTAGAGCACCTTGCCCAGCATGGGATGCAGGCGGTACCAGGTGGACGGTCCGCGGCCGTGCGCGATGAACAGGCCGGCGCGGTGGAGTTCCGCGAGCGTCCGGGCGCCGTCCGCGCCGCCGGTCAACGCCGTGGCAAGGTCGGCGTTGACCCGATCGGGGATGGACATGTACCGGGCCGCTTCGCGCGTCTGCGGGGTGAGCCGGTCCAGCACCTCGCAGGCGAGGTACTCGGTCACGGCCCGGTCGTTGGTGGTGAACATCGACACCACCGCGTCGGGATCCGGCCGGCCCTGGAGTGCCAGCGCGGCGAGCCGGAGCCCGACCGGCCACCCCTCGACCGTCGCGTGCAGCTCCGCCAGCGCCGCCGGCCCGAGCTGGATGCCGTGCGCGGACAGCAGGTGCGCGGTCTCCTCCGCGGTGAACGACAGGTGCGCGGCCCGCAGCCGGGCCGGCCGGACCGAGCGCCACCGGTCCGGATCGAACGGCTGGTCGGTCCGGCAGCCCAGGATCAGCCGGACGCCGGCGAAGCCGCCCAACACGAAATCCTCGACCTCGCCCAGGAGGCGGGGACAGGTCAGCTCGTGCAGGTCATCGAGGATCACGGTCATCCGGGGACCGGCGTTGAGGGTGCCGGTCCGCGGGGCGGAGACGGTCGACGTGTCGCGCGTCGCGCGGGCCACCTCGTCCCACAACGACGTGGAATCGCGCTGCCGGACCGACAGCCAGGCCACCCGGCCGAAGCGTCGACGGGCGCGGGCCCACGACGCGAGCAGGGTCGTCTTGCCCCACCCCGCCGGGGCGGACACGATCGTCACCGGCCGGGCCGCCGTGCGGTCCAGCAACTCCTCAAGCCTGGGCCGGCCGATGTGACATGGCGGCGGATCCGGCGGTAACGTGACCGGCGCCCCGTCCGCGGCCCTTCGAGCATCGAGAGCCATGTCTCGATCTTGCTGTACTCGACGGCGTGCTCGCGTCACCCAGCGTGGGTGAATGAACGGGTGAGGCACGGGTGACCCGACATCGCCTGCCCAGCACCGCAGTCGCGGTTCAAAGTCGCGTTGCCGGCGTCGTGTTTCGACCGCGGCGACCGGCGGCCGCCCACGCGGCCAACCACCTCAAGGGGGTGAGGCTGGGTGTCCCGGTCCAGTGTTCGCTGATGTTGCTTTGATAGCGCCGATTCCGGGAGGTTGCGATATGGCGCGGCGACTATGCCCGGCCGGATTGCACCGGACGACGCCCGCACATACCACCGCCCGTTGCCGGCGGCGGTAGCCGTGTCCGACACGAGGGTGCGGTCGACGACTGTGCCGGACGCGCCACCCGTCCACGTCAACCGCCAGCGGCTCACCGACATCCTCGACGCCGCGACCCGTGCGCCGCTGACGCTTGTGACGGCGCCGGCGGGGTGGGGAAAGACCGTCCTGCTGGCCGGTTGGGCGCGAACCGCGATGCAGACCCGGCGGGTGTTGTGGTTGAGCGGCGAGACAATCGGCGGGACCGGGCTGCGGAGCTGGCTCGCCGGCGCCCTTCCGGAGGCCGGTGTGCTATCCGGGGCGAACGGTGACCAGCGGCCGTCGACGCACCGGCCGGCCACCGCGGCGGGCGGACCGGAGCATCAACCTGTCGTCGTGATCGACGACTTCCACCGCATCCGCAACCGCGCCGTGCTCGCCGAGATCGGCGAACTCGTGCGCAGCGGGGGAGTGGGACCGCGGCTGCTCCTGGTGTCCCGCGTCGATCCGGACCTTCCCGTGCACCGGTGGCGGCTCAACGGGACCGTTTCGGAGTTGCGGCCGGCCGACCTGGCGTTCACTGTCGACGAGAGCGCGCAACTGCTACTCGCGCACGGCATCGACTATTCCGAGGCCGGCCTGTTCGGCCTGCACGCGGCGACGGAGGGTTGGGCGGCGGGCCTGCGTCTTGCCGCGCTCTCCGCGCGGACCCGGCCGGAACCGGAACGCGCGTTCGCCGACGACAGCCGCTTCTACGCCGCCGTCGGCGACTACCTCGCGAGCGAGGTGATTGATCCGCTGCCGGCCGAGGTACAGCAGTTCCTGCTGGACACCTCGATCACCACCCAGCTCAGCCCCGGCCTGGTCGAGGCGTTGACGGGGCGCGGCGACGGGGCCCGGATACTGTCGGGCCTCAGCCGCGCGAGCCTGTTCCTCAACGAGTGCGCCGGCCGCAGCGGCTGGTACCGCTATCACCCGCTCTTCGCCCGGACCCTGTACGCGGCCCTGCGCCGCCGGTCGCCCGAACGGGTCGTGGAGCTTCACCACCGCGCGGCGGCGTGGCTCGGCGCGCACGGCCTGCCGGGCGACGCGCTGCACCAGGCGCTCATCGCCGGGGAGTGGAGCCAGGCCACCGACGTCGTGGACCGGTACTGGACCGACCTCATCGCGGGCCTGCGCCGGCGCCGGCCGTACGACGTCGTGCCCCCGCCGCCCGGACCGGACATGGACCACTGGCTGGCCCTCGCGTTCGCCGCCGACCGGCTCCAGGACGGCGACCACGAAGGGGTCCGGGGCTACCTGCGCATGGCCGACCGGTCCCGGACCGCCGGGCGCGACGAGCCGGCCGGCCCGGCCGGGACCGCCGATCGTCCGGGCGGGCCCGTTGAGGGCCAGCTACGTACCCCGGTGGCGGCGATCTTCCGGCTGGCCCAGGCGAGCCTGTTCGGAGATCCGCACGGCGTCCTCGACACGGCACCGCGGGTGCTGGCGCCGGGCGGCATGGCCGGCGGCGACGAGATGCGCGCCGCGACGGCGCTGTCGCTCGGCCGGGCCCGGCTGCGGCTCGGCGAATGGGAGTCGGCCGAGCCTCTGCTCCGGGAGGCGCTGCTCATCGCCCAGCACACCGGAATGGTGCACACGCAGGTCAGCGTCGAGGGGCACCTCGCCATCCTCGACGCGGTACAGGGGCGGCTGCGCGCCGCCGCCCGGATGAGCCGGCAGGCGCTGACCACCGCCGAACGTTTCGGCCTCGGCGACGCCAGCGACCTCGCCTGGACCCGGCTCGCGCTCGCGGAGGTGTACTACCAATGGGACCGCCTGGCCGAGTCCGGCCGGCTCGTCGACGAGGCGCTCGACCTGGCCGCCGGCGACCCCGACATGCTGGCCTTCGGCGAGATCATCCGGGCCCGGCTGCGGCTGGCGAGGGGCCAGGTCGCCGCCGCGCTCGAAGTGATCATCGCGGCCCGCAAGGAGTTCTCCGGCGCGGCGGCGGCGCTGGTGACCGCGCTCGCGCTGGCCGAGGCGGAGCTGCGGGTGGCGGCGGGCGACCTCGGTGCCGCCGCCCGGCTCGTGGCCGAGCACGCCGAACACGACGCCTTCGCCCCGTGGATCGCCGTGCTGGAGGCGTCCGTCCTGTTCGGTGAGGGCAAGCTCGCCGGCGCGATCGCGATCGCGGTACGGGTCGCGGAGGACGACCGGGCGTCCTGTCTCACCTGGCGGGTGAAGGCGGCGATCCTGGCGGCCCTCGCCAGCCGGACGATGGGCGACCGGCAGCGCGTGACGCGCAGCCTGAGCGTCGCGCTCGCGGCCGCCGAGAACGAGGGTTTCCGGCGGCCGTTCGCGGCCGGCGGGCACGCCGTGCGGGAGTTGCTGGCCAGTTACGCCCCGGTACTTCCGGTGTACCACCCGGTCGCGGCGGACCTCGCGACCGTTCCGCAGGAACCCACCGCACTGCTGATCACCGAACTCACCACCCCGACGGACGAGACCGTCGGTGCGCTCGTGGAACCGTTGACCGAACGGGAGCTGACGGTCCTGCGCTACCTGCAGGGCACGATGTCCAATGAGGAGATCGCCTCGATGCTGTATGTCTCCGTCAACACGGTGAAGACCCACATCAAGAACATCTACCGGAAGCTGAGTGCCGGCCGACGCCGGGAGGCGGTCCAGCGGGCGCGCGAACTGCGGCTGCTCTAGCCGGTGTTCCGCAAGCGTGGGTCGAGACCGGCAACGGAGGTGCCGGCGTCCGGAGCCGCCCGGTCCGTCGACGGCCTGACCACGCCGCAGGGTTTGCTGGCCCGGCTGCGCGGCCGCGTCCGCGACCGGGCCCGGAGCCGGCCCGGCGCCTGGTGGTCGTTGGGGGTACTCGGGGTCGCGTCGACCGCCGTCGGAGTGACCATGCTGGTGTGGCCCGGCATCGCGTTGCGCGCGATCGCGCTCGTCATCGGCGCGTGGCTGGTGCTCGCCGGCCTGACCCGACTGGCCGTGGCGGTGTCCGACCGGTCCAAGCCACGCGACCGGCAACGGCTGTCCGCCTTCGTGGGACTCGCCTGCCTCGCCGCCGGGCTGGTCTGTCTGGGCGACACCACCACGACGCTGGACCTCCTCGCCGTCGTGCTCGGCCTGCAGTGGCTTGTCGGCGGAGCCGTCGACGTCGTCAACGGGCTGCGGGCCAGCAGATCCGAACGGCGCTGGCTCATCGCGCTGGGTGTGCTGTCGTGTCTGGCCGGTGCGGTCTTTCTGATCTGGCCGGCCGTGTCGCTGCTGGCGTTCGAGGTCGCCCTCGCCATCAGCGCCATCGGCATCGGGGTGCTGGATGTGACCGCCGCGCTGCGCCTGCGTGTCGCCGACCGGCGTGCTTCACCCGCGGGAGGTGGTGCCGGATCCAACGCCGCGGACGGATAGTCGGTCCCGACCAGAGAACCCGGTTGGAGGTGCGCACAGTGGTGTTCCAGTGGGCCTATCTGGCCGCCTGTGGTGATGACCCGGAGCGGCTGTTCGTCCGGGGCGCCGAGCAGCATGAGGCGAAACGCATCTGCACGGGTTGCCGCGTCCGCCAGCACTGCCTCGCCGATGCCCTGGACAACCGCACGGAGTTCGGTGTCTGGGGCGGCATGACCGAGCGCGAGCGGCGGTCCCTGCTACGCCGCAACCCGGGCGTCGTGAGCTGGCGCCGGCTGTTGTGTGCCATCCCCGTCGGCGGCCGCGAATGACCGGGACCGGGTGATGGCACGCTGCGCCGGACCGCCCGCACCCGGCCACTGGGGGCCCGGCTGTGACCGGCCGGGTTGCGGTGGTTCGGACTGTGACGGGTGGGGCTTCGGCGGGCCGGGCCCTGCCAGGTCCGGCCAGCAGGGCGGAACGCGGTCCGGGTGGTCGGTCCGCGCGACGGTGACGGTCTTCGTCGTCGCGGCAGGGTGGGGCGCCGTGTCGGGTGCCGCTGTCGCGGTCGGCGGCGGCCGGACAGGCGCCGCCCTTCTGCCGGCCGCCGTCACCGGCCTGCTCATCGCCGTCCTGCTCGCCCTTGCCTGTCACGGCGTGGTGGCGCTCGCGCTGCGCGGCCGCCGGCCGGCCGTGCCCGGCCAGCCGGTCCTGCGTGATCCGCGCGACGTCGCGGTGCTGGCGCGGGCCGGGGCCCAGGCCCGGCTGGTCGTGCGGATCTGGCCGGTGCTCGGTGTGCTCGGCGAACCCGCCGACCCGGCGCCGGTGCTGGAGCGGACCCTGGTGGAGCTGCGCGCGGTACTGGCCGAGCGGCGCCGGCTGCGCACCATGTACCCGCGGGTGCTGGTGGCTGTTCGGGCCCTGCCCGGCCGGCCGGGCGCCGAACTCGACGCCCGGCAACCGCTGCTGGTGGAACGGATCCGGGACTGCGACGCCGACGTGCGCCGCCGGTTGCACCGGCTGGCCCTGCTCGCCGACGCCTGCCTCGCCTATCTCAGCCACCGCGACGCGGTGGAACGGGCGCGGCGCCTCGTGGCCGAGGTCGACGAGGTGCTCGGCGGGTCGGTGGTGCGCCGCCGGCCGGACGCGGGCAGTTACTACACCGTCGGCCATTTCGGGGTCGGTGATTTCGGGGTCGGTGATTTCGGCGCCGGCCAGTTCGCCGCCGGTGGCTTCGGCGCCGCCGACTTCGCCGATGACGACCTCGCGTTGCTGGCCGAGCGCACAACGGCGATCGTCCAGGCGTACCGGGAGTTGAGTTCGTGACCAACCACAGCCCGCCATTCGACCCGACCGCCGCCTCCGCGCTGCTGACCGCCAACCGGGCACTGGCCGAGCAGGTCAGCCTGAACCGCCGGTTGCAGCGCATCATCATGCCGCCACCGGTTCCGGTCGCTGACCTCAACGGGGTCCGCGTCGCCGTGCGGTACGGCTCGGCAGATCGCGGCCTGCAGATCGGCGGGGACTGGTGCGTGTCGGTGCCGCTCCCCAACGGCGATCTGGTGCTCATCGTCGGCGACGTCGCCGGGCACGGGCTCGGCGCCGCCGCGACGATGACCCAGCTCCGGTACGCCTCCGCGGCGCTGGCGGTCGCGGGCTTCGAACCCGGCGCGCTGCTGGCCGCGCTCAACGCCGTGCTGTGGCAGCCGGGCGGAAACCCGCTCGCGACCGCGGTGGTGGCGAAGTACCGGCCCGCGGACGCGACGCTGTCCTGGTCGCGGGCCGGGCACCCGCCGATCCTGGTCGCCAGCCACATGCTGGTCCAACCGTGGTACGAACCCGCCGGCGTCATTCTCGGCGCGTTCCGCGACGTGTGCTATCCGACGGCGGTCACGCTGCTGCGGCCCGGAGACCTGCTGCTCATGTACACCGACGGCCTGATCGAGGAGCCGGGACGGTGCGTCGACGACGGCGTGGACGCCCTGGCCGAGCAGGTGCGCACCTCGATCGCCGCCGGTCGGCCGCACGCGCGCGAGGTGGTCGAGTGGATCGGCCCGGGCAACTCCTATGACGACACCTGCGTGCTCGCCGCCGAGCCGCTGGGCTGACCTTTACTGTCGTGGTGCGTACACCGGCAGCGTGTGCGCGCTTGAGGCGCTGGCCGCCGCGTAGTCGAGGGTGCCGGGCCGGTGGAGCCGGTGCCGGCCGGCCAGCATCGCGACCGCGACACCGGCGGCGGAGACCACGGCGAGCACGATGGAGCCGCGTGCGAAGCCCGCGGACAGCGCCGCACCCGGCGCCTCGCCCGGCGCGGCGCTGGCCGACCCGTACACGCTCGCCGCGACCGCCGTGAGCACCGCCGTGCCCACGTAGCGGGCCATGTTCGAGATGCCCGAGGCGGAGCCGACCTGAGTCGGCGCGACCGCCGCCGTCGAGGCCGATGAGCACGGCCCGTTGGACAGCCCCATCCCCACCGCCACGACCGTCAGCGGGAGCACGAACGCGGTGTACGACCAGGAGTCGTGGACGAGGCCCAGCACCGCGAAGCCCACCGTCGACAGGCCGAACCCGGTCGCGACGACCATCCGGGTACCGCGCCGGGCCACCATGCCGACGACGGTGGTCGCCGTGACGACCAGTGCCGCCGTGATCGGCAGGGTGGCCAGGCCCGCCTCGAACGGGCTCATCGCGAGCGTCGCCGGATCCTGCGAGTAGACACTGAACAGGTACATGAGGGCGTTGATGGTGCCCGAACCGATGAGGATGCCCAGCGTCGCCGCCATGAGCACGCGGTTGCGCAGCAACTTCAGGTCGACCAGGGGTGCGCTGACCCGCTTTTCCACCATCACTAGGGCGACCGCCGCGGCGCCGGACACGAGCAGGCAGCCGAGCGTCGCGGGTGAGAACCAGCCCCAGTCGCCGCCCTCGCTCACCGCGAGGATGAACGGGGTGAGGACGGCCGCGACGCCGATCGTTCCCAGGATGTCGATGGAGCGGGGCCGGGTCGGGTCGCTGGACTCGGCGACGGTCCACCGCGCCGCCGGCAGGCACGCGGCGGCGATCACCGCGTCGATCCAGAACAGCGCCGGCCAGCCGGCCACGTCGACCAGCACCCCGCCGGCGAGCGGGCCGAGCGCCGCGCCGACGGCGGCCGCGGCGCCCCACAGCGACACCGCACGCAACTGTCCCCGCCCGGACGACCCGGCCGACAGCAGGCTCAGGCCGCAGGCCAGAATCGTCGCGCCGGCGGCGCCCTGGACCGCGCGGCCGGCGATGACCCCCGCGCCGTTGCGGGACAGGGCGATCAGCACGCACGACACCACGAAGAGCAGGAGTCCGGCGAGGAAGATCCGCCGCCTTCCGAAAACGTCGCCGAGCGCGCCCGAGGTCACGATGACGGCGGCGCCGACCAGTGAGTAGCCGGTCACCGCCCATTGCAGCGTGGTCACGGGGGTACCGACGTCGGCGCTGATCGCGGGGAGCAGGATCGCCACGGCGGACGTGTTCGCGTTGACCACCAGTGTCGACACGCACGTGACGGCGAGCAGCCCTGTCCCGGCCACCCGGTCGACGGCCGGTGCCATTCCGGTCATGCCGGGTCCCCACTGCGTGGTGACCCGCCCTGACCGGGCGGGCTCTGCCAGCTGATGCCCTCGCTCCGCTCGGTCATGGGCGGTGCCCCTTCCTCCGGTGGACCATCCACTGTGGACGAGTCAGTTCGCCACAATGACGGTGTCGGGACCGTCCAGCGCTCTACGCAACCGGAACGCGAACACCAGTTCGGCGGCGCCCACCACGACACCGCTGACGCCGGTCAGAATCACCAGCGAGGCCAACGACAGCGCCGGCCATACGAGAAAGGCCAGCCCGGTGACCGTGGAGAAGATGCCCAGCGCGAGCAGCCAGCCGCGGGTGCCGGGCTCGCCACGCACTCCCATCGCGACCTCGACGAGGCCGCTGAGCAGCCACGTCGTGGCGACGAGGAGCACCACCGCGGCGCGCCCGATCACCTCGTCGGTCAGGCACATCAGTCCGGCGATGAGCGCGATCAGGCCGGCCACCGCCCACAGCAGCCGGCGGCCGAGCCCCGGACCGGACGCGAACGCCCCCGCGATCCGGGTGCCGCCGACGAACACCAGCCAGAGACCGATGAAGACGGCCAGGATCCGTAACGACACGTGCGGCCAGACCAGGACGGCCACGCCGAACGCGATGGTGGCCAGGCCCAGCGCGACAAGCTGCCACCACGGAAATGACTCCTGGCGCTCGCCCATTGGCCTCTCCCGCCTACGCAACGGCTACGGCGACGAGGTCGCAAAACGGCTATGGCGACGATGTCGCAAACGGTTACGGCGACGATGTCGCGATGCCCGCCCGCAGTCGTCACCCGGCCGGGATGAACGACCGCGGATGCCGCCCGTTCGGGGCGGCCACGGTGACCCGTGCGGCGGCACATCACCCGTCGCGGGCGAGGCGCCGGACCCCGGCCGCCGCGAGGATCGCAGGCGTGGGTACGCCGAGCCGAACCTCCCCGACGCCGTCCTACGACATCGCCGTTCACGCGGACGTCGGCGCGGCGCTGTGGGCGCTGCTCGCCGAGTACGACCTGGAGGGCCTGACGGTCGACATCGTGCTCTACGACGTGTCGGCGGATCCGGACACGCTGGCCGCGATCGTCAACCGCGCCGGGGCCCTGGGCGTCGCCGTCGTGGGGGTCCGCGCCGCGCCGTTGCCGGGTCCCTAGGGCGTGTCCGGCGGTGGGCCGTGGCGGCCGCTCCCGCAGGACCGTGGGGCCGCCACCCGCGCTGGGTGATGCCCTTTCGCCGCCGTGCTTCCAGATTGGGCGTGCGGGTACCGCGACATGCCGGTCCCGCCACTGTTCAAGTCATGTGAAGGGACAGGGCAATGGGCGAAAAGCGAGCGTGGGTCGGCTGGATCGTTTTTGCCGCCGTCATGCTGATGGTCATCAGCATGATCAATATCTTTCAAGGGATCGTGGGACTGATCTACGACGAACGGTTGGCCATCTCCGGGGGCCAGCTCGTCGTCGTCGACGTGACCGGCTGGGCGTGGGCTCTGTTGCTGTCCGGGGTGGTCATGTTGCTGACCGGCTTCGGGTTGCTGCTGGGCCAGACATGGGCGCGGATCGTGGCGATCATCGTCGTCGGCCTGCACGCGGTGTCGCAGGTGATGTGGCTCGGCGCGTACCCGATCTGGGCATTGTTGATGATCGCGTTGGACACGACCGTGCTGTTCGCGCTCACCGCGCGCTGGACGTCGTCCCGGCTGGCGGAGGATTTCGACGCGGGTCCGGCGTCGTCCGATGCGCGGTCGCGGCACGCCATGCCCGCCTCCGGCGCACCCGTCACGTAAGCGGTCGGCGTCGCCGTGGCCGGGCCGGGACTCGTCCCGGCCCGGCCGATGCTGTTTCGGAGGCATGCCGGCTGTTCAGCCCGTGCGGAGCCGGGCCGTCCGGCCGGCGACCGTCACGGCCGCCTCGAAGGCCGCCAGCACCACCGCGGTCACGAGCAGGGCGGTCCACGACGAGAGCAGCAGGACGGTCAGGACCGCGACGACGACCCCCGACACGCGCACGGCGTCCTGGTGACGGGCGAGCCACCCCGGGCCGGCGGAGCGGACCAGCCGCAGGCCGCGACCGGTCCGGAGCCGGGCGGCCCGCGCGACGAGACCGCTACGCCGTCGCAGGAACGTGGGTATCCGTCCCGGGCCGACCAGGTAGGTGAGCACGGCGAGGCCCACGCCGATCCAGATGAGCTGCACGCCGCGCTCACGAAGCGGACCGGCGATCGCGGTCACGGCAGCCCCGACAGCGTCCCGGTAAACGCCCGCCGGCACCTGTTCGAGCATCTGCGTGCGGGCCGCGCGCAGCGTCGCGGTCACCGCGACCGCGGCGACGACCAGCCAGACGCCGAACTGCAGCAGGGTACGGCGGCGCCACGGCGAGGCGAGCAACGCCAACACGAGCAGCGCGACCGTCGCGCCGACCAGGAGGGCCAGGCTCCGCTTGAAGGACAGCACCGCCTCCTGGACGGCCCGCAGCCGCCCGGCGTCATAGACGGTGAACCGCGCGAAGTCGGCCGGCAGCGACACTCCCAGGGCGTTCTGCACGGTGGCCCGCAGGCCCGCCGGGACCTGGCCGGTGCTGAGGTCGGGCAGCGCGAGTTGCCGCCCGAACAGGGTGGGCAGTTGCGAGCTGAGTTCCCGGAGTACCTCGTTGATCAGGGGAAGGAGATCGATGTCGACCCGGTCCGTCCGGGCGACCACCACGTTGCTGCGGCCCTCGATGATGGCCATCGCCTGTTGGTGCGCCCGCCGGTTGGCTTCGACCCAGATCCGCTGGAACTGCTCGCTGCTCAGGACCTTGAGCACCATCTTTTCGACGTAGTCGCGCATCTGGGTGGCGAGTGGACCGGCGAGGAAAGCCGCCTGTTCCGGCAGCACGGCCCGCAGCCGCGGTTCGACGTCGAGGACCGCGAACACCTCGTTCGTCGCGTAGTCGGCGACGGCCGTGGCGATCCGGGGATCCTGCGGCAGCGGGCCCACGGTGGCCACCCAGCGCTCGGTGTTGAATGTGGTGTTCGCCGCCCACAGTCCGACGACGCTGGCGACGAGCGCGAACGCGGTCACCGCGACGAGTACGGCGGCGGTGAGCCGGCGCAGGCCGGTCAGTGTCGAGGCCCGCCGGTCGCGGCCGGCCAGTCGGGCCCGCAGCGCGGTCACCTCGTCCCGTAGCCTGGCCAGTTCCGTGGCATCGGTGTCGGCGTCGGCCCGGGGCGCGCCGGACCCGGTGACGCCGGGTGTGTCTGTCATCGGTACTCCGCGGCGGTTGTCGTCGGTCCGGAAGGCACGTGTCTTTTCGGTCGGAAGGTCGCTGCCCTCGGCGTGGAAGTCGCTGCCCTCGGCGTGGAAACAGGAAGTCTGTCCCGGTCGGACGGGTCCTGTCATCACCCGCCGCGAACGAGAACCGGCGCGGATCACGACCGCGATTGTCCAGAGTGGAACGGGCGCGAAGTCGTCCCCGGTGGATGAGGCCCGGCCCTTTTCACCGCCGTAGATTCCGGGCGAGTCGCCGTCACGCGCGAGGAGGCTGTGATGATGCCCTACCACCGTAAGGTTTATGGCGAGCCAACCCGGCTGCTGATATGCCACGCCGACGCGGGTGACCGTCCCGGCCGGGCCGGTGCCGACCGGAGCCTGAGCCGGCTCGGCCGTACGCAGGCCGATGAACTGGCGGCCCGCATCGGTGGGATGCCGATCGTGCGGATCATCTCCGGTCCGTCGCGGCGATGCCGGCAGACCGTCATGCCCCTGGCACGCTCGATCGGACTGCGGGTCGAGATCAGCGGTTCGCTCGAACCGGACGCCGATCCGGCGTACCTCGCCGGCCTGCTGGCGGATCCGGACACCGACAACGCGGTGTTCTGCACCCACCGCGAAACGCTTCTCGGCGTGTTCGCACAGCTCATCGACGGCGACCCGGCGGCCGCCTCGCGGCTGGTTCCGCTGCCGCTGGCGGCGGCGTGGCTGCTGCGTGGCACCGCGGCCGGGCCGCGCCGGCTGCGGTACCTGTGGCCCGCGCGCGAGCCTGCCTGCCCGGCCCCGGTATCCGTCGCGCGGGCGCGCCGCACGCTGTTGTGACCGGTTGAAGGAGGAGAGGATGCCGATCAACCTGCGCAGCCGCAACTTCCTCAAGGAGCTCGACTTCGAGCCGGCCGAGTGGACGTTCCTTCTCCAGTTGGCCGCCGAACTCAAGCGAGCCAAGCGATGTGGGTCCGAGCGGCCGCGGCTGGCCGGCCGCAACATCGCCCTCGTGTTCGACGGGACATCGACGCAGACCCGGTGCGCGTTCGAGGTGG
>WUUC01133594.1_pt1 | contig 17161 bp, 1 predicted proteins | sample 6278441 | NCBI WGS metagenome assembly WUUC01 (sample SAMN13675441, study PRJNA597444) | soil metagenome | isolation source: soil | place: USA: Washington | collected 2017-10 | reverse complement strand
CACCAGGAGTGCGTCAACCCGCGGGTCTGGGCGTTCGAGCCCTTGCCGGCCATCTACGACAGCCTGAGCGCCAACTGCGAGCTGTACACCGAGCAGGTGAAGCTCTTTCCGTTCGGCCTGTCGGACCGCGAGCGGAGCGAGACGTTCACCTATTACCCCCGCTACTCGATGATGTCCGGCCAGAGCGGGTACGCCCGCCCGGACGACGAGGTGGAGGTGGTCAAGCGGTTCCTGGAAAACCAGCAGGCGAGCGGGGTGGAGGAGGCGGGCGCGCTGCTCGGTCAGGCCGAGGAGATCCTGGCGGGGCGCTTCCAGGGCGTGGAGGTGGAGGTGCGGCTACGGCGCCTCTCCGATGTCATCCGCCAGGAGCGCGTCCCGCGCATCGACCTCCTCAAGATCGATGTCCAGCGGGCCGAGCTGGACGTGCTCCGCGGTCTCGACGAGGAGCACTGGCCACTGGTCCAACAGGTGGTGCTCGAGGTCCACGACGCGCCGGGGGCCGAGAGCGAGGGCCGGGTGCACGAGATCCGCGTCCTGCTGGAGCGGCACGGCTTCGCGGTGGTCATCGAGCAGGACGAGCTGCTGACCGGCACCGATCGCTACAACGTCTACGCCATGCGGCCGGAGATGGAGCGCATCGACGCCCCGGCTGGCGTGCGATCGGCTCTCTCTCGCTGGCTGGAGGGCGGCGACGGCGCCGAGATGACGGGCGAAGCGCTCCGCGACTTCGTGCGCCGCCGGCTGCCGGACTACATGGTGCCGTCCGCGGTGGTGGTGATCCCCGACTTCCCACTGAACCGCAACGGCAAGATCGACCGGGCGGCGCTGCCGGCCCCAGAGGAGCTGCAGTCGACCGAACGGCGGCAGGTCCTGGGCCCGCGCAACCCCTTCGAAGAGGTGCTCGCCGGGATCTGGGCGGATCTGCTCGGACAGCCACAGGTCGGCATCGACGAGAGCTTCTTCGATCTCGGTGGGCACTCGCTCCTGGCCACGCAGCTCGTCTCGCGCGTCCGCGAGGTCTTCCGGGTCGAGCTCCCCCTGCGCGCGCTGTTCGAGGGGCCGACCATCGCCGAACTGGGGGAGCGCGTCCAGGCGCGCCTCCATGCCGGCGCGGGGCTCGAGCTCCCTGCGATTACACCGGTGCCGCGGGCCGGCGATCTCCCTCTGTCTTTTGCGCAGCAGCGCCTCTGGTTTCTCTGGCAGCTCGAGCCGGAGAGCCCGGCGTACAACAGCCCCAAGGCCCTGCGCATGGGCGGGGCGCTGGACGTCGCGGCGCTCGAGCGCACGCTCGACGAGATCGTGCGGCGCCACGAGGTCCTGCGCACCACGTTCCCCTCCGCGGACGGCCGGCCGGTCCAGCGGATCGATCCGGCGGCTCGGCTCGGCCTGCCGGTGCACGATCTCTCGGCGGATCCCGACCGCGAGGAGCGGGCCCGGGCTGCCTTCCGCGCCGAGGCGCAGCGGCCGTTCGATCTGGCGCGTGAGATCCCGATCCGTGCCCGGCTCCTCGTCCTCGGCCCGCAGGACCACGTCCTGCTCCTGACCACCCATCACATCGCCAGCGACGCCTGGTCCGTAGCGGTCCTCGAGCGCGAGGTGACCGCTCTCTACCAGGCGTTCTCCGCGGGCGAGCCATCGCCCCTGCCGGAGCTCCCGGTGCAGTACGCGGACTTCGCGCAGTGGCAGCGGGAGTGGCTGCAGGGCGAGGTTCTCGACCGCCAGCTCGCCTACTGGTGCGGCCAGCTCGCCGGCGCGCCGCCGGTGCTGGAGCTGCCGCTCGACCGACCGCGGCCGCCCGTGGCGAGCGCGTGCGGGGAGCGGCTGGCGTTCGCCCTGCCCGCCGCGTTGTCACGCTCCCTGACCGAGCTGAGCCAGAGGCGCTCCCTGACGCCGTTCATGACCCTGCTGGCCGGCTTCCAGGTCCTGCTGGCCCGCTCCTCCGGCCAGTCGGACGTGAGCGTAGGGACCCCCATCGCGGGGCGCCGCCACGTTGAGACCGAGGGGTTGATCGGATTCTTCGTCAACACGCTGGTGATGCGCGGCGCGGTGGAGGGGACGCGGAGCTTCGACGAGCTGCTCGGTCAGGCGCGCGAGACGGCGCTCCAGGCCTATGCCCATCAGGACCTCCCCTTCGAGCGTCTGGTGGACGAGCTCTCTCCGGAGCGTTCCCTCACGCACACGCCGCTGTTCCAGGCGATGCTGGTCCTGCAGAACGTGGAGCGGGACGGCGTGCAGATCGGCGGCCTGGAGCTGTCGCCGTTCGCCGCGGAGCCCGGAGTGGCGAAGCTCGACCTGCTGCTCAGTCTGGGTGAGGAGGCGGGGGTGCTCCGGGGCGAGCTCCAGTACCGGACCGAGCTGTTCGACCGGACGACGATTGCCCGCCTGGCCGATCACTTGGTCTCCTTGCTGGAGAGCGCCACCGCGGCTCCGCAGACTCTCCTCTCCGATCTCGCGCTGCTGGCCCCCGCCGAGCGCCATCAGCTCCTCACGGAGTGGAACGACACGGCGGTGATGGAAGCGGGCTCTGAGACCCTGACCTCGCTGTTCGCAGCGCAGGTGGCTTGCAGCCCGCAGGCCTTGGCCGCGACCTGCGGCGAGGAATGGCTCACGTACGCGGAGCTCGATCGGCGTGCGGGGCGGTTGGCGCAGCGCCTGCGCGGGATGGGCGTGGGCCCGGAGGTGCGGGTGGGCCTCTGCGCCGAGCGCTCGCTGGAGCTGGTGGTGGGGCTGCTCGGTGTGCTCCAGGCAGGCGGCGCCTACGTGCCGCTCGATCCCGCCTATCCACAGGAGCGCCTGGCTTTCATGCTGGAGGACTCGGGCGCGCCGGTGGTGCTGGCCGGGACCTCGGTCCTCGACCGGCTGCCGCAGGGAAGCGCGCGGGTGCTGGCTCTCGGCGCGGTGGAGGAGGGTGCTCCGGAGATCTCGGCGGTGCTCGCGGAGGCGCCGGTCGAGCCGGGCCATCTCGCGTATCTGATCTACACCTCGGGTTCGACCGGGCGGCCCAAGGGGGTGGCCATCGAGCACCGCAGCGCAGCCGCCCTGCTCGCCTGGGCCCGGCAGGCCTTCTCCGACGAAGAGGTCGCGGCCGTCTTCGCCTCCACCTCGATCTGCTTCGATCTCTCCGTCTTCGAGCTCTTCGTGCCGTTGACGCGGGGGGGGCGTGTGGTGCTGGGCGCTGACGCACTGGCGCTTGCCGATCTTCCCGCCGCCCGCGAGGTGACGCTGATCAACACGGTGCCGTCCGCCATGAGCGAGCTGCTGCGGATGAATGCGGTGCCGCCGTCGGTGCGCACGATCAATCTCGCGGGCGAGCCGCTGCGCAGGGTCCTGGTCGACCGGATTGCGGCGCTCGGTACCGGCGCACGGGTGATGAACCTGTACGGCCCGTCGGAAGACACGACCTACTCGACCTTCGCCGAGGTCTCCCGGAGCAGCTCCGACGAGCCGCGGATCGGTCGGCCGGTGAGCGGTTCCGCGGCCTATGTCCTGGATCGGGATGGACAGCCGGCGCCGCTGGGTGTTGCCGGCGAGCTCTACCTGGCCGGCGCCGGCCTGGCTCGTGGCTATCTGGGCCGGCCGGAGCTGACCGCAGAGCGATTCGTCCCCGATCCGTTCGGCAGCGAGCCCGGCGGACGCCTGTACCGCACCGGGGACCTGGTACAGCAGCGGAGAGAAGGGGACCTGGATTTCATGGGTCGCGTCGATCACCAGGTCAAGATCCGTGGCTTCCGGATCGAGCTGGGAGAGATCGAGGCGGCCCTGCTGGCGCAGCCCGGTATCCGTGAGGCCGCGGTCCTGGTGCGCGAGGACCGGCCTGGAGACCGGCGCCTGGTGGCCTATGTGGCCGGTGACGCGGCGGAGGCCTTGCGTCTCCGCGAACGGCTGGGCGGCCGGCTCCCCGCCTACATGGTGCCCTCCCTGTTCATGCGGCTGGAGGCCCTTCCGCTGACTCCCAACGGCAAGATCGACCGGCGTGCGCTGCCTGTCCCCGAAGGCGAGCGGCCGGGGCTGCGGTCCGGGTTCGTGGCTCCGGGCACGCCCGCGGAGCAGACCCTGGCCGCGATCTGGTCGCAGGTTCTGGGGGTCGCGCAGGTCGGCGCTCACGACAACTTCTTCGAGCTCGGGGGCGACTCGATTCTGAGCATCCAGATCGTGGCCCGGGCCAACCAAGCGGGGCTGCGCCTGACGCCGCGCCATATCTTCCTGCACCCCACGGTCGCGGGCTTGGCCGGGGTGGCCGGTGGCGCGGAGAGCGCACCCGTCGCAGAGCAAGCTCTGGTTACCGGCCCGGTACCCCTGACGCCGGTCCAGCACTGGTTCTTCGAGCAGCGCTTCCAGGTGGTCGACCACTTCAACCAGGCCGTGTTGCTGGAGGTGCGGAAACCGCTGGAGCCGAAGGTCCTGGAACAAGCGGCTCTCCACCTCCTGGCCCACCACGATGCGCTGCGCCTGCGCTTCGTCCAGGAACCCTCCGGATGGCGGCAGGAGCTCGGAGATCTGCCGCAGCAGGCACCGGTCCTCTCCCTCTGCCTCCCCACTCTGCCGGAGAGCCGGCGGAGGGAGGCGCTGGAAGAGGTGACGACCCGCGTGCAGGCGAGCCTGAGCCTGACCTCCGGTCCGCTCCTCCGCTGCGCCCTGATCCATCTCGGCGACGGCGAGCCGGACCGCCTTCTGATCGTCATCCACCACCTCGCCGTGGACGGCGTCTCCTGGCGCGTACTGCTGGAGGATCTTCAGGTGGCCTGTGAGCAACTGGCCGCCGGAGGCGAGGTGCGCCTACCCGCCAAGACGTCTTCGTACCGGCAGTGGGCCGAGACTCTGGAGAGCCATGCCCGCTCTGCGGCCGTGCGCAACGAGCTGGGCTTCTGGCTCTCCGACGAGCGCCGCCGGGTTCGGCCCCTGCCGGTCGACCATCTCCAGGGAGCCGCGGAGGGCAACACCGCCGGCTCCACGGTCGCGGTCGCGGTCGACCTCGAAGAGGAGGAGACGAAGACCCTGCTCCAGGAGGTGCCGAAGGCCTACCGGACCCATATCGACGAGGTGCTGCTGGCGGCTCTGGCTCTGGCGTTCGAGGACTGGACGGGCGAGCCGCTCTCCCTGGTCGACCTGGAAGGGCACGGCCGCGAGGAGCTCGGCGCCGATCTTGACGTCTCCCGCACCGTCGGCTGGTTCACCTCGATCTATCCGGTGCTGCTGGACACCCGGGGCCTGAGCAGCCTGGGCGAGCTGTTGAAGTCGATCAAGGAGCAGGTGCGCGGGATCCCGGGGCGCGGCCTCGGCTACGGTCTGCTGCGCTACGCAAGCGGAGATCTCGAGACCGCCGCGGCTCTGGGTGCGCTGCCCCAGGCGCAGGTGATCTTCAACTATCACGGCCAGATCGATCAGGTGCTGGCCGGGAGCGCTGTCTTCGCCACGGCGCGCGAGACCCCGGGGCAGTCGATGGACCCCTCCGAGCGGCGGCGGCACCTGCTGAGCCTCAACGCGATCGTCTCCGCCGGGCGCCTGCGGCTGACGGTGCGCTTCAGTGACCGGGTCTATCGCCACGCGACAATCCAGGCGCTGGCCGAGGGTTTCCGGCAGCACCTGCGGGGGCTGATCGAGCACTGCCTGTCTCCGGAGGCCGGCGGCGCCACTCCGGCGGACTTCCCTCTGTTGCGCGCTACCCAACGCGAGCTGGATCTCCTGCTGGCCGCGGTGGCGTCCGGCCGGGCGCCGGAAGCCCGCCTCGAGGTCGAGGACATCTATCCGCTCTCTCCGATGCAGGAGGGGATGCTCTTCCATAGCCTCTTCGAGGAGGGAGCAGCCGCCTACGTCTGCCAGTCGCGTTACGCCCTCGAGAACCTGGACGTCCAAGCCTTCGAGCGCGCCTGGGACGCCGTGGTCGCGCGGCAGCCGGTCCTGCGCACCGGGTTCTTTACCACGGAGAGCGGCCGCCTCGTCCAAGTCGTCGAGCGCGACGCGAGCCTGCCACTCCGCGTCGAAGACTGGCGCGGGCCCGCCGCCGACCGGCAGCGGGAGGCGCTGGACGAGCTTGCCCGGTGCGAGCGCCAGGAGGGCTTCGAGCTGACGAAGCCCCCGCTGATGCGCCAGGTCCTCGTCCGTGTGGGGGAGCGCGAGCACCACCTGATCTGGACGCACCACCACCTCCTGATGGACGGCTGGTCCGTGCCTCTGGTCCTCCGTGAGGTCGCCGCGGCCTACCGCGCCTTCACCGCCGGCGAGCCGCTGGAGCTCCAGGAGGCCCGCCCGTACCGCGACTACATCGGCCTTCTGCAGACGCGCGACTCCGGCCCGGCTGAGGAGCTCTGGCGGGGGACCCTCGCCGGCTTCACGGCCCCCACGATCCTGCCGGTGGAGCGGCGCGAGGCCTCCGCGAGCCCGGTGGAGGAGCGGGGGAGAGAGCAGGTCCGCTGGCCGGCAGCCTCCCTCGCGGAACTCGAAGCGTTCGCGCGCCGTCACCAGCTCACGGTCAGCACGCTGGTGCAGGGCGCCTGGGCGCTCCTCCTGGGCCGCTACAGCGGCAGCGACGATGTAGTCTTCGGGGCCGTGGTGTCGGGCCGCCCGCCACAGCTCGCGGGTGTGGAGTCCATGATCGGCCTGTTCATCAACACGCTGCCGGTGCGGGTGCAAATGCCGCCGTGCGCCACGGTCCTCCCCTGGCTGCAATCCCTCCAGGCCGAGCAACTCGCCCTGCGCGAGGTCGAGCATACGCCGCTCGTCCAGGTGCAGCGCTGGAGCGAGGTGCCGCCGGGAACGCCGCTGTTCGACACGCTCCTGGTCTTCGAGAACTATCCGGTCGATCCGCGGATCGGGCAGGGGTTGGGTGCGTTGCAGATCCGGCGGGTCGAGGCGATCGAGCACACGAGCTACCCCCTGAACCTCCTGGCCTCGGCGTCCGGCGAGCTCTCGCTCGCGATCGAGCATGACGCCCGCCGGTTCGATGCCGACACCGTTCATGCCCTGCGGCTCCATCTAGAGCAGCTTCTGCGGGGTCTCGCGGACGATCCGCAGAGGGAGCTGGCGGACATTCCGATGCTCGGAGAGGCCGAGCGTCGGCAGATCCTCTCGGAGCATCAGGGAGGGGCTCTGTCGGGCGAGGTCGCGCCGCGTCTTCACGCCCTGTTCGAGCGACAGGCGCAGCGGCAGCCAGAGGCCGTGGCCGTGGTCGCCGGGGACGGTGAGTTGAGCTATGGGGATCTGGACGGCCGCGCCGAGCGGCTGGCGAGCTGTCTGCGCGCGCTCGGCGTAGGGCCGGAGGTGACAGTGGGGGTCTGCCTGGAGCGCTCGCCGCGGCTGCTGGTGGCGCTGCTCGGAGTGCTCAAGGCGGGTGGTGCGTACGTGCCGCTCGATCCGAAGTATCCGGCGGAGCGCCTGGCTTTCATGCTGGAAGACTCGGGCGCGGTGGTGGTGCTGAGCGATTCTTCTATGGCCGGAAAGCTGCCGGAGAGCCGGGCCCGGGTGGTGCGGCTGGACGACGGCGGGCCGTGGGTGGTCGCTCCCGTGGCCGGGCCGCCGGCGGAGCCGGGCCACCTCGCCTACGTGATCTACACCTCGGGCTCCACCGGACGACCCAAGGGAGTGGCCATCGAGCACCGCAACGCGGCCGCTCTCCTCGCCTGGGCGCAGGAGAGCTTCTCCGATGACGAGGTCGCCGTGGTTTTCGCCTCCACGTCGATCTGCTTCGATCTCTCGGTGTTCGAGCTGTTCGTCCCCCTGTCGCGGGGTGGCCGCGTGATCCTGGGCACCGACGCGCTGCAGCTCCCCGAGCTGGCCGCCGCCGGCGAGGTGACACTGATCAACACAGTGCCCTCGGCGTTCAACGAGTTGTTGCGGATGGACGCAGTGCCGCCGTCGGTGCGCACGATCAACCTGGCGGGGGAGCCGCTGCGGCGGGCCCTGGTCGACCGTATTGCGGCGCTCGGCACGGTGGAACGGGTGCTCAATCTGTATGGCCCCTCGGAGGATACGACCTACTCGACCGTCGCAGACGTGCCTCTGGACAGCGCCGAGGAGCCGCGGATCGGCCAGCCGGTGAGCGGATCGTCGGCGTTCGTCCTGGATCTCCAGGATCGGCTGGCGCCATTGGGCGTGCCTGGCGAGCTGGTCCTTGCCGGAGCCGGCCTGGCACGCGGCTACCTGGGCCGGCCGGAGCTGACGGCGGAGCGCTTCATGCCCGATCCCTTCGGCAACGAGCCGGGCGGGCGACTGTACCGCACCGGCGACCTGGTCCGGCGGCTGTACGACGGCGATTTGGAGTTCCTGGGCCGGATCGATCACCAGGTCAAGGTCCGTGGCTTCCGGATCGAGCTTGGAGAGATCGAGGCAGCTCTGCTGGCGCAGCCGGGAGTCCGCGAGGCCGTGGTCGTGGCGCGCGAGGAGCGGCCGGGAGACCGCCGCCTGGTGGCCTACGTCGCCGGCACGGTGGCGAGCTCGGGCCTCCGCGAGCGGCTGTGCGACAGGCTTCCCGCCTACATGGTGCCGTCCCTGTTCGTGGCTCTCGACGCGCTGCCGCTGACGCCCAATGGCAAGGTGGACCGGCGGGCCCTGCCAGCACCCGAAGGCGAACGGTCGGAGCTGCGGGCCGGGTTCATGGCACCGGACACGCCGGCCGAGCAGACCCTCGCTGTCATCTGGGCGCAGGTGCTGGGGGTCGAACGGGTTGGCGTGCACGACGACTTCTTCGAGCTTGGCGGCGATTCGATCCTGAGCATCCAGATCGTGGCCCGAGCCAACCAGGCGGGGCTGCGGGTGACGCCGCGCCAGCTCTTCGAGCACCCCACCGTGGCTGGGCTGGCCGCGGTGGCTGGCACCGCGGCGGCCGCCCAGGCCGAGCAGGGGCTGGTCACCGGACCGGTGCCTCTGACGCCGATCCAGTACTGGTTCTTCGAGCGCGGCTTCCGCAGGGTGGACCACTACAACCAGGCACTGCTCCTCGAGGTGCGGCAGCCCCTGGCGCCGGCGCTTCTAGAACGCGCCGTCCTCCACCTCCTGGTCCATCACGATGCGCTGCGGCTGCGTTTCTTCCGTAGCCCCGCGGGGTGGCGGCAGGAGAGCGGTGGCCTGCCGGCGCGGGCTCCGTTCATCCGGATCGACCTGTCCGCCTTCCCGCCGGTGCAGCGGCGGGCCGCCCTCGAAACGGCGGCAACCCGCGTGCAGGCCGGCCTGCGTCTGGCCACCGGGACGATCGTCCGCTGCGCCTTGTTCCACCTGGGCTCTGGCGAGCCGGATCGCCTGCTGATCGCCATCCACCACCTGGCCGTGGACGGCATCTCGTGGCGCGTGCTGCTGGAGGACCTCCAGTTGGCCTGCAGTCAGTTAGCCGCGGGAGGTGACGTGCGCCTGCCCGCCAAGACCACCTCCTTCCAACAATGGTCCGAGGCTCTGGAGCGCCACGCTCGCTCCGCGGCGGTCCGTGAGGAGCTGGGCTTCTGGCTCTCCGGAGAGGGCCGCGAGGTGCGGCCCCTGCCGGTCGATCATCCCGTGGGAGCCGCGGAGGCCACGGCCGGCTCGGCGTTGTCCGTTGCGGTCTCCCTGGGAGAGGAAGAAACGCGCGCGCTGCTCCAGGATGCGTCCCGGGCCTACGGCACCCGGATCGACGAGGTTCTGCTGTCCGCCCTGGCCTCCGCCTGGGTGGATTGGACGGGCGAGCCGCTGACCCTGATCGATGTGGAAGGGCATGGCCGCGAGGACCTGGGTACCGGGATCGATGTGTCCCGCACCGTTGGCTGGTTCACGACGATCTACCCGATGCTGCTCGACATCCGCGGCCTGCGGAGCCCGGGAGCGCTCTTGAAGTCGGTCAAGGAGCAGGTGCGCGGGATACCGGGGCGCGGCCTGGGGTACGGGTTGCTGCGCTACTCCAGGGACCCGGAGATCGCCGCTGCAGTACGCGAGCTGCCGCAGGCCCAGATCCTCTTCAACTACCTCGGCCAGATCGACCATGCTCTACCGGGGAGCGTGACCTTCGCTCCAGCCCAGGAAACGGCGGGTCTGTCGATGGACCCGGCGGAGCGCCGCGAATACCTCCTGGACATCCAAGGAGTCGTGACCGGGGGGCGGCTGCGCCTGACTCTGCGCTCCAGCGAACGGGTTCACCGCCGGGAGACCTTGGAGGCGTTGGCGGAAGGGCTCCGGCGGCACCTGCAGATCCTGATCGAGCATTGTCTGTCGCCGGAGGCCGGCGGCTTCACGCCTTCCGATTTCCCTCTGGCGGTTCTCTCCCAGGACGCGGTCGACCGTCTCACCGCGGATCGCTCCGTCGAAGACCTCTATCCGCTCTCGCCGATCCAGCTCGGAATGCTGCTCCATGCTCTGCGCGAGCCCGGCTCCGAGGTCTACTGCGAGCAGGTGAGCTGCGCGTTCCGAGGGGAGCTCGATCGCACCGCGCTGCAAGCCGCCTGGCGCGATGTCGTGAGCCGCCACTCCATTCTGCGCACCGGGTTTGTCTGGGAGGGGCTGGCAGAGCCTCTCCAGGCGGTGCGTCGAGAGGTCGAGTTGCCGTTTGTCCATCAGCTCTGGCTGGACGTGCCGCCGGAGCAGCGGGAAGCGCGCTTCGCCGCCTTCCTGCGGGAAGACAAACAGCGCGGCTTCGATCTCGCGCAGGCCCCCCTGATCCGTCTGACGTTGATCGAATTCACCCCGGGCGACTACCGATTCGTCTGGACGACCCACCACATCATCACCGACGGGTGGTCGACTCCGGTCCTGGTCCGGGAGATGTTCGCCCTCTACGGAGCCCGGCGGCAGGGGAGCGCGGCCGATCTGGCAGCGGTCCGTCCGTTCCGCGACTACATCGCCTGGCTGCAGGAGCAGGACCCGGCTGCGGACGAGCGTTTCTGGCGACAGGAGCTCGCCGGCATCACGGGCCCCACCCCGCTCGATGTCGACCGCCGGGCGCAGGCGGCCGAGGAGGCAAGATTCGGCGAGGAGAGGATCCAGCTCTCCGCGGAGGCCTCCACCGCGCTGGCTTCCCTGACCCGTCGTTGCAGCGTCACTCTGAGCACGGTCGTCCAGGGAGCGCTCGCCCTCGTGCTCGGCCGCTACAGCGGTCAGTGCGACGTGGTGTTCGGCGCCACGGTCTCGGGCCGGCCGGCGCTGCTTCCCGGTGTCGAGTCGATCGTCGGACCGTTCATCAACACCCTGCCGGTTCGCGTCCGCATCCCTGGGAAAGGGGAGGCCGCGGCGTCATGGCTCCGCGGGCTCCAGAAACATCAGGCCGAGCGCCAACAACATGAGCACAGCCCTTCGGTTCAACTGTGGAGTGAGGTGCCCCTGGGGCTGCCGCTCTTCGAGGTCCTGCTGGTGGTGGAGACCCAGCGGCAGGAGGTTCCGGCGGCTGGACCGGAAGGGGCTTTCGCATCGATCGAGATCCGCGAGGTGCGCTCGGAGGTGCGGACGCGCTATCCGCTCAACCTGGTCGTCCTGCCGGGCCGCGAGCTGGCGCTCTATGTCCCGTACGACGCCTCGCGGTTCGACGCCGGCACCATCCGACGCTTCCTGCGGCACATGGCTGCTGCGCTGGAGGGCCTCGCCGGGTCTCCCGAGGCTGCGGTCTCCGAGATCGCCCTGCTCGACGGGGGTGAGCTGGAGCAGGTGACGAGAGGCGGCCGGAGTCTGGAGGAGCCCTTGCGCCGACTCATCGAACGCCGGCGGTCGTGGGGCGACGACGCCACGGCTGTGCTTCTGGAGGCTGTCCGCGAGCCGCGGGTGTGGGTGTCGGACAAGGATGGATGTCCGGCGCCGATCGGGGTGTCCGGCGAGCTCTGGGTGATGGAGTCCGGCGAGGGCGAGGTGAAGCTGGTCCAGACCGGCGAGCTGGCGCGCTTCCAGGAGACAGGGGAGATCGAGCTCCTTGGCGCTCTCGACCAGCGCATCGAGATCCGTGGCCGGCGTGTCGATCCACAGACGGTCGAACCGGTGCTGGAGGAGCATGCCGGGGTGGCCGAGGCAGTCGTGCTGGGGATCGCATCCGCGGCGGGGAGCGAGCTATGGACCGGCATCGTGGCCGCCCCCGGCCAGCCTCTGGATCTGGCCGCCCTGCGGGCTTGGCTCGTCAGCCGCCTGCCCAGGCACCTGGTGCCGCACACGATCGTGCGCCTCGAAGATCCGCCGCGGACGCCGGAGGGGGCGCTCGATCGCCGGTCCCTGCTTGCCACCGCCCGAAACGCGGCGGACCGCACCGGCGGCGCCCCCGCGTCGCCGCTGGAGGAGATCCTGCTGGGTCTCTGGCGAGACGTGCTCGGCGTCGAGGACCTGGGGGTGCACGACGGCTTCCTGGAGCTCGGCGGCCACTCGCTCCTCGCGGTCCGGCTGCTCGCCCGGCTGCGCGAGGTCTTCCGGGTCGAAGTGCCGCTGCGAACCCTGTTCGACGCACCCAGTGTGGCCGAGTTGGCGCCGCGGCTCGCAGCGATGCTGGCGCCTGGCGGTCCGGCGGCACCCGCCATCCGTCGGGTCACGGACGACCGAGGACGGGACTTCTCTCCGTCGTTCGCACAACAGAGGCTCTGGTTCCTCGACCAGCTCGAGCCGGACAACCCCTTCTATACGAACCTGCTCGGCGTCCGGCTCGCCGGCCGGCTGGAGGTCGGGACGCTCGAGAAGGTCCTGTCCGAGATTGTGCGGCGGCACGAGGTCCTGCGCACCACCCTGCCGGCGATCGCGGGCCAGCCCGTACAGCGAATCGCGCCGCCGCGGCCGGTCCGGCTGCCGTTGACCGATCTGAGCGGTTGCGGCGCCAAAGCGGCGGAGCGAGAGCTCCAGACCTGGAGCCGGGAGGAGGCCCTGCGCCCATTCGATCTGACCCGCGGACCGCTAATGCGCGCCACCCTGTTCCGTCTGGCCTCCGACGAGCATGTGATCTTCCTGACGCTGCACCACATCGTCATCGATGCCTGGTCGATCGGCCTCCTCGTCCGCGAAATGGCCACGCTGTACCAGGCTTTCGCCGCCGGACAGACCTCGCCGCTGCCGGAGCTGCCAATCCAGTATGCGGACTTCGCCGAGTGGCAGCGGGACTGGCTGCAGGGGGAGGTCCTCGAGGAGCACCTCGCCTATTGGAAGCGCCATCTCGCAGGCTCCTGGAAGCCTCTGGTGCTCCCCACCGATCGGCCGCACCCGGAGCGCCTGAGCTACCGCGGTGCGTGGATCAGGCTCCCCATCGCCGCGAGCACGTCGCAAAGGATCTCGGCACTCAGCCGGCGCGAGGGGGTGACCCCGTTCATGACGCTGCTCGCCGCCTTCGATCTCCTGATGGCGCGGCTCTCGGGCCAGGAGGATGTGGTGGTCGGGATGACAGTCGCCAACCGGACCCGCGCGGAGGTCGAAAACCTGATCGGTTTCTTCGTGAACCTGCTGCCCTTGCGCGTCGATCTCTCGGGATCGCCTACCTTCCGGGATCTGCTGCAGCGGGTCCGCGAAGCCTCTCTCGGCGCGCAGGCCCACCAGGACCTGCCGTTCGACAGGCTCGTCGAAGCCGTGCGTCCCGACCGGATCGCGGGTGATGCTCCGCTGTTTCGCGTCACCTTTGGCGTGCAGAACACGCCGCAGGAGACTCTGGAGCTCCTCGGGCTGCAGATCAGCGCCTTTGGCCGTCAGGAAGAGACCGTGCGCTTCGACCTCACCGTCTGGGTGTTCGAGACCGCCACGGGCTTCTCGGTGCAGTGGAGTTACAGCACCGAGCTGTTCGACGAATCGACCATCCGTCTCCTGCACGACCGGTTTGCCCAGCTCCTGGAGAGCATCGTCGAACGGCCCGATGCCGAGATCGAGGCCTTGGAGATGCTCTCGCCTCAGGAACGGCAGAAGCGGGCGCATCTCGAAAAAACGAAGAAGAGCTCGCGGCACGCCAAACTGCTGCAAGCCCAACCGAAAAAGCTCCGGCTGACCCGGCCGAACCCCTAAGGAGGATGTCCATGAGCCAACCGACGAGCGATTCCAGCTTCAGCCGCTTCGCCGCACGCCCACGCAAGGCCGTGCGCCTGTCTCAGGAGGAATTGATCAAGACCCGCTTCCTGGCGGAAGCGAATGGTCAGGAGCTGCCTCTGGTGATCGAGCCCAATGTGGAGAATCTCAACCTCTCCACCTGGGCGGCGAACAACCAGGGATTCCTGGCAGAGAAGCTCCACGCCTATGGTGCGCTCCTGTTCCGCGGCTTCGATGTCGACGGTCCGGAGCAGTTCCGCGAGGTGGCGCGGGCGATCTGCCCGGACCTGCTCGACTACACCGAGCGCGCGGCGCCGCGCAACGAGGTGAAGGAGAACGTCTACACCTCGACCGAGTTCCCGCCCGATCAGCACATCCCAATGCACCACGAGATGTCCTACTCGCACAACTGGCCGACCCGGCTCCTGTTCTTCTGCGATCAGCCGTCCCCGGAGGGCGGATGCACGCCGATCACCGACGATCGAAAAGTGATCGATCTGCTGGATCCAGAGGTCAAGCGGCGCTTCCTGGAGCGGGGGGTGATGTACGTCCGCAATTATGGCGAAGGGGTCGATATGCCGTGGCAGGTGGTCTTCCAGACCGAGGATAAGGCCGGAGCCGAGGCCTACTGCCGGGATGCCCACATGGACATCGAATGGCGCGATGGCGACCGCGTCCGCACCCGCGCCCGGCGCCAGGTGCTGGCGACCCATCCGAAGACGGGCGACACGGTCTGGTTCAATCACGCCCACCTGTTCCACATGTCCAACCTGGAGCCGGCGGTGCGCGACGCTCTGCTCGCCGAGTTCCAGCCCGACGAGCTTCCGCGCAATGCCTTCTACGGGGATGGCTCGGCGATCGAGGCGTCGGATCTCGAGCACATCCGCCGGACCTACAGCGATAACGCAGTCCGCTTCGCCTGGGAGAAGGGAGACGTCCTGCTGGTCGACAACTTCCTGGTGTCACACGGCCGCGATCCGTTCAAGGGTCCCCGCCGGATCCTGGTCGCCATGGCGGATCTCTACACCAATCCGGATCTCTGATCGCGACGAGGCCCTGATCACGAATTCGACTCCGTAGAGGGATGGCATATGCGGCAGCAAGTCATTGAAGGGTTTCGTCTTTCTCCCCAGCAGAAGCAGCTCTGGCGGCACCGCGGCATGGCAGGAGCCCAGGTGGTGCAGTGTGCCGTCGCCCTCGAGGGAGCGGATCCGGATCGTTGGGAACAGGCGCTCCGCGAAGTGGTCCGGCGGCACGAGGCCCTGCGCACTCGCTTCGAATGCCTGCCGGGTATGGAAGTGCCCATCCAGGTGGTCGACGAGGAGATCGCGCTCCCGATGCGGCGAATCTCCACCGGCGCGGTTCCGGCCGCGCAGGTGGAAGAGGCGGTCCGGGAATGGCTGGAGCAGGAGAGGGCTCCTTTCGATCTCCGGTCCGCTCCGCCGGTCCGCTTCGCGCTGGCCTCTCTCGGCGCTGGCCGCGATCTCCTGATCATCTCCGCCCATGCTTTGTGCGCCGATCCCTGGAGCCTGGAGAACCTACTGCACGACCTCGTCCATCTCTGCGCCGCCCCGGACGGCAGCGAGATCTTCGACGGAGAGGCGCTGGGCTATGTCCAGTTCTCCGAGTGGCAGAACGAGCTGCTCGAAGACCCGGAGAGCGGGGACGAGGAGGCGTCCGCCTTCTGGGCCCGTCAGTTGCCAGACGACGGTCCGCCGCTCTCCCTGCCGATCGAACGCGCTCCGCACCGTCGGAGCATGGCGGAGAGAGCGGCGGCCCCCGCCGTGCGCCTGCGCCTGGAGGCCGCGCCCCTGGAGCGTGCGGCGGAGGCGTGCGGCGCGTCTCTCGACACCTTGGTCTTGACCTGCTGGGGGCTCCTTCTGGCCCGCCTCGCGGATGTGGGAGAGATCCCGATCCGGCTCTACTCTCCGGGCCGCAAGTTCCCCGAGCTTCAGGACGCGATCGGAGCCTTCGGTCGCTACCTCCCCCTGCGCCTGCGCGGTCCGGCGAGCCGGTCGCTGAAAGCGGAGGTCGAGCGCGTCGCGGAATGGCTGGTGGAGGTGGAGAGATGGGAGGAGCTCTTCGTCGGGTTCCCAGAATCCGGCGCGGAGAGTGGCGACACGGCGGAGCTCGGCTTCGATGCCGAGGACCGGCAGACCTTGTTCGAAGAGGGGAGCCTGCGACTCACCGTCCTCGAGACGGGATGGGCGATCCAGCCCTTCCGGCTCCGTCTGTCGGTGAGCCGCCGCGCCGGAGAGCTCAAGCTGGCGTTGCGCTTCGATCCGGCGCATTTCGACAGCGGGGCCGTGCGCCGGCTCGCGGACAGCCTGGAGTCGCTGTTGCAGCACGCCGCGCGCTCGCCCGAGACCGCCACGGCCGATCTCGAGATCCTCGGAGATGCCGAGCTGCGGCAGATGGAGGCGTGGAATGCGACCGCGGTCGACCTCCCAGGCGAGGCAAGCCTCTATCGGCGGTTCGTGGCCCAGGTCGAGCGCGTGCCCGAAGAGATGGCCGTGATCGCTCCGGACGGGCAGATTACCTTCCGGGCACTCGGGGAGCGCGTCGCCGGCCTGGCACAGCGGCTGCGCGGCCTCGGGGTCAGTCCCGAGGTGCGCGTGGCCCTCTGTCTCGACCGCTCCCTGGATCTGGTCACCGGCATTCTGGGTGTGCTGGCCGCAGGCGGAGCCTACGTGCCATTCGATCCTTGGCAGCCGGCCGAGCGCCTGGCGGCCCTGCTCGAGGATTCGGATGCGCTGGTGGTCCTCTGCCAGGGCCGCTCGCTGGGCCGGGTTCCGCGCGGCTCCTGGAAGCTGGTCTGCCTCGACCTGGAAGGCGCAGCCCTGGCGCATCCGTCGGCGCGGCATGAGAGCCCGGCGGCTGGCCCGGAGAGTCTCGCCTACGCCATCTACACCTCGGGCTCCACCGGCAGCCCCAAGGCGGCGTTGATCAAGAACCGGTCCGTGGCGAACCTTCTGCTCGCCCTGGAGCGCGAGATCTACTCCCGGCTCAAGGGTCGCCGGCCCCTGCGGGTGACCCTGAATGCGCCGGTCTCGTTCGATGCCTCCGTGAAGCAGTGGATCCAACTGCTGCAGGGCCGGACCCTGCTCGTGGTCCCCGAGGAGGTGCGGGCGGACGGGGATGCGTTCCTCTCCTGGCTCAACCAGAACCACGTGGACGTCCTCGACTGCACGCCTTCGCAGCTCCGCCTGCTCCTCGCCGCCGGCCTCGGCAGCGATCCGGA
>WUUC01049531.1_pt1 | contig 17169 bp, 24 predicted proteins | sample 6278441 | NCBI WGS metagenome assembly WUUC01 (sample SAMN13675441, study PRJNA597444) | soil metagenome | isolation source: soil | place: USA: Washington | collected 2017-10 | reverse complement strand
TGTCCTCACTCACACCGAGTGACGGCGTCACGGCCGAGGTGCTCCGAGACGCAGCCGTGTTCCTCCGTGGGATCGGGGACCCGGACGCCGCCGACCTGCTGGAGAACCTCGCCGACGGGGCGCCGCGCCGATGACGGCCCAGCCGGTCGAGCGGGCGCGTCCGGCGCGCGATCTGCGTGGCCGGACGACGCCGCGGCTGTGGACGCCACCGAAGCGCAGGCTGTCGCCGGCGACGTCGCGGGGCTACGCGTGTGTGGCTTTCGCGGAATCTGTCGGGATCGAGCTGTTTCCGTGGCAGCGGTGGCTGTTGGTGCATGCTCTTGAGCTGAATCGGGATGGGACGTACCGGTTCCGGGTGGTGGTTGTGCTGGTGGCGCGGCAGAACGGGAAGACGACGCTGCTGAAGGTGCTGGCGTTGTGGCGGATGCTGGAGGACGGGGCTCGGATGGTGGTCGGCACGTCCACGAACATGGAATATGCGCGGGAGGCGTGGGCGGAGACGGTCGAGACGGCGCAGGGGCGTGATCTGCGGCTGGCGCGGGAGCGTGCGGTGGCGGCGATCGAGGACCCGGATGATGTGCCGGAAGACCCGGACGAGCTGCTCGCGTACCTGCCGAGGCGGGAGCGGTGGTGTCGATCGATCAAGCGGGGCGCGTTGGACACGTCATTGACGTTGGCGCCGCCGTCGCCAGGTGACCGGCCGCCGCGGTACAAGGTGGCGTCGGCATCGCGGACAGGTGGCCGGTCGTTGGCGATCGATCTCGGGATCGCGGACGAGCTGCGCGAGCATCGACCGGCGGGGGATCTGACGGGGTGGGAGGCGTGGGCGGCGCTGGATGGTGCGACGACGGCCCGGCCGAACTCGCAGGTGTACGGCCTGTCGAACGCGGGCGACCGGGGCTCGGTCGTGTTGAACCATTTCCGGTCGGTGGGGCATGCGTTCATCGAGACGGGTCAGGGTGACGACACGCTCGGTCTGTTCGAGTGGTCGGCCGCGGATGACTGCGACCTGCTGGATCGGCGGCAGTGGGCGCAGGCGAACCCGGCGCTGGGGTACGGCACGATCAGTGAGGCGACGCTGGCCAGCAAGGCGCAGTTGCCGGCCGCGGTGTTCCGGACCGAGCACCTCTGCCAGGGCGTGCCGACGCTACGGGCGGCGGTCGATGTGGCGACGTGGCGCGCCGGCGCGGATCCGGCCGGCACGTTGGATGGGCTACGGGCCCGGGTCGCGCTGTGCCTGGACGTCGCTGAGGATCTTGAGCATGTGACGTTGGTCGCCGCGGCCGCGCTGGACGACGGCCGGGTCCGGGCCGAGGTCGTCGCGGCGTGGTCGTCGGTTGAGGCTGCGCGCACCGCGACGCGGGATGCGCCGTCGCTGTGGGACTGGATTCGCCGGGTACGACCGCGGCTGGTCGGGTGGTTCCCGGCTGGCCCGGCAGCGGTGCTCGACGTCGAGCTGACCAAGGCGTACCCGGAGGACAAGGGCCGGATCCGTGGCCGGCGACTGGTGGGCGGCGCGCAGAGTTCGGCGTGCCAGGGTCTCGCCGAGCAGGTGAAGGCCGGCCGGATCCTCCACCCGGACGACCCACTGCTGAACACGCACGTGATCGGGGTGTCGAAGCAGCAGACCGGCGACGGGTGGCGGTTCGTCCGCCGTGACGCCGGGCATGTGGATGCGGCGTACGCGCTGGCCGGCGCGGTGCACCTGGCTCGGTCGATGCCGCGGCTGCGAGCGCCGAAGTTCCACACGGCCGGGTGATGGGCCGTCGACTCGCGATACGAGAATCTCGTATCGTGCACGGTCTGTGACGATCGGCGTGTCATACTCCGGCTGTGGGAATCAGGCGGGCACTGCGGCTGGCTCGGGCGGCGACCTCCCCTGAGCCGGCCGCAGCGGCTGGTCCGAGGTTCGTGGTCGATGAGGATTCGATCGATCCGGCAGTGTTCGGGCTGACGTCGTACGCGTCGCCGACCAGCCCTGCGCCGCGGATCGATCGGCGGTCAGCGATGCAGGTCCCGGCGGTGAAGCGGGCCCGTGATCTGATCTGCGGTTCGATCGGGACGCTGCCGGTGGAGATGTTCACCCCGGAGCGGGCGCCGGCGCGTGCCGATCTGCAGCGGCTGCTCGACCAGCCTGAGCCGGACGTGGCGGCTTCGGTGACGTGGACGTGGCTGCTGGACGACCTGTTCTTCGAGGGCCGGGCCTGGTGGCGGATCCTCCAGACGGGCGCCCACGGCTTCCCGGTCAGCGTGCGGCGACTCGACCCACGGTCGGTCGACATCGAGCCGGACGGCAAGGTGTACCACACGCGGGCCGGCCACCAGGGCACCGCCAGGGAGTGGCTCCCCGACGACCAGTTGGTCCGGTTCGATTCACCGAACGATGGGCTGCTGATCGCCGGCGCGCGGGCGATCCGGACGGCGCTCGCGCTGGACGCTGCGGCTGGCCGGTACGCCGACGACCCGGTGCCGCTCGGGTGGTTCGAGCCGACCGAGGGTGTGGACCCGTTCGAGGACGAAGAGGGCGAGACCGACAACGCCAAGGTGACCGGGTTCCTCGACCAGTGGTCGGATGCCCGGCAGCGCAGAGCGTGGGGGTACGTCCCGCCGGGGGTGACGTTGAAGGCGGGCACGATGTCGCCGCGGGACCTGCAGCTCAACGACGCGAGACAGCACGCCGTGCTGGAGATCGCGCGGGCGGCCGGTGTCGACCCGGAAGATCTCGGCGTCAGCACCACGTCACGGACGTACTTCAACGCCGAGTCGAAGCGCAAGGACAAGCTCGACTTCACGCTGCTCGGCTACATCGTCGCTGTGGATGACCGGCTGACGATGCCGGACGTGACACCGCGCGGCTACTACGTGCGACACAACCTCGATGCGTTCCTGCGCACTGACACCAAGACCCGGTACGAGGCATACGAGATCGGCCAGCGGGTCGGCGTGCTGACGAAGCCTGAGGCGCGCGCGCTGGAGGACAAGCCGCCGATCGAGGACGAGGAGACGACCATGCCGAACTCCAGCGACAGCACCGTGCCTGACAACGTCCGCGAGCTCGGCCGTTCGGTCGCCGCATCGGTCGCGCCCGGGTTCGCTGCCCCGGCGGCCGCGGTGGAGATCCGCCTGGATGCGCCGCAGGCCCCGGAGCGGTTCGCCGTCGACGTCGAGCGTCGCACCATCACCGGGCTGGCCGTGCCGTACGGGAAGACCGCGCGGTTCATGGGCCGGCTCTACCAGTTCAGCGCCGGCAGCATCCGCTACGGCGACCCGTCGCGGGTGAAGCTGCTGCTGTCGCATGAGCCGGACCGGGCGGTCGGGTACGCGCAGTCGTTGACCGAGACTGACGCCGGGCTGCTGGCCACGTTCAAGGTGGCCCGGGGTGAGCGCGGTGACGAGGCGCTGATCATGGCCGACGACAAGGTCTGGGATGGCCTGTCGGCCGGGTTCGCCCACGGCGCTCAGTTCACCGAACGTGACGGCGTGCTGCATGCGACGCACGCGCCGCTGTTCGAGATCAGCCTCACCCCGTGCCCGGCGTACGAAGACGCACGGGTCCACTCTGTGGCCGCTACGGCCGACATCGAAGGGAACATCACCATGGGTGACACCACGGTCAAGTCGGCCGCCGCCACCGAGCAGACCACCACCGCCCCGACCGGGCCGACCGTCGCCGAGCAGGTGGCAGCCGAGCTGGCCAAGTTCGGGATGAAGGCGGGCGAGGGGCCGTCATTCAGCGCCGAGGCGGTCACCAAGGCCATCGAGGACGGGTTCGCTGCGCTGCAGCGCCCGCAGATCTCGACCGGCCAGGGCGGCCCCGGGCTGCCGCAGCGCGAGACCGTGTCTGCCGGTGGCGACGGCGCCGCGCAGTTCACCGTGCGGGAGGAGGCGCCGTACCGGTTCGACGGGTCGACCCGCGGCGAGCACTGCTTTACCGACGACCTGCGCGACATGCAGAACGGGAACAGCGAGGCCAAGGCCCGGCTGCTGGCGTTCATGGAGGAGGCGCACGAGCAGTTCGCCGTCACGACCGGGAACACGGCGGCGTTCAACCCGACGCAGAACCGGCCCGAGCTGTACGTCCCGCAGTTGCGCTACACGCGGCCGCTGTGGGAGTCGGTGTCGACCGGCGTGATCAACGACAAGACCCCGTTCACGGTGCCGAAGTTCGGCGCCGCGGCTGGTCTCGCCGCCGACCACGTGGAGGGTGTGGAGCCGACGCCGGGTTCCTTCTCGGCGACTGTGCAGACCGTGTCGCCGTCCGCGATCTCCGGCAAGGTCGAGATCAACCGCGAGGTGTGGGATCAGGGCGGCAACCCGCAGACCGACACCATCGTGTGGAACGAGATGCAGAACGCCTACTTCGAGGCGGTCGAGGCGAAGATCGCCACGATGCTCAACGCGATCGCCGCGGCCAACCTGTACTCCGGCGCGGAGGTCAACCTGGCCGGCGCGGTCGACGGCCCGCTCCAGACCGCCATGCTCAACCTGCTGGTCGACCTGCAGTTCGTCCGAGGCGGCAACCGCTACACCGCGGCCGCCGCACACGGCACGCTGTTCAAGGCGCTCGTGGCCGCGAAGGACTCGACCGGCCGGCCGCTGTTCCCGATCCTCAACCCGACCAACGCGGACGGCTCGGTGTCGCCGCTGGCCGCCGGGGTGAACGTGGCCGGCCAGACCTATCGGCCGGCGTGGGCCCTGAACACGGGTGCCGTGAACGCGCGGCACTCCTACCAGTTCGTGCCGACGTCGGTGTGGCAGTGGGCGAGCGCGCCGAAGCGGTTCACCTTCGAGTACCAGGTGAAGTCCATCGACATGGCGGTCTGGGGTTACACCGGCGGCGCCGTGCTCCGCGAGTCCGACGTGATCCGGATCGACTACGAAGCCTCGGACGTCTGACATGTGGTGGGAGACCGCCAACGGCGGATACGTCAACACGCGCTACATCGTCAGCCTGGACGCGACGGGTGGTGCCACCCCGGCGACTATCACAGCGAACCTGGCGCCGACTGGAACGGTCGTGCTCAAGGACACTTACGCCGATGGCGCGACAGCGCAGGACGCGGCGCAGAAGCTCTGCCAGGGCATCGATCCGACCGCTATCACCGCCTGACCCGATCAGCTACGAGAGGAGCCGACTATGCCCGTCAACCCGCTGACCCCCAGTGGCGGCCGGCTGGACGTCGGCGACACGTGGCTGATCGGGTTCGAGGTCCGCGACCTCGACACCGAGGAACTCACCGACGCGACCGTGACCGTCACGGTGACCCGGCCCGACGCGACCACGGCCACCCCCGCGGCCGTGCACGAGTCGACCGGCGTCTACACCGCGACGTACGAGCTGCTCGCCGCCGGCCGCCACACGGCCAAGGTGGTTAGCTCGGGCACGGTCGTGTCGGTGGCCGGGTTCGCGGTCGACGCCGCCGTGATCGGTGCCCGGCCCGACCTGGCCGCGGTGAAGCTTTACCTGCGAGACGCGGCCAAAGGCTGGAGCGACGCCGAGATCCAGCTCGCGCTGGACGCTGAGACGGCGTCACAGGCCCGTGCGTGCAGGATCGGGGCCGACTACCCGCCAGACCTCGCCGAGGCGTTGAAGCGGCGCGTACGCCGCAACCTGGCCATGCGAGGCATCCCGCTCGGCGTGCAGACCAGCGAGGTTGGCCCGGTCCGGATCGGCCGGGACCCCGAGATCAGGCGGCTTGAGGCGCCGTACCCGAAGCTCCGGGTGGGCTGACGTGACCACCTGGGACGTCCTCAGCGCGGCGGCCGACACTGTCTCGGGGATCGCGTGCACACCGGAGTACCGGCAGTCGACCGAGACCGGACACGCCTTCGTCCAGCTCGACCACATCGACTGGCCTGACCGGCTCGGCGGCATCGCGACCTGGCAGATCTACGTCATGCTGCCGGCCGACAAGACCGAGGCGGAGAAGTTCATCTCGACCATCACGCAACTGCTGTACGACGCGCTCCGCCCGGAGCTGGTCGTCCGATCGATCACCCCGCAACAGACACAGTTCGAGCCTGGCGGGCCGGCCCTGCCGACGCTCGTAGTTCAGGGCACGAGGGAATGGGAGTAGGCACATGGCTGGTATCGGCACACGGCTGCTGAAGATCACCGTCGACGCGGTCGAGCGGAACGTGGAGTGCTCGGTCGCCGAGGTCACCACAGGTGAGACCGAGGCTGATTTCGAGACGTTCGCGGACGCTGCGGCTGGCGGCGGCCGGGACTACAAGCTGCACATCGTCGCGGTGCAGGACGCTGCTGCGGCGACGCTGTGGTCGCTGGTGTTTGAGGAGTCCGGTACGTCGGTGCCGTGCATCCTGAAGCCGTACGGCAACGCGGCCGCGTCGGTCGCGCAGCCGCACTTCACCTTCAACGCGGTCGTCACCGAGCCGGACGGTGCGCTGCTCGGCGGCGAGGCGGACAAGTCGACTACGGCGCGGATGACGTTCGAGGCGGAGTGGCCGCTGGAGGCTAAGCCGGTCAAGGTCACGGTCTGAGGCGCGAGGGGCCATGACGAATCGGGTCGGCTACCGGGTCGAGGGTCTCAATGAGGTCGTCCGGGATCTGCAGGCGGCCGGTGTCGAGATCGATGAGCTGAAGGATGCGTTCGCGGCGATCGCGGATCGGGGCGCGAAGCTGGCCGCCGGGTTCGCGCCGCAGCGTACCGGTCGGCTGGCCGGCTCGATCCGTGGGAATCGCGCCAAGGGCAAGGCGGTCGTCACCGCTGGACGCAGCGTCGTACCGTACGCCGGACCGATCAACTACGGGTGGCCGACGCGGAACATCAGGCCAGCCGAGTTCATGCAGCGGGCCGACGCCGAGCTGCAGCCTTACGCCGTGCAGCAGCTAGAGGATGAGATCAACGAGGTACTGAGGAAGCGGGGATTGACATGACGGAACCGGTACCGATGGAGCATGGGCAGCCGAGCACCAAGCCGGTCGAGCGGTTGACGTTCACCGAGGCGACCGAGGCGCTGACCGGTTGGGATGAGATCGCGATCGAGAAAGCCAGCGGCTACTCGATCGAGCAGATGAGCGGCGACAGCAGAACCCCGCCGCGGGCCCTGCTGCTGACCCGCTGTGTCGCCGCGGTGCACCTGTCTCGGGACAAGGGCCTGAAGTACGGCGAGGCCTACAACGAGGTCATGGGCTGGGCTCAGGGCCGGGTGCAGGCCATGTTCGAGGATGAGCCCGACGACGTGCTGCCGGACGAACCGGACAGCGAAGTGGGAAAAGGCGGCTCAGGGCCCGCGCCAGAGCAGACGAGCTGGCAGATTTCTGCCTCGGAACCGGGCAGCCCGCCCGCCCCGACTACCGAGACCTGACCCGCCTGGAGCGGGCAGCGTTCAGGGACACCGCGAACCGACTGCGGAAACGGAGGTAGACCATGGCCGGGCCGATCCGGATCAGCATTCTGGCGAACGCGAAGCAGGCCACTGCCTCGATCCGTGGCGTCGAGAACGACGTGGGCCGGCTCGGTGGCCGGTTCACGAAGCTGCGGGCGCCGGCTGCTGCTGCGGCGGCTGGGTTCGTGGCGCTCGGTGGGGGGCTGCTCAGCCTCGCCAAGGGTGCCGCCGAGGACGAGAAAGCCCAGGCCACCCTGGCCAAGCAGTTGAAGAACTCGGCCGGCGCGACCGACGCACAGGTCAAATCCGTCGAGGACTACATCTCGCGGGTGGGTGCCGCGACCGGCGTCACTGACGATGAGATGCGGCCCGCGCTCGCCAACCTGGTGCGCGCGACGAAGGACGTCGGCAAAGCCCAGTCGCTGATGGGGCTGGCGATGGATGTCAGCGCTGGCACGGGGAAGGATCTCGGCGCCGTAAGCCTGGCGCTCGCGAAGGCCCAGAACGGCAGCGTCACCGGCCTATCCAAGCTGGGCATCGCCACCAAGGACGCGTCCGGGAAGACCAAGTCGTTCACTCAGATCCAGGCCGATCTGGCGAAGCAGTTCAAGGGCGCGTCGGCAGCAGCCGCGAACACCGCGGCGGGCAAGTTCGAGCGAGTGAAGCTGCAGTTGGCGGAGACCGGAGAAGCACTCGGTGCGAGGCTGCTCCCAGCGATGGTGGCAGTCGGCAACTTCCTGCTGACCAAGTTCGTGCCCGGTCTGGAGAGGGCGCTCGCATTCGCCGAGCGGAACAAGACAACCATCGGGATCCTGGCTGGCGTCCTCGGTGCCCTGGTCGGCACGATCCTGCTGGTCAACGGCGCGATGGCGGTGTGGGGCGGCGTCATGAAAGCCGTCGCTGCGGCGACGAAGATCTGGGCAGCGGCGCAGTGGCTGATCAACGTCGCCCTGACTGCCAACCCGATCGGCCTCGTCGTCATCGCGATCGCGGCCCTGGTAGCCCTGATCGTGCTGGCCTACCGACGATCGGACACCTTCCGGCGGGTGGTCGACGGCGCCTTCAAGGCGGTCCGGACCGCGGTCGGTTCGGTGATCGGGTTCTTCAAGTCACTACCTGGCAGCATCACCAAGGCGGTCGGCGACACCGCGAAGACCCTCGTCACCAAGGGCAAGAACCTCATCGTCGGCCTGGCCAAGGGTTACCTGTCCGTTATCACCGCGCCTGCCCGGTTCTTCGGCGGCCTGGCCGTGAGCATCGCCAAGTGGGTGGGCGACACCGCGAAGACGCTCGTCGGCCGGGGTAAGAACCTGATCATCGGTCTGGCCAAGGGCTACGCCTCGGTGATCACATCGGTGGTCCGGTTCTTCGGCGGCCTGGCCGGGAACATCGGCCGCTGGGTCGGCGACACCACCCGGACCCTGCTCGGCAAGGGGAAGAACCTGATCTACGGGATCATCAACGGCTACGCCCAAGTGATCGGCTCGGTCGTGCGGTTCTTCGGTGGGCTGGCCGGCAACGTGTCCCGGTGGGTCGGTGACACAGCCGGCACGCTGAGAGGCAAGGGCGCGAACCTGATCCACGGGATCATCAACGGGTACGCATCGGTGATCGGGTCCGTGGTGCGGTTCTTCGGTGGGCTCGGCGGGAACATCGGCCGGTGGGTCGGGAATCTGGGCAGCGTGCTGTACGGCGCTGGCCGGGCGGTTGTGCAAGGTCTGCTGAACGGCATCGGGTCGCTGGCTGGCCGGGTCGCTGACGCGGCGCGAGACCTGGCCAGCAAGATCACTGGGCCGGTGGCGTCGCTGCTCAGGCTGGGGTCGCCGTCGCGGCTGTTCCGGCAGTACGGCGAGTGGACCGTCGAGGGTCTGGCCGATGGGATCCGGCGGAAGGCAACGCTGGCGGCGTCGGCGTCCGGGCGGCTGGCGGCGTCGGTCGCCGACAGCTTCGGGTCTCCGCAGTTGACCACGTCGCTCGCTGTCAGTGGAGGCTCAGCGTCCGGCGCGGGCACCGGCGGAGGCCAGGTCGTCATCAACGTGTACGCGCTGCAGGACGGGCCCGAGGTGGGTCGCCGCGTTGTGCAGACGATCCGCGACTACGAGCGGATCAACGGCACCGGGTGGCGGCAGTGATCTTCAACCTTGCGCCCAACCCGAGCTTCGAGGATGGCTTTAACGGGTGGGAGCTGATCGACCCGCAGTACACCCGGACGCTGGAGACATCGGGCGGCTGGGACGGTGACGAGTTCTACCGGGCCGTGTGCATCGCCGCGCTCGACACTGCGGAGTTCGGGCTGCTCGACTCGTCGCTACCGATCACGGCCCGCGCCGGCCAGACCTACACCCTGTCGATGTATCTGCGCCCGGTGGCCGGCGCCAGCGGCAAGAAGGTCCAGATGACCCTGGCGCCCCGCGACTCCACCGGGACACTCATCCCAGGCGGCGCAGCGTCCGCGTGGGGCGTCCTCGTCGCAGGCTGGAACCGCTACTCGGTGACCCACACCATGCCCGTCGGCTCGGCGACCGTGGACCTGGTGTTGTTCGACCGGGACGACACGACCGGGAACGGCACGTTCGCGGTCGGTGACGGCGTCGATATCGACGCCGTGATGCTGAACGAGGGCGCGACCGCGGCCACCTACACCAACCTGCACCCGGCGCTGAAGCGGCAGGGCTCCCGCAACTACGACATTGATCAGCTCACGATCCAGACCGCGACGCCGGGGTTCATCATCGGCCAGTCGATCATCGGCGAGTCGGTGCTGGGTCCTGACTCGAACTATGAGCAGATCGGGCGGTTCTTCACGTCGATCATCGTCAGCCAGCCGTGCACGGTCGAGGACGGGCTGTTCGTGCACCGCGAGGTCGACTCGTGTGTCGTCACCACCACCAAGCCCGAGCACCTCGACCTGAAGGGTCAGCGGATCTGGATCAACTACGGCAGCAAGGTCGTGTTCCTCGGGACGGTCTCAGAGACGACGCTTACCGAGTCGGTCCAGGTCGGAGCGCCGCAACTGCCCGGGAACACCGCGACCCGGACGCACCGGGTCGCGCTGCGCTGCACGGCTGGTGAAGAGTTCTTCGCCACCCAGTTGGCGCCGGCCAGGGCGTTCACCACCGAGTCGATCACCACCCGGTTGGCCAGCTATATGGGTCTCAGCTCGGTCGACTTCAACGCTGACTCCGACGTCGACGCCGCGGTGATGAACAACGTCGGTGACGCGATCGCCGCCCGGACCATTACCACGCTGGCCGACGAGCGGCGCACCCTGTTGGAGACGTTCCGCGACCTGCTGCGGCGCCACAACCGGTACTACCGGTACCTGCCGTGGGCGTCGCGGATCGACTCGGAGTCCGCGTCACGGACCGCGTCAGGCGATGGACGGCTGTCCAACGCGTTGCGGTTCACCGATGACCCGGAGCTGACCGGTGTCGGCTCGGCGATCTACCAGGATCACACCAGCGAGCAGCGGACCGTGTCATACAGCGAGCGGACCGAGTCTGAGGATCCGTCGATGTTCACCACCGGGGTCACGGTGATCACCGGCGCGGCCGGCGCCGAGGTGACCCACGGCCCGTTCCTGACCTCCGGCACGTCGAGGCGGCAAGACGTCACGATCGAGCTGGGGGCGATGAACCTCGCAGACAGAGTCCCGCAGGCGATCCGGAACTGGGTCGCGACGATGCCGCTGAAGGCGATGCCGACCCGGTTCACCTCCCGGCTGCGGGCGCCGCTGCAGTCGATCCACCAGGTGCAGACCCGGGTGCCCGCGGTCGCCACCCTTGAACGCGTCGACGTGGGTAGCGAGCTGATCGCCATCCTCGGTACCACCCACACGATCACGCCGGACCGGTGGCTCATCGACTACGAGTGCGGCCCGCCGCACCTGCTGACCCGGGTCGGTGATCTCGACCCGTCGCCGCCTCGGAGCCTGACCGTCAGCCAGGCCGGCGCGGGCGGCGCGGTGACGCTGAACTGGTTGTCGCCGGACTCGATCCCCACGACCCGCCCCATCTACGCGCAGGTCCGCGGCATCACCCCACCGGCCACGTTCCCTGGCGGGTTCGAGCCGTCCGACGCGGCGTGGTCGCTGCTGTCGAATGTGGAAGTGCCGCTGCCGCTGCCGGCCGGCACCCCGCAGGCCGCGGTGATCCCGTTCGCGTCGCTGTCGGCCGGGAGCTGGGGCTTCTGGGTCCAGTACACGACCGACCCGACGCCGGGCGACAGCACGTTCGACCCGACCCACCTGATCGGGCAGACCACCTACGAACCGCTGACGCTGACCTGATCGGAGACCCTGCAGATGGCTGGCTACAAGGACTTCCAGAACGGGAACACCCTGGACGAGTCGGAACTCGACGGGTACCTGATGCAGCAGTCGGTGATGCGGTTCGCGACACCGGCGGCCCGTGACTCCGCGCTCGCCGCGGTCCTCGCCGACGGGATGGTCACCTTCGCCGAGGACACCGACACGCTGTGGATCCGCAGCGACGGGGCCTGGCTGCCGTTCGACGTGAAACCACAGGCGTGGACACCAGTGGTCACCGGTACGACGAACCCGTCGCCGTCCAGCTCGACCGGCACCTACATGCGGTCCGGCAAGTGGGTCTACTTCGACTTCGAGTACACGTTCTCCGCGACGGTCGGCTCCGGCTCGTACAACGTCAGCGTGCCGGTGACGATGCAGGCCGGGATCTTCCCCGCCTCGATCTGCCACCTGATCGCGTTCGACTCCTCAGCGTCGCTGACCGTGCCCCGGATCGGGTTCTCATCCGGCTCTACGACGACGTTCGTGATGGCCGACATGGCCGGCGTGCGCGTCTCGCAGACGGTTCCGTTCACCTTCGCGTCCGGCGACGTACTCGCCGGCAACGGCGCCTACCGGGCCGCGTGATGCCCCCGGGGATCGGGCGCTGACGTGGAGGCGCCGACGCCGTGGGAGCTGCACCGCAACTATGAGTCGTTGCGGACCGATGTGCGTCAGGGCTTCGCCGGCCTGAATACCCGGCTCGACCGGGTGCCGACCGAGCAGACGTTGACCGCGTTGATCGCGCGGCTGGACGACCGGGTGTCCGGGGCGGAGAGCGATGTGGCCGGACTGCAGGCCGACCTGAAGGCCGAACGGACCGCCCGACAGATGGAGCAGGCAGCGAACCGGCGGATGATGATCGGGGCGGTCCTGGCGGGGGTGGTGTCGCTGGCGGTCATGCTGGTGTCGAGTCTGATCGGTGGTGGTGTCGCGTGAAGAACACGGGCGGTGGGACAGGCGGCGCAGGTGGTGTCGGCGGCGTGGGTGGAGCGGGCGGCCCGGACCATGCTGGTGGGCGCGGCGGGCCGGGTGGCACTGGCGGCACTGGCGGCACCGGCGGGGCGCGCCGGTGGGCCGTGTGGATCGTGGTCGCGGTGCTGGCGTTCGCCGGCCTGCTGTGGGTCCGGGTCACGATCGAGAACCTGCAGACCGAACTGCGGACCGCTCGCGCGGACCGCGCCGCGCTCGTCGCGCAGGTGGTATCGCTGGGGCGGGACCCGGTCGCTGAAGCCCAGCCAGGCGACCGCGGCGCCGCCGGCCCTCAGGGGATCCAGGGTCCCCCCGGTCCGCGCGGCCCGCGCGGACCGGCTGGCATCCGAGGTGGCGGCGGGCCCCAGGGCGAACGTGGACCAGTGGGCCCCCCCGGGCCATCGGGGCCCACTGGTCCACCCGGCTCTGTAGGCGCGACCGGAGAACAAGGCCCCGCTGGGGAGCAGGGCGGCCCAGGAGAGCGTGGCGCGACCGGACCTGAGGGTGACCCAGGGGAGCAGGGCCCAGCCGGGGAGACGGGTCCACAGGGTGAGCAAGGGCCGCAAGGGGAGACTGGTCCGCAGGGCGAGCAGGGATCCCAAGGCGACCCTGGTGAGACTGGCCCGGCCGGCCGCGGGATCGCCACGATCACCTGCACCGGCGCACCGCAGACCTTCACCTTCACCTACTCAGACGGCACCACAGCTACCGTCATCTGTGAACCGACGACGCCATCAACCGGAGGGTCGACACGATGACCGAGTACTTCCTGGCTGACTCACTGAAGCAGCTACGCCGCGAGATCGACCAGCGGTGGCCGAACCGCGACAAGGCGTCAGACGGCTGGATCGGCGACGCCTCCCACCAGGCCCGCCCCTCCGACCACAACCCCGACTGGGACGCGCCAGGCGACCGCCGCGGCGTCGTCCGCGCGATCGACGTCGACAAGGACGGCATCAGCATGGCTGAGGTGCTCGCCGCGGTCGTCCGCGACCGCCGGGTGGCCTACATCATCTGGAACCGCCGTATCGCGTCCGCGACCGAGGACGGCACCCCGTGGGACTGGGAGCCCTACTCGGGCACCAACCCGCACGACAAGCACATCCACATCAGCATCAAGCACACCCACGCCGCCGAGACCGACACCAGTGGATGGCTCGGCGTCACCCCGCCACCAGGAGAGGACGACGACATGACACCGAAGCAAGAGGCCGTGCTGAACGCGATCTACGAGCAGACCCGCGGAAACGCGCGGCTGATGGTCAGCCTCAGCAACAACCTGGTCGCGTTGATCAAGCGCGAGCTGGAAGACGACGCCGACGCCGAGCGCGACCGCGAGCAGCTCAAGGCTCACGCCGCCCGCGTCGAGGAACTCCTCGCACAAGACCCCCGGTAGCACCCCTTGCAGGAAGGATCAGCACCATGACCATGACCCCCGACAGCGACCCGGCCGACCACACCGTCGCCGAGGTCACCGAGTATCTGGCCAGCGCGTCCGATTTCGAACGCGACCGCGTGCTCGCCGCCGAGCGCGACGGCAAGGCCCGGGTCACCATCACCGACTGGACGCCGCCCACCAGCGAGCAGCCGGACGCACCGTTATCGGACGGCGCGGCCGCGCCCGTGTCCGATAAGGACGGCGTTGGTGCCCGCGCGTACGACGCCGACGGCAACGTTCGCCCGGCCGACGGCCGGTGGCTCGGCGACGCCAACGACGACAAGACCCCGGAGGAGCTGGCCGAGATCCGCGAGCAGGAAATCGAGCGGAACCGGGAACTCGCTGAGAAGGCCGCGGCCGAGCAGCGCGAGAAGGACGAGGCCCGCGCCGCCGAAGCAGCCGACAAGGCCGCCGCCGAGCCGGAGCCCGCGACAGGTGACGGATCATGACGTCGGCGCCGTCGTCGCGGCCGCGACCAGTGCTGGTGCTGGCCGCGATCGCCGCCGGCTCGACTGCTGCCGCCGGCGGCGTAACTCTGATCCCCGGCCTGCCCGACTGGGTGGCACCGTCCGTCGCGCTGGTCGGGCTGGTGGCAACGGCGGTCGCCGGCGTCTTCACGCAGGGCCAGGTCACGCCGACGTCGGAGGTCGGCGCACGGAAGCTGCCAAGCGAGCCAGGTGAACCGGACGTGTACGTGGCCGGCGAGGCTCACCCGGTGCGGACCGGGAAGGTGGTCGATGTGACCGCGGTCGGCGCGGCAGACTGGGTGAAGGCGCCGCCACCGGAGTAGCGTGAGCACTCCCCCGTGGGCGCCGATGACCCCGGCAGCCTCACATACAGAACCCCCCCGAGTTGGACCGGGGGGGTTCTGTCTATGTGAAGCGAGGGCCGAAGGTGCATGCGATCCCGCGGCCCTCACGCTCATCAGACGGGATTCAGCCGGACGCACGGTTCAGGCGCCGCTGCAACCACTCGACCAGCAGGAACACCAGGGTGAACGGCGGCGTCATGATGAGCGCGGCGAGGAAGCGGTTCTGCGCTGCACCGAGACGCATGCATTCGGCCCTCATCGTCTTACCGCCGTAGATGTTGGCCCAGCGCTCCTGCACCTCGGCGAGGTGCGTCCGCTCGGCGCACCAATCTTCGCGGTTCACCAGGACCACCACACAGGAGTCCTTGCGGTACGGGCGGGCCATCACGACACCCCCAGCAGCGCGTAAGCGGGGTGGGTGCCGTCAGCCAGCGCGGCCTCGTCACGGCGGCGGATGTCGCCAGACCACCGGCAGGACTCGCAGGTCACGTACCCCGGGGTCACGGTCGTCTGCTGCGCGGAAACGCTCGCGCCACACTCCGCCCGGTTCGCCGAGTGGTACAGGTGCCAGATCTTCGCCGCGCTCATCAGGCACCGCCCCGGAGGTTCCTCAGGTGCTGCTTGCGTTCCACCCGGGCAACGAACGCGTGGAACCCCGGGTCCGCCTGCCGCTCACCCACGATCTGCTGGTACGTGAGTTCCCTGCCGTCCGGCGTGATGTAGACGGCGCCCACCAGGTGCGGGTACTCCACGGGCGCCCTCACCAGGACCACCAGGTGCCATCGCCGCCCTTGGTAGTGCGGCCCTTCCGGTCGGCGGCCTCCTTCTTCAGGCGGGCCGCCTTGTCCCGCCGGGCTTTCTTCGCCATCTTCCGCTGCCTCTCGGATCGGCCTGCGTCGTTGTCGTGGCGGTGATGCTTGTCCACCCCACCGAGCCAGTCCATGAAGTCGCCCATCATCGGGTCCACTTGCCGAGGCAGGCGACGGCCTGACCGCGAGCGGTCTGGTGGCTACGCAGAGCCCGCTCTGACCCGAAGGTGCGACCGCAGCCCTTGCACCAGTGCTCCCACTCCTGCTCGGCGTTCAACTGCCGGACTGCCTGAGCCTGCAGCATGATCCGCTTCTCCGCGGGGAGAGCGGCGTAGTCGTCACCGTTGACGGCGGCGATGATGCGGGCCCGGGCGTAGATCTGCTGTTCGGTGAACATCGGGGTGCCTCCCGGTTGGTGGTGGAGAGATCACCATGCAACGCATGCCGGGTGCGTGTCAAGCCGACGTGATGCGCGTTGATCGGCGAGCGACGCGCGCTGACGTTTGACAAGGCGTACTCCGCACGTGCATGGTTACCGCCATGACCGACACCCAGACGCACTGGCCCGAGCCGGACCACGTAACCCGAGTGCTCGGGTTCATGGCAATGCGCGCTATCCCGCGCCCACAGCTCGCGGACGCCGCCGGCCTGTCGCTGGACGCACTGAACCGGCGGCTGCGGCGCGACGTCGTGTTCAGCGTCCCCGAGCTCGAGCAGGTCGCTGCCGCGCTCGGTGTCGACGTCCGCGAGTTCTTCACCCCAACCACCTGACCCACACCCCATATCGGAGGCACCCGATGGACTTCGAACGCACCGCACTACGTGGCCTGGCATCCGCGAGCAGGAGCGAGGAACGAAAGCACGAGATCATCGACCGGGCAGCCGGCTCGCACGACTCGGCTATGTACGCCCTCGGTCATGCACTCGGCAAGCTGGACTCAGTTCAGCGCGAGCAGCTGCTCGCCACCCTCACCAAGTACGACGAGGCCAACGGGCGACGCCTGTGACCGCGGCCGAGCACGGCAGCTGGACGCCCGCCGCCGCCCTGGACGAGGCGCTCCACCACCAGGCACCGGCGCTGGTCACCGAGATCACCGGGCTACTTGACGGCGACCAAGTGATCCGGCTGTGCAAGGCGATCCAGCGGGTCCGGGGTATCGACGCGAGGTCGGAGGCCGAGGCGGCCGAGCAGCTCCAGCGCGCGTTCGACTTGGCGCAGGACAGGCTGCGGCAGTTCCACGCCGAGCAGGTCGCGCGGCTGCGGCACGCGCAGACCGAGCGGTTCGGCACAAGCTCGCGGCTCGACTGATGGAGCCCGAGGAGCTGGTCCTGCTCTGGCGCGTGGTCGCTGACGAAGTCCGGGCTAGCGCGCCGCAGGCCATAAGCACACACCTGGCCGAGGCTGTGGCGAAAACGTACGACATGTGCGCCAGCGACTTAGAGCAGGCGCTATCCGTATTTCCCACAGAGAGGCACCACACAT
>WUUC01203967.1_pt1 | contig 17171 bp, 15 predicted proteins | sample 6278441 | NCBI WGS metagenome assembly WUUC01 (sample SAMN13675441, study PRJNA597444) | soil metagenome | isolation source: soil | place: USA: Washington | collected 2017-10 | reverse complement strand
TCATGAACCATCCGTTGCTCATTGATACCGATACCTTGCAGAGGCAATTAGGGACGCCCGGGCTCGTCGTTATCGACGTGCGCGGCAATGCCGCGTATGAATACGGCGGGCATATTCCTGGTGCCGTGCATACGACATGGCACCAATACAGTGATCCGGACTCGGTGGCCAAAGGATTGCTCGATCCGGATATGAACCGCATGGAACAGAAAATGCGCGCTCTCGGCTTGAACCACGATAGCGAGGTCGTCATTTACTCTAACCCATTTGACAACTGGGGCGATGAAGGACGCATGTATTGGATGCTCGAATATTTCGGTCACTCAAAAATGCGCATTCTGGATGGCGGCTGGGTCAAGTGGGTGGCCGAGCAGCGGCCATTCGAGCACGGACGAGTCACCCCGAAACCGGGCAACTTTACGATCAGGGTAGCGGGCGAGACGATCATTACCAAGGATGAGTTGCGAGCGTTGATCAAGCGCCAGGATCCCCGGACGAGAATTCTCGATGCCCGGAGCCTGGAAGAATACCTTGGGAAAGAAGTGTCGGGCATCCCGAGGCCGGGCCACATCCCGTCGGCCATTCATCTCGCCTGGAACGGGTTTTTGAACAACAATGCCACGGTCAAAGATCTCACGACAGTCAAAGCCGGTCTCGAAGAGAAAGGCCTGGAGCCGGACCACGACATCATCTGCTACTGCACGGGCGGCGTACGATCGTCATGGCTGTACTTCGTGCTGAAGCTCGCCGGTTATCGGAAGGTGCGGAACTATCCCGGTAGCTGGTGGGAATGGAGCCGAGATTTTGCCTGTCCTGTCGAAAAAGATTTTCAAGGTCTGCAGAAGGTGTTGGGCATTGAAGCGCCGGCCCGGCCTTCTTGACACCCGCGAAGACGCCTGTGTAAGGTGATTCGACTAATCGATTTCTTCAACCATTGCGTGACATGCACTCAAACCATGAGGAGGAAGCCATGACGATGAGCATCCGACGTGGAGCGGCGGCACTTGCCACGGTCGCACTGCTGGGTATGCCGCTGGTAGCCCAGGCCGACAACAAACACGTGAGCGAAGCCGTTGAACACGCCAAGGGCGCGGTGAATCACGGCAAACAGGGACATGCCGATGCGGTGGCGCAACATGCGGAAGAGGCGCTGAAACATGCGCAGGCCGCGGGTGTCAAGAATCCTCATCTCGATGAGGGCATCAAGCACTTGAAGGAAGCCATCTCGCATGGCAAGGCGGGTCATGCCGACAAGGCGACTGAACACGCTGAAGGGGCGGTGACGCACCTATCAGAAGTCAAGTAACCTTCTTAAGAAACCGTGTTTACGCGACGGGCGGGGATGATCTCCCCGCCCGTTTTTTCTCCGCGATACAGGACGGCGTCGATGCGTGTTGGGTACTATCAGAATAATCCGGACTTCGGCAGGGTGGCGTACAATTTGGACCGCATTGGCGACCAACTTGCAGAAGCCGAAGCCGACCTCCTTGTCTTGCCTGAACTCTGTGCGTCGGGGTACCAATTCGTGTCGGGCGATGAAGTGCAGGCGCTGGCGGAACCGGTTCCCGATGGACCGACGACGAAGCGGCTCCTCGAATTCGCAAAGCGAAGACAGGTCGTGATCGTGGGCGGGTTGCCTGAGCGGGCCGGCACGGTGTGTTATAACTCTGCGGTTGCCGTCGGTCCGCAAGGCTTCATCGGGTGCTATCGCAAAACCCATCTCTTTTTTGAGGAAACGCTGTATTTCGCGCCAGGTGATACGGGCTTCCAAGTGTGGGACATCGGGCCGGCCAAAATCGGCATCATGATTTGTTTTGACTGGTATTATCCCGAAGCGGCGAGGACGTTGGCCTTGAAAGGCGCGGACATCATTTGCCATCCTTCCAATCTCGTCCTGCCGAACTGCCCCGATTCCATGCCCGTGCGCTGCCTTGAAAATCGAGTCTTTGCCGTAACCTGTAACCGGACAGGCAGCGAGGCGCGGGGCGGAAAAGATCAATTGACCTACATCGGCAACAGCGAAGTCGTCACTCCTCGAGGCATGATCCTCCAGCGGGCGCCGCGGGACCAGGAAGCCCTGTGTATCGTCGAGATCGATCCAGCCGAAGCCCGGAACAAGACGATTACCCGCTATAATGACCTCCTCCGGGACCGCAGGGAAGCCCTGTACCGGTGAATTATTTTCTTTGATGCCTGCCTGCCGCTATCTTGCCTGTGAGACATCGGCAGGATAGGATATTTCCATGCAGATTCCGCGTAAGGCGCAACTCGGCAAAGGCATTTTTCTCGTCGCTGCGCCCACCCTGCGTGATCCCAATTTCAGACAGACGGTGGTCCTGCTCTGCGAGCATGGGGCGGAAGGAGCCCTCGGTGTAGTCGTGAACCGTCCGACGGCGATGTCCGTTTCGGAAGCGTTGCCTCAGGTCCCGGTACTGGAAGGGCAGCGTCATGTCCTGTTCTCAGGCGGTCCCGTCCAACCGAATCAGGTCATGTTGTTGTACCGATTGGATCAACTTCCTGACAACTCTCATCATGTGTTCGACGGCGTGTGTTTGGGTGGAGATATGGAACTGGTCGATAAGATTCTTACGACCGACCGCGGGAAAGAAGCGTTTCGCGCGTACGTCGGGTATTCGGGCTGGGGGCCAGGCCAGCTCGAGTCTGAGATGAAAATCGGATCGTGGATCACCGTTCCGGCCGATCCTGCTATGGTGTTTGAGAAGGAGCCGACCCGCATCTGGTCCGAAATCCTCAGCACGTTGGGCGAAGAATTCCGATTGTACGCCGATATGCCCTTTGATCCCTCCCTCAATTAATCACCATTTCCTAGTGAACCTTCCTCCTCCTTCCTGATTGACAACGAATGAATTGCGGCCGTCGGGTGGGGAGTGGTACGCTCGACACGATGTCCCAGACATCCGAAGATGGGCCGTGTCAGTTCGCACTGCGCGGTTTGCTTTTCATCGAAGCGGTCGTCCTTTCCGGTCTGTTTCTCGGCTGCGGCGTGGCCTACACGATCGTCAAATCTGAATCGAAGCTCGATAACCTTTCGGTGCCCATGACGAAAGGTCAGGTGATCGATGAGATCGGCAGACCGGACCGAGTCTTGCGTGACGACGGCCGGATGTTGGTCTGGGAATATTCACTGACGGCGCGACGGCAATGGCTCTACGAGCTGAGTCTCTGTCCCATCTCTGTCTGGGTCGGCGGCTGCATCATCTATCCGTTCACGAACGTGGCGATGGAACATCAGCGGGAATATCCGCATCATGTCGTGCTCGTGAACGAGGAATTATGCGCCTGGGGCACGCCCGCGGCCATTTTGCAGCGCCGCCGGACCTGCGAAAGGGCCGGTGTGCTGCCCGGGCGCCTGCCCGGAACGGGGGGCCGCCCTGAGCCGGTGGTGACGGGGCTTGGGCCCATCAATCGAGACAGCATCGACCGGTATCAGACGATGGCGGTCATGTTGCTGGAGGATGCTCCTGGTGCCCCAGGGTCCGGCTCGCGTGTGGCCGGAATCGTCACCACGTTACTCCTCGATCTCGACATGAATATGGTGGAACGGGCGAAACTCGACGAAGTCTTGAAAGAACAGGTCATTCAACTCATCCACGCGGACGATGCTAACGTCCTCAAGGTCGGAAGACTGGTCGGCGCCCAGGCGATCATTGTCGGCGGCGTGCAGCAATGGGAGCGCGAAGAGCAAGACCGTACGAACCATGTGTCCCTTTCGCTGCGGATGATCGACGTGGAAACCGGACAGTTGCTGTTCAACGGCGAGGGCCAGCTTGCGGATTTCACCACCGACGATCCAGAAGGGTCGGCACGCCTCATCGTGCATCGAATTCTCGCCCGTTTCGGCTCTCAGACGGGGCTGCTGGGATCGGGACGGATCGGCGTGAATTGGGAATTACAGGAAGAGAAGGGAATGCGTTTCTACTTGGTGCGCGAACTGCGGAGCGGGTTGCCCGCCGAACATGCCGGGCTGAAAGTCGGCGACCGCGTTGTGGCCTGCAACGGCGAGCCGCTGTCCTCGGCCAGAAGCGACCGGGATGCCAAACGCCTGTGTCGGGTCGCAGCAGGGGAAACCTTGCAGTTGGAAGTGCGACGAGCAAGCAATCCCATCCGCATGTCGGTGACGGCGGCCAAGCGCCCCGGGTTATAGCGGCCGCGCCATTCTCAGCAGAGGATTTGCATGAATCTGAATCCGCGGCAAGCCGGTGCCGACTCCTTCATGAAGAAATTACACGAGCGCCCGCAGATGCCGCTCGCCGATTGGCTGCGCGCGCCCGCGCATGTACACTATAAGACGTTCCGGATGGCGGATCCCCCGACTCAACGAAAGATGAGCCGGGATGAGTTTCAGGCGTGTTTAGCGGCGTTCAGCGTGCCGCAGGACAGCATCGTGCTTCATGACGCGTTCGGGTACGGCGTCAAGGAAGCTCACGGCGGCGAACGGTTGATCCTCATCTGGCAGGCGCATACGGAGTATTATAGTTACCAGATCTGGCATCTGCCCGATGCCGCGCAATCGGACCTCGCCTTCGGCCCCTTGACGTTTCCGAATTATAAGTTTCCCATCCAACCGCTCGGCACCGAAGTGTGCCGGCTGGACATTCTGCTGTCATCCGACCCGCTCCCATCGCGTGACCGGATCCGATCACTCCTGCCCGGCCCCGTGTTGTACGGCAGCAAGATCCTGGATGAGCATACGAGCCTGGTGACCAGTTTCACGCCTGACGAATTCGAACGGGAGCGGTATTGGGTGGCGCTCGGATCAACGGGCGTGCACGCGTCTCGGCTGAAGGAAATCGTCGATGCCGTCGTGCGCATCGAAACGTATTACCATCTTCTGCTCATGCAGAAGCCGTTGTTTTCTGCCGCGATCGACCAGGTCTACAAATTCGAGCAGGTACATCTCAAGCAGCGCGAGATTATCAGCGGCCACATTGCTCACGCCGATCCTCAGACGTTGCAGCGCTGGCTCAACAGCCTCACGCAGGATTTACTGAAGACGAACCGGATCGCCGGGAAGCTGCATTTTGAGCTTTCGGCCTCGGTGCCCTACGATAAAATCGTCCATACGACGTTGGCCTCCTTGACCGAGAAACCGTTGGAAGCGTATCGGCCGGTGTCCGATTACGTCTTGAGCGGAATCACTGGAGTGGCGGAGGGATACCAGCAGCTCCTCAAGCGCATCGACACGCTTCGAGCCGGTTTTGAAGGCATCATTTCGATTATCCGTGCCCGCGTCGATCTGATTCTGGAAGGCCAGAACCTGGCGCTGCTGCAGAGCGTGGACCAAACCACCAAGAGTCAGGTTCTTCTGCAGCATACGGTGGAAGGCCTATCGGTGATCGTCATCGCATACTATGTGGCAGGCCTCGGAGGATATGTTTTCAAAGGTCTCCAAGAAATGGGATGGCTCAACAACGCCAATCTGACCTCGGCGATCTTCGTTCCCGTGGCCATTGGCCTCGCCTTCGGCATCACGACATTCAGTAAAAAATATTTGCGCAAGAAGCTGTCGGTGGAGGCTCCGGCTAAAGATTCTCGCCCACCTCAAAGCTAGACGGTTTGTACGGCGGTCGCCGTCAGTGCGTGAGCCAAACATTGTCCGGTATACGAGGCGGCGCAGCTCGCCACGTGCTCCGGCCTCCCTTCTACGACAATCTCTCCGCCGTCACGGCCGCCTTCAGGCCCCAGATCGATAACCCAATCAGCCGACTTGATCACGTCAAGATTGTGTTCCACGACGACGAGGGAATTCCCCGCGTTCACGAGCTTATGCAGGACGGCCAAGAGTTTCTTCACGTCGTCCATGTGCAGGCCCGTCGTGGGTTCGTCCATGATGTACAACAAGTCCTTGGCACTGGCATCCTTCAACTCTGCCGCCACTTTGAGACGCTGCGCTTCACCGCCGGATAATGTCGTGGCGGATTGCCCGAGCCGCAGGTAACCGAGTCCGATTGACGACAGCAGATGCAGGCGCTCCTGCAGCTTCGGAGTGCCGGAAAAAAATGAGCGCGCTTCGTCGACCGTCAGTTCGAGCACGTCGGCGATCGTCTTGCCGCGATAGCGGATGGCGAGCACCTCGCGTTTGAACCGTTTTCCTTCACAGCGATCGCAGGGCGCGTAGAGGTCCTCGAAAAAGTACATTTCCAATTTTTCGACGCCGGCTCCTTGGCAGCGCTCGCACCGGCCGCCCTCTGCGTTGAAAGAAAAATGTCCAGGCGTGAAGCCCTGCCGCAACGCCTCGCGCTCGCCGGCAAAGAGTTGCCTGATGTCGTCGAAGGCTTTCAGATACGTAACCGGATTTGACCGTGGCGTGCGGCCGATCGGCTGCTGGTCGATCAAACGCACTCCTTTCAGATGTTCGATTCCTCGAATGGCTTTGAAGCGGCCCATGGGCATCGAATCGACGCGGAAGGCACGGGCGAGGGCGGCGTACAGCGTATCTCTCACCAGCGTGCTTTTCCCGGAGCCGGACACCCCGGTGACGCAGATCAGCATGCCGAGGGGAAACCGGACGACGAGATCCTTGAGGTTGTGTTCACTCGCGCCGGCGATCACCAGAACGGGGCCCGTCCCTGAGCGCCGTGTTCTCGGCAAGGAGATGGAGTCCTCGTCTCTCAGATAACGTGCCGTGATGGCGCGGCGATCGCGTACAAATTCATCAAGTGGGGCGGAGCAGACAACTTCGCCGCCTTTCTCCCCGGACTGCGGTCCCAGTTCGACGATATGATCTGCCGATTCGATCATCTGCCGATCGTGCTCTACGACGACCACGGTATTGCCGGCAGTTGCCAGGTCTTTCAAGATGCCGGCCAACACCTTCGTGTCGCGCGCATGGAGGCCGATGGTCGGCTCATCGAGGACATACATCGTGCCCACCAATCTAGCGCCCAATTGGTTTGCCAGCGAAACCCGCTGCGCTTCGCCTCCCGACAGCGTTTTAGTTTGCCGGCCGAGGGTCAGGTACACGAGGCCGACCCGCACCAGAAAGTCCAGTTTTGATTTGAGCTGCCGTAAAAGGTCCGCGACAATGCCGTGTTCGAAAGGGCGGAGAGGCAGCGCGTCCAGCCAGGCTATCGCGGCATCGATCGTCATTTCCGTAACCTGATGGATGTCGGTGCCGCCGACCTTCACGAATAGGGCATCAGGCTTCAAGCGGCTCCCGTGACAACCAGGGCACTCGAAAGGCGTGCGGTATCGGCTGAGCAAGACACGCACGTGAAGCTTGTAGCGCTTACCCTCAAGATAGCTGAAAAAGTCGTTGATCCCCTCGAACGCCTTGTCACCCTTCCACAGTAATTCCTGCGTGCCGCCGTCCAGCAGCTTGTAGGGGCGGGTCAGGTCCACGCCTTTACGCTTCATCGCCAGCAGCATCTGCTTTTGCCACCAGTCGGTGCCAGGCTTGCTCCACGGCTCGATGGCACCTTGCAGCAGGGATTTGTTGTGGTCCGGAATCACCAGCGCCGGATCGTAGCGCAGCACATTGCCGAAGCCTTTACATTCGCTGCAGGCTCCCAACGGATGATTGAACGAAAACAGGACGGGCCTGAGCGGTTCGAAGGACCGCCCGCAGCGCTGGCAGCAAAAGCCGGTATGGTACTCCTGCAATCCCTGACCGATCACCTCAACGGCGCAGCGGCCTTCTCCTTCGCGAAACGCCGTTTCCACCGCCTCGCAGATACGCGACCGGTTGTCTTCTCGAATCACGAGACGATCGAGGACCACGTAGAGACGTGGTTGGCGTTGAAATGACGGCAGGTGGATATCATGGAGATCGACCGTATCGTCACCGATCCGGATTTTGGTGAAGCCTCGCGTCAGGAGGGACTGCACAAAAATTGCTTCCGTCTTAGGTGAAGGCGCCGCCAGGGGGAATAGCAGCATGGCTCTGGCCTCGGCGAATCGCTCGAGCAGATCTGCGGCGACCGTATCCGGATGGAACGAACGAGCCTCCTCAAGACAGGCTGGACAGACCGGCCTGCCGATCTTGGCAAACAGCAGCCGGAGTAAGTCGGCAATTTCCGTCGTCGTGCCGACGGTCGAACGAGCCGTGCGTACCTGATTCTTCTGTTCGATGGCAATGGCCGGGCGGACATGGAGCAGGCGATCAACCTCGGGCCGTGCCACCTTGTCGAGAAACATGCGCGCGTACGTGGACAGCGACTCGACATACCGCCACTGGCCTTCGGCAAAGAGCGTGTCGAAGGCTAAAGAGGATTTCCCGGACCCCGACACGCCGGTAATCGCCGTGACTTTGTCATGTGGGATGCGGACGGAAATGTTTTTGAGGTTGTGTTGCCGGGCCCCCTCAACGATCAGCGCCTGTGACGGTGATTCTGGGTTAAGAGGGTGAGACACGATCATTGTTCCTCATGGAGGATGACTGGTCATCGTAGCAGGCTCGAGGTGACACTGCCAGCGCCGTTGTCCTGAGGCGCACGTGACAACCGGCTTGCCAAGTGGTAAAAACCGACTGGCAGAGAGCCCTCGGAGCAGGGCCACCAGGGTAAGATTTGTGGTTTGTCTTTGGGATTTTTGGGCGGAGTGAGAGGATGGTGGGACTCATCGTCAGGATGCAACCCGTGAGTCGCCCTCATTACCAAGGAGTCACGCTTCGATGACGCAGCCGGCGGTGCCGACGGACTACATGAGTATCGGACGCCAACTTGCGAGGCTCCTCGGCTCGAGTCTGGAAGGGCCTTCCGGAGAAGCGTTGAAAGAACTTGCACGCGCCTATGATCCCTCCGCCGGCGAGTCCCGCATCAGCGCGGAAGTGTTTCTATTTCATAAATACTTGATCGTCCAGACATGCGTGGGCATGTTCCCAGGCGCCGAGGTCGAACGGGTGATCGGGGGACTATTTGCCGCGTTGAACGAGCGGGCGACCGGACTCGAATTTAGCCAGGAACGGCAAAACGCGATGGAACAAATGTGGCAGATGCGAGCCAAGCAGTTCGACCGACCCTTTACGCAGGATCGCGAGCATTTCCTCGACGAAGGCAGCGACGGAGTGTTTTGGAAACAGTCACTTGTCCAGTTTTGCCAAAACGTGCGGGAGCTCGAGCGGCCACCGGATATTTGGGCCGGTGGAAAAGGTCCATCCCACAAGGCCAGTCATTGCATTACCGAAACGGTCGACCATCTCGTTGCCGCGATGACCGAGTTGAGCCGGCTTCATTTTGGCACCGCCGCCTGATCGCCTTCACACACATCGTTTGCCTTTGGCTTGCCTCTTGGCGCAGGACTACCCGTCTCGTTGTGCCATGCCTCTTCGCAAGATCATGGTGATCATGGTGGAAGCTCGATTCAAAAGGCCGTCGCGGCTAGTTGTAAGAAAAAGGCGAGAGTGCGGATGCGCCGGTTGTTTCTACCGGAAAATGGGCCGATAGATAGTCACTCAGGATACTCCCGGATTCGGCGCTGATGCGGGTCAACTCTACTCCAAACTCCAGGCCGTCCGTCCATTGCACGACAACCTCATCTATCATCAGGCCTCGTTCAACGTCCGGGAAGAAGATCTGCACAGGCATGGCCGTTCCATTTGCCACCGGCTGATTCCCTCGCGCCCGCCATCCTCGTCGGGACACGTCTATGAGGATGCCCTCGTACCGATTTGTGCCCAGCACATACTCGATTCGACAACTCACGGTGTACCGCTTGCCGTAACGAGGTTCGTGCCATGATCCTGAGGCGGGCCGGCCGGATTCCTCATTGCCTCTGGATCTGATTTGATTGTCCGAGTCCTCACTTCTGGATCGGCGCAGCAAGCTCAAGCCGTGTGAGGCGCCAGCGGCAGTCAGCGTTGCTACGCCGCAAATTGAGACAAATTCAAACAAACTAATCATGCATGTGCTCCCGGTGCACAGGCCAGCGTTGGGGCATATCCAGGCGCATGACTGGATTCTATCCGCCGCGAGAAGGTTCGGGTAGGCAGTCGAACAAGGTAACTCTAGCTGGGGGGTCTCTCCCAACTGCAGCCATCCAGGCGGCGATCCGCTATTCAACGGGGCGAGTGTTAAAACCCTACGGAAGAGGGGCTATCAGCGTAACGCGACCTTGACGAGCCAGACGCAACCCATATACAGGACCAATGAGAGCGCCATTGCCGGCCAAAAACCCAGGCGCGGCACGATGAAAATCATCGCCATGACGTAGATGATCCATGGTGGGACGAACCAGAAGAGCTTTTCGGCATACGCGACAATAGCGTCGCTGCCTCCATTAATATATAGCAGGATGAAAGTGGCGCCAGTGATGGCGGGAAACGTACTGGCAAAGGCGGCCAGGTAGGGCCTGCCTTGAGCGCCCAAATAGGTCGCCAGACTGACGATAGTTCCTCCGAGAAGAAAATAGAGCGCGTATTTCCCTGCGTCGTTCATGTGACTGGTTCCCGTTCAGTCCCCTCGAAGGCTTCTTGAGCTTCCTGCTCAAGGGCGTCGCCCATACCCGTATACCGCGGGGAAAAATGAAAAACGATAAGATCCCGAACCTCCGCCTTGCGCGCCATGATGCCGGCCTGTCTTGCCGTGAGATGATATCGATCCCGCGCTTTTTCCGCATCCACTTCCAGATACGGCGACTCGCAATACAACACATCAGCATGTCTTGCAAGCGCTACGATGCAGGCTTCATTGTCGACATCGTATCGCGCATCCACCACATAGGCCAGCTTTTGCCCCCGCGAGATCGTCAAGAATCGAGCCTTCATTTCACCGAGCGTGAATTCCCGTTCCGATCGCCGATGTTCATCGAACAGGACGGCGGTGAACCGATAGTCATCGGGTTTGGCTTCCCAGACATACCGCTTCACGTCCTTCAGCCAGCCGCCGACAGGTAACCCTGCGTCGTGCAGCTTCTGCTTATTGACGTTGATATGGAACTGCTCCTCGAGCGAGTAGGCGAAGGACGGAATGCGATGGTTCAATGCCGCCGCCTTGACCGTAAACATCGGATCTTCAAGGACAGTGAAGAGACCGGTTGTTGGCTCGACGACGAGCGGATCGACCATCGACTCGCGGCGCCGAAAGCCTTCGGCTGCGTGGAACGCAGTTGCGCGGACCGTGCTGTGCTCAAATTCCCGAACTTCAATGATCAGCGGATATCCGTCCACCAGATTCCAGGTATAGCCGCGCAATTTTCCGTCGACATTATCAATCAGACCGGGAGGACCATAGAGGCGGAGCTTCTTGCCCCGTCCGAGCGCCACGCGCACCACGGCGTCGAAACCGATGAAATGGTCCATGTGCGTATGAGAAATGAAAATATCATTGGCCCGCAGGAGACGACTCGCGCCGAGCGAATCATTGCGGCCGAGGTCAAACAGCAGCGCCCGCTTCGACCACCGGACATCCACGTAGACGCCGGGATCGCCGAAGCAGTCGTTCACGAGATAGCTGGAAAATGAAGGAGTCATCACAGCTCACGCCATCAAAACGGCTCGCACTGCACTATACACGACGATGACTTCAATCGCATGTGCGACGATCGTCACATAGAGGTTTCTCGTGACAACCCAAATCAGCGCCCAGCAGAGACCATCCCAGAGTGCAATCCAATGCAGATGGCGGAAGGTACTGACCATGAACGGATCGAAGGCGAACACCATCGCGCTGATAAGCACCGCGACGGGTGTCACACGCCGGAGAGGCGTCCATCGCCAGATGGCGGATTCGAGGGAGGCGAGCCGGCCCAAAAGGAACCCGCGGAAATTGACCTCGACGGCTACGGCGATTGCGGTAATGAACCAGGGGACCATGATGAGAACCGGCACGTGCGCATGGGGAATGTCCGTCAAAAACGTAATATCCCAACCACGGTCCGGAAGGACGCGAAGAATGACGAGTGAGTTTATGCAGCCCAAGACAAGTCCTGTAACTGCGCCAAGCTTTGCGCCGCAGCGCCAGAGCTGCGTCTCCAAGCCGATTCGGTGCAGGACCGGATGATTATGGGTGGCCCAGAGGGCAAAGGCGAGGTACCCGATCAGTTGAGGAGCGAACTGGATTAGCGCTTGCTGCTGCAACCAGTCGGGCAGGGCGTAGTAGTCGATCGTTGCGGCAATCGGCAGTAACGCCAGCGCCGCTCCACGTTCATCCGTCTGAATCGCGGTTGCCGCACGGAAAGAGGGCAACATCACCCGTTACTGAATCTGCAGGCTATACCGGTCCAGCGTCGTGGCTTTATGCCGCGACAAATTTGACAGGGACTTGTTGTAGTCGACGATAGCTCTTAATTCATTGCCTTGCGCGGTGGCGAGATCGCGCTGGAAGTCCAGCACGAAGCGCGTCGTACTCAGCCCGACTTTGAGGCGTTCCTGCTCGGCCTGTAGTTGTTTCTCCGCCATAATGCGGGCCGATCGGGTTGTTTCGATGCGTTTAAAGTCGGTCTGGACACGGCGGACGGCTTCTTTAACGCCGATGATGACCTGCTGTCTTACGCTGACGAGCGACGTCTCGGCGTTTCTCCCTTCCATCTGCCGCCTGTTGTACGTACTCCACGCCGAGCGATTGCCGAGCGGATAGCTCAGGACGAGGCCGGCGCCATAATTGTAGTAATCCATGCTCAAATTACGGTTGAGTGAATCGGAATAATCACGCCCCAATCCAGCCATACCCATCGTTCCTTGGAACGAGAGGGTCGGCAGGAGTTGGTTCTTCGCGAACTTGGTATTGATATCGCTCGTCTCGATGTTTTTCTTCGCCTGAATGATTTCCGGTCGTCGTTCGATTGCGAGGTCGATAGCTTCCTGCAGGCTTATCGGTTCCAGGGAGACGACCGGCTGGTCCTTCGGGGTCAATCGCACGTCGAGGCGCAGTTCCTCTTCGCCGGGATTCAACAGCCGGCGCAGTTGATCCTCTTGGTCGCGGATGGATTTTTCAGCCACGAGCACCTGTTCGACACGGGAGGCAACGGCGGCCTCTGCTTGCAGGACATCGACGATCGACATGACGCCGGCCTTGGCCTTCGCCCGGTTGCTCGCGAGCAGTTCTTGCGCGGCTTTGAGGGCTGCTTCCGCCACCTTCAAATTTTCGTTGGCAAACACCACCTCCCAATACGTTTGCTCGACCGTCGCCACCACGGTCAACACGCGGTCACGAAAAACATGCTCTTCGACCAGGGCGTTGTTTTGGGCGATGCGGATGAAGGACTTGTTCACCTCGATGCCGGCATTACGCAGCAACGGCTGGGTCACAGTCAGCGCCAGACCGCCGGTCCAAGCGGGATTGAACAAAAAACCCGTCGCGACGTTTTGATTCACGTTGGTCCTGGCGGGACTATAATTGAGATCGACGTTCCCTCCCGTCAGCAAATTGGTCGTGGCATCCACGGTGACGGAGTGGTTGCGCTGGTCAAACGTGGTGATCTCGTTCAAATTTCCACCGGTGCCGCCGAACACCGGCCGATTCAAGGGGTTCACCGTGCGGTTGTACTGTCCGTTGACGCTGAATGTAGGATCGAATTTGGCCTGCTCCACTACGATATCCGTCAAGCGGCTTTCTTTCGTTTGGCGGCTGATGCTGATGTCCAGGTTGTTTTTTAGTGCACGGATCGCGGCATCGGCCAGGAACACCTCTTCGCGCCGCTCGCCCGGAGCGGTTTTCGTCGCCTCTTCCGCGGCCAGTACGAAGCCGGCCGTCGATAGACTGCTGATGGTGCCCAGCAGCAGCAGCCAGCGGAGCGCTGCAGCGGTTCGATAGGTCATGGTGCCCCCTTTGTCGACATCGGACGTTCGGCATACTATAATGATTTCATGCACGTCTGTCATGGATTTCTTGGAAGACATCGAGGCTTCTTGCTCATCGCCGCAGCGGCGGTTCTCTGGTATATGCTGGGGCAGGCGGCGTTCGCACAAACAATCTCGAGTGTGCGTTCGTTTGACGGCGGTGTCGCGCCGCTCTTCAGTCTAACCGGTCCGGGCAGCTTGTACCTGGACAACCAAGGCACGCAGGGTTTTCTCTACAATCCGGGAAATAACTTCCAGTCATTCAGTTTTCGTAACCCGACCACAGGCCAGGCGTGGAGCGGAGCGGTCATGACGTTAGGCCCGCAACTATCCATTGGATTGATTCAGGGTGCGAACCAAATCGGCTCGCCGGTGGTTCTGCCAGGGCCTCCCAGGCAGCCGCCCCCGTTGATGGACTTTCAGTCCACACTCCTCGACGAGATTCCATAACGCCCGTTCCCTTGCCTGGATACATCGCCTTCGCCGATCTCTTTGCTTGCATCTGAACCGTCTCGGTGTTTGCAGGGCGCCGTCGGTTCATGGGTCATTTGCGAGATGCCATACGAGTGCCAGCACATACCGGGCGACGGATCCTAGAATTTCCGGATCGATGGTGTCTGGAGTATCACTCGCTTGGTGAAAATGCGGATGCACGCCGCCGCTGACCACCGTAATCGTCGGCACACCGGCTTCTTTGAACGGGACATGGTCTCCGCCGGGAAAATACCCGAATACATCCAGCTTGCCGGATAGACCTGCGAGATGTGCGGCGCGTTCTGCCGCGCTCTTCTCCAAGCCCGTGACACCCACGGTCAGCCGCCCATTGCCCGTCCCTGCGTGATCGACGTTGATCATGGCGATGATGTTCCGCAGCGAGACGATCGGCTCTGACACATAAAGACGCGAGCCTAATAATCCTTGTTCTTCTCCGCTGAACGAGACGAACAGAATAGAGCGCCTAGGAGCGGCAGGGGCAAGCGCAAGCACCCGGGCAACCTCGAGCAGCACGGCGGTGCCAGAAGCGTTATCGTCCGCCCCGGCGAACAAGAGACCGGCCTGCCGGCCGAAGTGGTCCCGATGGGCGCCGAGAAGCACCGTTTCCTCGGCGCTGGTCGTGTAGCCGCGAATGACGGACATGAGGTTGAACAACGTTCCGGTCTCGAGCAGACTTGTCCATTTCATCTGCACCGTGACGCCCGTGTGCATTGAGCGGGACGTACCGGTCCGGTTGAGTTCCTCTTGAATGAGGCGAAGCGCGGATTTCCCTTCGCTGCTCTGCTGAAGGATCCATTCAGCCGTCTCCGTGCTGATCCACGCTCCCGGTAATTGTTGCGCCGGTTCAGTCATCGAGTAAAACGCGCTCGGTGTTCCCGTCACGCCGCGACGTCGCTCGTAGGCGTTTAAGACCGGGCCTGTCGCCATGAGGTATCCGATTGCACCTCTTTGCTTCGCCAGCCGCTCTTTGTCGGCATGCGTCACGGTCGGTGAATAGGCCTCGGGTTTGCCTCGAAGAAACAGGACGATCGCGTTCCGGACATCGAGTCCGCCATAGTCGTCGATGCCCTGCGACGGATCGACGATGCCGTACCCGACGAACACAATGGACGAACGGACATCGGCGGAAGGAGCATCGAGTACGGGCAGAAACTGCGAACCGCTGTGAAGTGAGCGCCGCTGATGCGACAGCGTCAGTTCGACGAGCGCATCGTCGCTAATTCTTGTCGCTGGCACCGAAGCAGTTTGCTTCCATTCACGGTGGGGGAGCGGGTTTGTTGAACTTTGTGGCGGGACGCCGGGACTTCGCTGCAGCCGAAGCTCCGAAAACCGGTTGGCGACGAACGAAGCCGACCGTTCGTCTTGGGGGGTGCCTGTTTGCCGTCCCTCGAATGCAGGTCCGCTCAACGTGCTGATGTCCGCAAGCATACGCTCCGGCGAGACCTGTTCGAGCGCCGTGCGAAGCCAATCCCCGGTCAGAACGGACGAGTCTCGCACTGATTCGGCAAAACCGTAGGGAGCAAGGAAAAGCAGCAGGCCGCAAACAAGCCCGTATGACAGGATAGATTTCATCGGATCCGCTCTGGTCGGGCACTATAGCATGGACCCGATTGATTGAGGCTCTTCTCTTTCACCGGCGAAGAGCGGTATGATGAGCGAGCGTTATCACGGCTCTAAGAGACCATGTATGGCGGGAAGCGACGGGTCACAAGGCATTTATGATCATCTATACCGGCGATTCTTCGCCAATCGAGACCGACATAAGGGCTATGACTTTCAGCACGCACCGGGCGGCAGCGCACCGCCGCCCGCCGTCACATTTCAAGAGAAATTGCGATGGTGGTCTTTGGACCGCTGGCGTCGCCGAAAAAGGATTTTAACGGAACGTGATCGGCTCCAGCGTGAGATCGTCGACATGAAGACAGCCGGATCGAAGGGACCTCGGCGATGAAATGGCGCTCTGTCCATGTGAGTCGAACCATGTACACGCGTTGGACATTCTTCCTGGCCTTTGGGATATTCGTCTCTCAAGACCCTCTGCTCTCGGTTCGCGTCTCGGCCATTCAAACAGAGACTACGGCGGAAAAGCAGGCCAACTTCAAGCAGCAAGCGCTCGGCGGGCTGTTTCACCGATGGACATTCGATCAGCAGAAACCGGGCGAAGCACTGGAGGGGTTTTCCGCATTCGTGGTTGGCGGAGACCCGACTCCACCGTGGGCTATTGCCGCCGAATCTGGAGCGCCTTCTCCACCCAACATTCTCAAAGCGGGTTCTTCCTGTCAGACGGCATCGTGTTATCAACTGCTCGTCGCTAATCAATTGCAGTATGAATATCCGGATGTCACCGTTCGATTGCGTTTTCCCCAGGGCGGCATAGGGCAGGGCGGCATCGTCATCGGGTTGCAGGACGAACGGCATTTTTACGCCGCCATTGTGGATCTCGCGGCCGAGAAGGTTGAAGTCATTCGCGTGCTTGACGACCAGGTAACAGTGCTTGGCGAGGCGGCCATTACCCCGAAAGCGGTGGACTGGCATTCTCTGCGAATGAATAGAGATACAATTATCAGCAAAGATGTTCTTGAGGTGTTTTTTGATGGCCGGCTCTTGCTGTCCGTTCGAGACCAAACGCTGGGTTTGGGGCAGGTCGGCCTGGTCGTTCGTGGGAAGTATCCGTTGGATTTCGATAGCTTGCATGCGGTTCCGCTCTTCTCTCAACGTCCTGTCTCGAATCCGGCAGCGTACTAAATACCCGCTGGCTTGCATTTGTATCTCTTCTGCGGTACAGTGCCCTCGTGTATCACCGCGAAAGGCCTGGTGGTGATGCAGTAGAAAGTGACAAGGCTTGGTACTGATGTTGTTTTGGTTCTGCCCGGGAATCTGATCGGAAGCCAGACCTGAGTCGCCATCGTGTTTGCGTCTTCGGCCCATTCCTTCCTCACCT
>WUUC01186676.1_pt1 | contig 17176 bp, 15 predicted proteins | sample 6278441 | NCBI WGS metagenome assembly WUUC01 (sample SAMN13675441, study PRJNA597444) | soil metagenome | isolation source: soil | place: USA: Washington | collected 2017-10 | reverse complement strand
TTGCTGGCCCGAGCGCTGGGCGTCCTCAACGGCATGGTCGGCGGCGTCGGGCTCGCAGAGCCGGCGCACCCTGGCGCGGCTCTCGGCTACCGCGCCCACCGCGAGCAGGGCGTTGACGGCCCGCCTGACCCGGGCGGTCGACAGGCCCGCCCGGCCGGCCAGCTCGCCGAGCTTGATCGGGCGGCTGTCCAGGGCGGCCAGCACCGCCGCCAGGTCATCGGCGGACGGGCCCTGGCCGGCGCTGAAGTAACGGGCCAAGCCGTAGCCGTTGGGTCGGCTCAGCAAAATCGCGCGCGCCGGCTCTCCGTCGCGCCCAGCGCGCCCGATCTGCTGGTAGTAGGCGTCAAGGTCCTCCGGCGGATCAGCGTGCACGATCAGCCGCACGTCCGGCTTGTCGATGCCGAGGCCGAAGGCGTTGGTGGCCACCACCACCGACACCGAGCCGTCCAGGAACGCCGCATGGGTGGCGTCGCGCAACTTGCGAGCCATCGAGCCGTGGTAGTGCGCCGCGGCCAGCCCGAGGCCGGTCACCGCCTCGGCAAGCTCCTCGCTGCGCCGGCGGCTGGCGACGTAGACGATGGCGGTGCCGGCCCGGTCCGAGAGGTGGTCCTGCAGTGCCTGCAGCATCTCGGCGTCGGCTGCTGCGGCATCAGTCACCAGCCGGCTGCCCAGCCAGATGTTGGGGCGGTCGAATTCCCCGACGATCACTGCTGGATCGGTCATCCTCAAGGCGTGCACGATCTCGCGGCGGACCCGCGGTGAGGCGGTCGCGGTCAGCGCCAGCACCCGGGGACGGCCCAGTGCGGTGATCACCGCCGGCAGCGCGAGGTAGTCCGGTCGAAAGTCATGGCCCCAGGAGCTCACGCAGTGCGCCTCGTCCACCACGAACAACGACACCTTGGTCGCGGTGAGCGCCTGCAGCACCTCCTCGCGCGCCAGTTGCTCCGGCGAGAGCAGCAGAAACTCCAACTCACCGGCGGCCATCCGTCGCAGCACGGAGCGCTGCTGGGCCTGGGTGAGCAGGCTGTTGAGGGCCGCCGCCGGCGGACCCGCCGTGGACAGCGCGACCAGCTGGTCCTTCTGCAGGGCGACCGTGGGCGACACCACCACCGTCGCCCCGGGCAGCAACTGCCCGGCCACCCGGTAGATCAGCGACTTTCCGGTGCCGGTCGCCAGCACGGCGAGGGTGTCACGTTCGAGTGCTGCCTCCAACGCCTCGGCCTGGCCGGGCCGTAGCTCGACGTCGCCGAGCAGTTGCCCGATGGTGGCCGAGACCTCGCGCTCGGTCGGTGCGGCCTGCCCGGTCGGTGCGGCCTGTCCGGTCGGTGCGGCCTGGCTCATGACCAACTCCGGTGGCCGATCTGCGCCAGCCGGTGCCGGGCCAGCCGTTCGGTGAGTTCGGGCAGCGCTGGCGCCGGAGTCGCCTGGATGTCATCGCAGCAGCCGGTGACCACCTCGATGACGGTGGCCAGCGGCAGGCAGCACTCGTACTCGCGGTACAGCCGCTCGACGACGCCTGCGAGCAGGGCGTTCGTCGGGGCCGGCAACGGCGTTGACGCTGAGGAGGTGAGAGAAAAAGGCAGGTTCTCAGGAAGGGACGGCGACAGCGCTGTCACGGCGGATCCGCTCTGCAGGGATCGCCACCTCGGGACCGGCTTGAGAAGCTGGCAGCAATGCTGATGCGGGCTAGCCGCAGGCCACGGGTGACGCCAAGGCTGCGCTCCCAGCCTGACTATCGACGGTAACGGTTTTACCTGCCGTTGCCAAAGTCACCTTTCGGAGCAGCGCTACCCGGCGACGCCTCCGCGCTCAGAACAGGCGACGCCTCTGCGCTCAGAACTGCCCGACCACGTCCACGATCAGCACCTGGGCCGGTGAGGCGGCCTGGGCCTGCTGGCTGCCGCTGGCAGGCTGCGCGGCGATCGCGGGCACCAGGATCAGCGCACGGCTGCCGACGTTGCGCCCGTTGAGCACGCTGGCCACGGTCAGCACGTTGCGCGCGGCCACCGTCTGCGGCGCCTTGCCCCAGGTGGTCTGGGTGTTCTTGCCGGTGGCGGCGTCGGTCTGCACGACCTGCAGTACCAGGGTCTTGGCCGGGTCGATCTTGGCCCCGGAGCCGGCCACCAGCAGCGTGCCGGTGGGCTTCTTGCCGACCTTGACGCCGGCTGTGCTGATCACCGTCGGAGCCTTGCCCGCGACGTTGGTGATCTTGGGCAGCCCGCTCGGCAGCTTGCTGACCGCGGTGCCAGGCGCCGAGGCGTTCGGCTTGTAGGTCGCGATCAGGTCCACGACGAACACCAGCGTGTCGGTGCCGGTGATGCCGGCCTGGGCCTGGCCCTGGCTGCCGTAGCCGTCGGCCGGCGGAATCGCCAGCAGCACCCGGCTGCCGAGCTTCTTGCCGACCAGGGTCTTGTCCCAGCCCGGGATCACCGCGCCCGAGCCGATCACGAACGCGGCCGGGGTGCCCCGGTCGAAGGAGCTGTCGAAGACCTTGGCCTTGCCGTCCTTGGGCACCCAGGTCTGGCCGCTGTAGTTGGCCACCAAGGTGTCGCCCTTGGCCACGGTCGCGCCGGCGCCGGAGGTGATGACCTGCTCGGAGAGCTGGCTGGGCGCGGGCTTGTCAGCCACGGTGACGACCGGCTTCACGCCGAAACCACCCTTGACCGAGGCGTCGGCCACGCCGGTCACCGCGCTGGCGGCCGCCGACGCTGAGCCTGACGCCGATCCCGAGGCGGAGCTGGCGCTGCTGGAGGCGGCGTCGGGCTCATCACCGGAACCGCAGGCGGTCAGCAGCGAGATCGGCAGCAGAAAGGAGGCGAGCAAAAGGCGCGAACGAGAGAACACAAAATCCCCAACCGGGTGAACAGTGACTGAGCAAACCCGACAAGCCTAACCCGGAAATGGTTGCTGCCTCGCGGATCAGGACCTGTGGATCGGGCAAGGCGGTCGGTTCAGAGCTGGTTAGCAGGCTCCGGCTCGGGTTCTGGCTCGGCCTCCGGCTCGCGCTGCAGGGCGTCGAGGAAAGTCTGCGCCCAGTGCGCGACGTCGTACTCGCGGACCCGCCGCCGCATTGAGCGCATCCGCCGCCGGGCCTCTTGCGGCGAGATCCGCGCGGCCCGGACGACCGCGTCCTTGAGCCCGGCGATGTCGTGCGGGTTCACCAGAAAGGCGCTGCCCAGCTCGTCGGCGGCGCCGGTGAACTCGCTCAGCACCAGGGCGCCGGACTCGTCATAACGGCACGCCACGTACTCCTTGGCGACCAGGTTCATGCCGTCGCGCAGCGAGGTGACCAGCATGACGTCGGCCGCCAGGTACAGCGCGGCCATCTCCTCCTGCGGATAGGACTGGTGCAGGTAGTGCACCGGGGCGCTGCCCACCTCGCCGAACTCGCCGTTGATCCGGCCGACGGTCACCTCGACCTCGTCGCGCAGCTTGCGGTACTGCTCGACCCGCTCCCGGCTGGGGCTCGCGACCAGCACCAGGACGTCTTGCGGCGAGGTCAGCCGGCCTTCGTGCAGCAGTTCGCCGTAGGCCTTGAGCCGGTGCGCGATCCCCTTGGTGTAGTCCAGCCGGTCCACGCCGAGCAGCAGGGTCTTCGGATTGCCGAGGGCCTGCCTGATCTCCGCCGCCCGGGCCTTGACCTCAGGCCGGCGGGCGATGGCCTCGAAGCCGGCCGAGTCGATCGAGATCGGAAAGGTCGCCGCCCGCACCGTCCGGTCGTCCTCAGCCGCCGCTGGCCCTGTTCGGCGGCGGCCCGTGGAGTTGCCGGCCGGCCCGCGGGCGCCGTCGCCGGGCCAGTCCCGTGGAACCCGCACCATCGAGCCGCGGGTGTTCAACCCGGCAGCCCGGCGGCAGGCCCGCAGGAAGTTTGTGGCATCGCCCTGGCGCTGAAATCCCAGCAGGTCAGCGCCCAGCAGGCCCTCGATGATCTGTCGCCGCCACGGCAGCTGGGCGAAGATCTCATAGCCGGGAAAGGGAATGTGGTTGAAGAACCCGATCCGCAGGTCCGGACGCTGCGCCCGCAGCATGCCGGGCACCAGTTGCAACTGGTAGTCCTGCACCCACACCACCGCGGCCTCGGCGGCCTGCTCGGCAGCAGCGGAGGCGAACCGCTGGTTGACCTTGACGTAGGCGTCCCACCACGCTCGACGGAACCTCGGCGGGGCGATCACGTCGTGATACAGCGGCCACAACGTGTCGTTGGAGAAGCCCTCGTAGTAGTCGCGGATCTCGTCACTGGACAGGCCTACGGCGACCAGCCGCATGCCGGCCTCGTCGAAGGGCTCCGGCGCCTCGCCGGGGGCTCCGGTCCAGCCGACCCAGGCGCCGTCGGCCTGCTGCATCACCGGCTGGAGCGCGCTCACCAGCCCGCCGGGGCTGCGCCGCCAGGACACCTGCCCGTCCGGGTCCTCGACGCGGTCCAGCGGCAGCCGGTTGGCCACCACGACGAAGTCATAGGTCCGGCTCGGCGGCGTCGACGGCTGACCGCGATGCTCCTGCGTTGTGCTGCTCATCAGGCTCTTGGCTCCGCTGGTCGGTCTCGCAACAGCTCCCTGGCTGGCTCAGCTCTTTCGACCATAACGTGCCGGCTCACGCCCTGGTCGGCAGGGCGGCGCGCAGGTCAGCGGCTTTGCCGCGATCGGGCACGTTGTGATACCAGATCCACTTCAGCTTGCGGTATCACCGCACCCGCGGGCACAGTGACGCTCAGACCGCATGTCGCTGCAGCGGTGTCGCGGTTCAGGCCCGTCCGGCTCAAACCGGGAGCCGTTCGGGCCGACCTCGCCTCAGCACATCTCGCCCTCACCGGCGACCCTGTATGGGGGCTATGGTGGGCATCTCTCGGCACGAAGGCCGGTAGCTCATCATCGCATCGCTCGGCTACGGCCCGCGAGCAACGCAGAGGACTCCCATGGCCACCGAGCAGCAGCAGCCCGATCCCTTGAGCGCACACGCCTTGGCGTCCAGCTTCGCCGAGCTGGCCCGCGACCTGTCCAGGCACACCACCGAGGACGACACCTGGACCGCGATCGTCGAGGCCGCTGTCCGCACGATCCCCGGCACCGAGCATGCCGGCATCACCATCCTGCGCGGCGGCAAGTTCACCACCGTGGCGCCCAGCAGCGAGCTGCCCCGCCGGGTCGACGCGATCCAGTACGAGTTGTCCTCGGGGCCGTGTGTGGACGCGATCCTGCAACAGTGCATCTTTCGCGCCGGCGACCTCTCCCAGGACCTTCGCTGGCCGGAGTTCGGCGCCCGGGCCGCCCGGGAACAAGGCGTTTTCAGCATGTTGGGGTTTCGGCTGTTCCTGGAGAACGACGACACCATCGGCGGCTTGAACCTGTACTCCACCCAGCGCGACGCCTTTGACAGCACCGCCGAGGTGACCGGCGCGATCATCGCCACCCACGCCGCGATCGCGATGACCGGCGTCAAGCACCGCACCCAGGCCGAGCACCTGCAACTGGCGCTGGAGTCCAACCGCCAGATCGGGGTGGCGATGGGGGTGTTGATGAGCCGTCAGCACGTCACCAAGCAGCAGGCCTTCGACCTGCTCCGGATCGCCAGCCAGCACACTCACCGCAAGCTGGCCGACATCGCGATGGATGTGTCCGAGACCGGCGTCCTGGAGTACCCCCGGCCGGTCGTGGCAACCTGAGGCTGACTGCTGCCGCCTGACGCTGACTGCTGGCGCCGACGGCTGCCGCTGGCGGCTGGCGCTGACGGCCCGAGCCAGCCGGTGCCGCGCCCAGCCTTTACGGTGGAGCGATGATCTCGACAACCAGGCCGATCGAAGCGAGCTGCGAGCAGCTGTGGGCGGTGCTCAGCGATGGCTGGCTGTATGCCGGCTGGGTCGTCGGCGCCTCCCGGATCCGCGCGGTCGATCCGAACTGGCCGGCCGTGGGCTCCACGATGTCCCACTCGGTCGGCAGCTGGCCGCTGCTGCTCGACGACGACACCGAGGTGCTGACCTGCCAGCCGGGCAAGCTGCTGCGGCTGCTGGCCCGGACCCGGCCGCTGGGCGAGTCGCTGGTCGAGATCGAGCTCACCGATCGGCCGGGGCTGGGCACCTGCGCCGTGACGATCCGCGAGGACACCATCAGCGGGCCGGGGCTGCTGGTGCTGCCTCCGCTGCGCCAACTGGCCTTGGCGGCACGCAACCGGGAGTCGCTGCGCCGGCTGGATTATCTGGCTCGCGGCCGGGTAAGCACGGCCCGCCAGGGGTGATGGCCGCGCCTATCGAAATTGACAATCAATGTCATTAAGGGTTGGCTGGTGACTGGCCGCCTTCGCCACGGCGGCTGCCCCGCGCTCCTCGCAGCGCTCCGCCAGCACCCGCTCAGGAGATCCGATGCCTGCTCCCACCTCTTCCCCGCGACGCGGGCGGCTAGCGCTGCTGACCGCCGTGCTGGCCGCCGGGATGGTGACCGGCTGCGCCACCACCGCTCCGAGCGCTCAGCCAGCCTCCGGCGCGACGATCGAGGTCGCCGCCAGCACCAATGTCTGGGGCAGCCTGCTCAGCCAGCTCGGCGGCAGCCACGTCCGCGCCACCTCGATCATCTCCAATCCGCAGACCGACCCGCACGCCTACGAGCCGACCCCGGCCGACGCCCGGACGATCGCCAACTCGCGGGTCTTCCTCCAGAACGGGATCGGCTATGACCCGTGGGCCGCGCAGAGCGTGGCTGCCAGCCCCGACGAGGACCGGACGGTCATCGACGTGGGCGAGGTGGTCGGGGTGGCCGAGGGCGGCAACCCGCACCGCTGGTACTCCCCCGCCGACGTCACCAAGGTGATCGCCGCGATCAGCGACGCCTTGAAGAAGGCCGACCCGGCCAACGCCGAGTACTACGACAGCCGCCGACGCAGCTTCGAATCGGTCGACCTGGCTCAGTACCATCAGCTGATCAACGACATCAAAGCTCGCTACGCCGGCACCCCGGTCGGCGCCAGCGAGAGCATCTTCGAACCGCTGGCCCCGGCCCTGGGCCTGAAGCTGGTCACCCCTGCAGGCTTTCTGCACGCGATCAGCGAGGGCGCCGATCCCAGCGCCGCCGACAAGGCCGCCAGTGAAGCGCAGCTGAGCCGCCGGGCGGTCAAGGCCTATGTCTACAACGGCCAGAACGCCACGCCGGACGTCGCGGCCCAGCTGACAGTGGCCCGCCGGGCCGGCGTGCCGGTGGTGCCGGTCACCGAGACGCTCAACCCGCCCAGCGCCACCTTCCAGCAGTGGCAGGTCAGCCAGCTGCGCGCGCTGCAGACGGCCCTGGAGCAGGCGAGCACTGGATGACCGAGCAGCCGGCCGAGGTGCTCAGCCTCACCGACGTCACCGCGACGATCGGTGGCCGCGCGATCTTCTCCGACGTCAGCCTGCGGGTGCGGGCCGGTGAGTTCGTAGCGGTGCTGGGACCCAACGGAGTCGGCAAGTCCACGCTGCTCAAGGCGGTGCTCGGGCTGCTTCCGATCAGCGCCGGCCAGATCCAGGTGCTGGGCGGCGCGCCCGGACGGCACAACTCCCGCATCGGCTACCTCCCGCAGCGGCGGGCCTTCGACCCGGCGACCAGGATCCGCGGCATCGACATCGTCCGGATGGGCTGGGACGGTGACCGCTGGGGCATCGCGCTGCCGGGCAGGCTGGCCGGCCGGGCCGGGCGCCAGGCGCGTGACCGGGTCCGCGAGGTGATCGCCCTGGTGGGCGCCGAGCAGTACGCCCAGCGGCCGATCGGTCAATGCTCAGGCGGTGAGCAGCAGCGGCTGCTGATCGCCCAGGCGCTGATCCGCCGCCCCGAGCTGCTGGTGCTCGACGAGCCGCTGGACAGCCTGGACGTCACCAACCAGGCGTCGGTGAGCGCGCTCGTCCAGTCCGTCTGCCGCAGCCACGCGGTGGCGGTGATGCTGGTCGCCCACGACGTGAACCCGATCCTGCCCTACCTGGACCAGGTGATCTACCTGGCGCACGGCGGTGCGGTGATGGGCCCGCCCGAAGAGGTGATCACCGCCGACACCCTCAGCATGCTCTACGGCACCGCGGTGGACGTGCTGCGCGACCGCACCGGCCGGCTGGTGGTGGTCGGCCAGCCCGACAGCCACGCCGAGCACCGGCCAGGGCCATGACCGGTCTGAGCTGGAACCTGCTCGAGAACGTCGAGCAACTGCTCAGCTACCACTTCATGGTCAACGCCCTGCGGGCCGGCACCATCGTGGCGGTGCTGTGCGGGGCGATCGGCTACGTCATGGTGCTGCGCCGGCAGAGCTTCGCCGGGCACACCCTGGCGGTGATCGGCTTTCCCGGCGCGGCCGGCGCGACCTGGCTGGGGCTGAGTTCCAGCGTCGGGTACTTCGGATTCTGCATCGCCGGCGCGTTGGTCATCGCGGCGCTGCCCAGGGCCGGCCGGCGCAGCTCGGGGCTGGGCGGCTACGGCGACGAGTCGGCCGTGATCGGCACCGTGCAGGCGTTCGCGCTGGCCTGCGGGTTCCTGTTCGTCAGCCTCTATCAGGGGTTTCTGAGCGGCCTGACCGGACTGCTGTTCGGCACCATCACCGGCGTGTCCGACGGCCAGGTGCTGGCGCTGCTGGCAACCGGCGTCGGTTGCCTGCTGGTGCTGGCGGCGCTGGCACGGCCGCTGCTGTTCAGCAGCGTCGACTCCGACGCCGCTCAGGCCCGCGGCGTGCCGGTGCGGCTGGTCGGCGTCGCGTTCCTGCTGCTGCTGGCCGTCGCGGCGGCCGGCGCCAGCCAGATCACCGGAAGCCTGCTGGTCTTCGCCCTGCTGGTGACCCCTGCCGCGGCGGCCAGCCGGCTGACCGCCCGTCCGGGGCTGGGCCTGCTGCTGTCGGTGCTGATCGCGGTGGCGGTGACCTGGCTCGGTGAGGGCATCGCTTTCTTCTCGTCGTACCCGATCGGCTTCTGGGTCACCACGCTGGCGTTCGGGGCCTTCCTGCTGGCCGCCGGGTACCGGCGAAGCGTGGACTGGCTGGGCCGGCGGCGGCTCAGCCCCGGCCCGCTCAAGGTCGCCGGCGCCGGCCGGAGCGGGCCGTGATCGCGCTGCTGGCAGCCGACCCGGTGACCGGGCTGGCCAGCATGCTCTCGCAGCCGTTCGTCCGCAACGCCTTGCTGGCCGGCACCGCGATCGCGGCGCTCTCGGGCCTGGTCGGCTATTTCGTCGTGCTGCGCGGCCAGGTGTTCGCCGGCGACGCGCTGTCCCATGTCGCCTACGCCGGCGCGCTGGGCGCGCTGGCCGCCGGACTGGACCTGCGGCTGGGCCTGTTCGTGGCCACCATCGGCGTCGGGCTGCTGCTGGGGTCGATGGGTGGCCGCGGGGTGGCCGACGACGTCGTGATCGGCACCGTCTTCGCCTGGGTGCTGGGACTGGGTGTGCTGTTCCTGGCGCTCTACACGACCCACCGCAGCGCCAGCAACGGCACCGCCAACGTCAACGTGCTGTTCGGCTCGATCTTCGGGATCAGCGCGGCAGCGGCCGCCACCGCCGCCTGGATCGCGGCCGGCTTGATCGCGGCGCTGCTGCTGATCGCCCGTCCGCTGCTGTTCGCCAGCATCGACCCCGCGGTGGCTGCCGCCCGCGGCGTTCCGGTCCGGCTGCTCGGGCCGGTGTTCCTGGCGATCCTCGGCGCCACGGTCGGCGAGGCCAGCCAAGCCGTCGGCGCGCTGCTGCTGCTGGGGTTGCTGGCCGCGCCGGCGGCTGCGGCTCAGCGGCTGACCGCCGACCCGTGGCGGGCGCTGGCCCTGTCCGCGGCCCTGGCGGTGCTCGCGATGTGGGCCGGGCTGTGCCTGTCCTACGCGGCGCCGGTCCTGCCGCCCAGCTTCACCATCATCGCCTTCGCTGCCGCCCAGTTCGCCCTGGCCGCCGGCTACCGCGGCCGGGGCCGGTTCACCGCGCCGAAGGCGAACCGCTCGCGGTAGGCCCACGGGCCGCCGTCATAGCGCCACAGCCGCAGCGCCCGCGCGGTGACCTCAAACGGCGCGAACCCCTGGCGCAGCCGGGCCAGGGTGTGGCGGGCTACGTCGGGACTCACCTTGTTCTGCACCGTCACGTGCGGTCGAAAGCCCTGCCGGTCCTGCGGGCTCAGACCGTCCCACCAGCTGCGCTGCAGCTCACGGTGCAGGGCGAGCAGTTCGGCCGACCGCAGCCGGTAGGCCACCCCGCGGCCCAGCGGCATCAGCTCGAAGACCTCGACCGCAAAGGGATCGCGAGCCGCAGCGACAGCCAGCGCGGCGAGCACCGCCGGCTCCCGCTCGGCCGGCACGGCGTGAAAGAGCGTCACGTGCGCGCCCACCTGGGTGCGACCGGGCGCGAACAACTCGGCGCGCTCCCGGTCAAAGCGCGCCTGCGCCTGGTCATCGATCTCCAACGTCACCACGAAGGGACGGCTCTGCTCGGCATCCAGCGCCACGACTCCATGGTGTCAGCTGGCAGCTCGGCAGAACCGGCCTCCGGCAGCGGTGTCGGCCGCCATACTCAGCTCATGCTGCTGCTGGCCGAAGAACTGCTGTTGCTGGGGATCGACCCCGTCAAGGGGACCGTCGTCAACGGCGCCAAGCAGCAACTGCTGGTCGGCCTGGCCGGCGCGTTGATCGGCGAGCTCGCGCTGGCCGGCGCGGTGGAGCTGCCCGGCAAGCGTTTCGTCGCGGTCGGGCCGGCGCCGGAGCACCCGCTGCTGGCCGGCGTCCACCAGGTGCTGGCCCAACCGACCAGCCGCCGGGCCGCCGGGCAGCTAAGGCAGATCGACAAGGCGGTCGGCGGGCTCTGGCCTCGGCTCGTCGACGGCCTGATCGAGCAGGCCGTGCTGGGACGCCGCGCTGACCGGGTGCTGTTCTTTGCGGTGACCCGGCACCCGGTGCTGCAGCCCGCCGCGCGGGACGAGCCGCTGCAACGGGTACGACTGGCCGCCGCCGGCGACAACGGCCTGGAGGCGCGCACTGCGGTGCTGCTGGCGCTGGCCGGGCCGTCGCGGCTGCTGAGCGTCATCGCCCCGGACCGCGCTGACCGGCGGCACGCCAGGCAACGCGTCAAGATGGCCACCGAGCTGACCCCGGTCGCGCCGGTGGTGAAAAGGGTGATCGCTGAGATGCAGGCAGCGGCCACGGCCGGCGCGACGGTCGCCGCCACGTCGGCCGCCACCAGCGGCTGAGCCCGCGGCCTCAGCAAGGGCGCTTGCGCGGCGCGAGGAGAGGCGTCGGCCCGGCGCGTCATGCTCACCCGGCGCTCTAGCGCCCGCACAGCATGACGCCGAACCCACCGTCAGTCTGGATGGTCAGCCCGAGTGCTGCGGGCAGAGCCCGAACACCTCGACGGTGTGACTGACCTCGGTGTAACCGGCCGCCGCGGCCACTCGCTCGGCCCACGCCTCGACCTCGGGTCCGCTGACCTCGACGCTGCGGCCGCACTGCCGACAGACCAGATGGTGGTGATGGGTGTCGGCCGGCTCGCCGGCTCCGGTCGGCACCCCGCAGAGCCGGTACTGGGACTCGCCGTCGGCGGTGTGCACCACATCGGCGCTGCCCCGCTCGGCCAGCGTGGCCAGGTGCCGGTACACCGTCGTCAGGCCGATCCGGTCACCGCGCCGGCGCAGCTCGGCGAACAGGTCCTGCGCGGTGCGAAAGCCGTCGGCCTCGCGCATGATCGACTCGACCGCCTCGGCCTGGCGGGTGTTGCGCAGCCGGGTGGTCGGTGGGCCGGCCGTCGGTGGGCTGGTCCGTCCTGCCGCCATGCTTTCCTCCCGCGGATCTCTGGCAACGCCAGTTACCCCTAGTGTCCCTTATTCCCCAAGAACAGGCGCGGCCGACGCCCTCGCCGCCGTGATCGACCCGTCACAGCGCTCAAGGGCACAGGCGGCGCGGTGTCAGACCTGGGGCGTACCTGCTCCACTCCTCCGGCCGCAGATCCCGGCCAGCAAGGTTGCACGCGGCGCGAGCCCACCCGTCCGAGGTGAACGGCCAGATGTCGAGGTCAGCTCCGTTCGCCGCGACGAGCCGGGAGCCATCGGGCGAGGCGGCCAGCGCTGGCACGTAACCGGCGCTGTCGGCAAGCGCGTCGCCGAGCGGCGCCCTCTCCGGCACGGACCACAGTCGCACAGTGCCGTCCTGGCCGCTGGAGGCCAGCATCGTCGCATCGTCGCTGTACAACAGAGCCTGGACCATGTCGGTGTGGCCAGGCAGTTCACCCTCGAACCGGCCTGTGCGAGTTGACCACAACCGGATCGTGTGATCGTCGCTGCCGCTCGCCAGCTGGCTGCCGTCCGGGCTGAACGCCAGGCTGTCGACCTGCAGGTCGTGGCCCCGCAAGGTCCGGATCTGGGAGCCGTCGCCGGGATCAAGGGTGATGACGGTGCTCTCGGCGTCGCCGGTGGCGACCGCGACTGCTCCGCCGGGACTCACCGCCAACGCGTGAGCATCCGGGGGAAAGCGCCGAGGCGGCAGCGTGCCGCCAGCGCTGATGATCCGCAGCACGCCCGACGCAGTGAGCACGGCGATCCGGTCGGCGCCTGCCGCCGCCAGCCCGACGACCCTCGAGCCGACCGGGTCGGCGATGCGGTCCGGCTCCCTACCGCCCGTAACGTCGAGAAAGTAGACCGCGCCGTCGCCGATCCCGATGGCCAATGACGTCGGGGAGCGCCACACCAGGCCGCCGACCTCCGCGCGCATCGTGATGCGCCAGGCCTGACCATCCGCAGGGACCAGCGTGACGACCCCGTTCCGATCGCCTGCGGCGACCATGCCGGTGGGTGACCAGGCCACTGCCTGGACGGCGCCGCTAACAGCGGCACTCAGCCTGCTGAGCGCCGGGCTCGTTGCTGAGTCGAGCTGCCACCGCACTACGGTGCCCTGGTCATCCAGGCCCACCAGCTGCCGGCCGTCGCTGGCCAACCGAACGCCGCGCGCCCCCTGCGCCACCGCGGGCGCCAGGCCGCGGTAGTGAGCGCCGAGCCGCAGCGGCGGGTTGCCTGGCTGCCAGGCCGTCACGCCGCCAGTTACGTCACCCACCAGGAGTTGTCCGCCCTTCGGCCTCCACAACACCGACCGGGCGCCGATCGCCACCGAAGAGGACGGCTTCATGGGCGAGCCGTCCAGCCGGCCCCAAAGATGGAGCTGGCCGCCGTCGACCGCGGCCAACTGGCCATGCGGGCTCATCGCCAGTTTGGTCGCACCCGCGGCCAAGGCAACCTCGCCGGCCGAGGATGCGGACAGCGCCCGGCCGGTGCTCGTCTCCCATCGCAGAACGGAGCCGTCCCGAGTGGCGGCGACAATCTGATTGGTTATCGGGTCGATCACGACGTCGGTGACGGTGGTAGGTGCGCTCAGCGCGGACAAGCGCCGCGCCGGATCATCGAGGGTGAAGCGGTATACCGTGCTGCCCGCCGCCGCGACCAGCAGGTTCTGGGTCAGGTCCGCGGCGAGCGCGGTGACAGGGCCCTTTCCGGTGGTGAACCTAGCCGGATACTGCGGCTGGTCGAGGCGGTGGACCAGCACCGCACCGGACAGATCCGCCGAGGCAATGACGTCCGGTGATGCCCCGATGATGACGTTTACCGCCCTCAGGTGTCCGGTCAGGTACCGGAGCTCCCCCGACCCCTCGGGTGGCAACAGCACGATGCGACCATCGGACAGGCCTACTACCGACGAGCCGTCAGCGGTCAGCATCGGGCTCAGCGCGCGGGCGAAGGGGGCCGGCCGGGTGTAGGAGAGCGGTCCATCCGGTGAGGCCGTGGTGTCGATCAGCGCGGCGAAAGTGGTCGGGTCGGGGTGGCTGCGGTAGGCGGCCAATGCCAGCAGCGCACCGAGGTCACGCTGGCCGGACAGCACCGAACGTGCCACGGCCGCAGCTTGCCGCGCGTGGGCGGTGCGCCGGTCACGGTCGGCTTGACGTTGCGCCGAAACAGCCAGCAGCGCCACCAGCGACGCGATGACCATCAGTGCCGCCAGGGCAGGCAGCAGCCGGCGGGCCCGCTGCTGCCGGCGGGCCCGCTGCCGGCTGTCGCGCAAGAACCGTCGTTCGGTAGCGGTCATGCTCAGCCGCCGATCGCCGCTTAGAGCTTGCACCGCTGCCAACCGCGGCGCTGGCAGCAGGTAGCCCGGATCCTTGTCGTGCTCGATCCAAGCCTGAGCCGCCCTGATGAGGTCATCCCGGACCCGGGCGGCGACTCGGTCCTCCCGTAGCCAGTCGCGCAGCAGAGGCCACTCGGCCAGCAGCGACTCATGGGTTATCTCGGCCTCGGGCCGTCCGTCAGCACCCTCACTGACTGTCAATAGCCTCGCGGTGGCCAGCGAATTTATGGTGAAGGTCACCGCCTCCACATCATCGAGATCGGTCACCAGGTCGGCCACCGGCCGCCGCCGCCGAACCGCGATCCCATCCTCATCGAGGTGCGACAGCCGCAGCAGCAGCCGCCTGGCAGTGTCCTGACGAGGGGCCGGCAGCTGCGCCCACGCACGCTGGGCCCCCTCCTGCAGGGCCCGGCCGATCCCACCTGCCTCGACATATCCGGCGAGGGTCAACCAGCCGTTGCGGCGCCGGCGCCAAGTTTGGCGCAGCGCGTAACCGAGCAGCGGCAGCGCGGCCGGATTTGCCGTCATCTCCTTCCTGATCGCCGTGACCAGCGTGGCTTCGACGCGGAGCCCGACGAGCTCGGCCGGCTGGACGACGGCAGCCTCGATCGCGGCAAGATCCAGCGGCACAAGCCGGTGCTGGACGCTGGTCACAGCCCGCGCCAGGCGTGGATGCTCATCCAGAGCGGCGTAGAAATCGGAGCGTAACGCCAGCAAGACGCAGTGAGCGCCTGGCTCAGAGGCCAGAGTCATCAACTCATCGAAAAAGGCCTGCCGCTCGACCTGGCTTACAGCCGGGTCGAATACCTCCTCGAACTGGTCGATGACCCACAGTGTCGGGCTGTCGACCTTCGTCGCGCCAGAGCTGGTCCGGCGTTCGATCGCGGCGGTGAGCATGGCCAGCGGCTCGGGCCCCGGCCGCAACATCACCGCCTTCCACAGCCTGCGGGACGAGGCTCGACCGGCTTGGGCAGCCGGGACGACGGCGGCAGCTAGCAGGGAGCTCTTTCCGCTGCCGGACGAGCCGACAAGCGTCACCATTCCAGCGCGGTCGATCAAACCGAGGATGGCCTGAAGGTCGGCGTCGCGGCCGAAGAACAGGTCAGCGTCGTTCGGTCCGAAAGCGTCCAGCCCGGGGTATGGGCAGCGATCGATCACCGCGCCAGGCCGGCCAGCCTGGTCACCGACCGGTGGACCGTCGTCGGCGACGACGGTGACCTGGCCGATGTGGACGTCTCGGCCGGCAGCCACCGCACCGAGGATCGTCACCGTGCTGCCACCGCTCGCTACGGCGCCCCCATGTGTCACCCGCAGCAGGGCTGGCTCACCGGTGCGGGCGCGCCGGGGTTCGATATCGCCGGCCGGACCGGCTGTGCCTGCCTCATCCGGTGAAGGAACCCGCATCGGCTTTACGGATTCACCGGGAACTGCACCTCAGCTGTGCTTGCCGTCACGAACTGACTTTCGCTGGGTAGCACGTCGATATCGCAAGATCCAGCGGCGACCAGGTCAACGGTGAAGGTATTGCTGATCCAGTTGTGCGAGCCACTGTCAATCGGTCTCCAGGGGTACGGCGCACGACACACCATTTCGTCGGGTCTGGCAGTGAAGCCGACAGAACCGAGCAGGATCGGCCACGTCGCCTTCAGCGTGACGGCGAACGTAGCGCTGCCGCCGACCTTGAGCGTCGATTTTGTCGGGTCAGGTTGCTGTACCTCAACGGTGACACGAAGAGAGTCGACCACATAGCGTTGGGTAGCGCGCGCCGCCGCGTACTCACCGTTCCCCCGCTGGCTAGCTATCACGGTGCAGTCGGCCACCACCTGCAGGGCGCGCACGAGGCGGCTAGCGCCATTGGTGACCAGCTCACAATTCGAGCTGGAGCTGTCGAGGGTGAACCTGATCTGCCCGCCAGAACTGCTACAGGCGACGAGCGGGGCGGCATTCGCATCCTTGTCCGGCCGCCATTCGTGATGGATCCCCAGAGGCTGGAACACGATTGTTTGCCTCTTGAGTCCACCTTCGGTTCCGCTTGCGGGCGTTGGACACTTGGCACCCGCGCCACCCGAGCTCGAGGGGGTTGGCGTAGCGCCGTGCGGGCTCGAATGGGGCCCGGTCGGCTTGGTGGCAACGGGAGGGTCAGCACCTGAAACCGAAGGTGTCGGAGGGGTGCCCGAGCCGGGCGGTAGCACGCCCGAGTTGGTGGGCATTGTGAAAGAAGTGCTCGCCGTCGCCTGAGGGGTCGACGGCGTCGATGACTTCAGCGATGTCGAGGGGCTGAGCGAACCGGTGGGAGTGACGTCGGCCGACGTCGAGGTGGCGAAGCTGGAGCCGCCATTCACTGTTGTTGAAGGTGCGGCATCGTTGGAGCTTCCAGAGGCGCAACCGGCGATGAGCAGGGCCCCAACGCATGCGGTTGCTGCCCGCCATGCCGGCAAGCCGATCCGGTCTTGGAGCGTCATGGCGAGGCCTTGTCCGTCGTCACTGAACCGAGCACGTCACGCCCGGCGGCGATCTGCCCGGTGATGTTCACCGTTGCGCCGGCGGCGACCGCACCGGAATTCTGGACGTCGAGGGTCATCGTCGTAGTGATCACGGGGCGGGCCAACCGGGCCAGCTCAGCGCAGAAATCCCGGTCGGCCTGCATGCTCTGCGCGAGGTAGTCCTGCAACGCCGCTTGACGCAGCTCATTGCCTGGCTCCTCGGCGACCCGGTCCAGAGCGTGCGCAGCGTGCGGATCACGCTGGAACCGGGTACGGACCGCCTCCCACAGTTTCCTCAGCTGGTCCTTGACCGCGTCATCGACAACGGCTTGGGCGTGACCAGCCAGGTGATGGGCATACCTGGCGAGTAGTCCCACGACGACTGAAGCGCTGATCGGATCCATGCGGACCTCCGGGATTAGCTACATAGTCACACTGCAGAGGCCGGGAAATCCAGTGAAATACGGCTTACTCAGCTTCCTTTGCGTCGCAGCGGAAGGGTGTGGCGCGCCAAATGTGCTTCGATAACCTCGAGCGCAAGCTAAACCAAGGTTCAGGTCAAAACGGTGTCAGCCCTAGTGCTGACTACGTCTGAAGTAAGGCGAAACCGCTATACCGAGGAGTGCCTGCG
>WUUC01067422.1_pt1 | contig 17176 bp, 12 predicted proteins | sample 6278441 | NCBI WGS metagenome assembly WUUC01 (sample SAMN13675441, study PRJNA597444) | soil metagenome | isolation source: soil | place: USA: Washington | collected 2017-10 | reverse complement strand
CGGCGATGATGCGCACGCGGGCCGCTTGTAGCCTCAAACCGCGCCCGAAATCCATGCCGCCGACTCAGCTGGACTCCGTATCGATCTTGCTCCACATCTGCCGGCGTCTCTTTTGCCAGGCGCGGTCGGTGCGCGTGACCCGTTGCGCGGCGTTCCAGGCCGCCAAAAGCTCGCCTTCCTGCCCGAGCCCGGGGAAGACCGTCTTGCCCACGAGATAGGTCCCTCGCACCGGCCCCACAATCGGCTCACCGGCCAGTCCCAGGAAGCCGGCAGGCTCGGCTCTCCAGAGCGGCTGCATCGGCTCGGGTCGAGGCGAGCCTCCACCGAGATGCACCCGCTCTATCTCGCGCAGCTTGCCCTGGTCGTGCAGGTGCAGGGGCAGACCGTCGTGCGGGGAGTCCGTGAGCAACAGGTGGCGGTCGAAGAAGGGAAATTGCTCGCGCAGTGACTGCAACACCACCGCCCGCAGCTCGGTGCCGCGCCGCACCTGACCGAGCGGCACCAGCGCTTCGGCCAGGACACGCGAGATGCCCGGGCCCGACTTGCCGGCGTCCAGGGGCGAGCACTGGACGTGCAACGCCGGACGCTCGGCGCCGCGCACGTCGCGGCCCGGCAGCACGATGGCCTCGGCGCCGAGCGGCTCGGGCAGCCCGGCGCTCCGCACCCAACAGCTCACCACGAAGCGCCCCAGCGTGGGCTTGAGCTCCGGCCAACGTGCGTAGCTCGGGCTCAGCCCCTGCCCTTCGGAGAGCTCGACGAGCGCGCGCCCGTCCAGACCCGTCAGCACGCAGTCCGCCCCGAGCGTCTGCTCACCCCCACCGGTGACGACCCCCGCGACACGACCGCGACGAAACAAGAACCCGTCCGCGCGCTCGCCGAGCTCACAGGTCCCTCCGTGCGCGCGAATGCGCTGCACCAGAAAGTCCTCGAACGCGTCCTCGCCACCATCAAAGCTGAGGCCATGCCGCACGAACGCATGTTGCAGGCGCGCCGCGGCCAAGACGGGTAGCTCACTGGGCGGCTGCGCCCAGTCTCCCGCGAAAGCCGCCGGCAAAAAAGCAGCTTCTCGATACACGTGTCCGCCCGGGAGCTTGTCGAGCAGCACGTTGAGTGTCTCACCGATCCACGGCAAGCGACCCAGCCAGCTCTTGGCGCGCAAGCGCTCGATGAAGCCCTCCGGCGGCCAGGGCGTGTCCCGGCTGAGCGCCCCTTCGAGCGCGCGATTGGCCATCACCATGGCCGACCACAGCTCATCCACCACCGGCTGAATCTCGGGGAACTCACGCCGGATCTCGGTCGCGAAGACCGCGCGATCGGCGGACACCTGGATCCGGCTGTGCGGAGTCATCAAGCTGAAGCTCGGCTCCACATGGCTGCTGCGCCGCCGAAACGTCTGGGTCTGCGCCAGATCCTGCAGCACGCGGCGCCAGACCGGCGTTTCGCCAAACAGTAAGCTGAACGCACGCCGACCGATCCGGCGCCCCTCCCAGCTGTAGCTCGCGGGCAGATCGCCCTGCCCCAGGACGAGCACCCGGAAATCACGGCGAGCCAGCAGCGCCGCCGCGGTCAGACAGCCCAGCGAGCGGCCGATGACCACCACATCGAAATGACGTAAGGTCACGCGCAAACCATCGGCACGGGCGACTTCTAGCAGGTCGCGCGGCTTCGAGTGGCTCCGTCCACCGGCGCGCGCCACGTGACCGGCCACTTGACCGGCCAATGCCTTGGCAATGGCCATGGCGCTGGCCTCCCTTAGCCCCGGGGATGTCGGGGACGTTCATCGTTACGATCTCCGCCGGCTCTCGCGCGCTCGAACCCCTCTCCATTAGAATATGCCATGGCCGATTCGAAGCTGACCCAACCCTGCCCGATGTGCGGCGCCGCCAACTCGCTCGGAGCATCGGGAGAGCGTTGCGCGTCCTGCGGCTCCAAGTTCACGGAGTCAAAACGTCCGACTCGGCACGATGACCCGGAGCGCAACTATCACCAGGAGGGTTTCTCCGCATCCTGGTGCGGCATCTCGCTCGGCGTGGTCAGCATCCTGACGGCGGCCGTGGTGGTCGGTTTACCGATGGTCGTGCCGGTCTTTGACTTCGAGGGTTCGGCGGGCATGCTGCTGGCCATCCCGGTCTGGTTCGTGTCCGGCATGTTGATCGGCCTCATCTCTCCTGGTCGGACGGTGCTGGAGCCCGTGGTGGCCACGTTCCTGGTGGCCATGCCGACGGCCTTCTTGCTCTTTACCGGTCAGACCGTGAAGATGATGCCTGCCTTCATGTACGTGCTGATGTCCGCGCTCGGGGTCCTGTTTTCGCTGATCGGCTCGTACGTGGGCGAGCGCATTCAGATCGGTCCAGGCTCCAGCGCCAGCTCGGATTGAGCGGCAGCACCCGCTGTTGCCATGTTCCCGTACGCGCCTGCCCTGCTGCTAGCCCTCTCACTGGTTCTGGCGTCGGGTTGTAAATCGGACGCGGAGCGCGCCCGGTTAGCGCAAACGGCGCGCCTGGCCGAGCAGGTCGACCGTCTGAGGCGCGCGGATAACCCCGACAAACGAGCGCTGCTCGGCGCCTTGCAGCAGGCCGAGTGCCACGAGCCCGAGGCTTGCGCGTTCAAGGATCTGTGCGTCCGCGCTTATGAGCTGCATCAGCGCGCGCTCGATTCGATCGCGCGGCTCCGGCAGCTGGCCGAGCAGGGCACCGGCACGCTACCCCAGGGGTCGGCGGCGGAGCTCGGCCAGGTGCAAGAGGAGCTCGATCGCGCCAAGGTCCTGACCGAGCAGTGCGCCGAGGAGCAGGTGCGCGTGGTGAGGAAGTCCCTGCTCTAGTACCTCCTTTAGCTTGGGAGAAACCCGGCGAGGACCTCCGGGTCCTCACACTAGAGCGTGGCGGGCAGCGACTCGTGGTGCGTGCTGCAGTGCACCGACCCGAGCCCGAGCACCAGATCGAGCGAGTGGATACCGACCACTTGCCGATCGGGAAAGAGCTCGCTCAGGATACCGAGGGCCAGGCGATCCTTGGGATCGTTGAAGGTCGGGACGAGCACGAGCTCATTGGCGATCAGGAAATTTGCGTAGCTGGCGGGCAAGCGCTCCCCGTCGTAGTAGCGCGCCGCCGGCATCGGCAGCGCGATCACCTCCAGGCGTTGTCCTCGGGCGTCTCGCTCCCCCTCCAGGTATTCACGCGCGCGTTCCAGCGCGTGATAGTTCTCGTCCGCCGGATCGTCCTCGCGCCCGATGACGACACGACCTCTCGAGACGAAGCGCGCCACGTCGTCGATGTGCCCCGACGTGTCGTCTCCCGCCACGCCCGCGGGCAACCAGATCACCTTGTCGCTGACCAGGTAATCCGACAACACGCCCTCGATCTCGGCCTGACCGAGGCCGGGGTTCCGCGGGCACGCCGTGCCGAGCAGACAGTCGCTCGTGGTCAGCACGGTACCCTGCCCGTCGCTGTCGATGGCGCCACCCTCCAGCACGAAGCGCGCTCCGCTGGCACCGGGACGCTCGGGGGTCCAGACCAGCGGGGTTCGTTCCGCGGCCACGCTCTGGCCCGCGGCCTCGTCGAGCTCGTGGTTGTCGTAGCGCGCCCAGCCATTGAACAGCCATTTGACCGCACCCAGCGCCGGGCCATGGCTGGCGTCTGCGTCTCGCACCAGCCACGTCGGCAGATAGTCGCGCGTCCAGGAGCGGTTCGTCCGAGCCACGCGCAGGTCGATCTTCTCCAGGTTCACCCCGGACAGCTCCAGCGCCAGCTTGGCGCCCTCGGCGACCTCACGGGACTCGACCAGCAAGCCCACGCGTTGCACCGCGGTCAACCAGCGCACCATCTCGACGAACACCCATTTGATGCCCGTGAACTTGCCAGGCCAATCGTTCTGGTTATGCGGCCATGCCAGCCAGGTCGCCCGTTGCGGCTCCCACTCCGCGGGCCAGCGGAAACCCTGCTCGCGCGGCGTCCCCGCGTTCACGACGACCTGCCATAGCGCTGCTCCAGCCCGGCGTAGGCGTCGATGCGCCGGTCGCGAAGGAAGGGCCAGCCACGCCGCGCCTGCTCGATCAGACCGAGGTCGCAGTCGGCGACCAGCACGGCGGCGTCACCCCCCGCCTGCGCGATCACCCGACCATAAGGATCGCAGATGAACGAGTGGCCCCAAAATTCAATCGAGCGCTCGCCCGCTCTCTCGACGCCCACCCGATTGGCCACGACGACGAACACGCCGTTGGCGATGGCATGTGAGCGCTGCATGGTTTGCCAGGCGCTCTGCTGCGCCTCTCCGTGGAGCGCCTTGTCCTCCGGCAGCCAACCGATCGCCGTCGGATACAACAGCAGCTCCGCGCCGGCCAGCGCCGTCAAGCGCGCCGCTTCGGGATACCATTGGTCCCAACACACGAGCGGGCCCACGCGCAGCTTGCCCGTCTCCAGGCTCACGAACCCCAGATCGCCCGGGGTGAAATAGAACTTCTCGTAGTACTGCGGGTCGTCCGGGATGTGCATCTTGCGATACATGCCGACAGACTGACCGTCGGGGCCGTAAAGGATGGCGGTGTTATGATACAGGCCAGGCGCGCGCCGCTCGAAAAAGCTGGAGAGCACGCTCACGCCAGCTGCTTTCGCCGCGGCGGCGATGGCGCTGTTGGTGGGGCCATCCACCGGCTCCGCCAGATCAAAACGATCGGCGTCCTCGATCTGACAGAAATAGGGCGTCGCGAACAGCTCCTGAAGGCACACCAGCTCCGCGCCCTGCGCGGCAGCCTCCACGATCCCGGCCACTGCGCGCTCCAGATTGGGCTCACGCCGATTTTCCGCCGGCATTTGCACCACGCCGACCCGCACTCGCCCAGCATTTCGCGTCATCCGATTTTGACTTTCGCCTTGGAGGTCACGCCCTCGCTCTACTGGCCGCGCGTCGATCAGGCAATCGCCTGTCGCACGCCAGCTCCTAGCCCTCGCCCGAGCGCCGCAGGTCGCCTGGCCAGACGAGGGAAGCGTTGGCGGTTCTCAGCCGCGCGACGTAGTCTTCCCGAGTGGCTTCCCTGGCGACGCGCGCGCGGTTTCGGCGCAGATGGCCGACGATGGTGGCGCTCGCGCTGCTGCATGCCGCATTTTCTGGGGACGCCGCGGCAGGTGATTTCAATCCGGAGGGACGACGCCGGCCCGCGAAGGAGCGTCCGCGGCGCGCGCCTGCGCGGCCCGCCCCGGTGCCGACGGAGCAAGCCGAGGCGGCGCCGCCGGCGGCGCTGATCCAGCGTTACCAGAGCATCCTGGAGCAGGATCCGGGCGCGACCTTTCCGCTGGAGCGCCTGGCTCAGCTGTATCGTGAGCGGGACGGGAACCTGGACGCGCTGATCCGTCATTACGAGGAGCGCGCAGCCCAGGGCGGTGCCGCAGGTCGGCGCGCGCAGCTCTCGCTGGCGGGCGTCTACATCCACGCGGGCGCGCCCGCTCGAGCCGAAGCGTTGTACGAAGCCGTGTTGACGGCCGATCCGGGCAGCCCGATCGCCGCGAGAAAACTGGCTCACCTGCTGGCCGAGCGCGGCGACAAGCAGGGGGCGCGCGCGCGGCTCTCACCCACGTTGCGCCTGGCCTTGCCCGGCGCCGTGCGTGAAGAGAGCTTGCGCACGCTCATCAGCTGGTCTCTGGATCTGTCCGACATCGACGCGGCACGGAAGTTCCACGCAGAGCTGGTGAAGAAAGCACAGGGGAGCTTCTTCGTACGCGCCGAGCTGGGGCGCCTGTTGATGGAGCGCCGCCTGTTCGGCCCCGCCGAAGCGGAGTACCGGCGCCTGGTCGAGGCCGCCCGCGGCGACAACCGGACCCTGGCGCCGGCGCTGCGCGATCTGGGCAAGGCGCTCAGCGCGCTGGGCAAGCACGACGAAGCGTTGCAGGTGCTCGAGGACGCGGAGCGGCGCATGGGCAGGCAGTCCGGGCTACGCCTGGAGGTGTTGCAGCTGCTGGTCGAGGTGCATCGGGCAGCGGAGCGGCTCCCGGAGCTCGTGGCACGTCTGGAGCGCCACGCCGCTCGGGACGTGGACGAGCTCGTGTTGCTCGGAGGCCTGTATGAGGAGACGGGGCACGTCGACCGGGCGAAGGACAGCTACGAGCGCGCGCTGCGCCAGAAGCCGGACGCGATCGAGGTCCGGCTCAAGGTGGTGCAGCTGCTGCAGCTCCAGGGTGAGCTCGACAAGGTGATCGGGCACTACCAGAAGTTGGTGGCGATCGCGCCGATGAACCCGGACTTCGCGTTCCGGTTGGCGGAGGCCCATCTGCAACGCGGCAAGCCGGGCGAGGCGCAACGCGTCCTCGGCGCCCTCGAAGCGCGCTCCCGCGGCGACGAAGGCACGCTCGCCGCGCTCGTCGATTTCTACGAGCGAGTGGGCCAGCCGGATCGCGCCATGGCGCTGCTCGAGAAACTGGCGCAGGGCGATAGCCCGCGCCACCTGGTCGAGCTAGGCGATCGCTACTTCGCCCGGGGCGAGACCGAACGCGCCTTGAAGATCTGGCAACGCCTGAGCAAGGATCCGAACGACGCCGCGTCCCTGCACACGCTGGGCGAGGTCTATCTCGACCACGATCTGCCCGATCAGGCCATCGTGGCGCTCGCTCAGGCCATGAAGCTCGCTCCGGAGCGGACCCAGTTCGCCAAATCGTACGGGGTGGCCCTGGAGCGCGCGGGCGCGGGCTCCGCGAGCAGCACCACACGCGCGCGCTACTACCGCGAAGCGCAGCAGCTGTGGGAGCAGCTCCTGACGCGCGCGGGCAGCGAAAACGACGGCAATCTGGCGCGCGAGGCGCGTCAACACATCGTGACGTTGTGGAGCCTGACCGGGACGCTCGCGGAGCGAACCGCGCCGCTGTCACGCCGCTTCGAGGCGGTTCCACCAGATCTGGAAGCGGGCCGCCTGCTCGCCGAGACGGAGCTGCGGCTGCGACGCCACGCGGCCGCTGAAAAGACCCTGCGTCGCATCATCGAGCAGGCGCCTGGCGACATCGAGAGTCATGTCCGCCTGGAGCGAGCCCTCGCTCAGCTGGGGCGAGTCGACGACGCCATCCGCGTGCTCGCGAAGCTGTGCGAGCTCGATCCGCCGCGGGCCAAGGAATATTACCAGCGCATGGCCACGTACGCCGCGGAGTCGTACCAGGACGATCGCGCGATCGAATACGCGGCGCGCGCGGTCGAGCTCGGCCCCGACGACGCGCAGGGCCACCAGCGGCTCGGCGAGATGTACCGTGAGCGTCAGGATTTCGAGCACGCCATCGCCGAGTTCCGTCAGGCGCTGAACAAGAACGACCGCCTGTTTGCCGTGCACTTTCAGCTCGCCGAGCTGCTCCTGAATCGCCAGGAGGTCGACGAAGCAGACCAGCTGCTGCGGCACGTGATGCGGGCATCGCCCGATGAGCAACTCATCTCGCGCGCCGCTCGCCTCAGCATGCAAATTCACCTGGGTCGGGGCACGCTGGAGTCGCTCGAAAAGGAGCTGCTCCCGATCGCGCTCGGTCACCCGGGCCGCCCGATTTATCGGCGTCTATTGGTCGAGATCTATGGTGCGTTGGCCTTTCCCTTGGCCAATCAGGCCAAGAGTCGAGACCGACACGACGCAGGGCTCGCGCGCGCGGCTCTGGCCAGGCTGGGCCAACGCGCGGTCAAACCGCTGCTGGATGCGCTCGGGGATCCTCGCGACACGCAGCAACGCATCGCCATCGAGCTGCTCTCGCATATTCAGAACAAGAGCGCGGGGCCCCCGCTGCTCAGCTTCGCGAGCGGCGACGCCGAGCCGGATCTGCGCTTGCGCGCCATGCTGGCCGCGGGCGCCCTCTCGGACGTCAGCTTGCGCTCCAGGTTCGAGGACGTCGTTTTCCGCGAGGGCGGGAGCGAGGCCGACCCCGTCAGCATGGCCGCGATCTGGGCGCTCGGGAACCTGCAATCGCTCACGGCTCGGCCCGCGTTGCTGCGCCTGCTGGATGAGCGTGCATCCAGCGTTCGGGCGCTGGCCGTTCTGGGGTTGTCGCGCCTGGCGAGCCCCAGGGACAGCCGCTTGTTCGCGGAGATCGTGGATTCACCGGATCAGGCTCTGGTCACGCGAGCTGCCGCCGCCTTCGCCCTCGGGGAGCTGGGCGACGTCCGCGGCAGCGAGGGCATTCTCGCCCTGGTCGACGTGAGTGACGTGGTGGTGCGAGCGACGGCCACCGCCAGCCTGGCGCGCCTTTCCGCGCCCGGAGCGCGCGTGGCCATCGCCGCGGCGCTCGTCAGCCCCGACGCGGAGCTGGTCGCCGCGGGTGTTCAGGCCGCCTGCGTGCTCGGCGCCGGGCCCGCGTCCCGCTCCGCTCCGGCTGGGCTGCCCATGCCGGACGGGCGCGTGGATGCCCGAGCCATGCTGCAGGAGCTGCTCCCGAACGAGTGCTCGCCCAACGCCGAAGCCAGCGCCCTCGCGCTGCTCGCACCCGAGCTCGCCGAAGCCGCGGCCCGCGCCGCGCAGAGCTCGCCCGCCCAGGCTCGCAGCATCGCGAGCGCGTTGCTCGGTAAACAGGGTCAGACCGACTTTCTGCCGCTCGGCGCACGCCTGGACACAGCCGACCCGCCTCGCGCCGCACGCGCCCGTGAGGGCATCGAGCGGATCGCGCAGGCGGTGCTCGAACCCTTCCTCCGCCTCGCGGAGCACCCCGCAGCGGACATGCGCCAGGCGGCCCTGCGCTGGCTCGCCTCTCGACCCGAGGCCACGGCCCGAGACGCGGTGCTGAAGGCGCTGAATGACCCGGACGCGACCGTCCAGCGCACCGCCCTGAGTGCGCTGAGCGCGCGGCCGGACCAGGCCGCCGCGGCAGCCGTCGCGAGTCTGCTCAGCAGCTCCGAGAGCTGGTCGCTGCGTCGCCAGGCGGCCCAGGTCCTGGAGCAGATGGGTGAAGCGGGCGCTGTCGGCGTGGTGCGGCAGTCGCTCACGGCCGCCGCGCTCGAGGATACGTATGCCCTGGTCCGAGACGCGGCGGCGCGGGCGTTGTTCGCCATCGACCCCACGGGCGCCGTCGCCGTGCTAGAGCGCCTCGCGCAGTCGGACCCGGAAGTCGAGGTCCAGGCCACAGCCCGCCGCCTCCTGGATACCCGCCCGTGAAACCCTGCCCCACCACCCGAGCGCCGCGCTGCACGTCAAGACGCTGCGGGCTTCTCCTGCTGACCAGCGTGCTCGGAATTGGCTGCCGTGATCTCGAGCGCTTCGACACGGCCGACGGCGAGGCGTACTGCGGCAAGATCATCGACAGCGACTTCACCCGCCAGGGCTTCTCCCCGGGGCTCGGCCTGCGGCTCACCCTGGACGTCGACGCGCTCGACCTGGCTCCTGGCTCGCTCCGCACCGATGACATGGACTCGGGGCTGTGCAGCCCGGAGTTCGACGACGCTCAGCTCAGGGTCACGCGTCAGCTCCTGGCAGACCCGCTCTCCCTGCTCGAGTTCGGCTCGACCCGCGATCACAATTTCGTGGCCTGGGTCGACTCCCAATGCAAGGGCAGCGCGCTGGCGGTGGTCTCCTTGATGCACACCGGCGAGGTGGAAGTACGGCTGCTACGCCGCGCTGATCCGCTGGATCCCGGTGCGCCGGATGACTTCGGCGTATTCCAACTCGAGCGGGGCGACTGCGATTTCTGAATGCTCACCCTCGGCATAGAGACCTCCTGCGATGAAACCGCCGTGGCCATCGTCGACGAGCACGGCCGCGTGCTCAGCGACGTCGTGCATAGCCAGGTCAGCACACACGCGGTCTATGGCGGCGTGGTACCCGAGCTCGCCTCGCGCGATCACCTGCAGAACCTCGTGCCCGTCTACCGCGCCGCGCTCGACCGGGCCGGCAAACGCCTATCGGACATCGACGGCGTCGCGGTCACCTGCGGGCCCGGGTTGTCCGGGGCGCTGCTCGTCGGCATGCAGATGGCCCAGGGCCTGGCCTGGTCGCGCGGCTTGCCGATCGTGGGAGTGGATCATCTGGTAGGTCACCTGCTCGCGGTGTTTCTGCAGCACCCCGAGCGGACCTCGCCTGCGCCGGAGTTCCCGTTCATCGCCCTGCTCGTGTCGGGCGGGCACACCGCGATCTATCGCGTGGAGGGCAGCGACCTGTCTCAGATCACCGAGCTCGGCGCCACGCGGGACGACGCCGCCGGCGAGGCCTTCGACAAGGTCGCCAAGCTGACGGGGCTCGGTTACCCCGGCGGGCCCGTGATCGATCGGCTGGCCGCGGAAGGCGATCCCGATCGCATCGTGCTCGCGCGGCCCATGCGGCGCAAAGAGTCGTTGGAGTTCAGCTTCTCGGGTCTCAAGACCGACGTCGCGCGCTGGGTCGAGGCCAACGGCCCGCTCCAGAACGATCAACGGCTGCGCGACCTGTGCGCATCATTTCAGCGCAACGTGGTCGAGACCTTGCTCAACAAGACGTTCCGGGCGGCGAAGCAGCAAGGGCTCGCGACCGTGGTCCTCGCCGGAGGAGTCGCCGCCAATCGCAGCCTGCGCGCACGCGCGGCAGACTACGCGGAGCGCCGCGGCATGCGCGTCGTCATCCCACATCTGAGCCACTGCACGGACAACGCGGCCATGATCGCCCTCGCTGGCAGCTATCAGCTGCGCCGCGGCGAGAATCACGCGGGCACCCTGGAGATGAGCCCGCACACGGCGCTGGAGCGGGTCACGCGCAAGGGCGCCGGACGCCGCTGACCCACGGCACCGCTCGGAGCGGGCGCCGGCTCGCAGCCGACCTCCCGCTCGTCACGGCGCGCTGATGAAGAACTCGACGAAGTCTTTGCGCAGGCGCACTTTGTAAGCAGGCACGTCGCGGCGAAAACGAAAGGACACCCGGCTGCCCTCTCCGCCGTTTTGCGTCACCACCTTGGCAATGCGCCGGTCACGCGCGGCGATGCCCGCCCCGGACTCCATCACCTTGCGCCCCGGAATCACCACGTCGAAACCCGTGGCCGTACGTTCCCCGCGCAGCTTCTCGCCGGGTCGATCCAGGCGCAGGCGATAGACGATCGGCAGGTTCAGACGCCCACTCCCAAACTCCTTCGGCGCCTCGCGCCGGGCGCGCGGCTTTGGGGGCTTAAAGTCGTCAAACGACTGATCGGCCACCTTGGTGCGCGACAGCGCGCGCGTTTCCAACGCTGGCGCCTGTGCCGGAGCCTTCCGGTCCAGCGAGGTCGGACCAAACAACGGCACCTGAGCGACAGCTCCGGAGACGTCGAGATCTTCAGCCTCGTCCTCATCCGGAGGCCCGGGGATGCGCTTCGGTTCCGACGGGCGAGCGGGTGAATCCGGTAGCTCGTCGAGGGCCGTGGGCGCTGCTGCTGCGGCGGGGGTCGCGGTACCCGGCACCGGCACGGCGCGAGGCGCCGAAGAGGTGGCGGCCTCCGGGGCGTCGCCGCCGCGGCCGAGGAACACCCCCGCGAGCGCCGTTACGACGAGCAGGCCCGCCAACGCGACCAGACGCGGGCCCCGGCGCGACGTGCTCGGAAACTCCGGCTGCGAGCCACGCCCGGAGGGGGTGAGCCGTGGCTGTTGACGAGCCAGGGCGGAGCGCAGCCCGGTCCGCGGTGGGGCCGCCGTGCGGCGGCGTTGAGCCTGTCCCCGCGTCGCGGTGCCCGCGGCCCCCGCGCCGCGAGCGCGCGCGACGATCCAGCCTGCGCTGCGCGACGCCACGCCTCCGAGCCGCACGCACTGCTCGGCAGCCGCTCGTGCCGCCAATGATACGCCGCTCAGCACTCCGTCCATGTGTTCACGCAGACGTTCGCCGTCGAAGGGACGATCGCCCTCGAAAGGACTGTCGCTGCCCAAGTCCTCGGTCGCCTGGCTCTGATCCGTCAGCTGTCGCTGCCGCGTGGGCGGAGGTGCGGGCGCAAATGACTCCTCATCCACATCACCCGCGAGCTCCTCGTCGGGGAGCGAGAACTCGAGCTCGTTGTCGGCGCGCGGCAGCGGCGTGCGCCGCCCCGCGACGGACGGGAGCGGGAGCGACGAAATCTCCGCCCGGACCCGGGTGGGCTCGGGGGTGAGCCGAGCCGAGGCCGGCAGCGGCGAGTGGACGCGCGAAGGCTCTGGCGTGAGGCGAGCCGACACGGGTCGAAACGGCAGGGGCGCCGCGGAGCGAGCGCGCGCCGGGAGCGGCGTGCTCACCACGTCCGCGTAGCGCATCGAGACGATCAACTCGGGCACCCGAGACTCGTGATCGACGCTGACGTCCACGGCGTCGATCTGGGCCTCGCGACGCCCTCCCTGGGCCAGATCCTCGATCTGGAGGCTGCGCCCGACCCGCAGAAATTCCAGCTGTGAGCTCACGTCGATCCGCCGCCGGTCCTGATCCTTGATCCGGGCGTGCATCGGGGTGCTCAGCCCGTCGATGTGCAGGCGAACCGCCGCTGCAGCAGCGGGCGCGGGCTCCGTGTCGTGCACGCTCTCCTCCGCCTCCTCCTCCAGCTCAGCGCTCGGCAGCTCGACGCCCGGTGGCTGCTCGGCCTGGCACAGCGCCTTCAGCGCCTGCACGCTGCGGCTGTCGAGCGCGGTGAAGCGCACGCCAAATTCGCCGCCCGTGGCCGTCTCCTTACGCCAGGCGACCTCGCCTTCGATAATGACCTCGGCCTCCTGATGCTTGAAGCGGAGCACCAGGGGCGTCGCGAGCGCCGGGACGTAGCCTGCCGAGAGTTGCATGCCGCGCCCACTCACGTCGACAGATCGTCCCTGGAACGCGAGGAGAGGCGGCGCGCTCCCACAAACGTCCACTATCCGCTCGACGGGGACACGTCGCACCCCCAATACTCGCCGATCGTGATTGTGTTGCATGTTCTGAGATCTCTCCGGGCCGCCCTGCTCGGGTAAGTCCATTCGCAGGCTTTGGCCAAGTTTTGGCGCTCGGAATACGGGCGCGCTGAGCCAGCTCCGCTACGGCCGACCGCGCCCGGCCCGGCCGCGCACGCTGGGCAAGCTTTCAGGCCTGGGCAGCAGCGACGCCGCAAAGTAGACAGTACCGATGTCGGGGAGCATCATCGGTTGCCCATGGCGTTGACTCTCAAGCTGCGCTCCGGCGACCTCACGCCGCATCCCGAGCTGCAAATAGACGCGCCACGTATCGTGGTGGGGCGGGCCCCCGGCTGCGAGCTGCAGCTGCCCGACCCGAGCGTGAGCAGCCGTCACGCCTCGATCCGGCAGCGCGGCAGCGAATACGTCGTGGTGGACGAGGGCAGCGAGAACGGCACCTTTTCCGGTCTGGAACGCCTGGTCCGCCAGGCCCCGCACACCCTGCGCGACGGCGAGCTGCTGCGCTTTGGCCGCGTCTGGGTAGAGGTCCGAGTGGAGCCGTCGCAGGGCACCATCGAAAGCGGCGCCTCGCGCGAGCTGGCGCGGAAGCTGGTGGAACACGCTCTGGAACAGGGCGATCAGCCGCACGGCATGTTGCTGCTGCTGGACGGCGGGGAGTCGCTCCGGCTGGAGAAGCCGCGGCATGCCTATTCCATCGGCAGCCACAAGGGCGCGGATTTGCGGCTGCCTAAACACCTGCCAGCCCGCTGCCTCGAGCTGCGTCGCCAGGGAGACCAGCTGTGGGTGACGCGTCTCGGCTCGGACGCGAACGCGCACCTGGACGGCGCCGAGCTCGTGCTCAGCGAGCGCACGTTGTGGCCCAAAGGCGCGGTGCTGGAGCTGGCGGAGCAGCGCCTCAGCTTCAGTGACCCGACGAACCAGGTCCTGGATCAGCTGGAGCGCGGCCCCACCGAACGCCTCGCGCCGGACGACGTCGTCGACCCACCACACGGCGTTCCGGCGCCCACCGACACCCAATGGGCAGGCGGCGACAAGCAGAGCACGCGCGGCGAGCGCGCACCCACGCGCGGCGCGGCCGCCCTGGCGCCGAGCGAGCCGTTCGACCGCCGCTGGGCGACGAATCCGGAGACGGAGCGCTGGACCTCGGCTGACGCGCTGGTCTTTTTGCTCGCGCTCGGCGTGTTGGGCCTGAGCCTCTGGGCCATTCAGTGGTTGGCGCGGCTCGGCCCCGTCTGAGCGGTAGTTCTGGACTCCCGGCGCTCGGCGACGATACGTTCCTCTGGTCCGTGTCCGAAGCACCCGATTTCGAGCCCTATCTACCGCTCCGGCGCGTCGAGACAGGACCGACCAGCGACGTCTATCTCGCGCGCCACGCGGCGCTGGATCGCCTGGTCTGGATCAAGGCACTCCGGCTCCACGTGCCCCTGTCATCGCCGTTCGCCGGCCGGCTCGAGCGCGAGGCGCAGCTCCTGGCCCGGCTCAGCCACCCCAACGTCGTCAACATCATCGACTGCGTCCGACGTCCGCCGCGCATGTGGCTGGTGCTGGAGGCCGTGGACGGTTGGAACCTGTCCGAGATCCTGACGCTCGTGCGACGCACGAACGACGGCCAGGGCATCGAGATGCGTGGGGCGGTGGCGCTGGTGCTGCAGATCGCGCGCGGCCTGGCGCATACACACGAGGTCGGCATCGTGCACGGCGCCATTCGACCGAAGAATCTGCTAATTTCCAAGGAAGGGGTGTGCAAGCTCTCTGGATTTTCCTGGGCGTCGAGCCTGGAGAACCGGCAGCAGGCCGAGGACGTCGAGAGTGAAATGGGCGCCTTCGAGCCCGAGTACTCCAGCCCCGAGCAGGTGCTGGGAGAGCTCCTCGACGAGCGCAGCGACCTGTTCTCACTCGGGGTCGTGCTGTACGAGCTCTTGAGTGGCCGCCGCCCCTTCGAGGGCAGCTCGACCGGTTCGGCGAGCCAGCGCATTCGTCACGACGCGCCGGAGCCGTTGCGGCAGAGGACTCCCGACGTGTCGCCGGAGCTGGAGCGGATCGTGCAGCGCTGTCTGGAGAAGCCGCGGGAACGGCGCTTCGATTCGGCTGGGCAGCTCGCCCGTGCGCTGGAGCACGTCCTCGGCACGCACGCGTTGGCGGATCTGAGCCCGATGGTGGCGCACGCGCTCGGCAGCGCCGGGCTCCCGGTGCCGAGCGCGGCGCCCGGGCTGCGCACGCGGGCCGACGAATCGCGGCGGCGCGAAGCAGAACGTGGCCTGCGCCGCTCGCTGCTGCTCCTGTTCGGCGTCTGCGCAGCACTCTTGCTCGGCGGCGCCGTGCTCCACGGCTGGATCCAGTCGCAGCGCCCGACCGAGGCAGCCACCGAGAGCGCGCTCGCCGGCGTGGAGCGTGCCCAGTTGCTGGTCGTCGCGGAGCCCTGGGCGCACGTGTTCGTCGATGGACAGAAGCTGGAGACCACGCCGTTTGCCACCCCCCTACAACTCAGCCCCGGCACTCGGCACGTGCGACTGGAGCACCCCCAGGCCCCGCCGGAGCGCCGGGAGGTCGAGCTGGCGCCAGGACAACGCGTCGTGCTCGAGGTCAGCATGAAGGTGCAGGGCTCCGCGCTCGACGCGGGCACCGAACCCAGCCTGCAGGCGCCGGACGCGGGCCTGGCCTCGCCGTGAGCGCGACCGCCTCAGCCGCGCCAGTGCTGGCGTTCGTCGCGGTGTAGGCGCCCCAGGCGGCGTTGCTCTTGCACGAACGCCGCATAACTCACCGGCACTCGCGCATCCTGCAAGAATATTTGAAGCACGCGCCCTGCCGCCTGCGCGTCATCCGTCGCGCGGTGCGCCTGCCCGATTTCGATGCCGAGACGCTCCGCCACGAGCGAGAGCGATTTGCTCTTTTCGGCCTGCTGCAGCTCACGCGCCCACGTCAGCGGGTCCAGCCAGTCCACCCCTTTGCGCAGGGCAGGCGGCAACTCCAGGGCCAGGCTGCCTCCGGCGCGCGCGAGCTCCGCCATCAGGAAGGCTCGATCGAACTCGGCATTGTACGCCAGCGGCACGCCACGCCCGAGGATCGCCACCAGCTGCTCGACGATTCCGCTGAACGGCGGCGCGTCCCGCACGTCGTCATCCGAGATGTGATGGATGGCTTGTGACTCCGCGGAGATGGGACGACCCGGATTGACAAACCAGGTGTGCCGCTCGATCTGGCCCTGAGCAAACACCACGCACGCCACCTCGATCACCCGATCCTCGGCGGGATCCAGCCCCGTGGCTTCCACGTCGATGGCCACGATGGGCAGCTCGCTCATCAGCGTCTCCGCCGGGTATTCGTCGGCCGTGCCGCGCCCACGAGCGCGCACCAGATGCGCGATGCCCGGATAATGTCGTCCGGTGGGGAAACATCCCCCGGCGTCCGCACTGGCTCGCATTCAGGCGCTAGTTTTTCTTGGCTTGCTCGGCGCCGCCGCCGCTCATGGCAATCTCGAGCTCGATCCAGGGCAGCAGATCCTGCCGCAGATCGAAGTGTTCCAGGCTGAAGTGGCGACCATTGATGTAAATCATGGGGGTGCCCTGGAGCCCGAGCTCGTCCGCTTGCTTCCGATCACGGGCCACGCTGTCCGCCGTGCTCTCTTTTGCCAGGTCCGCTTCGAAGCTCTTCATGTCCAGACCGAGTTTGCGCGCCAGCTCCAGAATGCTCGGCTCGTCCAGCCCCGTCTTTTGGGATTCGAACAGGGCCTGGGAGAGTGGCCAGAACTTCCCCTGACGCTCCGCAGCGACCGCGGCCCGCGCCGCATTTTCGGCGTGCTGGTGGGCGCTGAGCGGGTAATTCTTAAAGACCAGACGCACCTGGTCGGGATAACGGTCCACCGTTTGCTTCAGCACCGGCGCGGCGACGGCGCAAAAGGGGCACTCGAAATCCGCCCATTCCACCAGGGTCACCACTGGCTTCTCGGCTCCCTTGGCGGGCGAGCCCTCGACGTCGATGGTCTTGACGGATTCCGGCGAGAAGCGGGTGCGGTACGCTTCTTCCACCTGGGAGCGTGCGTCACCGCGGCGCACTCGCTCGACCAGGAACTTGGCGCTCGGCAAACACGCGCTGCAGGCCCGCGCTTCCGTCACGCACTGCGCGATACTGACAGGCTGCTCAGGACAGGGCGCCAGCAACTCCGAGACGTATTCCCGCCACTTCCCGAGCTCGCGCTGGGTCAGCCCCGAGGTGTCCACGCCCGCCAGCTGCACCGGAGTGGTCGCTTCTTCCCGGGGCGGTGGTTCTTTTGGGGAATCCGCTGGTGACCGACAGGCGACGCCCAGCAGCGAGCTGCCGAGCAGCGAAATACCCACCCATGCGATCCAGGCCGGCGAAAGCCCACGACGGTCTGCCATGGCCGCTAGCGTAGTACGTC
>WUUC01023066.1_pt1 | contig 17179 bp, 14 predicted proteins | sample 6278441 | NCBI WGS metagenome assembly WUUC01 (sample SAMN13675441, study PRJNA597444) | soil metagenome | isolation source: soil | place: USA: Washington | collected 2017-10 | reverse complement strand
CCATGTCCGATAAAATCACCCACGAATGCGGCGTAGCGCTCGTCCGCCTGAAGAAACCACTTTCCTACTTTCAGGAAAAATACGGTTCGCCGCTCTGGGGCTTCACCAAGCTTTTCCTGCTAATGGAAAAGCAACACAACCGCGGTCAGGATGGTGCAGGCGTTGCCTGTGTGAAACTGGATATGCCCCCGGGCGATCCCTACATGTTTCGCGAGCGGTGCGTGAAATCCAATCCGCTCGATAAGATCTTCAAAACGCTTCTCGCAGGCTACAACGCGAAGGTGGACGCAGGGACGATCCATCCAGAGTTCGCGGAGACCGTGAAGAAGCACTTCGACTTCGGCGGCGAGCTGTTCGTCGGCCATCTGCGTTACGGCACATCGGGCGGCTACAGCATGAGCTCGTGCCATCCGTTTTTCCGCCGCAGCTCGTGGCCGACGCGCAATCTGGCTCTGTGCGGCAATTTCAACATGACCAACACCGTGGAGCTCAACGAGAGCCTCATCGCGTTGGGTCAACACCCGATCTTCGCCACGGACACGCAGGCACTCCTCGAAAAAATCGGCTTCTACCTCGATGAAGAACACGAGGATCTTTACCGCTCTCTCCGCTCGACCGGAATGAAGGGCGTGGAAATGTCCCGCAAGATCAGCGAGGACCTCGACATCGCCCGCGTCATCACGCGCTCCGCGCAAAAATGGGATGGCGGCTACACACTTTGCGGACTGATCGGCAACGGCGACGCCTTCGTCGCGCGCGATCCTTCCGGCATCCGTCCGTGCTGGCATTTCGAGAACGATGAAGTTGTCGCCTTCGCTTCGGAGCGCGCGCCACTTATGACGGTTTTCGACGCCGCGATTGAGGAGGTGAAAGAAGTCGCGCCCGGACATGTCGTGGTGGTGAAACGCAACGGCAGTGTGACCACGTCCGCGTTTACCGCGCCGCTGCCTCGCGCCTCGTGCTCCTTCGAGCGCATTTATTTTTCCCGCGGCAACGACCTCGACATCTACAACGACCGCAAAGCGCTCGGCGGCAAACTCGCCGACCAAGTGTTGAAGGCGGTCGACTACGATTGGGGAAACACGGTTTTCAGCTTCGTCCCCAACACGGCTGAAGTCGCTTACTATGGGCTCATGCACGCGCTGCGGGAGCGCCGCCGCGACGAAGTTAAGAAGTCGATCATGGCTGCGGCGCGCGAAGGTCGTTTGGACGAAGCGACGCTCGACGATTTGATTCTGCGTAACTGGCCGCGTGGCGAGAAAGTGGTTTCGAAGGACATCAAGCTGCGCACGTTTATCGGTCAGGAAAGCATGCGCAATCAACTCGCCAGCCACGTCTACGACATCACGTATGGCTCGGTGAAAGCGGGTCAGGATAATCTCGTCTGCGTGGACGACTCGATCGTGCGGGGCACCACGCTCCGCAAATCGATTCTGCGCATTCTGGCGCGACTCAACCCCAAGAAAATCGTGATCGTTTCGACCGCCCCACAAATCCGTTACCCGGATTGCTACGGCATCGATATGTCTGAGCTCGGAAAATTCATTGCCTTCGAAGCGGCCGTGTCGCTCCTGCGCGAACGCGGCCAGAGCGGCGTCATCGAGGAAGTGTACCAACTGTGCCGCGAAGAAGTCGCCCGCGGTGGCCTCGTCAATCACGTGCGCAAAATCTACGCGCCGTTCACCGACGAAGAGGTTTCCGCTCGCATCACGGAAATCGTCCGCCCGAAGAATATCGAATGGAGAGGCACCGTGGAAGTGATCTTCCAGAAGATCGAAAATCTTCACGCCGCCGTTCCGGCGCACACCGGCGATTGGTATTTCACGGGCAAATATCCCACGCCCGGCGGTTACCGCGTCGTGAATCAGGCCTTCCTCAATTTCTACGAAAAAGGCGACGGTCGCTCATACTGAAATATGGCGATGACGCAGTGACCAATGGCGCTGCGTTTTGGCCCCCCCCTCGGTGCCACTCAACGTCATTGGTCAATCGGTCACTGGTCATCTTCATCACATGTCTCTTTCCTACGAATCTTCCGGCGTTAACTACGACCAGCTCGATGCGTTCAAACGCGCCTGCCAAAAGGCGGCGCGCACCACCGCGCCGCTGCTAGAACAGCACGGTTACAGTGAGCCCGCGACGACACGGGGCGAAAGCGCTTACTTGATGGAGGCCGAGGATCATTTCCTCGCGCACGTCGAGGAAGGCCTAGGCACCAAGAATCTCGTGGCAGATGCCGTGTACGCGCAGACGGGGAAGAACTTTTATCGCGAGATCGCGATCGATACGGTCGCGACCATGGTCAACGACCTCATCACCTGCGGCGCATTGCCCATCTCGATCGCGATGCACGCCGCCGTCGGCGAATCCGCATGGTTTACCGATGAGAAGCGGATGAACGCGCTCGTCGAAGGTTGGGCGCATGCATGCAAAAAATCCAATGCCGTTTGGGGCGGCGGCGAGACGCCCACGCTGCGCGGTATCGTGAATGCGGAGGCAATCGTGCTCGCCGGCTCTGCGATCGGGAAGATCTCCCCGAAGAGTCTTCGCATCACCGGCGAAGTTCACGAAGGCGACCAGATCGTTTTTCTCGCATCGTCCGGCGTGCAGACCAACGGCCTGACTTTGTGCCGTAAGATTGCCGACCAATTGCCACAGGGTTACCAGACACCGATCGGCTTCGGCGACAGCCGCACATATGGCGAGGCGCTGCTCGCGCCTTCTGTGATCTACGTGGAGTTCGTCCGCGAGTGTCAGCAGCGCGGCATCCCGTTGAACTACCTCGCTCACGTCACCGGCCATGGCTGGAGGAAACTCATGCGGCTCGAAGAACCGTTCGTCTACGAGATCGCGAACATGCGGCCGGCGCCTCCGCTCTTTCGGTTTTTGGAGAAAGTGGGTCCTATTTCGACGAAGGAAATGTACGCGACTTTCAACCAAGGCGTGGGCTTCGCGGCATACGTTTCACCAGAGGCGGTGGACGCGGCCCTCGATGCCGCACGCTCAGCCGGTTACGACGCCTGGCATGCCGGCAGTGTAAAGAAAGTAGGCGCGCGCAAAGCCGTAACCATTCCGTCGCTTGGCCTCGCTTACGAAGGCGACACGTTGCAGGTGCGCTGAGTGCACGTCACTGCGCGGCCTGCGATCTCACCGCCGGGTCCAGAGCCGGAGCGAGGTGAGGATGAATTCCTCCAGCGCGGCGGACTCATTTAGATTAAGCCGAAGCAACCCGGCGGCTTGTTCCAGTTTGTCGACGGCGGCGGTCAACGCGCGGTTGGCGACCGCGTCATTGGCGTGCAGGCGTGGAAGTGCAAACGCACGGGTCGCTTGTTCGATCTCGATGAAGAGCCGTGAGCGAAGACCGTTGGCGATGCCAGTCTCGATCGCGACCTGCTCGTCGTCGCCGAGATCGGGCGGCAGTTTTTCTTTCTGCAGTTTCCAGACTTCGCCGGTTGCGAAATCCAGCACCGCCCCGAAACGCGCGATCAGTCCATATGCAGCCATCAAAGAATCGGCCACGGCTTTTTTATCGAAAATGCCTTCGGTCAGACGCATGAGCCACGCCTTGTAATCGTCGAGCCACGCGCTCCAGCCATCGGGCGAATAACTTGCCGGGCCGGCGGGGAAACGAAAGTTCAAGCAGCGGCTGCGGATAGTCGCCAGCAACGCGTAGGGGCGCGTGGTTAATAAGAGGATCGTCGTGTTGGCCGGCGGCTCCTCGAGAGTTTTGAGGAAGACGTTCGAGGCGGCGACATTCATGCGGTCGCACTCGTGGATGATCGCGACCTTCCGGAGCGAGACGCTGCCGGAGACCTGGACTTTGCCGATCAATGTTCGCGTGGCGTCGGCAGATATCTGTCGCATTTTTCCGGCTGGCCGCAGCGAGAAACAATCCGGGTGTTGATGGGGAGGGAAGCGATGTCCGTCCGTCGGTTTTTGTCCGCTCAGTAGGCGATCCGCGATGGCGTGGGCGACCAACGTGAGGGTGTCGAGATCGCCTCCGCTTAACAGCAAACTATGCGAAAGGCGCTGTCGCTCGATGGCCTGTTCGATGACAGCAATCGACGGTGTGCCGACAAGCGTAGGCGGCCATGCGACAGGCGCGGTCACTTTGAAATATCCTCCGATAAAACCAATCGACGGGAATAGGAGGGATACCGGCGCACTAGCGTTTCGCTATTTTCGCGGACCGGGCTTTGGCGGGAGCTTTTTTTGAGGCGAACTTAGGCGAAACGCTTCGGCCTTTTGGTTTCGCGGGCTTGCCGAAAATCCGTGTTTCCAGTTCCGCCCAAATTTGTTTCTCGATGGCGTCTTCGCTTTTGGTGCCGTCGATTACGATGAAACGTTCGGGCATGCCTTTCGCGAGAACGAGATAACCGGCGCGGACCTTTTCGTAGAAATCGATGTTCTCGCGTTCCATACGATCAGGAAGATCCGAGGCGCGCTGACGGATGCGGGAGAGACTCACGGAGGTGGGGACGTCGATGACGACCGTGATGTGAGGCATCACATTGCCGACGGCGAAACGATTGATCTGGTTGACCGGTCCCATGGCTAGATTGCGTCCGATTCCTTGATACACCGTGGACGAGTCCAGATAGCGATCGCTAAGGACGATCGCGCCGCGGAGGAGCGCGGGGGCGATGTTTTCGCGGACGAGTTGTGCGCGAGCGGCGGCGAAAAGAAGGAGCTCTGTCTCGGCGCACATCTCATCGCCTTTGGAATTGTGGACGATGATATTTCGGATCTGTTCGCCGATCTCGGTGCCGCCGGGTTCGCGGGTGGAGATCACATCGCGGCCGCGTTCCTGCAGATGCTTCGCCAGCCGGGCCATTTGGGTCGTTTTACCGCTGCCTTCAGAACCTTCGAAGGAGATAAGGACGCCAGTGTGGGACTGATCTTTGAGAGGCATGGAGGGGAGGGTGGGTTAATTACTTCCAGTTCGCGAGGAATGTTTCGAGCTCGTCGATCGAAGGACTCGCCGCGGTTCGCACATAGTGGCCGGACGTGCAGACGCCCGTGGCGAGGCAGGCTTCAGGACTAAGACCTAAGAGCTGGCCGACGCTGAAACCGGCGTTGAAGTGATCGCCTGCGCCGGTCGTGATGAGCGGCTGTTCGCAGTAGGGCCCGGGCACCCAATAAGTGGTTTCCGCGGTCGCGCAGGCGGCCGATTTTCTCGGGTGTACGACGACTGTGGACACGTTGAGTTTCTTGCGGATGTCGGCGGCGGCCTGCCGCAGAACATCCTCTTCGTCGCCCTCAAAGATACCGAGCCCCAGCGAGGCGAAAACTTGCTGCGCCTCCTTGAGATTCAAGCCAAGCGTGACGCGGCCGAACTTCTCGAACGCAGCAATCTTGTTGAGCGCATCGACGAGGTCGGCGGCAGAGCGTTTTTCTGGATCGGCGAGATCGAAGAAGAAAATGCGGTCACGTTTCGGCAGCGCCGGGAAAACTCGTTCGGTGAGCTCGGCGAAAATCGCCGACATCTGTGGGATCATCGTCCAATTGACCAAGGCGACCAGGTCTGCCGCGGCAAGTTCGGCGTAGAAACTCTCGCGGCCCATGACTTCGACGATTTTTGCGTAGGTGATCTCGTCGAGCGATTTCATCTGACCGAACATGATTTTGCCATCGCTGAACTCGACCGCGGTGGTCGCTGCCGGCGCGCACAAAGAAACGGTCCGGGCCTTGGAAGCCATGTCCAGGAAAACGGGATGGATCGCTCCCTGGCCGAGCGCGCCGATATAGGTGAGCGTGCTGCCGGCGGCGAGGAGGGCGTTGGCCATGATCGGGCCGTTCCCGCCGAGTTTATCCATGCGCGGATAGTATTCGATGTTGGTGCTTTTGCCCGCGGCGCCGAGGATGCGTTGGCCAAACTCGGTCACTGTGCCGATCGGCGTGAAATTTTCTCCCTGCCCGGATCGGAGCGCGACGGGCGTCACGATCGTGTCGACGAAGCCGTCGAGACCGGCGACGGTGTATTTGCTGGCGATGGCGGTGCGTCTAGCGCGGAGCTCTTCAAGAGCCCGGGTTTTGAAATTCATGAGTGTGGGAATGCGAGCGAAAAAAGGCGCGTGAACTTCGGCAATACGATTCGCGAGGGCATTTGGCGAGATTGCCGTTGAATGCGCTTAATAAAGGCCCCAACTCTTGCTCACTTTTTCGCGCACCTATCGCTCTATTTTTCGATGACGCTCTTTCTCGCCACCACGAACATCTGGGAAGTTTTTCTACGCTGCGACGCTGTCGGCCAAGCCATCACCGTCGGGCTTGCGGTCGCCAGCATCATCGCGTGGGCAGTCATGATCGGAAAGCGCAACGAGCTCGCTAATCTGCGCTACCTCAATCTCGCCTTCGAACAGCACCTGCGCGATCAGCGTACGTTGCTCGATTTGCCCGAGTCCTATCACAACAAACGCTCGATTCCTTACGGGGATCTTTTCGCAGACGCACTTGAAGCTTATAACCGGGCCGGCCTGATCAACGAGCAGAAGGGCGTCGATGATCCACGTGCGCGACTAGAGCAGGCGGAAAACGCCATCCAGCGCGCACTTGCCCGGCAGATCCTGCGCTATGAATCGAGTATGATTTTTTTGGCCTCGATCGTGTCCGGCGCGCCATTCCTCGGACTGCTCGGCACCGTCTGGGGCGTAATGGAGGCGTTTAGTGCGGTCGCGATGCAGCAAAGCGCGAGCATTTCCACACTGGCCCCCGGCGTCTCTGCGGCGTTGCTCACCACGATTGCGGGCCTGGTCGTGGCCATCCCGTCGGTGTTCGGCTACAATTACCTCTTCGGAAATAACAAAGTCCTCATTACTGAGCTCGAAAACTTCGCTAGCTCGTTGGCCGACCGCATCGAGCTTGAAGCCAAATAATTTCGCGGCACTCACGATCACTCACGCGTTTCTCCATGGCCCGTACCTTCCGACGTCACCGCCAGTCGCATCCGATCGCGGACCTCAACGTCACAAACCTGATCGATCTCGGTTTCACGCTGCTGATCATCTTCATGATCGCGACGCCGCTCATTAACCAGGAGCAGACCGTGCCCGTGAATCTGCCAGTAGAGTCCAAAAGCGAGCAGCCGCAGCCCGATAAAAACACGAAGTTCGTCGCTCTGACGCTCGATGCCAAAGGCACGACCTATCTCGACAACGCGCCCATCAATAGCCGCGATCTGGCGATCCGTCTTCGAAGCTATGACGTGAAGAACACCGTCATCCGCATCCGCGCAGAGGGTTCGGTGCCGTACCAAAAAATCATTTCCCTCATGGAAGAGGTAAAAAAAAGCGGACTCAGTCGGATCAGCTTCGACACCCAAGCGGGAAGCTAACGAACCATTTGGGGCTAACGTTTTCGCGCCGGAGTCGTCTAACTGATCACCGCACGACGCAGAGGATTCATGAACGCCCATTCAACCAGCGCGTATTCGCTTTCGCTCATGCTCCACGGAGCATTTGTGGCGGCGATGCTGCTTACGGCGTTTGCGCTCAAGGACGAGACCTCGCGTAAAAGCACGGAGATTTTCGAATTGGTGGCCGGTGCCGGAGACAATTGGGCCGCTACCGAAGCGCCGGCGGAAGGCACTCCCGATGGCGTGAAGTTCCAGGCCCCCTCACGACAACCAGCGGCGCCCGCGCCTGAGCCCGTCGCGCCGCCGCAACCCGAACCGGTCAACGCCCCGGCCGCGGTTGCGGAGCCGTCGCCCCTGACCCCTGCGCCCGTCGAAGCCGTTGCACCGCCTAAGGTGGAGCCGAAAAAAGCGCCTCCTCAGAAAACGCTGGCACAACAGGTCGCACAAATCGCCGACCGCAAAGAAAAAACCCTCCTCACGAAGCACTGGCGTGAAGAAGCCGCGCGCGCTAAAAAAGAGGCTGCCGAAGAGGCCAAACGAAAAGCCACCGAGGCTGCAGCCGCGAAAAAAGCGAAAATGACGCTGGAAGAGTTTCAGCGGCTGAACGGCAAAAAGACCGCGGCCAACACTAAAACAAGAACGTCGTCGTACGAGCCGATCAGTACCCAAGGTATTACTAACGGGGTATCGGATGGAACGACGTCCCAACCCGGCGCCGGCAGCAAAGCCCTCAGTCGGGCCGAGCAAGATCGACTCGGGACGTACTTTGCCCTCTTGAAACAAAAGCTTCTCGCCGCCCACGAAAAACCGCTCGGAGTCAGCGATCAGCTCACGGCACGCGTTTCGTTTCACATCGCGGCGAGTGGCGCTCTTCGCCAGGCAAAAATCGTGAAGTCGTCGGGAAACGCCGAATACGACCGCTCCGTCCTGGCCACCTTCCGCGCGGTAAACTCGATCGGACCACGCCCCGACGATCAAGGAGACACCAGAGAAGTTACCTTCGACATGCGTGATATCGACTGACCGCGACTTTTGCGGTGGGTTTTGGATGAACAGGGATCCGGATCGGGCAAGGCGGCTTGATGAGATTACCAGAAGAGCATCCGAATGCCCGATACGGCGCTGAGCGCGAGGGCCAAATTTTCGAACAGGCGTTGGTCGACGCGGGGGAGGACGGCGCGCCCGAGGAACGCGCCGAGGATTACGGCGGGCGCGAGCAGGAGATTGAACTGCGCGCTGGCGGTCGTGATGAGGCCGAGGTCCACCATGAAGGGCACCTTGAACCAGTTTAAGATCATGAAGAACACCGCGCCGGTGCCGACGAATTCCAGTTTGGGCAGGCGCATCGCGAGGAGATAGATCGCCAGGAGCGGGCCAGCGGCGTTGGCGATGAGCGTGGTGAAGCCGGCGAGAATTCCCATGGTCGGAGCGAACCAGACGCCGTGATCGGCGACGGGCGCGGTGAACACGGGCGAGATGCGTGGGACGGCGGGGGCAGAAGAGATAGAGGCTGCGGCAGGGCAGAGCGTGCCGAGAGCGGGGGATAAAGATTTGGGGCTGGGGTTGGCGGCGGTTTGAGTGCGGCGGCGCCAGAGGTGCATGGCGACCATCGCGACGATGATGGCGCCGATGAGTAAGCGGGCTTCGCGATCATCGATGAGGCCCATGGCGAACCAGCCGAGAAGAACGCCGAGCGCGGTGAATGGGAAAAGTTTCCAGAGAAATTTCCACTGGATGTGCCGGCGGTAGGAACCGACGGCGACGAGATCGCCGACGATGAGCAGCGGCAGGATAAGGCCGCTCACTTGTTTCGTATGGCCGGGAAAAATCTGCGCGAAAAGAGCGACGGCGAGAAGGGTGAGGCCGCCAATGCCGGTTTTGGAGAAACCGACGATGATGGCGGCGAGCGTGGCGAGGAGCCATTGCCAGGGGTCGAGGGTCATTTTCTAGTGGGGCAAGGAAGCCGGGCGGACTCGTGAAGAGGCGATGGCGCGAAGTGCTGAGCAGGTGGCGCTGACAAAAAAGTAAGACGACCAGGAAAGAGAAAGAAGGCGGACGGGTTTAGGCGGGTGGCGCGGGTGTGAAGGAGCCGGAGGTCACATCGAAAACTTGCCAAGCGCCGAGGGATGCATCGGGGAGTGCGGTACCGGTGGCGATGACCTGGCGGTTTTCACCGAGGACGCTCCAGAAACGGCGGCGGCGGTCAGGGTCGAGTTCGCCCAAAACGTCGTCGGCGAGGAGGAGCGGTTGTACACCCGTGCGATTAGCGAGGTATTCGACTTCGGCGAGGCGGAGGGATAGGGCGAGGCTCCGTTGCTGGCCTTCGGAAGCGAATTCGCGTGCCGGCCGATCGGATACGGTGAGTTCGCAGTCGTCGCGGTGCGGGCCGGCGAGCGTCGTTTTCATGACGAGATCTCGCGGTCGGTTGTGCTCGAAGAGAGCGGACCAGGCGGCGGCATCGTGCGGGGCGGTGTCGGGCGAGTAGGTGAGCGCGGCGGGCTCGGCGGAGTCACCGGCGAGTCGGGAGTAAGTGGACGCGACGTGAGCGCTGAGGATGCCAACGCCGGTAGCCCGAAGAGATGTGAGGGTGGCGGCGGAGCCGGCGAGGGGGCGTTCGAAGGCGACAAACTCGGTGGCGGATGCGGCGCGTTTGAGCAGGGCGTTACGACCGGAAAGAGCGCGATGGTAGGCTTGCAGGGTGTTGAAGTAAACGGGGTCAGTCGCGGCGAGGGCGAGATCGAGCCAGCGACGACGCGAACCTGGAGAGCCGCGGACGAGGAGTTGATCTTGAGAAGAAAAAACGACGGTGGGAAACTGGCCGAGGTAATCGGCAAGGCGGGGGATGCGTTCGCCATCGCATGTGACTTCTTTGCCGCCGGGACGGAGTTTAATGAGGACGTGGGTATCGCCGCGGCGCTCGTGGGTGAGCTCGCACGCGATGGCTGCTTCGGACTGGCCGTGAGCGATGAGGGTACGATTGTCGGCCGTGCGGAACGAGCGGAGCGCGAAGAGGAAGCCGGCGGCTTCGAGGAGGTTGGTTTTCCCCTGAGCGTTTGCTCCGTTGAAGAAATGACGTTCGCCGGTGAGCGCGAGATCGGCGAAGGCGACGTTGCGAAAGTGCTGCAGCGTGATCCGGCGTAGGCGCATCAGCGGGAGGAGAAGGCGGGAGTGGAGGGTTGAGAGCGGAGAGTTAAGGGCGCGGAGTGGGAGATCATGGGGGGGGGGTGTGCGCCGGGGCGGATTGGAGATTCTAATTTTCTTTGAACGCTCAGCTCTTACTCCGGCTTGGCCGCTTAGAGTTCGATCACGTTGGCCGGCGGGATGAGCTCGGTCGCGACATCGGCGAGTGCGACAAGCAATGCCTGCCAATCGGCTTCGGTGGTTTCCCAGCCGCTGCTGATGCGGATGACGCGGAAGGCCTCGTCGGCTGAGATCCCGAGAGCGGCGAGGACGTGCGAGGGGCCTTGCTTGCCGGCGGCGCAAGCAGAGCCGGTGGAAACCTGGAAGCCGCGTTTGTCGAGTTTGGCCACCCAGCGGGTGTTTTCGACATGAGGCAAGAGGAGGGAGACGGTGTTCCAAAGCCGCTCGGCCTTGGCGGCAAGGATACGCGCTCCAGGGATGGCCGCGATCACGGCGCGCTCGAAATCATTGCGCAGCCGCAAGCGGTCTTCTTCGAGAAACGTTTTTGTTCGCTCGACGTCGGCGAAAGCGGCGACGCACGCGCAGATCGAGGGGATGTCTTCTGTGCCGCCACGATGAGCGTTTTCTTGAGCGCCTCCGGACTGAGCGGAGAAACTTTCGGACTGCTCCGGAAAGACGAGGAACCCGGTGCCTTTGGGGCCGCCGAATTTATGGGCGGAGCCGATCAACCAGCCGCCCTCGCCGAGATGAGAAGCGGGAAGTTTACCCAGCCACTGGGTGGCGTCGCAGAGAAAATGAACGTGATGTGTCGCGCAAAGACGTGCGATGTCGCGCCAAGGTTGGAGGACGCCGGTTTCGTTATTGGCGGCCATGACGGCGACGGCGGCGATCGGTGCTGCTCCTGGAGAAATATCGGAATGAAAACTGTCACTTAATACGTGACAGTTGGCCTGGGAGCCAAATGCGACGGAGGGGACGGAACCGGCGACTGGCGCGGATAAAGTGTCACGTATTACGTGACAGTTTTTCTCGGGTGAAACGGGGGCGGGGGAGAGGCGTTTTTCCAGGGCGCCGAGGCGGACGACGCCGTCGGGCGTGAGGTCGAGGAAGACGAGGCGGTCGGGGAAATAGCGGCGAGCCGCCTCGAGGACGCAGGGATGCTCGGTGGCATTAAGAGCGATGCGGGCGGTGGGGGGAAGCGTCTGTGCCCAGTGGGCGAATACGGTGTTCGCCCCTTCGCTGGCGCCGGAATTGAAAATGAGGCGGGCTGGGGGCGCGCCGAGGAATTCGGCGAGGCGTTCGCGGGCGGCGTCCAGGCGGAGGCGAGCGCGCGCACCGTCGCGAGTAGGGCTGGAGGGGTTGTGCCAGGCTTCGTCGGACAAGCGCAGCCAAGTGTCGCGGGCGATGGGAGCGAGGGGCGCAGTAGCGTTGTGGTCGAAGTAAGGCATGGCCGTGCGCCACGGCGGCGCGCAATGACCAGTGACCAATGCCCCATGGACAGTGAAGGAGGAAATGGCGGGCGAGCCGGTGGATGGGCGTTTGCGGGGAGCGGCGCGGAATGAAACGCGGAGGAGCTCGAATGCCAACCAAGAGGTGGCGGGCGTGCACCCAAGGACCCACCATGTCCCGAGCCTGGGATTTGATGCGCGCTACGGCGAGTGACGATCGATCGAGGTCGGCGCGGAAGGCAGTTGTTTTTTCCCTTCGCGTTGGGCCGGGGGTTCTATTCAACAGCGCCTATCCATGAGTCTTGAAAAATCCCTGGCTGAGACGGTGCGTGTATTGCAATCGCTGACTTCGATCAGCGCGGAAATCGAGCGCGCTAACGATTTAATTTCAGAGACGCTCAGGGGCGGCGGGAAACTGCTGATTTGCGGCAATGGCGGGAGCGCGGCGGAGGCGCAGCATTTCTCGACGGAACTCGTGGGGCGTTATTTCAAAAATCGCCGATCGCTGCCTGCGATCGCGCTCAACGCGGACGGGACGCTGATCTCGTGTATCTGCAACGACTATGGCTGGGAGTCGGCGTTTTCTCGTCAGGTCGAAGGGCTCGGCAAGGCGGGCGATCTGGTGATCGTGATCAGCACGAGCGGAAACTCGGCGAACATTTTGGCGGCGCTGAAGGCGGCGCAGGCGATGGATTTGAAAAGTGTGGCTTTGCTCGGTCGATCGGGCGGCAAGGCGAAAGGGCTGGCGACAGTCGATGTGATTGTGCCGGGAGGCTCCGGCCGCGCGGCGCAGGAGGCGCATCTATTTTTGATCCATCATTTCTGCGACCGGATCGACGCGGAGTATTGAGCGTTTCGAAAAACGCGCGTGGCGTTCGCGGGCAATGTGGCGCGCGCTGGTGAGGTGTTTACGCCTCGGGACCGTTGTCCAGGAAGGAGAGGAGCTGGGCACGCAGTTTTTCCAGGTCCAGATGTTCCCGAGCGAAGGTCGTCGCCGCGTGAGATGCGGTCAGCCAATGCGAGGGGGAGTCGTGCAGACGATTGAGCGCGTCGACGATGTCGGATTGCCGCTCGACGAGCGTGGCGGCAGGCACGCCGACGCGGAGCAGGAAATCGTGCGTGGCGGTTCCTTCGCTGTGCGGTGCGATCACAGGCAAACCGGCGGCGAGATAGTCAGATATACGCGCAGGGACGGAGTAGCGCCACGGCGTGGACGCCTCGTGGAGCACGGGAAGCAGGGCCACGGATGCGGCGGAAAGGACTCCGGAGATTTTATCCGGAGGGAAAACGCCGAGAGGGCGAATGTTTGCCCGAACGGCCGATGGGACTCCATCGAGGTCTTTGCCGACGTAAACTAGTTCGGTGTTCGGTCGGGTCTTTTGGAATTGTTTCCAAGCGGGCAAGAATACGTTTTCGAGAAAGCCCGTTTTGCCGGCGTACATCGCGCCGCCCAACAATACCTGCCAGGGTTTATTCGATTCGGGGGACAGCGTTCGCTGAAGAGAGGTGATACCGGCTGGAATCGGCCAGACTAGATCGGTTCCTTGGGTGAATGGGCGGACTTCCGCGCGCAGACGTTCGCTCACGGAGACCAGCGACGAAGCATGTTCAAGCAACCAATGCAGATGCGGGGTAGCGATCGGACCGATGGGTTCGTCGAGCAACAGGTCCATCACATGAAGCGTGAAATGTTTAAGGCCTGCTGCTTCGAGTGCGTAGCGGGCGAGCTCAGCGTTAGGCTCGTCGTACACGACAACGTGCATACTGGTGATGGCCTTTCGCGCGGCGGCGTCCTTCACCTCAGCCACCCAACGTGAGCGCTTTAACAGCGAGGGGACTCTCCACTGGCGCCAGTTTTTTTGCGCGAATCGGGCACCTCTTCGCCAAGGCCAGTCCAGGTGACCTTTGATCTGTTCAAGAGGAAACTCCGAGGGAACGGGGAATCGCCCGGGACGAAACGAAATCTGGCGGACGCTCGCCGCTTCCGGTCCGTAGACGCGGCGCAGAACGACGGAGGTGCCGTCCATTTCACCCAAGGGGAGGTGGTAAATCAGTGCGCGCATGAGAGGCCGTTAGGAGGAACACGGGTGAGAAAAATGCGAGCAGTTCCTCGGCGCACGTTCCGCGCGTGGCCTAAAGGCGGATACGGCGATTCTTCGATCGCTTGATAGCGCTCGCCTTCACGAGGAAGAGTGACGTGTCATAGAAGTCCACCCGCACCACATGATCCCACGCCGACTGAAACGCCCGCTTTCCACCCTGCTTGCGTGGGGGCCGTGGAGCTCGCGACTGATCGGGCCACCCAAGGGTGGCGTGGTTGACACGCCTGCGAGCGAGCCGACCTCCGGTGTGCTCGCGGTGCGAGATATCGAGGGAGGGCATGCGCATCCACCGCCGCCGTGGCCTGCCGACTGGCCATGGATCGAAGCGGCGCTGCTGGCGGAGCTGCATCGCACACTTTGTCCGGAGATCAAGGCGCTGCGGGTGGGACATTTTCGCGATGCGCGCTATTTTCAGCCGACCTTCGCGGTGATCGATGCGCGCGACCGCATCCAACATGAGTTTTCCCAAGGATGGGAGAAAGGGGCACGCGGAGGCAATTACGCATTCGAAGAAGTGCGGTTGAAAAAGCCGCTGACGTTAAAGGGACGGGCGCTGCTGCTGGATGCGCGAACCCACTCGCAAAATTACTTCCACTGGTTGATCGAGGCGCTGCCTCGTGTGGAGTTCGCGCGCATGGCCGGTTGGAGTGTGGCGGATTTCGATCACGTTTTGGTGTCGGGCGGGCGACGACCGTTTCATTTGGAAACGTTGGCAGTGGCGGGGATCGATCCGGCAAAACTGGTCGACACAGCAACGCATCGCCACGTCGCATGCGACGAGCTCGTGGCGGTCAGCGATCTGCGGATGTTTGCGTATGACGCGACGATCGCGGCGCTCGGAAAATTTTTCGCGCGGCAAATAGAGGCCGGTAAAATGGGGGCAAAGAAGCGGTTTTTCGTGAGCCGCGCGGATGCGACGAGCCGCTTGATCGAGAATGAGGACGAACTTTTTGCTCGGTTGGAGCGACTGGGGTTTACGCGTGTGACCTTGGGGAGGCGAAGTGTGGCAGAGCAGGCGGGGTTGTTCGCGCAAGCCGAGGTGATCGTGGCGGCTCATGGCGCGGCGTTGTCGAATCTCGTTTTTTGTCCGCGCGGAGCGGTGGTCGTGGAAATCCACTATCCGCGCTACACACTCGGGCTCTATTGGCAGATCGCACAACGGCTGGGTCTTCGCTACGGCGCGGTGCGCGGTCTGGCGATTGACGATGGGTCGGGCGATCCGCGTCAGGCGAACATGACAGTGGATGCGGCAGCCACGGCGGCGTATGTCGCGGATTTGTTGCGCGCGTGAGTAGGTCCGCGGACCCAGGCGCAAAAAAACCTGCGCGTGCGAGCGCAGGCTTCTGGAAACGGCGTTGCTGCCACCTTTAGGAATCAGCCGGCGATCAAACTTTGGCCGGTCATTTCAGTAGGTTGGGGCAAGCCCATCAGCTGCAGCACGGTGGGTGCGATGTCGGCGAGGCGGCCGCCGGAGCGCATGTTCGTTTTTCCCACGGCATAGCCATCGCCAACGACGAAGACCTCCACGAGGTTCAGAGTATGTGCGGTGTGGGGACCGTTGGCGATGGGGTCCCACATTTGTTCGGCGTTGCCGTGATCGGCGCAAACGACGGCGCGTCCTCCGATGTGCGCGGCGGCGGTGAGCAGTTCGCCGACGCCTTGGTCGGTGGCTTCGACGGCTTTGATCGTGGCGGGGAGAGAACCGGTGTGGCCCACCATGTCGGGGTTGGCGAAGTTGACAACGACGAGGCCGTACTTGCCGCAGAGGATCGCTTCTTTCGAAAGGCGCGTGACCTCGGCGGCGGACATCTGCGGCTGCATGTCGTAGGTCGGGACTTTGGGGCTCGACGGGCAGGCGCGGTCTTCGCCGGGGAACGGTGTGGCCCGATAGTTGTTAAAGAAGAAAGTGACGTGTGGGTTCTTCTCCGTCTCGGCGCAGCGGAACTGGGGGATGCCGGCGTCGGCGACGACCGCGCCTAAGATATTTTTGAGCGATTCGGGTTTGGGTGAAATGACATTTACCGGGAGAGCCGCCTCGTACTCGGTCATCGTGGCGTAGTAGAGGTCTAACTTGCGGCCGCGGTCGAACTCCTGGAAGCGGTCGAGGACGAAAGCTTTGGTGATCTCACGCGGGCGGTCGCCTCGATAATTGTAGAAAAGCACGGAATCGCCATCGGCGAAGGTGGCTAGCGGCTTGCCGTCGGTACCGAGTATCCATGTAGCGGGCACGAACTCGTCGCCTTTCTGCGTCTCGCTGAGCGGATTTAGGTAGTAAGACTGGAGGGCGGCGGTGGCGCTCGTGGCGGCGGCGGCGGCGCGGCCGGTGAGCATGTTGTAAGCTTTTTCGACGCGTTCCCAGCGGTTGTCGCGGTCCATCGCCCAAAAGCGGCCGCAGACAGTGGCGATTTTGCCTAGGCCGATTTTGCCGCACTCGGTTTCGATCTGGCGGATGTATTCCAGCCCGCCGGTCGGCGCCGTGTCGCGGCCGTCGGTGAAGCTGTGGATGAAAACTTGGTTCGGCGTGAGGCCGTCTTCCTTCGCCTGGCGGAGAATGCCGTAGAGATGCTCGAGCATGCCATGGACACCGCCGTCGGAGGCGATGCCCATGATGTGGAGTTTGGCGCCGGGCTTGGCCTTCACGCGGGCGACGGCGGCTTTCCAGACGGGGTTTTGCGCGAGTTGTTTTTCGGAGAAGAGTTTGTTCAAGCGCACGAGCTCTTGGTCCACAATGCGGCCCGCGCCGATATTTTCGTGGCCGACTTCGGAGTTGCCCATCTGGCCGTCGGGGAGACCGACATCGAGACCGCTGGCGGAGACGAGCGCATGCGGGTAGGCGGCGTGAAGTTTGTCATCGGCGGCTTTCTTCGCGAGATGCACGGCGTTGAAGGCATTTTGATTGGCGTGGGGATTTTTACCCCAGCCGTCGCGGATGATCAGAAGGACAGGTTTACGCGGAGTACTCATAAAAAAAATTCAGGGATTCAGCGAGGAACACGGCGTGGCGGCAGGCAAAAGGCAAAACTCAACTGGCGCGGTTTAGCAGGAGAGCTGCGGTGGCTATCGCGTTCTTAAAATTTTCGAGTTTGTGCCGTAGTTGGCAGCAAGACTGCTAAAATGAATTCCTCGATATGACT
>WUUC01165393.1_pt1 | contig 17182 bp, 14 predicted proteins | sample 6278441 | NCBI WGS metagenome assembly WUUC01 (sample SAMN13675441, study PRJNA597444) | soil metagenome | isolation source: soil | place: USA: Washington | collected 2017-10 | reverse complement strand
CCGAGCTCGCGATCGTCAGGGCAAAAAACCGGCATGCATAGCCGAGCCGCCACACGGCGTCCACCGCATGGTGACCGATGCTGCGCACATTGATCATCGCCGATCGGTTGAACATCAGAAGCACCGTTTCAATGCTCGAGCCTCAGATCCTCGGAGAAGCGTCGGCCGGGATACTGGAACGGCACCGGCCCATCTACTTCTCCGTGGACGAACTGGCGCACGAGCGGCTCGGTGGAAGCGCGCATTTCCTCGGGGGTTCCATGAGCCACAATGCGCCCGTGCGAGATGTAATAAACAAAATCGACGAGCTCGAGCGCCTCCTGTACGTCGTGCGTGACGACGATCGACGTCGCACCGAGCGCGTCGTTGAGCCGCCTGATGAGGTTGCTGATGACGCCGAGTGAAATGGGATCGAGCCCCGTAAACGGCTCGTCGTACATGATCAGCATCGGGTCCAGCGCGATCGCTCGGGCAAGCGCGACGCGGCGCGCCATGCCGCCCGACAGTTCGGACGGCATGAGTCGGTGAGCGCCTCGCAATCCGACTGCGTGCAACTTCATCATTACCAAGTCGCGGATCATCCGCTCGGAGAGATCGGTGTGCTCTCGCATCTGGAAAGCGACGTTGTCGAACACCGAAAGGTCGGTAAAGAGAGCCCCGAACTGGAACAGCATGCCCATCCGGCGGCGCATTTGGTATACGCCTGCGGCGTCGAGCTCGTGCACCACTGCTCCGGCGACCCTTACCTCTCCGCTTGTCGGTTTCACGACAGCACTGATCAGTCGAAGAAGTGTCGTCTTGCCTGAGCCGCTTACCCCCATGATCGCCACGACTTTGCCGCGCGGGATCACCATATTGATCCCGGTCAGGATGGGGCGTGGCCCATAAGCGAAGCTCGCGTTTGTAATTTCTATGAGGTGCGCCTCAGCCACCACGAGCGCCAAAAAGTGCGGATTTTAGCCCACTTCATCAGGCTCAACCAAACCACACCGGGTGCTTCATTCGAATCAGGACCGCGCGCAGACAATGCGGTGGCCTCCACGAGCGTCTGATCGCGCGAGCGCGTTGCGATCCGGCGCCCGGCGACATGCGAGTTGCACCGACCGCGCTGCTCACGCTCGAGTACATCGTCATTCTCAATCTCGTGAGCCTTACGCCCATTTACCTGAATGCGACGTTGGACTAAGTTACGCGCCATGTCTGCTGTGATCGAGCACGTTGGGCCTGCCGTGTCCTTCAGGAGCGTGTCCAAGACTTACGGCTTGGTGCCTGCACTTTCCCATGTCAGCTTTGATGTCGCTCGCGGCGAGGTCTTCGGGCTGGTAGGGGGAAATGGCGCCGGCAAGACCACCCTGATCAAATGCGCCCTGGACTTCTGCAGACCTGACACCGGCGCAATCCTGCTGTTCGGCCGTTCGAGCCGAATCACGTCGGCGCGCGGAGACTTGGCTTTCCTGCCGGAGCGGTTCAATCCGCCTTACTATTTGACCGGCCGCGATTTCCTGCGCTACATGGCGGAGCTTCACCGTCGCGAGTACAACGAAGATGCGGCGCAACGGGCGCTCGCAAGCCTGGACTTGGACGTCGCTGTGCTCGAGCGGCCCGTACGTGCCTACTCGAAAGGCATGACACAGAAGCTCGGCGTGATTGCATGTCTGCTGTCCGGCAAAGCGCTGCAGCTCCTCGATGAGCCGGCCAGCGGTCTCGACCCGAAAGCACGCGCGCTGCTCAAGCGCCAGCTGCGAAGTCTCGCAGCAGCCGGGCGGACCATTTTTCTGACGTCGCACGCTTTGTCCGATGTGGAAGAGATCTGCGATCGCATTGCAGTGCTGCACGGCGGCCACGTGAGGTTCGTCGGAGCGCCCGCGCAGCTCGTGGCGAGTTATCGGGCTCCGGACCTCGAACAGGCCTTCCTCGCGTGCACGGAAGAAGTGGTCAGCGCGTGAGGGCGATTGTGAATTGCACGTTATCTGGCACAATAGGCGCGTTCATGGTAGGGGGCCGGATTTGAGAAATCAGAATAAACCGGACCTGCTGATCGTCGACGACGATCCGTTGATATCCGAGACGCTGGATTTCGTGCTGAGCAGCGAATTCCGTGTTCACGTCGCCGAATCGCGCCGGCAGGCGAAGAATGTTCTCCGCCAGCTCGCGCGCCCGCCGCACCTGGCTCTCATCGACCTCGGCCTCCCCCCGACGCCGCATCGGCCAGATGAAGGCTTTCGTCTGATCTCGGAGCTGGTCGCCCACGCGCCAGATCTCAAAATCGTTGTGCTTTCCGGTCAGGGCGACGCCAATCATGGCCGGCATGCCCGCACGCTCGGCGCAGTCGAGTTCGTGAACAAGCCATGCGAACCGGACACTTTGAAACGGCTGCTGAAGCGGGCGCTCCAAGCAACCGACGCGGAGCTTTTCGCCTCGCTGGAGGGGGGCCTGATCGGAAAACATGAATCGATCGGAAAGCTGCGGCAACAGATCGCGCAGTTCGCCAATTCCCCCTTTCCGCTGCTGATCGAAGGCGAATCGGGGAGCGGCAAGGAACGCGTAGCGTGGTCGCTGCACACCGCTGGCAAGCGCTCGGCGCGTCCTTTTCTCGCTCTGAACTGTGCAGCCATTGCTCCCTCCCTGGTTGAGCCGACGCTTTTTGGCTATGCCAAAGGTGCACTCGCCGGTGCGACCACGGCGCGGGCCGGCTACTTCGAGGAAGCGCAGGATTCGACGCTGTTCCTCGACGAGGTCGGCGAGCTGCCCCTGGAGCTACAGGCGAAGCTGCTCCGGGTATTGGAGGACGGCGAATATCAACGGGTCGGCGAGACGCAGAATCGGGTTTCCAACGCCCGTGTTGTATCGGCTACGAGCCGCGACCTGCGACAGGAAATCCGCGGCGGCCGTTTTCGGGCAGATCTCTATCACCGGCTATCGGTGTTTACGTTAACCGTCCCGCCACTGCGCATGCTGGGTGAGGACCGTTTGGTGCTGCTCGAGCACTTTCGGGAGCTCTACGCGTGCCATGCGCGCGTCCCCGTGTTTCGTTTCGATGCTAGTGCGACCGCGCTGTGGCTTGGATACGACTTTCCGGGAAACGTGCGTGAGCTGCGCAATATCGTCATCCGGCTCACCACAAAATGGCCCGGTACGACCGTGACTTCCGAGCAGTTGCGCTGCGAGCTTGACGAGGAAACCACAGGAAGCGCACCGCTCGCGACTGAGGGCGATAGCCGTGGGTTGCTCGAAGCGGCCAAACGCCAGCTGCAGCTGCATAAAGGGTTCGACCTCGATCGCACGCTGCGCGAGTGGGAGCGCGGATATGTCGAGGCTGCGCTCGCGATCACGCAGGGCAACCTGACGCAGGCTGCCAAACTCCTCGGTATTCATCGCACCACCCTGTATAGCCGCATGCAGCATTACGCGGAGACCGGCGACGGTTCGAGATCGCTGCTCCGACCGATAAGCGAAGTCCCCTGAGTGCGCGCCGGACGCTGAAAACATGTACTACGAGCATTTCGGACTGAGTCAGGCGCCGTTCAAGATCACTCCCAACACCGACTTCTTTTTTAGCGGGGGGAACCGTGGCCCCGTGCTCGAGGCCTTGATTTATGCCATCACGCACGGTGAAGGCATCGTGAAGGTAAGCGGTGAGGTCGGCAGTGGGAAGACGATGCTCTGCAACATGCTGCAGAGCAGGCTGCCGGACACGGTTGAGAGCGTCTACCTCGCGAATCCGAGCGTCGGTCCGGACGAAGTGCTGCACGCAATCGCATTCGAGCTGCAGTTGGGCGTAGATCGCGGTGCGGATCGGCTTGAAGTGATGCATGCCCTGCAGGATTATCTGGTGAGGCAGCACGCCGAAGGCGGCCGGGTGGTCGTTTTCATTGAGGAGTCGCAGAGCATGCCGCTTGCGACCCTCGAGGAAATTAGACTTCTATCGAACCTGGAAACGAGGACGGACAAGCTGCTGCAGATCGTGTTGTTCGGCCAGCCGGAGCTCGACCAAATGCTGCAGCGGCCGGACATCCGCCAGCTGCGCGATCGGATCGCCCACTCCTTTCGCCTCGATCCGCTTACGCCCCAGGACGTGCAGCAGTATCTGCTTTTTCGGCTGCGCGCCGCCGGCTATCGCGGGCCTGACATCTTCGGACAGAAAGTCGTCAAGCAGATCGCGGAAGCGTCGAGCGGCCTCACCCGCCGGATCAATCTGATCGCTGACAAAGCAATGCTTGCGGCATTTTCCGAAAACACGCACGGCATCGAAAAGAGGCACATCGAAGCTGCGTTGCGAGACACTGAATTCGGGCGCCGTCGAACGAGCCGGAACTGGCGGTGGTGGGGCCGAACTGCCTGGATCGGCGTGGGCGCTCTCGCCTGCACGCTTCTCGGGGCGACGCTGCAAGCCAAGTTCTATGCGAGCTCGGCGGATCCACGAGCGGCGGTGCCTGAAGCCCCGAGTTCTGCTGCGCTGCAGGCGGAGGAGTTGGCTGGCGCTCCGCTGCCAGTGGCGGTCAACAGCTCGCCGAGCGGTGAGAGCAAGCACTCACTAATGATGGCCAGCTTTAGACGAGAGTCCGGCCGCGCGTTGCCAGCGCCTTCTGAGCGCGCGAATGCCGCTGTGTCGGACGTGCTCGAGGAGCGCCTGCGGGCGACTAGGCACTGGATCGGCGGAAAACGCGATGATTTCTTTAGTATCCAGCTCTTCATGGCAGGAGACGAGGAGCAGCTTAGAAATCACCTTAAGACACTCCCAAAATTCGTTGATACAAATGACGTTTATATGTATCGTAGCGTGGCTCAGGGGCGGCCGAAACTGAACGTTCTGTGGGGCTCATACCAAGATCGTGAAGCAGCGCTCGAGTGGCTCGACGAGCTGCCAGCGTCGCTGCGCGCTAATCGGCCTTATGTACGCACGATAAAAGCGATACGCGCAGATATGGAGCGCAACCTCGCTTCGAGATGACCGAAAGGTCTCGCCGACGGCGTTTGCGTCGGCGAAGGGGAGTACAAGATGCGATCCAAAATCGCAAGCTGCACGTACGATGCGTTCGCCAGCCGTGCGGGTAAACCGGGCGCTTACGTAGCCGCCATAAGCGCAATCGTTCTGTTGGGCGCCGGATGTTCGCAAGTGCGCCCGTATGTTCCCCCTTCGCAAGGGCACATCGCGGCAAAGCCCGCGCCTGAAGTCGAGCAGCCGATTCCACCGCCGGCGCGGCTGAGCAGTTTCGTGCCGCCGCCGCAACCTTCGGTCAAGCCTCAGACCTACAGCGTGGTGGTCAATGAGGTGCCGGTCAAAGAGTTGCTGAACGCTCTCGCGCGCGACACCCGCCAGAACATCGACATCCACCCCGGCCTCAGTGGGCTGGTGAGCATCAATGCGATAGACGAGACGCTGCCTGCCATTCTCGAACGCATCTCGCGACAAGTGAACCTGCGGTTTCGCCAGGAAGGAAACACGATCGTGGTGAGCCCGGACACGCCCTTCATGAAAACGTATCGGGTGAATTACGTCAACGTTACTCGCAACATCACTTCAACGGTAAATGTCGCCGGCGAGGTCGGTAGCACCGCTGTGACATCGGGCGCCTCAACCGGCGCGGCAACAAGCGGCGGCGGAACTGGCGGGTCGCGCACGACCGTCACGAGCACGACCAGCAACGACTTCTGGGAGCAACTCAGGGACAACGTGCGCGCCATTCTCATGTCGAGTGGGCGCATCGCCGCGAGTGCCGAGGAAAAAGCTGCCCGTGCCGAGGAAGAGAAAACGGCGCGTGACGACGCGCTGAAGCGGGCGGATGCGGTGGCACGTGCAGGCCCGGGAGCGGCCGATTTGTTGCGAAGTGCGTTTCCGCAAAGCCCGAGAACGGGTACGTCACTGCAGCAGACCGACACCGGCACCGACGTGATCATCAATCCGATTAGCGGAACGATCAGCGTCCTCGGTACGGAGCGTCAGCAGCAACTTGTACAGCAGCACCTTGACAACATCACTAATGCCGTGCAGCGCCAGGTCTTGATCGAGGCAACGATTGTCGAGGTCGTGCTCGCCGATGCATATCAGGCAGGCGTGAACTGGAGTCGCCTTGCGGTGAGTGGCGGAATTGCAATTACGCAGACGCTGCTGGGCGGCTTTGCTGGTGCAGCGGCCGCAGCGGGCGCATCGGCGGGCAATTCGCTCACGATCGGATATCAGAACCCGCGCTCGGACATCGGCAACATCAGTGCGACGATCCAGCTTCTGCAGGAGTTCGGCAATACCCGCGTTCTGTCCAGCCCGAAGGTCATGGCGATCAACAACCAAACTGCGTTGTTGAAGGTCGTAGACAACATTGTCTACTTCGAAGTCCAAGCGCAGCAGGGTCTGATCACAGCAAGCGGAACCCAGACGCCTCCGACGTTCACAAGTACGCCGAAGACCGTCTCGGTCGGCGTGGTGATGGGTGTAACCCCGCAGATTAATGAGGACGGGCGCGTGACGCTTACAGTGCGGCCTACCATATCACGTCTGTTGCGCTTCACGAACGACCCCAATCCAAGCCTGTGCAACGACGCACGCACGACGTGCGTGCCAAATCCGGTTCCCGAAATCCAGGTTAGGGAAATGGAATCGGTGCTGCAGGTGCCGAACGGCCAGACGGTGGTACTCGGCGGACTCATGCAGGACGATGCGAACTTCAATCGCGAGCAGATACCGGTGCTCGGTAACATCCCTGATGTCGGCGAACTGTTCAAGTTCCGCAATGAACGTGCACGCAAAACCGAGCTCGTTATCTTCCTGCGACCGGTCGTAATCAGCAATCCGAGCCTCGACAGCGACGAGCTTAGGTTCTTCAAGCGGTTCCTGCCGCAGATCGGAACGGCGGCGGGCGAACGTAGCGGAACCAACCCATGAGCCTGCTGATAAAGGCGCTCGAGCAAGCCGCAAAGGATCGCGACGGCATGAAGCCGGCCACGTCCGGTGCGGCCGGCGCATCGGAGCCCACGCTCGAACCGCCGCCTGCACCGCGTGCGAGACAGCAGGAGGTGCCATCCGCTTCATCGCGTACCTCGACCGCACCGACGCACAGTTCGCCTGCTCTGACTTTGGACGCGACGTCATCCCCCAAGCGCGGGGCGTCACCCGGCGCGCTCACCGATATCGATGCTCAACAGCAGCGCGCGCGTGCGGCAGCGGTCGTGCAGGCTGCGCGCAGCTCCGATGCGGGAGTCCTGTCCTACTTTCGCGCAAATCCGGTTATGGCGTTTGGCGCCTGCGCCGGCCTTTTTGCGGCTGCTTTTGGTACTTACGTCTACCTGCAGGTCGCCAAACCGCATCTGTTCATGGCTTCGCGTCCGGCGCCTTCCGCGGGCAGTTCAGCGCCGCCGGCTGCCATGCAGCAAGGGGCTCCAGCAGCTTCTGCAGCGAGCCCGTCTGCTGACAGCATAAGCAGCGGGAATGTCACAGCGGCGGGTTCAGGTGCTGGCCCCGCATTGCCTTCGCCGGTGCACACCTCGACGAACCAGAGTGCGCAACCCGGCAGCGGGGGCCCCATCTCCACAGCGTCGATCATCGGCAATCCGCAAGCAGACGACCGCTCGGGCATAAGTAGCGAGCGGGAAGCGACTCCCCAGACAGACGCAGGCGGCGCTCGAAACCGCACTGCGTTCGCAACGCGCCGATCGGGGAGTCCGCCACCGGCGGAGCCGGCCGGACGTGAACGGATCGCCGTGACGCCGACAGCCACGCAGCCGCGCGTCAACCCCGTACTCAGTCAGGCCTATAGCGCACTGCAGGCCGGCAACATGGAGGAAGCGCGTGCGGCCTACGCGAAGATCACGCAATCCGAGCCGCTGAATACGGATGCCTGGCTTGGGCTCGCATACATAGCGGCGCAGGAAAACCGCAGTGACGATGCGATGAAGACATACCTGCGCATTCTGCAAATCAATCCGCGCCACGCGGCAGCACAGGCTGCGCTGATCGGCATGATGGGAAGGGCGGATCCCGTTGCTTCCGAAACACGCCTGAAGCAGCTGATGTCCCGGGAACCGTCGGCGTTTCTTCATTTCGTGCTCGGTAACCTGTATGCGGACCAGAGCCTGTGGTCGCAGGCGCAGCAGGCGTACTTTCAGGCGCATCACATGGAGCCCGACAACGCGGATTACGCGTACAACCTCGCCATCGGGCTCGACCATTTGCGCCAGACGAAGCTCGCGCTCGGGTTCTACCGTCGCGCCGAGCAACTCGCTGCAGGGCAGGGACGGGTCAACTTCGATCTGAGACATGCCCGCGAGCGCATCAGCATGCTCTCCTCACAGCTCGACTAGATTGCGGCACTCCCGTGGCTGAACAGCGCAAGAAACTCCGGCTGGGCGAGCTGATGGTGCAGCAGGGCCTGATCACTACGGATCAGCTCGCAATCGCGCTCGCTGAACAGCGCCACAACAACATCCCGCTCGGCCGCTTGCTCGTGCGGCTGGGATTCGTCACCGAAACGGCGATCCGTGACATCATGGCCCGGACGATCGGTCAGGAATCGATCGATCTTTCGCAGGTCATTGCGGACCCGGAAGCGTTGAACCTGGTCCCACAGGAGTTCGCCCGACGTAACCGCATCCTCCCGATCGCGTTTCATCCGCAGGACCAGGTGCTGACAGTCGCCACAACCGAGATCTTCAATGTGGTCGCGATGGACCAGCTGCGCGCGATGCTCGGCGCCCATATCGAAATCAAGACGCAGCTCGCGGCGGAAGCGCAGCTCGAAGATTACATCGATCAGTTTTACGGCTACGAGCTTTCGGTCGATGGGATACTGAAGGAAATCGAAACCGGCGAGATCGATTACGACAGCTTGCAAGCGGGCGGCGACGAATACACGCAGCCGATGGTGCGGCTCGTGAACGCCCTCCTGATCGATGCGGTCAAGCGCGGCGCGTCGGACATCCACTTCGAGCCGGAATACGCGTTCATGCGCGTACGCTTTCGCATCGACGGCGTGCTCGAAACCGTTCGGAGCCTACACAAGACATACATGCCCGGCATCACTGTGCGCATCAAGGTCGTGAGCGACATGAACATCGCCGAGGCGCGTGCGCCGCAAGACGGCCGTTTGTCGCTCAATCTGAACGGCCGCCCCGTGGATTTCAGGGTGTCCACCCAGCCCACGATTTATGGCGAGAACATCGTGCTGCGCGTGCTGGATCGCGAAAAGTCGATCATCAGCCTGGACCGTATGAGTCTTCCGAAAGACGTGACCAACAAGCTCTCGATCATGCTCGCGAGGCCGGAAGGTATCCTGATCGTGACCGGGCCTACCGGAAGCGGTAAGACGACGACCCTGTACTCGCTCCTGGCCCAAGTGAATGACGAGACCGTCAACATTATGACGCTGGAAGACCCGGTCGAGTATCCGCTCACACTGATGCGGCAGACGTCAGTGAACGAGGTTGCGCGCATGGACTTTGCGAACGGCATTCGTTCGATCATGCGACAGGATCCGGACATCATCCTGGTGGGCGAAGTGCGCGACAAGGAAACAGCCGAGATGGCGTTTCGCGCTGCGATGACCGGACATCAGGTCTTTACCACCTTGCACACCAACTCGGCGTTGGGGGCGTTCCCGCGGCTGCTGGACATCGGCATACAGCCCGACATCATGTCCGGCAACATCATCGGCGTAATAGCTCAACGGCTGGTGCGCACCCTGTGCCCGCAATGCAAGGAACCGTACGAGCCAAGCCGCGAGGAGCGCATGCTGCTGGGTGATTTCGCCGATCGCGCAGGTGCGCTCTACCGTTCGAAGGGCTGCAAGCAATGCGACAATAAAGGCTACAAAGGGCGCACTCCGGTGTTGGAACTCCTCGTCATGGACGCCGATATGGACGAGCTCATCGCGCGCCGCTCCACCGCGAAGGAACTCCGGACAGCGGCAATGGCCAAGGGCTTCCGCCCGCTTGCGGAAGCAGGCATCCAGCGCGTTCTGGACGGCGTCACGACGCTGGCGGAACTCGCCCGCGCGATCGATCTGACCGGGCGGTACGGTTAGAGCACATGCCTTCGTTCGAATACAAGGCCGTCGACAAAGGCGGACGCCCGGTCCGCGGTGGTCTCGACGCAGTTAACGAGGCCGATCTCGAGCTGCGGCTGCGGCGGATGGGGCTGGACCTCATTGCGTGCAAGAGCGTCAAGCGCAGGGCGTCGCGCCTTGGTGCCGGCCGCAAAGTCACGCGCCAGGATCTAATCAACTTCTGCTTCGATATCGAGCAGATGAGCCGTTCGGGCATCCCCATCCTCGACGGTCTCCGCGATCTGCGAAATACGCTCGACAACGCGCGGTTCCGCGATGTGCTTACCGTCATGATCGAAGATATGGAGGGCGGCAAGGTCCTGTCGCAGTGCATGGCATCGCACCCCGAGATTTTCGACAAGGTTTTCGTCAGTCTGGTAGCCGCCGGCGAGCAGACGGGGCGCTTGCCTGAGGTGTTCCAGAGCCTTGCAGAATCGCTGAAGTGGCAGGATGAGCTCGCGTCTCAGACGCGGCGGCTGCTGATCTATCCGGCGATGGTGATGCTGGTGGTAATCGGCGTCGTGCTATTCCTTCTCATTTACCTCGTGCCGCAAGTAACGGCTTTACTCAAGACGATGGGCATTGCATTGCCGATCCAGACGCGCCTGCTGATCGGCGCCTCGAACCTCGTACTGGAGTGGTGGCCGCTCATCTTTGGCCTCCCGGTCGCGGCGGTCGTGGCGGGTACTGTTCTCACCGCACGCAGCACGCGCGTGCAGTACTTCTGGGATCGCACCAAGCTGCGCGCACCCATCGTTGGAGGGATCCTGCAGAAAATAATCCTCGCGCGCTTCGCGACTTTCTTCGCACTCATGTACGAATCCGGAATAACGGTGCTCGACGCGATGCGCACGAGTGAAGACATCGTAGGCAACCGCGTAATCGCCGACGGGCTCATGCGAGCCGGTCAGCAGGTGTCCGCCGGTGCGAGCCTTACTGAATGCTTCCACAACTTGGGGATGTTCCCTCCGCTTGTCATTCGCATGTTGAGGGTGGGGGAGAATACGGGTGCGCTCGACGTAGCGCTCCGCAACGTAAATTACTTCTATACACGCGACGTGCGCGAGTCGGTCGATAAAGCGCTAAAACTTCTCGAGCCGAGCATCACGGTCGTGCTCGGCCTCGTGCTCGCGCTTATCATGTGGTCCGTCCTGTCGCCCGTATACGACGTGCTCGGCAAGCTCAAATTCTAACGATGCGAGAGAAGCTCCTGATCTGCGTTTCCGCGCTGCAAGCTTCAGCCGCCTACTGGCGCGCTGGCAGGATAATGCAGCTCGAGCACTTCGCTCACGACGAGGCGGGGCTCGCATCTTTTCGCGAGTTCCTCACGCCGCACTCGAATGTGCCGGTCTTCATGATGGTGGACGCCGTCGAGGAGGATTACCGGTTCGAGACTCTGCCGCACAGCTTCGGGTCCGACCGCGCGCAGATGGTCGGACGAAAGCTGCGTCAGCACTATCGGAACACCCCCTACATCGGCGCGTGGTTACAAGGCCGTGAAATCGACAAGCGGCGCGATGATCGCTATCTGTTTTCTGCCTTGACGAACGCCGACATACCAGCGGGATGGCTGCGCATCGTCAATGCTCAGGAACTGCCGCTCGCGGCTCTCTATCTGCTTCCGATGGTAAGCGTCGGGCTGCTCGACCGCTTGCACGTGAAAACGCCGAATTTGCTCGTTGCCGCACAACACAGCGGCGGTTTGCGGCTCACTTTCTTTCGGGATCGGCAATTCAGACTGAGCCGCCTAACGCGAGGAGACAGCGCCAAGAGCACGGATCCGGTCCAGCTCTTCTCCGGTGAGATCTCGAACACACGGCTTTACCTCCACGCGCTCAGAACGGCGACCCTGGACGAGCACCTGACGGTCTTACTGCTCGATCGTAACGACGCGCTTGAGGACGTGAAGCAGACAATCACGCGCGATAATCCTAGTCTCGACTGCTTCAGGGTAGGCAGCGCGGAACTCAGTCAGCGCCTCGGCCTCGAGCGCCGCTTCCTTGCTGCGTCCCCCGATTCAATCTATCTGCAGCTTCTTGGTTTACAGCCACCGCTGGGAAATATCGCCCCATCGAGCGCTACCGTCGGCTATCGGCGCTATCGTGCGCGCCGCGCGATCTACGCCGCGTGCGCGGGAGTGGGTGCAATCGCGGCGGTCTGGGGCGGCGTCAATGGATGGCAAACCCACGGCATCAGATCCAATGCCGCCGAGGTTGCGGCGCAGATCGACGCCCAAAACCTGCAATATGAGCAGCTCACCCGTCAGTTCCCTCCAGCCCCCGCGAGCGGCGACAACCTGAAGCGAACGGTTGAGATCGCCAATGCCCTACGCGAAAACGCGCGTGACCCCGTTCCGATGATGTCTATCATCTCGTCGGCGCTGGAACCCAGCGGCAACATTTTCATCCGTGAGTTTGGATGGAGATACGGCCTCACCGAAATCGATAAAGGGAAGGACGCGACGTCGCCTGCGGCGTCGAATGTCGCCGCGCCAGGGGCTACGCCACCATCGCGTCGGCAGAGCGGCCTGATTGCGGGCGAGATCCGGCCATTCAGGGGAGACTATCGGGGCGCCATCGAGACGATCGAAGCACTCGCAGCCCGCCTGCGCTTGCACCCTGCCGTACTCGATGTCAGAACGACGAAGATGCCGTTGAACATCAGTCCGAAGGCCGCGCTGTCAGGCACTACTCTCGACGGCACGCGAGCCGACGTCGGCACCGCCCAGTTCGAGATGATCATCGTGTTCAAGCCGCGAACATGACCCGCGACGACTTGGAAGTGCTGCGCATTCCGCTGATCGTGCTCGCAATTACGATCGTGATCGCTGGCGCCGTCGTCTACTCCTCTTCGGCGATATTGCAGAGTGCGCGTCATCTTCTCACCCAACGTGAGAGCGAGCTGCGGCAGGCCCGCCTGCGCATTCAGAACGCTGGCGAGGAGAAAGATATGATCGGGCGCTATCTCAACGGATTCCAGCAGCTTGCGCGAGGGGGGCTGGTAGGCGACGAGCAGCGCATCAACTGGCTCGACAACATTCGGGCAGCCAACGAGACGGCCGGCGTATTCGGAGTGGAATACGAGATCGGTATCCAGCGTCCTTACGTTTACGCGTCCGAGTTCAATGCAGGTCAGCTTCTGCTGCAGGAGTCCCTGATGCAGCTGAAATTCCGCCTCCTTCACGAGGAGGATCTGCCGCGGTTTCTCACGACGCTTGCGCGGCGCGGCGGCGGCTTTTTCACCGTCGACCAATGCATGCTGCGCCGCGTGAAAACGGAAGGCGAACGAACGCTTCAGTTTCAACCGAATCTCGCAGCCGAATGCGATCTGCGGTGGATTACCATCAAACCGCCCGCGGCGGAGAGAAAAGGATGATGCGAGCCCTGTTCACGCTCTCTCTGGCGCTCGTGTGCGGCGCAGCACACGGCGCCCAATCCATCGGGCGCCTGTTTTTCACGCCTAATGAGCGTGCGCAGCTCGACTGGGCACGTACTCACAAGCAGCGACCGCAATCGGTCGCGCCCGCCGAGCCTGCCGAAGTATCGCCTGCGCCGCACGTGATCACGTACGATGGGATCGTGCGCCGTAGTGACGGCAGGGCGATACTCTGGCTGAACAGCCGCGCCGCCGAAGAGAAAGAGGCGCTTTCCGGCCTCCCTGTCACCGGCCGCGTACGCCCGGACGGCGCTGTAACTTTGCACGTGCCGCAGAGTGGCGGGAACGTCGATCTGAAGGTTGGTCAGCGTGCCGAGCTTCATACGGGGAAAGTCACCGAAGGGCGCGCCCCAGCCACATCGTCTCCAGATCACAGTACGCCACAGCCGAAGGCGCCCAGCGACGCGAATGTCGGCAGGACCGAGAAAGGCGCACTGCAGCCGCCCCCTCGCCAGGATACGAAGTAGGACTGAGCGCTACTGAACCGATCCTCGGCGCTCGGCGGCCCGTGCGCTCATCAAGCGCGCAACCCTCCGTAAACGAACGGCTGCTTGAATAACGGCGCTGCGCTGGTAAGATAATTCGTATTAGAGGGCACAGAGATGCCCCGTTCCGTTTGCGATACTACGGAAGCGAAGGTGACTCGGCGTCTCACGCGCTGCGCAGGGGATGAGGCACGCCAACAATCGGCTTGGCGTCCTCGCGTCGGGCCCGCGTCGAACGAACGCGGACAGGCGCTGCTTGTTCTAATGCTGCTGCTGTCGCTCTGCGCGACCGTTCTCGTATACGGCTCGACGACCGAACTCAGCCGCTCCATCAGCGCAGACAATCACACTCGAGCGGTTCTCGGACAGGCACGAGAAGCCCTCATCGGCCGAGCGCTCGCAGACGCGAGCCGCCCCGGCAGCCTGCCGTGTCCAGACGGCAACAATGACGGCAGCGCGGATCTCTTCGTCGGCAGCGCGTGCCCGCGCTACCTCGGCCGCTTGCCGTGGCGAACGCTCGGCACAGGAGACCTGCGCGATGCAACGGGCGAACGCCTGTGGTACGCGCTCTCTCCCAACTTCCGGGATCATCCGCTGGGCCCGCCGCTGAACAGTGACAGCAAAGGAACTTTAACGGTCCACCACAACGGCGCTGCGCTAACGTTTACTGCGCAGGCGATCGCGGTGGTTTTCGCGCCCGGCGTCGCACTGCCGGGCCAGAACCGGAGCAACGCGCCCGCGACATGCAACCCGACAGGTTCGACGCTGCCAAGGAACCGCTGCGCAACCAACTACCTCGACAGCGCAGGGGCTATCGACAATGCAAGCGGCAGCGGTCCGTACGTATCGGCAACTTCGGGCGAAGTCTTCAATGACAAACTGGCGGTCATCGTTGCAGCCGACATCATGCCCGCTCTCGAACGGCGCGTCGCCCTCGAGCTTCGCAATGCATTGCTCTCATATCGAGCGACCAGCGCGTGCAAATGCTATCCATGGCCTGATACAGGCAACGATGGCATCAGCGACATCGGCAGCAACCGCGGCCGGGTGCCGCTGTCCACCGCGCTTCCCGACAGCTGGGGCGCGGGCGTGTTGCCGCCCTACTTCATCGCCAATGACTGGGGCCGGATCATTTATTACGCCGTCGCGAAGACCGCGTTGCAAGGCAGCGGAAACAGCTGCGCGACGTGCGTCGACCCAGATCTTTCCGTCGACGGTGTGCCGGGCTTCGACATCGTGCTAATCACGCCCGGTTATGCCGGGTCCATGAGGCCCAGCGCTAACTGGATAAACTACGTCGACGACGCCGCGAACCGTGACCATGACGACCGTTTCGTCGCGCCGGTGTCACAGGCAGCGGACCGCGATCATCTCTTCTCTGTGATTGGCAAGGGCGGGGGGTGCGCCGGCAACGCGCGCGTGCTAGCGGACAACGTGCCGTGCGGTCTGCCGGGGAACGTTTTGCGGAGGACCTGTCAGTCGGCTGCAGCCGCCCTGGCGACGTGCACATGCGCCGCGGCCGCGAGCGTTCTCGTGAAACCGCCCTGCACGAACGCTCCCGCTCACGGACCGTGCCAGTCAGCACTTGCACTAGTCCAAGCATGCACGCTCTGATGGCGATCGGGCGGTTCCGCTGCGCCCGGGGTTTTACGATCATAGAGCTCGCTATCGTGCTGTTCGTGTTGGCACTGCTGCTGGGAAGCATCCTCGTACCGCTGCGGACGCAAATCGAAGATCGCAAAGTCGATGAGACGAAGCGTCTGCTGGAACAGGCTCAGGAAGCGCTCCTCGGTTATTCGGCCGCTTTGGGTTACTTTCCATGCCCCGCCGACATCGCGAGTAACGGCAACGAAGCCGCCGGTACCGATCACTCCACGGGCTTCTGTCCGGTGTGGCACGGTTTTCTTCCTGCCGCGCTTCTCGGGTTCCGACCGACCGACGCGCAGGGCTTCGCACTCGACGCCTGGGGACTCAGCTCGAACCGCATCCGCTACTCAGTTTCGAATCACAGCATTGCCGGTATTACGAATCCCTTCACCCGCGTCAACGGGTTGCGCAGCGTTCCGCTCGCCAGCCTCGGGTCAGCCCAGATGCTTCACATCTGCCAGAGCGGCAACGGCGTGAAGGCGGGGGTCGATTGTGGCGCCGCGGTCACGCTAGCGTCCAACGCCGCGGTTGTCGTGTGGTCTGCCGGCGCGAATGCGGCAATGGGAGGCAGCAGCGTTCACGAGGCCGAAAATCCGAATCCCAATGGCGGACATGCCGATCGTATTTTCGTGAGCCGGCTGCACTCGAACGTCGCCGGACACGAGTTCGACGATCTGCTCGCCTGGATTCCCGCTACCGCTCTTCTGAATCGACTTGTGATTGCCGGCCAGTTCACTCCTGCTTCGCAAACTGCAGCTTCACCTTCGCCGTAGAGTCAGCGCATGTGGAAACACGCCCTGCATCCGGGAATTTGCGGCTTCACTCTCACCGACTGCTCGGCTGCGATCTTCGTCGGCGCCTTGCTCTTCGGGGCGATGGTGACGCCGCTGCAGACGCAGGTCGAAAGGCGCAAGGTGAGCGATACTCTGCGGACACTTGAAAGCGCACGGTCGGCGCTACTCGGATACGCCGCGCTTCACGGCTACTTCCCCTGCCCTGCTGATCATAACAGCGGCGGCCACGAAGCAGCAGGAACCGACCATACCAGCGGTACGTGTCCGACTTACTACGGATTTCTCCCCGCTGCCGCTCTTGGTCTCGCCAGCTCGGATGCGCAGGGCTATGCAGTCGACGGCTGGGGACGCGCGGAGAATCGTATCCGATATGCCGTGACCGCTCAGGCAATCGGAAGCGCCGTGAATACGAACGCATTCACGCGCAGCAATGGCATGCGCGCCGCTGGAATTCCGGTGTTGAGTGATACAGGCCTTTCTCTATTCCACGTTTGCGGCAGCGGGAGCGGAATTGTCGCCGGCATGCACTGCGGTAGCGCGCTTACGCTCGTTTCAACGGCTCCGGTCGTCGTGTGGTCAGTGGGACCGAATGCCGCGAGCGGGGGGGTAAGCATCGATGAAGCGCAAAACCCGAATCCGAACGGCGGCAGTGCGGATCGCCTCTTCGTGAGCCGCGTCCGAAGCAACGTCGCCAGTCATGAATTCGACGATCTGCTAGTTTGGATCCCCATGACGGTCGTGGTGACCCGCATGCTCGCTGCCGGGCACCTTCCCTAGCAGCGCGAAT
>WUUC01233016.1_pt1 | contig 17194 bp, 16 predicted proteins | sample 6278441 | NCBI WGS metagenome assembly WUUC01 (sample SAMN13675441, study PRJNA597444) | soil metagenome | isolation source: soil | place: USA: Washington | collected 2017-10 | reverse complement strand
CCCGCTCGATGATCTGCGCCTTGGTCATGTCCGCTTCCCCTTTCGCTAGGACGAGCACCGGCCCGCCGTGCCGACCGCGTTAAAAGGCCATGAGGTATTTGAGGCTGACACCGGAATAAAAATCCAGTTTTGGAAAAAGCACCGACAACCGCGATTCGAGAAGGTCCCGCAATGAGAACCGTCGCCGCGGTTCTACCACCTTGGGTTCGCCTTCAATTCCGGCCAGATCAGCGGCCATCTGAATCGCGTCGTCCAGGTCCCCCAGCTCGTCCACGAGCTTGGCGTCCTTGGCCTGCCGGCCGGTGAAGATGCGGCCGTCGGCCAAAGCCTGGACGGTCGAGGATTCGAGCGCCCGCCCTTCCGCTACTGCATCGATGAACTGTTTGTGGACATCGTCCATGACGGATTGAAGCAGCAGGTGCTCTTCCTCAGTCATTTTTCTCAGCGGGGAGCCGACATCCTTGAACTTGCCGCTCTTGATCACGATGCCTTCAATGCCGATCTTCTTGAGCAGTCCTTCTACGTTCGCCGTTTCCATAATGACGCCGATGCTGCCCGTCAGCGTGCCGGGATTGGCGATGATGCGATCCGTGGCGGCAGCTATGTAATAGCCGCCTGACGCGGCAACCGTCCCCATCGACGCGATAACCGCCTTATTGTGTTTGTTGCGTACCCGCTGGACCGCATCATAAATCTCCTGCGACGGCACGACGCCGCCGCCGGGACTGTCGATCCGCAAGACAATGGCTTTGATCGAAGGGTTCTCGCCGAACCGTTTCAATTCCGTCACGGTGGATTGGGCATCCAGGATAACGCCCTCAACACGGACCAGCGCGACCCGATCCTCGGTCGAGAGATCGAGGTCGGGAAACATCAGATTGATGAGCAGCAGCAACGCAATGCCAATCGATGCAACGAGGACGATCCTTCGAAACAGCGATCGTGTTGCCGGTTTAGCTGAAGTCTCATCAGTCATAGACGCTCCGATCATACCGAGCGCGAGGGGGTGCTTCACTCACGCCGATGGGCACTATTTGTCGTCGTTCTCGGATTCGCGTTTGCGGCTCTGCTTCGCCGCTCGGCCCAGACTCTGGTCCGGCGCGCCCTGAGTCGCATGGTACTCGTCCACGTGGCGCCGCTCGGAGTCCATTTGATGGTCCCGGAGGCTCAAGGCGATTTTGCGCTCTTCTCTATCGACCTTGATGATCTTGGCGGTCACCTCATCCTGTAATTTGAACTTCTCCTCGAGCTTCGCGTTTTGATCCAGTCCCGCCTCGCTGATGTGGATCAATCCTTCCACGCCGCCATCCAATTCGACGAAAATGCCAAAATCCGCCACCTTGCTGACTTTACCGACCGTCGAATCTCCCACGCGATAGCGGACGGGAATTTCGTCGTCCCACGGATCACGTGTCAGCTGCTTATAGCCAAGCGACAGCCGTTCCTTTTCCTTGTCGATCCGAAGCACGACGGCCTCCACTTTTTGGCCCTTCTTGAAGATTTCAGACGGATGCTTGATGTGTTTCGTCCAGGACATGTCCGAGATGTGTATCAAGCCGTCGATACCCTCGTCGAGTCCGATGAAGGCTCCGAAATCCGTCAAGCTCTTCACTTTTCCTTCAATGCGTGTGCCGATGGGATACTTTCCTTCGACCATGTCCCACGGATTCGGCGCAGTCTGCTTCATCCCCAATGAGATTTTCCTGCTCGCCGGGTCGACGTTCAGCACGGCGGCTTCAACCTGATCACCGATTGCCACGACGCGGGACGGATGGCGCACTTCATGCGTCCACGACATTTCCGACACATGGACCAAGCCTTCGACGCCCGGTTCCAGCTCCACGAAGGCCCCGTAATCGGTGAGGCTGACGACGCGACCCTTGACGCGAGTGCCGATCGGATATTTCCCGGCCACGTTCGTCCAGGGGTCTGCAGACTTCTGTTTCAGACCGAGCGAGATCCTGCCCGTTTCACGATCGTACTTCAGCACGCTCACTTCCACGCGATCCCCTACGTTGAACATTTCAGACGGATGGCCGACGCGGCCCCACGACATATCGGTGATGTGCAGCAACCCGTCGATTCCGCCGAGATCAATGAACGCACCGTAGTCGGTGATATTCTTGACCATCCCCTGAATCAACTGGCCTTCCTTCAGGGTGGCCAGGGTCGTCTGGCGCTTCTTGTCTCTGGTTTCTTCGAGCAACACACGGCGCGATACCACGACATTGCCACGCCGGTGATTGATCTTGATGATCTTCATCGGAAAGGTACGGCCCACCAGCCCATCCAAGTCGCGGACGGGATGGAGATCGATTTGAGACCCGGGCAGAAAGGCTTTGACGCCGATATCCACCATCATGCCGCCTTTGATTCTGGAGACCACTTTCCCGTCGATGCTCTTCTCTTCTTTGTAGAGCGTTTCCAATTCCTCCCAGATCTTCATCTTGTCGGCTTTTTCTTTGGAAAGAATCAGATTACCGTCGGCGTCCTCACATTCCTCGATATAGACTTGAATGCGATCACCGATCTTCAGCTGCTGCAAATCGTCCTGAGAAAATTGATCGCTCGGGATCATTCCCTCCGACTTGTAGCCGATGTCGACAACAACCTTGTCCTTCGTCAAGGCGACGACCCGGCCTTCCGTGATCGTGCCCTCTTCGAGGTTTTTAAAGGTCTCTTCGTACAGTGCGGCCAATGCCTCACGGTCCAACTGCGGCTCATTCGATTTCGAAACCGTACTCATAGGGACGATCCTACTCTTCCGACGACTGTCGGGTGCTGATGATCAAGAACGCCTGGCGCTCACTCAGCGTTGCGAGCGCCGGCAGGGGCATGATGCTGAGGCGGGGTCACCCCGCCTAATGCGGCAATCCGCTCCATCACAACTCGACTCACTTCCTGATAAAACTGCTTGGCGTCTCCGCGGCCGGCTCGCGAGAATACCAGTGGTTCGCCGAAAGACACCGACACCCGACCGAACCGCGGCCGCTTGACCCCGGGAGGCAACACCTCAAAGGTTCCCTTGAGGTAGGCCGGCACGACAGGACAGCCGGTTTGCGCAACAATCATCCCGAGACCGGCCTTAGCTTGCCGCAAACGGCCATCCAGGCTCCGGCCTCCCTCAGGAAAAATCACCACGACCTTTCCGGCCTTAATCAAAGCAATCGCTTGATCGAAGGCCTTGCGGTCCAGCCGCCCGAGCCTGAGAGGAATCCAGCCCAGCCATTGCAAAATACCTTTTAATCCCGGCACGAACAAATCGCTTCGCCCGAGATACCACGCGCGTCTGCGCATTCCACAACCGAGAAGCGGAATGTCGACATAACTTGCATGGTTGGCCGCGACGAGCAGCCCGCCCCGCTCCGGGACGGAACCCGAAACACGATAGCGAAAACATATCCAGGCGACGACTCGGGCAAGGAGCCATAGGATCCCATACGCGACCGAACTCACAATTTGGCCGTCACCATAGCCGCCATCTGGTTGACGACCTCTTCCGCCGACAAGCGTGACGTATCGATGTGATGGGCGTCTTCGGCCGGCACAAGCGGTGCCGTGGATCGCGACCGGTCTCGATTGTCCCGGCCGGCGAGCTCTGCGTTCGTCTGTTCGATGGCGCCGCCGTGACCGGCCGCCACGAGTTCTCGGTGCCGACGCTCGGCTCGAACAGTCGGATCGGCCTCGAGAAAAAACTTCACGGGGGCGGATGGAAACACCTTCGTGCCGATATCGCGCCCTTCCGCAACGACAGAGCCTTTGTGTCCGATCTCACGCTGAACCGGCAGCAGCCAAGCCCGTACCGCTGGAATGGCTGATACGACCGACGCCGCCGAGGAGACGGCCGGCGTCCGGAGGTAGCGGGTGACATCTTTTCCATTCATGGAAACAGTGACAGCCTTGTCCTTCACCTGCATTTTGAGAGACAGCTTGGGCAGCAGCGCTGCGACGGCCTCGACGTCATCCGGCTTGATGCCCTGGTCCAGGACGGCCCAGGCCACCGACCGATACAGCGCTCCCGTGTCGAGATACAAGAACCCCAGACGGGAAGCCAATAATCTCGCGACGGTGCTCTTGCCCACTCCCGCTGGTCCATCAATCGCCACAATCATCGCACCCGTCCCTTTCAGCTTGCAGGTGATCAGCCTTCACGAGTGGCCGTCGTCAGTTGAAACAGCCTACGATGAAAATCCGGAAACGACGTCTCGATACAATCGGCCTCATGCACCAGGGTTTCCTCGCGGGCCGTCAACGCGGCGATGGCCATCGACATGGCCACACGATGGTCTCCGTGGCTTTTTCCATTGGTCGTAGCGGTCAGCCGTCCGTTTTCGCGCGGATGTCCGAGTCCCTGAATCACCATTCCGTCCGGCTTCTCGGTCACCAGGGCTCCCATGCTTTGCAGCTCGCGTGCCATCGTCGCAATCCGATCGCTTTCCTTGACCCGCAATTCCTCGGCGCCGCTCACCAGCGTGGGCCCTTCCGCCACCGCGGCGGCCACGGAGAGAATGGGGAGTTCATCGATGGTCCTGGGAATGAGATCGGCTTCAATGGTCACCCCGTGAAGCGGAGCCGACCGCACACGGAGATCTGCAACCGGTTCTCCTGCTTCTTCGCGCCGATTGAGCAATTGCAGGTCGCCTCCCATGCGCTGAAGCACATCAAGCAGTCCGGTTCTTGTTGGATTGATGCCGACGCCGCTAATGGTGACATCTGAGCCGGGCACAATGGTCGCGCCTACGATAAAAAACGCTGCAGCCGAGAAGTCGCCGGGCACGGACAACGTCGGCACAGCCGTCCATCCGACCGCAGGCCTGCCTTCCATGGACAGGGTGAGTCCATCCCGCCTAAGCGGAAGCCCATAAAACTGAAACAGCCGCTCGGTATGATCCCGCGACAGCCGCGGTTCGGACAGACGGGTCGTACCTTTCGAAAAAAGCGCAGCGAGCAACAACGAGGACTTGATCTGCCCGCTGGCAACCGGCGAGGCATAGGTCATTCCATGAAGCGTCGTGCCGGTGATGGCCAAGGGAGCGAGTTCTCCTCCCTTCCGTCCCGCAATCATCGCGCCCATTTGACGGAGCGGTTTGACGACGCGGCCCATCGGGCGGTGACGAATGGATGAATCCCCGGTGAGGACCGTGAAGAAATCTTGGCCGGCCAATAATCCCGTCAGCAGACGAATGCCGGTGCCGGAATTTCCGCAATCAATGACGCCCCCGGGCTCAGTGAGCCCCCAAAGACCTTTCCCATGTACAACGAGCTCGTCTTCGCTTTCATCGATCCTCACCCCCAATGCCTGCAATGCACGCATGGTGTTGAGACAATCCTCCCCCCTGCAATACTGGGTAATTCTCCCGGCGCCTTCGGCCAGCGCCCCGAGAATAAGGGCGCGATGTGTGATCGACTTGTCTCCGGGAACGGCAATCGTGCCCCGAAGAGGCGCACCCGGTTGTATGGACAATGTCGCCATTCGCGCCTTCAAGCCATCCTGCGGCTTGGTGTTGCGTGATAATGATTCGTTCTCATCATCCAGACCTACTGCGTCCGACTCGGTAAGTTTTCGCGTTCCTGCTTGGCCCGATCCAGCATCTTTTCGATTCCGGCGCCATCGCCCGCTCGGATCAAGTGCTTCAATTCACCGATCGAGCGTTCGTACGCTTGGATAAAGGTCAGCAGATTTTCGCGGTTCCAAAGGAAAATGTCGCGCCACATTTCAGGCGAGCTGGCTGCAATGCGCGTCGTATCGCGCAATCCACCGCCGGAATGACCGGCTAAATCAAGACCGGGAACCGACGTGCGGATGTCCATCAGCGCATGCATTAAGGCAAAGGCCGCCACGTGGGGCAGGTGGCTCACGGCTCCGAGGATTTTATCGTGGAGGTGCGGATCCATGGAAAGGACGATCGAACCGGCTTCCTGCCACAGCGTACGCACCTGCTCGAGCGCGTGCTGGTTCGTGAGCGTGGTCGGCGTAAGGATACAGCGGCTTCCCTTGAACAGGTCTTGGGATCCCGCCGCCACGCCCGTTTTCTCTTTGCCCGCAATCGGATGCCCCCCGACAAAATGGACGCCGGCAGGCAAGAGCCGCTCAGACTGTTCGACCAAGGATCCCTTGACGCTGCCGACGTCCGTCACAATAGCGCCAGGCTTCAGGCACAGCGCCCACTCCTTCAAATGGCGTTCATAGGTATCCACCGGCGTCGCCAGGACGACGAGATCCGCGTTTTTCACGCCGTCCTCGGCATGGACGACATAGCGGTCGATCGCTCCTAGGCTGACCGCCGTCTGGAGGTTTTCGATGCGCCGCCCCACGCCAACGACGCTGGTCGCCAATCCTTTCCGGCGCATGATCATACCGAGAGAGCCGCCGATGAGTCCGACACCGATAATAGCCGCCTGAGGAAACAGCACTGCCATTACACTTCTCTTCCGACCGCCACGGCGATCTTCCGCATGTCATGCATCAATTCCTTGAATTTCGTCGGCTTGATGGACTCTTCGCCGTCGCATAACGCGCATTCCGGATTTGAATGCACTTCAATGAGAATGCCGTCGGCGCCCGCGGCGACCGCGGCCTTCGACATGGGAGCGACGAGATTCCATTTGCCCGTTGCATGGCTAGGATCCACGATGACGGGGAGGTGCGACAGTTCCTTAAGAGTGGGAATCGCCGCCAGATCAAGCGTATTCCGGTACTGCGTTTCAAAGGTGCGGATGCCGCGCTCGCAGAGCATGACGTTTCGGTTGCCGCGGGACATGACATATTCGGCGGACAAAAGAAATTCCTTGATGGTGGCCGACAGACCGCGCTTCAAGAGCACGGGCTTGTCATAGGCGCCCACTTCCTTCAACAATTCGAAGTTCTGCATGTTGCGCGCACCGATCTGGATAATGTCGGCCTTTTCGAGGAACAGCTCGATGTCGCGGGTGTCCAGAATCTCGCTCACTACCGGCAAGCCCGTCTGCTTCCTGGCCTCGGCCAGATAGTCCAGGCCCTCTCGTCCCAATCCTTGAAACGAATACGGGGACGTTCTCGGTTTGTAGGCACCTCCGCGCAGAATGCTCGCGCCCGCCGCCTTGACCTCGTGGGCGATCCCCACCGTCAGCTCGAGCCGTTCTACCGCGCAGGGGCCGGCCATGATCGCGAGTCTGTTGCCGCCGATTTTGACTCCGCCGACATCGATAATCGTGCCTTCCCTCTTGAATTCCCGGCTCACCAGCTTCCAGGGAGCCAGAATAGGCAGAACGCTTTCCACCCCGGGCAACGCGGTGAGCGGCTGATTCTGAAGGATGCGGTCGTCCCCAATGACGCCGATAATCGTCCGTTCCTGTCCCGTCGAGAGCTGCGACTTTAAACCCAGCTCACGAAGCCGATCGACGATGTGATCAACTTCCCGCTCTGATGCATCCGGCCTCAACACGATGATCATGATGTCCTCACCCCCGTTCAACCCGCTTGTAACACCTGCGCGAGGGCAGCCAGGAATATCCGGTTTTCCTCGGCGTGGCCGATCGTCACTCGGATCATGCGCCCCTCGATATGACGGACGATCACGCCTCGACGCAAGAGCGCATCGAACACGCCGCGGCCATCACGGCCGACATCCACATACACAAAATTCGTCTCGCTGCCGATGGGAGGCAGTCCCATGGCCGACAGCCCGTTGACAATCTGGTCCATGCCGGCCTGATTCACCGCTCGACTGCGCGCGAGGTGCTCATCGTCGTCCAACGCGGCAAGCGCTGCACGTTGGGCGATGCTATTGGCGTTGAACGGCGGTCTGATCCGGTTCAGAAAGTTCGCAATTTCCGGAGTGGTGACCCCGTAGCCGATACGCAATCCGGCCAGGCCGTATATCTTGGAGAAGGTTCGCAGCACGATCGCGTTCCGTCCTTCTCTGACGTAGGCCATAGAATCCGGAAACTCGGAACTGCGCACGTACTCGAAATACGCTTCGTCGAATACGACGATGACCTGCTCCGGCAGGCGCCCGAGAAGCCATGCCACCTCGTCGGCCGACACCATTGTCCCGGTCGGATTGTTGGGATTGCAGAGAAAGAGAAGGCGCGTCCGTGCGGTGATGGCAGCACACATGGCCGGGACGTCATGACGCCAGTCTTTCAAAGGAACGGTGACGGCTTTGCCGTGGGCGGCCATGACCTCCATCTTATAGATGACGAACGTGTGATCGGCCATGACGGCCTCGTCTCCCGGAGACAGGAATGTTCGGGCGAGAAGACCGAGAATTTCGTCCGATCCGTTGCCCACAATCACTTGCTCCGCGGCTACCTTCCATCGATCCGCGAGCGCCTCACGCAAACGAAACGCGCCTCCGTCCGGATACCGATGCAAGCTGGCAAGACTCTCATTGATCACAGCCAACGCTTTCGGCGATGGGCCACTCGGGTTTTCATTCGAGGCCAGTTTAATCACGCGGCTGAGCCCCAACTCACGTTGGAGCTCTTCGATCGGCTTGCCCGGCACGTAGGGGCTCAATGCCGCAATGTCTGGATGGACGTGAAGCGTCATATGATCAACTATGGGCCGGGTACGATCCGAGCACTTTCATGAACAGGCAGCGTCCCGTGATTTCCTCGACAGCCCTTTTCACTCGTTCCTCTTCGATATGACCTTCGACGTCCACAAAGAAGATGTATTCCCAGGCCTTCCGCCGCGAAGGACGAGACTCGATTTTCGTCATGCTTAACCCGTGGGAAGCGAAGGGACGCAGCAAATCGTACAATGCGCCGACCTTGTCCTTAATCGACAGCATCAGCGAGGTCTTGTCTTTGCCAGTGCGTTGAGGCGGCTTCTGAGAGAGCACGAGAAACCGCGTGAAATTATTGAGATTGTCCTCGATCCTCGACTTGATGGCCTTTAAACCATAGAGCTGCGCGGCCAGTTCCGACGCAATGGCGGCGATGGAAGAATCGTCCAGGCACATTTCGGCCGCTCGTGCTGTGCTCGCGACTTCCGAGACAGGCACATGAGGCATGTTGGTTTCCAACCAGTTCCGGCATTGGGCGATCGCGTGCGGATGGGAGCAGATCTTCTTCACGTCCTCGACTGCGCCGGACTTGGACATCAGATGGTGCGACACTTCTTGAAGAACCTCTCCGTATATCAAGAGGTTCGAGTCGATAAACATGTCCAGTGTATGGTTGACGACGCCCTCCGTGGTGTTTTCGATCGGCACGACGCCGAAATTGGCGCGTCCCCGCTCCACCTCGCTGAAGACCTCTTTGATGCTGTTGACGGGAACGTATTGGGCCGACGCCCCGAACTTCTGCGTACATGCCATGTGGGTGAAGGTCGCTCGAGGGCCAAGGTAGGCCACTTTTTGGGGTCCTTCGAGCGAGAGGGAGGCTGACATGATCTCCCGATACACGGGACGGATCGCCTCGGAAGGGAAGGGACCGGTGTTTTGAGTGACCAGCCGCTCGATGATTTCCGCCTCCCGGGCAGGAGTATGCAGGTTTGCGCCGGCATCCTGCTGCTTTTTCAGCCGACCAATTTGTACGACGCTTTTCGATCGCTCGTTGAGGAGACGCAGGATCTCGTCATCGATACGATCGATTTCCTTCCGGTAATCGGAAAGGTCACCGGGCATGAATGGAACCCCCTCCACCCGTGCCCCATGAGTTGGACGAACGTCCAGAGGCAGGACAGGCGTGAGCAAGCAAAGAATGATACAAGAAGGGCTCAAGGGAATGCAAGGAGAGTCTAAGAGTTTCAGGAACTTGCGTGCCCTATCCGGTGCCTAACGATCGGCGAGGATGTGGTTCAATACAGCAGGGATGACGGCCTCTTGAAATGCTCCAATGCGGCCTTTGTCACCTGACGGCCACGGCCTGTCCGGTCAAGATATCCGGCCTGAATGAGATATGGCTCGTGTACATCTTCCAGTGTGCTTCTATCCTCTTGCACGGCTGCGGCAAGAGACTCCACGCCTACGGGTCCGCCGCCAAATTTGTCGATGATGGTCAGGAGAATGTGCCGATCCATCTCATCGAAGCCGGCGGCATCGACACCCAGCCAGGCCAGAGCCTCCTCGGCAACCACCCGAGTGATCTTTCCATCCGCCTTCACCTGGGCATAGTCCCGGACACGCTTGATGAGCCGGTTGACGATACGAGGCGTTCCGCGGGCGCGGCGAGCGATTTCCTCGGCCCCGGCCGGTTCGATGACAATGTTGAGCAGTCGGGCCGAGCGCATGACGATGATTTCCAGTTCGGCAGGCGAATAAAATTCAAGCCGATGGACAAGGCCGAACCGGTCCCTCAAAGGGGAGGTCAAGGCTCCTGCCTTCGTCGTAGCTCCGACGAGCGTGAAGCGCGGCAGGTCAAGCTTGACCGTTCTGGCCGCCGGCCCCTGCCCCACCACGAGATCGAGTTGAAAATCCTCCATCGCCGGATAGAGCGCCTCTTCCACCGAAGCCGGCAAGCGGTGAATCTCATCAATGAACAGCACGTCATGCTCCTGCAGGTTCGTCAAAATGGCCGCGAGGTCGCCGGCGTGGGCCAACACGAGGCCTGACGTCGCGCAAAATGTTCCCCCCATCTCACGGGCAATGATGTGAGCGATGGTGGTCTTGCCCAATCCAGGCGGGCCGTAAAAGATCGTATGGTCGAGCGTTTCCCGGCGCTGTTTCGCCGCCTCGATGCAAATCCGCAGCGAGTCTTTCATGCGAACCTGCCCGATGTATTCATCGAGCGTCTGCGGACGGAGCGTGTGCTCCAGGCTCCGCTCTTCGTCCGTCAATTGTGCTGTCATCGTTCGTTGGGACATGCGGGCTGATGCTCGGCAGTCATCTCGTCATGGTTTCTTGTCAGGAGACGGAAGAAATGTCGGTGGAGGCGGCAGAGCGCCACGACCGGGAGCCGGTGTAGTGCCGCAATCGGGTGGACAGACTCTTCCTCCTTTGGTCGGATCCGGCAACGTTTGCTCCATTTTTTCCAACTGACACTGGGACAGCCGTCCTCCGTCTTGTGTTCCGCACCGCGAAGGCACGGATGAGCTGCCGACCTCACGATACCCTTCGGGACAGGAACCGCACACGGGCAGCATGTTTGCGCCGAGGGGGACGCATTGTACGAGCGTAGGATCACCGTCTTTGCAGATTTCGGGAGCGTGCGTCACACCGGTTGTGGCATACCCGTCGGGACAGGTCCCGCAGGTCTTGCGGATGCTTTTCGGCTCGCCAGGCGGCTCCTCGGACAGCGCGGCGGCCGGACGCACGAGAGGAAGAATGCCGATGATCACGAAGACGGTGCACGGTATCCAGCAGCCGATCCGCAGTGTATTCACGATCCCTCAGACTCTGGCCAGGTTTTTCAGGGTCTCACGGATGAGTTCCTGAATAGTGATGGATGCCGGTCCGGACGTTCGAACTTTCTTGAGCGCCTCTTTGGCGTCGGACGCACGATACCCTAAATTTGTCAGCGCCGAAAGCGCGTCTTCGAAGAGGTCATCCCGGTTGAGCGCAGCATGTTCATCGGCCGGCTTCAAGCCTGGATGCAGTTTGATCAGTTTATCCTTGAGTTCCAGGACGAGTCGTCCCGCTGATTTCTTGCCGATTCCGGGAACGGTTTCAAGCTTTTCGATATCCGCCGATTGAATCGCGGAAATGAGATCGGACACCGGCAACGCCGACAAAATGCCCAACGCTGATTTCGGTCCGATACCCGAGACGCTCATGAGCAGGACAAAGGCCTCTTTTTCCTCATGCGTGCTGAACCCGAACAGTTGGATGGCGTCTTCCCGGACATGGGTATGGATGCTGACGCTCAGGGTGTCGCCGACATTGGGAAGGTTGTAATAGGTGCTGAGAGGGATAAACACTTCGTATCCGACCCCGTTGACATCGAGGATCAGATGGGGTGGCGCCTTGAAGGCCAGTCGGCCTGTCAGGTGGGCGATCATGTGTCGTGGCGCGAGACCTTATCCGGCTGCCGTGGCAGCGACCTTTTCCATCACGTCGTCGGGAATGTCAAAATTGGCATGGACCTTTTGGACATCGTCATGCTCGTCCAAAATCTCCATAAGTTTCAGCATTTGCTCGGCGCCTTTTTCTTCCAGCTTAATGGTATTTTGGGGTATGTAGGTGATCTCGGCGAGTGTGGGATCGATCTTCGCGTCGATCAGAGCTTTTTTCACCCCCTCGAAATCCTGGGGATTGGTGATCACTTCGAAGGATTTGTCGCCCACTTTCACATCTTCCGCGCCCGCGTCAAGCGCGAGGGAGAGCACGGTGTCTTCGTCGCTCTTTGATTTGTCAATCGCGAGAAGACCCTTTTTATGAAATTGCCAGGAGACGGCGCCCGCCTCTGCCATGTTGCCGTGATTTTTCGTTAGGACGCTGCGGATCTCCGCCACCGTACGGTTGCGGTTGTCGCTGGTGATCTCGATCAGCAAGGCTGTGCCGCCGGGCCCGTACCCTTCGAGCGAGAATTCCTCATAGGTCACGCCGGGCAATTCACCCGTGCCGCGCTGAATTGCTTTCTTCAAGGTATCACCAGGCATATTGGCTTCCTTGGCCTTGGCGATAGCGAGTCGGAGCCGAGGATTGCCGTCCGGGTCACCGCCCGTTCGCGCGGCGATCGTCACTTCCCGGATAATCCTCGTAAAAACCTTCCCGCGCTTGGCGTCTTGGGCTCCCTTATGTCGTTTAATTGTCGCCCAGTGACTATGTCCACCCATGGTGCTCCGTTCGGCCGCTGCAGGACAGCGGTTTTCTTCTCTCGAGCCGTAAAATTGTAGAAGTAACACAGCGTTCGGAGAGGTGTCAATTACGCACGGGGGCGCGATGAAAGAGTCTACTCGGAATACATGAGGAGCTGGACGCCGATGAGCAGGATCAGTGAAGCCCAGAGCCATTCCCACCTGGAAGAGGCGGGAGTACCGGTCGGCTGGACCCAGGTTGAAAGTAACTTGGTAGAGCCGGCGGTCACCGCCATGGTTCCCATAATGGCATGATGTACGGCGATTTTGTGCGCAGAAGGATGGAACCCGTGCGAGTGGCCGAATAGCATCAGCCCTCCGACTATGGCCATCAGCGGAAGGGGGGAGGCCCAGGCTTTGCTGCCCACGCAGCCTAACCGTCGGAAAAGCTCCACGCTGCCGACTCCAAGCGCGAGGACGCCGTAGATTTTATGCTGGAGTATCTCCTCGTCCTGCCCCGAGAAGGTAGCTGCAAAGGTGAGCGGCCCGATCGGCCAGGCCTCATGATCGCTCCAGATCATGACGAACAGCCCGGCGCACAACATGGCCGACGGAAGCAGCAGCCTGGCCCATCTCAAGGACGGCAGTCGCATGACATGACTCAGTTCGGCCAAACCCATCAAGACGACCATCAAGCCGGCAACATGGTGATTGCGCTCTGAAAAGGCCACTCCTGTTGCGGAGCCCTCCCAGGCCTCCGGGTCACTGTCATGTCCCTGATGGCCGGTCGCGTGAGGCGCATCAACTGATCGAACGGCCGAGGGTTGAGTCGCAAACACCGGGGGGAGGATGAGCACGAGCAAGAGTGCAGCAAATAACGTGCAGCGTCGTGCGGTGCGATACAGGGCCCATCTCTTCATGAAGCAGCCTCTGGTACAGGCCAATCGAAAGGCCCATCCGGTGAACCGAATGGGCCTTCACGTCTCTCAGAGCCGCGCGTATGCGATCTACATGAATTTCATGAATTTATCCTTGGCTTCATCCATTACTTGCGCCGTGATCGTCGAGACACCGCGCTCTTTGGCCACGCGCTCGATCTCCTTGCGGGCCATCGGACGGATGAAGTCAGGAATATTATCGAGGCGCTGCTCTGCTTCCGGCGTCCACGACATGCCGTTGGGCGAGTCATTTTTCGAGTCGTCCATCACCTGAAGGGTGATCGTCTGGTAGCCCTGTTTGCGTGCAAAGGTTTCGACACTACTCTGGACCATCGGCTTGACGAAAGCCGGAAGCCGGTCGAGTTTTTCTTTGGCATCGGGCGTCCACGTCAATTCCGACTTCGCAGGAGCGCCATTGGACGGCTTCCCGCCTGACGTCAATCCCATTTCCGCGACCATCGCGGAGAAGGGACATCCGCCCCCTGTTTTTTCACCGGCCTTTGCCGGACCGGCGGAAGTCGAGACAGGCTGCCCCCCGTGAATTTTTTCATTCAAGTAGGCGGCCATTTGTCCCGAACCGGCCTGCGCTTCCTCCTTGAGCGTCCCGCGGGTCATTTCGAAGGGCTGAGCCTCCGACGTTCGCCCGCCCAACTGCACACCAAGCGAACTAACCATCTGCGTTTCACCCGGATTCGTGACCATCGAGAACTTGGCGCCGCAGGAGGGGCATCCGAAGAATACCCCGAGCGAGCCTTCGCCGGGTTTCTCCACCTTCTCGAAGTTCATGTAGGTTTCGCAGCTCAGACACACAAATTTCATGGCAGCTCCTCTCAGCTCACCGTCACAATTTCTCCGCCAAGACCCTTTTGTAATCTAACAGCGTTCTGATGCGTCCGGCGATGTCTTGATACCGCTGGATGGTCGGATACGCCTCGTCGAGCAGAGGTTCCCCCTTGTCAAAGGTCCGGGCGAGCTTGCGATCGAACGGGATCCGGCCCAAAAGCGGCAGATCGAGCGCCTCGCACATCGCCTCGGTGTTCCCTTCGAATAGCTCATTCTGTTCGCCGCACGACGGGCACCGGTATTCGCTCATGTTTTCGACGATGCCCAGCACCTTGATGCCCAAGTCGCGCGCGTACGTAACGGATTTTTGCACGACGTCCGAGGCCACTTCCGACGGCGTCGTCACGACGATTGCTCCGGCGAGATCGGGAATGAATCCGGCGATCACCGGCGGCTTGTCCGCGGCTGCGCCCGGAGGCAAGTCGGCGAGCAGATAATCCAGGTCACCCCAGGCAACATCGGCGAGAAATTCACGAATCACGTTCATTTCCATCAAGCCCAACCAGACCGGACTGACGTCCATAGGACCCTTCCAGCGTACCGGCGAGGCCGTGCCGAGGAAGAAGTCCATGGAAGCGACTTTCACACCGAGCGGCCCGACTGGAGGAATGGCCCCTTCGGGCGTCATTGTCAGCGACCGGCCATGGAGTCCTAACATGCGGGGAACACAAGGACCATTGAGGTCGACATCCAAGAGGCCGACTCGTGCGTGCTGGCGGGCAAAGGCAAGAGCGAGATTCACGGTCGTCATGCTTTTCCCAACTCCGCCCTTCCCGCTCATGACAACCAGCTTGTGCTTGATGCCGGCCATGCGAGCCTGCACCTGCTTCATCTGGTCGGTAATTTGAGCGACGACCTTGGCGTCGTCGGAATAGCGAAGCCGGCTGAGAATCGTCTTCAAATCTTTTTCATGAGCCATGAAGCCCCCGCCCTGATGCATAAAGAGTGGTACCGTAGCACAGCGGTTTTAAGCCAGTCAAACAGCTCGAATCTGGATGATGTTGTCATCGCCCCCGTACGCAGCTCCCGACTCAAATGCGCGGTATCCGGCAGATCTAACTGACTCGCCTACATCATGAGATGAGTTGTCAGAGACCGTTGTGTCGAGAAGGAAGGGTGGTTCCGTTTTCAGCATGTCCTCAAATGGAATACTGAAAGGTGGGTTTGGCCCCGATGGCTTGAGCAAGGACCCCGCGCCGCTTGAGTTCATCCAGGATCCGTTTCGTCGCCGCATCAAAATCCGCCGGACCGGAAAGAACGATGTCCGCGTTCGAGGGCGCGTCCTCCGGCATCTTACTCATGTGAATCGATATCACGGGTGCCGGATGCACCAACGTTCTGATGGCTTGAGCCGCCTCGGCGTAGGCCATGCCGAACGGATTCGTCGTGGAAACCACGATCAATCCTGTATCGGCGAGTAATCGTGCCACTTCGCCGTAGCGCCGGGCCATTTCCATCGTCTGTCCCCGCTCGCCTTCCGCAAGATCTGCATCAAGCCCTCTCCGAAGATTTTCTCCATCGAGCAGATAGGCATGCCGCCCGTCGGCAACCAGTCTGGCTTCCAGCTTCTTTGCCAGGAAGGATTTGCCTGTATGTCTGCCGCCGGCTATCAGGACGATGGCTGCGCGATGACCGTATTGCTGAGCGCGCTCTTCGATGCCGACTTCCCCCTTGACCCATGCAAAATCCCGGCGCCGTGCCTCTTCACGGAGAAACTCTTGGTCGTCCCGAAGCATTTCCGTCACAATGCCCCCGCCGGCAATGTCGTAATCATCCACGAGGACAAAGCGCCCGGTAGCCTCGAATGATGAAGACAGATCGAAAGCCACGGGCGTCTTCGTCCGCACGGTCAGTTCCGCCACCTGGTTGCGGACCACGGTTCCGCTGCCGAGTTGTTGATTCAAGTCCATGGTATCGATGATGCGGTGGATTGCTGCCACTTCGCAGTCCACTTCCTTCGTGGCGACGCGCAGCAGGTACGTGCGGCCTTGCTCCAGCGGCCGCTTCCCCAGCCAAAACAAGTTCGCTTTGAAGGCGGTCGACACGAGCGGCAACTGCTCTTGATGCGTGGCGATCTCTCCCCGCTCGACAAAAATCTGTTCATCGAGCGTGATGCCGACAGACTGGCCTGCCTCGCCGCGGGTGAGCACGGGGTCGACATTGAACGCTTCGATCGTTCGAATGTTCGCTCGTTTGTTCGACGGGGAAAACACGAGATGATCGCCGATCTTGAGCCGTCCCGCTGTAATGCGGCCTGCTATGATCCGCCTGGCATCGAACTTATAGACATCCTGAACCGGAAACCGCAGCGGCTGCTCGGACCGCTCGGTCTCCTTCTTGAACAGGCTGAGCGCCTCGAGCACCGTTGGCCCGCGATACCAGCCCATGGTCTGGCTTCGATTGGCGATGTTGTCCCCCAACTTCGCGCTCACCGGAATGATCCGCTCGGGTACCGCCCCGAATTGACCCAGGAACTCTCGATACTCCTTCTCGATCCCGTCGAACACGTCCTGCCGGTAACCCACGAGGTCCATCTTATTAACGACGACCGCAAATTGGCGCACCCCGAGAAGAGATAGAAGGTACCCGTGCTTTTTCGACTGTTCCTTCACGCCTTCAAGCGCGTCGATCAGCAAGAGTGCCGCCTCCGCTCGAGCCGCTCCGGAAATCATGTTCTTCAGAAATTCCTTGTGGCCGGGAGCATCGATAATGATGTACTGCCGGTCCTTCCACATGAAGAACGTTCGTG
>WUUC01091856.1_pt1 | contig 17194 bp, 17 predicted proteins | sample 6278441 | NCBI WGS metagenome assembly WUUC01 (sample SAMN13675441, study PRJNA597444) | soil metagenome | isolation source: soil | place: USA: Washington | collected 2017-10 | reverse complement strand
AGAGCCTTCTCAGGCCGCCTGATCATTCCCAATTCAAACTTGCGGTGCCTCCCCATGTGTGCCGCGTGAGTGCCATCGCTGACCGTCTGACGGTGCCACTTTTGGTGCCAGTCTCCTCCTCGTAGCGCTCTCGCCAGCGAAAGGCTTCCTTCCAGCCTGAATCACGGTGAGCCGCGAGCGCGCTCGTCGCGCACACGTCGGGGTCAGGGCAGCGGCACGGGACCTCGACGATGTGCAGCGGCGGCAGCGAGTCGACCCAGGCAGCCACTCACAGTAGGCGCGCGGCTGCCAGGCCGACGATAAAGGCCGCGATCTTCAGGTCGAGCTGGCCGATGGCGGCGAAGACCACCGCCAGCAACATGATCGCCAGGGCGATGATCCACCCGATGGTGCGCGGCTGAGTCTGAATCAAGGTGTCCTCCGTCACGTACATGGCTCCAGGCTGAGCGCCTTGGCAAGGGCGTTGAATCGACCGCTGTTCCACCAGCGGCCACCAGGGCAATTCGGCCGCGACTGCGGACTGATGCAGTTGTGGCCCATCAGGTAGACGATGCTCGGGAAGGTCTCGACGACCAGGCGGCAGACCTGCAGCGTGCTCTCGTACATCTCGTCGCTGACAGCCGTGGTCGCCGGGCGGCCGTTGTCCTCGGTCTCGATGGTGACGGTCTGATAGTTCGGGTTCTGCGAGTTGCCGACCAGGTACGGCCAGGCGGCGTCAGGCTGCAGGATGCCGTTGGCCCAGGACGAATCCGACAGGCGCACGTACTGGTGGATGTCGCCGTTCAGCCCGATCCCGAAGTGGGAGGAGACCTGCGACTTGGGGTTGCTGAACCAGCTATCGCAGCTCGCGAGCGTGCCCACCATCGTGTGAATGACGATGGCCACGACGGGCATACCGAACCGCCCGCGCGTGAAGTTGTGGCTCCCCTTCCAGACGATGGGCTCCTGGGGCCTGGGCTCCTCGCGAGCATAGAACGGCGCCGCTGGGCGCAGCTCGCCCTCCCAGGTCGGGTTGAGCGCCAGCAGCCAGCCCTCGACCGAGTCGGGGCCCGAGTAGGCCGCGACCCATCGACCGTCATTCATGGCCGCCAGGCACTGAGTGATCGCGCTCTGCTGCTCCTGGAGCTGCAGCAGCTCCTGCGCGACGGTCGGCCCTGGCATCAGTCGGTGTAGAGCGGCGTCTGCGGCGCCGTCTTGATCTCGGGATTGAGCGCCTTCACCCAGGCATCGACGGAGTCAGGCCCGCTCCAGCGGCCCTCCAGCGCGGCGCGGATGGCGTTCGTCTGGTAGGCCTGCTGCTTCTGCAGGACCAGGATCTGAGCGTGCATCTCCTCTTCGGTCATGGGTCGGATCTCCTAGTCCGGGTAGCTAGTCGTGGGCACAAAGTGAGCGCAGATCTTGCCGCTGAGGGTTCCGCTATGGCGCCACGAACCTTCAACTCTGAACGTCTGTGTCTGGCCCGCGTTGTATTGGCCGTGCGCGGTCTTACTCCAGCCCGAGGTGAACCCGATGTTTTCGGAATTGGACGTGAGTGTCTGGCCGCCGCTCTGGTTGATCGGGCCAACCGCGCCGATGGTCGTGTAGCCATTCGCACCACCCGTGGTGGCGTTGATGCCGATGCTGGCGTTGATGGTCACGATCCAGTGACCCGTCTTCGGCAGCGTCAGCGTGGTGGTGCCGCTGGCGCCGTCCAGGGCGTATGAGCCCGCGATGTTCACCTCGACGTAGTCGTTAGCCCCGTCAGCAGCCAGCCCATTCGACAGGTTCGTGTAGCGGGTGGACCACGGCGTACCCGAGCCCCACACGCCGCTGTCGTATGCCGTGTTGGCGTTCGTCTGCCAGGTGTTGGCAGACGCGGTCATGGCCGCCAGGTCGGCGCTGCAGGTGCCCAGTGCCGACTGATAGGAGGTGCCGCTGTTCCAGACGTTTGACGCTCCCCAGGCCGCGTTGGCACGCCCCTCCCAGGTGTTCTTGAGCGCAACGAACCAGGCCAGCGAAGAGCCCAGGAAGCTCACACTGCCCTCCAGTTCGTGCCGTCGCTCTTGTAGGTGATCGCCTCACCCTGGTTCACGACGCCGTTCTGGATGGCGCCCGTGGTCAGGTTCACCGAGCCACCGATCACCGAGCCCGCCGCCGCGATGACCGTCGAGTTACCCGTGACCGCCGCGACCGTGATAGGCCGGTGCGTGGCCGCCGCCGCTGGCAGGGTGACCTGGATCGCTGCCGTGCAGAAGACCCACATGATGGGCGCGACCACCACGTAGTTGGCGCCCTGGCTGGTGCGAGTGCCCTCGAAGACCGTCTCGACCAGGAGCTGCGCTGCCGCGATCTGCCCCGTGATCCGCGTGAACGGCAGATCGCCTGCCATGTCTACCAGGGTGAGGTTCTGGCCCTGGTGCGCCCCGTTGTGGTTGTGCCCGGTCGCCGCGTTGAAAAGACCGTCGAGGATCTCCAGCGCGTCGGCCAGGCTGAGGGTCAGGTAGTCGGCGGTGTCGTCGTCGTCGAGGGCGACGGGTAGGTTTAGCTCAGCCGTCAGGTCGGGCATCTACAACGTCCTCAAGCTGCCGATGTCATAGCCGCGCAGGTCGCCGATTCGCGTCCCGCGCAGGCGGCGGATGATCCCGTAGACAGTGAGGACCCGGAACTGGGTGGCCTCGAAGTCGATGGCCCAGCCACGACCGCCGCCTGCCTGCATTGGCAGCATGCGCTCGCGGTAGCCAAAGATGGCGACCTCGCTGACGGTCTCGTCGGGCAGCTCGATGGCCAGCGACCCGGGCGTCGCCGCAAATTCCATCATCGCCCGGTGGATGACGTCGGCATTCGGTCGCACCACCGCGCCGTCCAGGCGGGTAACGAAATTGCGCGCGTCGACGGTGCCCGAGACGTCACGCTTGAAGGTCGGCACGACGCGCTCGTGCAGGGCGATGATCTCGATAACGGGAGTGCTGGCCGTGGTCTCATTGGCCAGTGCCACCTTGAGCTGCAGGGCGTTGCCTGCCAGGTTCGAGGGCGCGGGGATGCGCTGGCCGCTGGCGAAGAACTCGCCCAGCTCCAGCCAGTCGCCTGTTGGGTCCATCGAGATGCCGCCCGCCGAGCCCGACAAGCGGTAGTAGAGCGTTGCCTCGTCGCCTAGCCTCACAACCGGGCCGAAGAGCGAGAAGCCGAGCCAGTGCTTGACGTCGGCCTGAAACATGGCGTGATGCAGCGGCAGGATCAGCTCGCTCGGGCCCAGCGTGAACTCGGCGCCGCTGCCTGTCGCGAGCGGGTTCTGCACGAGCTTGATCCAGTCCCAGCCGCCATCCGCGAAGCCGACGTACAGGCGGTCGGTGCCGCTGGCGGCCGACACGTACATGGCTGTCGGGGTGCGGCCATCCCAGTGGGCGAGCGCGCCGTCCCATTGGTCCTGGAACTCGAAGGACGTTCCCTGCTCGGAGCGCTGCGGCTCCCAGCTTCCGTGGCTCATCAGGTACGCGACGTTGTCGGTGGTATTCCTGATCGTCGCGAACGCCTGGTAGCCGCCCCAGCCACAGAAGGTGCGCATCTCGCCGCGCACGGGCGACGCGTTGTCCAGCATGCGCCCAGGGCCGATTGGCGTGAGTCCAGCTCCTGGCATGTCCAGGCGGTAGAACGTCGGCCCTGCCCTGAACCAGAGGGCATTCAGCCAGGCCGCCGCGCGATAGCCGTTCTCGCTGTTCGGGGGCACTCGTGCGCCAGGGAACAGGTCGTTTACTGAGCCGTCCGAGTTGACGGTGAAGAGGCCGCCGTCCTCCTTGAAGATGACGAGGACGTTGCCGGTCTGGCGAATCGCGCTGATCTTTGAGCTGGGGTTGCCGACCAGGATCGGCCCCGACCAGTTGGCCGCGACCTTGGGGTCTGCGGTGACCTTGCGGATGACGCTGGTATTGATGTCGGCCGCCCATAGCTCGGTGCCGACCACCTCCAGGCGCTCAGGCGCGAAACCGGCGGGCAGCGTGGCCTGGCTGTACACATTGGCAGGCGTGCGCTCCCAGATCGAGCCGCCCGAGAACGCGAGGTACAGGCTCGCGGTAGCGCCCGAAAAGCCACCCTGAAAGAGCACGCCATCCATCGCATTCCCGGCGCTCTCTTTGACCTGCCCCGCGTTCGTGTCGTTGTCGCGACGGAAGACCCCCGCGCTGGTCAATGTGAACTGTGTGACCGTCGAGCCATTCAGCCCGTCAATGAACTTGCGCACCGTGCCCGATGCTGTCGGCACGATGGGGTGCAGCAACGGCCCCTTGCCGAACAGGCCGCCGCTGACCTGGATGTCCATGCCCCAGTAGTAGCGACGGTCGCCAAAGGCAGACTGGACACGCTCGCCGTAGCCGCCTGTCGGTCGACACGTCCAGGTTCGCTCGCGGTAGACCGGCGCCGAGCCGTACTCCTGCTCGCTCGGGATGACGCCGTCGAGCATCTGCTGCTTGCGGCCGACCAGCAGGCCCTCCTGGTTTGGCACGAGCATCAGCCCCATGCGGTCGGTCGGCGAGCCCAATATGGAACCCAGCCGCATGTGGAACGGCCAGGGGCGCCTACGGGATGAGAGGAGGCTCATCCTGCATCACCGGTTGATCACGACCCCCGAGGTGCCGCCGAAGATCGACGAGAAGGCAAGGTTGCGGGGTGCGACCGGGCCCCAGATCGTGGCCTGCCGCGTGAACTCACGGGCTGCCATCTCCTGGGTCGCCTGCAGCCCACCCGCCGCTGCGGCGATCATGCGCGACGGGAACAGATGCCAGGCCTCGATGTGGCCGGCTGCCGCCGCGTAGTCCAGGTCGACGTCCAGCTCGTCATCGTCGGCGGTTGGTCCCGTCGTCGACTCCGCGCCGTTGACCCAGGTCCACGCTGGGCGTAGCGCTGTGACCCAAAAGCCGGACGGCGAGTATCCGCCCCACGTGCCGCTGACCAGCACGTGGCCGGCCTGGGCGTAGGCGGTGAATGGCATGTCTCCGAACGGCCTGGTTGCGCCGTACTGGACTCGCATGACCAGGCTCGGATCGGTCAGCCAGGTGAACTGGTCGGTGATGTCGACGTTGTCGTAGGTGCCGTCAGGCTCGACCGACAGCACCTCCTCGATAAAGCACCGCCGCAGGCCTGCGAGCACTGCCGCGCGCAGCTCCTGGTCGGGCGCAAGGTGAATGAACTCGGCCAGCTCGCTGGGGTACATGGGGGTCCCCCAGTTGCGGTCGATGTTCACGCGCCCTGCGCCCGAGTCGAAGGACTGCACGACGCGCTGGCGGTCGTCTGCGGAGATGGGCGCGGGCGTGGGGGTCCCGTCAGCCAGCACGCCCCGCCGCAGCAGCCACAGGTTCTCAGGCCCACCCACGAGTGCAGTCGACTGCAGGGCAGGCATGATCGCGCTGGTGGCCGTGGATGACGTCGGCTCGCCTGCCGCCTGGGCCGCCTGGAAGTACGGCCCGGTGCGGCGAGCGACCTCGCGCTCCAGCTCCGCGAGGGTGATCACTTGTCGCCGTCAGCCTCCTTCGCCGCCGCTCGCCGCGAGCGCGCGCCGCCCTCGGTCTCAGCGCGACCCGTCAGCGCGGTGTAGGTGCCGCCCTCCTGGGCGGCCTTGGCCTGCGCCTCCTCGTCATCGACCGCCGAGGCCATGCCGCTGGAGCGCCACAGGTGGAATGTCTCCTGGTCGACGTCGACGACAGCGCCAGCCGCGACGGGCTCGTCCTTGTAGTTCGCGGGCGCGAGCAATCGAACCTTCATTTCTTCTTCTTCCCTGCTTTGCGGAGGGCCGCAGCGACAGCCTGCTTCTGAGGCTTGCCGCTGCGAACCATCTCGCTGATGTTCTGGCTGACGACCTTCTTGCTTGAGCCCTTTTTGAGGGGCACGGGAGGTTTAGACCTCGCCGCCGGTTGTGCCGACCTGCTCGATGACGCCGAACGGGTAGCGGTTCGCCTTTGTCTGCTGCATGCGGTTGATCGGGTTCGGCACTGCCCACGCGAAGCGGGCCGTCACGCGAAGCGCGACCATGTCCTGCTGCAGGAGGTTGAAGACGATGGCGCCGGTGCCGTCCTGGATGACGCCCGTGTCAAACATCTCCATGTCGATGTCCTCGCGAATCGCGAGCATCGACTGGTCCCACTGGCCCATGATCATCGAATACTTCTGGTCGCCGGTCGCGAAGCCCGACAGGCCAGCGTTCGAGAACACGATTGGCTCGCCGTACAGCGACCCGAGATTGGCTGACCCGGTAGGCGCCTGGTCGGGGTAGTACATGAGGCCGTTCGTGGTCGTGCGCAAGCCGCGCAGGACACCGCGCACCTGGCGCCGGGCCCAGAAGCCCGTCACATCGAAGCCGTCAGCCTCGACCAGGGCCATGGCGGCGTTGACGTCGGCGAGATAGTCAATGCCCGTACCCGCGATCACGTGGTTGCCCGCAGCCTCGGCCGCGACGGCAATACCTGACGGGAAGGTCGTCGGCGCGTTGACGCCGAAGAAGATGGCCTCGTCGAGTGCGACGCCGAAGGCCTCGGTGACCTTCGGGCGCACCTGGGTCCAGAAGTCGTAGTCGAGATCCGAGAGCAGGTTCTTCGACACCGGGACGATGACGGCGATTTCCTCGGCGTTCAGGTAGACGTTCTCCCAAGCCAGGGAGGTGGTCTGCTTGAGGCCGATGTCGCGGTCATTCAGCGTCGCGCCCGTGATCCAGTACGCGATGGGAAGCTGGCTCAGCACGGGGATGCGCTGCTGTGCGCGCTTCATGCGCACGTGCGGCATCAGCCGTAGAGCCGCGCTTTTTTCTTCGATAGAAGAGACGATCTCGCGCTGAACGTCTTCGGGGATAAGTGGGCCACCACCTGGCGTGGCCCGAGTCGCAATCGAGTTGTATGGCACCGGTCAGCCCCTGTCGTGGTGGGCCGACCAGCGCGATTAGCTCAGCGGTTCGTCAGCCCAGTTGGTAGTGCTTGCGGAGGAGGGCCGACACGGTGCGGTCTGTCTCGGAAGCGGAACCGGCTGGGAGCAGCTCGGGCTCTGCGGTAGTGCCGCGACCTTCTGCGAGAACTTGCTTGCGGAAAGCCGGGTTTCGGCGGAGCTTCGATTCAGCGTCCTTGGCACCTTCGGCTCTCCAGTGTTTTTCGAGAGCTTTCATTGCCTCAGTCACTACGAGGCGCCGTCCTTCGAGACCTTTGCCCGCGCCGTCGAGGCCCAGGATTCGCTCGCGCTCCTCCTTGGGGAGAACCTCGAAGAGAGGGTCGATGCTGACCTTGTCGTGCTCGCGACCGATGTTCGAGAAGAACTCGGTTAGCTGCTGCTCCGACTGCTCGGCCTGCTCGGCCTGCTCATCCTGCTCGGCGTAGGCCCATGGATCGGTCTTCCGCAGCTCCTTGCGCTGGCGCACTTTCGCGTCGGCCAAACGCTTGGCTTCGCGGCGGTCGGTCTCAGCCTGGACTCGCCTCTCTAACTCCTCCTCGGTCAGCGACAGCGTCTTCGACGACTTGGCGTCTGCCTTGGCCGCGTCCTCCGCGCCAGTGCTTTCGGACTCCTCCTTCGGCTCCTGCGGGCGGCGGTTGAACATCCGCTGCCACCACGAAGACGATTCAGAAGTCCCTTGCTCTGAGCGGTCCGAACTCGGCTCCGACGCGGGTGCATCGGACGACTGGGGTTCCGCAGAAGGGGTGTTTGGTTGTTCAGCAATCATCCTAGACCTCGCAAGCCTTCTTCTTCAAAGTCAGCCGGGAAATTGATATGGCGGCCACGAAACCGGCGAGCCGGGCCTGACCACGCCAGCCATGCCTGGACCTGGCGCCATCGCGTTGCCGGGCGGGGCAGCGCCGAACATCTGATCCGCGCGCATCCAGCCCGGTCCTGGGGGTGCCGGGGCCGGCGCCGCGCCACCCATGACCGGAGACGGCGCCGGCATGCCCGGCATGTAGCTCGTGCGGTTCAGCCCACCCGTGACGTCGATGTTGTTGACCTGCGGCATGGGCCCGCCGGTTGCCGCTGCTGCAGTCGGCGAGATCCACTTGAGCGCTTCCATGGTGCGCTGCTGCGCGACCTCGTCCAGGTTCGGGGCCTGGTAGAAGGCAGCGTTGCTCAGGTCGTATTGCTGCCCACGCGCGGCCTGGTTCGCCACCTCGGCAGCTCGCGGCCCGACACGGTAGCGCGCCTGCGCCTGGAAGGCGTCGATAGCCTGCCTGCCGGCTCCCTGGGCGGCCTGGACGTTCATGCGCGACGCCTCGGCCTCCTGTCGACCGCGTGCCGCCTGGGCCTCCTGCTGCGCGGCTTCGAGCTGGGCGCGCTGCGGCTCGACGTTCTGGTCCCACCAGCCGTTGAACTCCTGCACCGCTTGCTCGGCCGTGTAGCCCGCTACCCCGATCTTCTTGCTCACCTCGGCACGCTTCGCCTGGGCGGCCGCCTGGAGCTGGCCCACGCGCGCCGCGACGTCGGCCACGGTCTGCGGCCGAAACGCCATGTTCATGTCCTGGCGCACCTGGCCCTCGGGCGTGATGGTCGTCAGGTGCGACAGCTCGGAGCTGCCCGGCACGACGTCGGGCTTGCGCATCTCCTGGCGAGCCTTCTCTGCCTGCGCTCGCGTCAGCTCGCCGCGCGCTTCCATCTCCGCGATCTCGGCGGGCGTCTTGCGCTGCAGCTCCTCGATACGAGCACGCGTCAGGTCGGTCTCGGTGATGATCTGGCCAGTCTGCGCCTGGGTGCGCGCCACGCCTGCGCGAGACTCGACCTCGGCCCGCCGCTCCTGCTCGTCGGCGTACTTGCGGTCCTGCTCGAACTTGTCGCGGGCGAGCTTCGCCGCGTTGGCGTCCAGCCCGAGCTGCTGCGCGCGCAGGTTGATGGCCTGGGCCTCGGCACTGGTCATGTAGCCGCGCCCGGCGGCGGCGTTGGCCTGGCGCTCGTTGCGCTCGGCCTCGGCACCCTGTCGCTTGATCGCGGTCAGCATGTCCTCGTCGGGGTTGGACACCCTCGACGACGGCGCCGCGACGACCAGCTTGTAGCTGCCGTCTGGCTGCTTCTCGTAGCGACCCACACCCTCGACGTCGTAGGTCGAGGGCTTGTCGGCGGTGGTCGTCGAGGCCTTCGGGATCTCCAGCTTGCGGACGTTGCCCGCGTTGTTGACCTCGACCACGGTTCCGTCGCCCAGTCGGTACTCGTAGAACGGGTCTTGCGCCTCGACTGGGTCGCCGGTCTGCTTGTCCTTGTCAAGCTGGGCGGTCGGCGTGCCGATAATCCCGCCGTGCTCCTGAACGAACGCGTTCCAGCCCGCTTGGGTTGTCAGATCAGGCGTAACTGGCATTCAACTTTCCTCCACGGTGATCCATGGCTATACTCCCGCCACCCATGAACCCTGACCACAAGTGGCAGCTCACTGCCGCGATCCTGGCCCCCATCGTCCTGATTGTCTTTATCGTCATGCGTTGGGACCTGCCGACTGTGTTCGCCGCAATCGTCATCGGCTGCCTGATCGTGGGTGGGGTCATCGAGTACCTGTACCGGCCAGTTCGCGAGCGGCGGATTGCTGCCTGGCGCGCCGCTCTTCACGCGAAAGCTTCCGAAGCACCTCAACCCCTGCCCGCTCACGAGCAGCCGCTGCCGCCGACTGCACCAGCTCCTCGCGCTGAGTCGGGTTATAGCGTTGCCACGCCGCCGACCGGGCGACGCGCTGGATAGCGTCGTCGACGTAGCGGTTGGCCAGCCGCTGGTACTCGGCCTGCTCAGTCAGCTTCAGGGGAACACCGCTGACCTCGCGCTGAACCTGCGACGGCGCGTAGCTCACGCCACCCGCCCGCAGGATCTCCCGCGCTGACGGCGTCAGCTTGTCCTCGCGCGCATCCTCGATCTGCTGCCCGGTCTGCCCCTTCACGAACCGCCCCAGCACGCCGCCGACGACCGGCGTTTCAGCCGTGCCGACACGCTTGGCGCGCTCGCCTGGAGCGATGACGTTCGAGGCGCCGAGGGCTGCGCTACCCACGCCCGCGAACGTGTCGCGGATCGCGAAGTCGACCGCCGATGGTCGCACCGTCTGACCCGGCTCGACCTGGTCGACGATGCTCTGCAGCCACGGCGTGAGCGCCTTGGCGATGGCCGACGCGTTCTGATCGGCCCACTCGTTGACGATGCTGCGGTTGCGGTACAGGTCGTGGTTGACGGCGAGCTGCAGCGCCGAGCTGGCGCCTGGGATCGGTAGCATGAACGTGCCTGCCAGGTCGCCCAGGTTCTTAGCCTGGAGCGGCATGGCGCCCGCCATCGAGGCGCCCAGGATCTCCTGCCAGTCGCGGTCGCGGTCGCCTGCAACCAGTTCGGCGGCCGAGCGCGCCATGGTCGAGAACGTCGACCAGTTGCGCAGGTTGACGTGCACGAACTCAGGTCGACGGTTGCCCTGCTCGTCGACGGGAGCCTCGGTCGGCAGCATGATCACCCAGCCCGTGTCCTTCAGGTAGTCGGGCACGTCGGCGTAGTCCTGGGCGCGCTGCGCGTCGAGCCGATTCCAAGCCTCGATGGCCACGGTGGGGCCTCCGATGAGCGTCCCGACCGTCGTCGCGAAGCCGCGCGGGTTGCCTCGGAACGTGCGCGCAACCTGCATCGGGCCCTGGACGCCGACGTTGAAGAACGGGATGACCTGGTTGATGACCTTGGCGAGCGCGCCGCCCTGGGCGAAGTCCATGGTTACGGTGCGGCCCTCGATGACTGCCTGCACCTGATTGGCACCGCGCTTCTCGGCCATGCGCATGGCGGCGATACGTGGGCCTGCCTCGATGCGCTCGCCGAGGCCTTCGACGGGCTTGAGCAGCAGGATGTCCTTCAGGATGCGCTTCGCGTCGTCGGCGCTGTTGATTGACCAAACGTGCTTACGCTGCAGGTCGCGGAGGGTCTGCGCGGTCTTGCCCGTGCTCTCGCCGAAGGCGCCAGACTGCGCCCCGCCGCCGAGCATGTAGCGCTGCATGCCCTCACCCTTGAACGTGCCACTGGCCAGGCCCTGGAAGGCGTCGGCGTAACCGCGCAGCAGCTCGCCCCAGATCTGGTGCAGCTTGAGCGGTGAGCCACCCTCGCGCGCCATGGTGGTCAGCGTGTACTGCGGGATGTCGAGCGCGGCGTTGGCCGCCAGGAAGAGCGGGTTGCGCGAGGTGGCCAGGCTTCGGAAGACGTTGCCCCACCAGCGCACGGGATCGGGGAGCTGCAGCACGTCGCTGCCGTTGATCGCCGCGACCAGCGCTTTGTTGTTCGTGACGTACTTGACCTTCTCGCCGTTCACGAACCCCTGGACCGTCTCTTCGCCAGTGCCGCGCCTCGGCGTGTAGTCGGCAGCTACGCGCCTGAGCTGCTGCTCGGGGCTGCCCTGGTCGATCTTGAGCAGCGCCTGGAAGGCCTCGTTTTTTCGAGCCATGCGCTCGACCTGATGGGTGTACGCCACGGTCGAGGCGATGGGGTCCTCGCGAGCTGACTTTGTGCCCTGGATTGTGTACGCGTTCAGCTCGCGGCTGCCGAGCCCGACCTTGGTACCCGCGCGCTGGCCGCCACCCTTGGCGTCATCCATGTACTCCAGGACGCGGGTCTTAGCCCACTCGGGGTACATGACGTCGAGCTGGTCGGCCTGCTCCTGGTTCATCACGCCTGCCTGCACGAGGCGCTCGCGGAGGCCGCGCGAGTGGTCGAAGACGCGCTCGGCCGCCTGCTCGACCTTGGCGAAGCGTTCGGGCCCGAGCTGGTCGCGGAGCTGGCCGAGCCGCGCCTCGGACTCGGCCTTGTTGATCCCGCCCGAGAACATGCGGCTGGCGCCGGCCTCGATGCCCTCGGTGGATGCCTGCTCGATGTTGGACTGGCGCCACGTGTCGATGGCTGCCTGCGCGCTCTCGGCCTTGCGCTCAGCCGCCGCGAGCGAACGTCGAGCGACTGCCATGCGTGTGTCGTCAGGAATCGCCGACTCGCCCATGCGCTCGATGGCCTGCTGTCGCATGCGGACGCTCGTGTTGGCATCGTTCAGGGCGGCCGTCAGGTTGGTCGGCACGTTGCGGTCGGCGCCCGTGGCCTGCACCTTGGTGGCCGTCGTGTCGGCCACGGTCATGTTCGTCCGCAGGGTCACCAGGTCGCGCAGCGCCTCGTAGTCGTCGCCCACCTCCTGGACCGCTGGGCGCAGACTGCGGTCGACCAGGACTTTGGCCGAGCCGTTGGCGTCGAGCCGCGACAGCTCCGATGCCATCTCGTCGGCGTTCAGCGCGCGGCCGACCGCCTTGGCGTAGTCCTGTTGGTACTTCGCCAGGTCGACGCCGCGATCCGTCATCTGGCGCACGAACGCCGTGCGGACCTGCTCAGCTCGCTCCAGAAGCCCAGGAGCTGGCTCGGGTGGCAGATCGAAGGTGCCCTCGGGCATGATCGACTCGTAGCGCGGCGCGTCGGCAGCTCGAACCCCACCGGTCGGCATGCCCGCCGCGAAGCCGGCCTCGGCCTCGGCGGGGAGGCGCGAACGGGCCAGGCGGGCAGCATCGGGCGCCAGATCGGCCGCCGCGCCGGCCGCCGCGACCGCTGCTCTCCGCACCTGGCCCGAGGGCAGCAGCATCTCGGGTGCTGCGCCGAGAACCTCGCGCGGCCCGATCTTCAGCGGCCCGGCCTCGAAGCCGAACTCGTCGGAGCCTGGGAGGCCAGCGCGCTCCAGGCCGGAGGTGAGCGCCTCCGCAGCGCTGGCGAACCCGCCACCTGGAGCGCTGGCCATGTACGGGTTGAGCTGCTGCATCTCGCGCTGCTGACGCCTGACGTCGGTGCCGACGCCCTCGAAGAAGCGGCCCGTACCCTCGACGAACTCGCGCCCACGGTCGAGTACGGCGCTCGGGTTCGTGGCGATGGCGCCGCCTGCCCCGCCGGCGATGTACGGGTTGGGGTTGGTGCTGAGCGAGTCGATGCGGCTGTCGATGTCGCGGAGCTGCTCGTCGACGAACTGGCGCCCGCGCTCGAACGTCTCGCGACCGGCTGACTCCCACTCGCCGAGCTGCTGCTCGACGCGCGACGCGGCCGAGCTGGCGGCGTCGGTGACCATGCTCGCGGCGCCCTGGAGCGCCCCGCCGACCATCGAGCGCGCGTCGGCTGCTTCGGTACCTGCAGCTCGGCGGAACTCGGGCGTGCCGACCGCGCCGACGTCGGCGATGTTGACGTTTCGCGCGGTGCCGCCCGCCTGGATGATCTTGCCATCGCCGATGTAGATGGCCATGTGCTGCACGTGCGGGTCGGGGTTGTTCATGTTGTAGAAGACGATGTCGCCAGGTCGCGCCTGGTCGGCGCCGATGGCCTGGGTCTTCTCGTAAGCCGAGCCCGTGAACGCTGGCAGGTCGACCCCGAGCCCCTTCTGCAGGACCCAGGCGACGTAGCCCGAGCAGTCGAAGCCGCGCGGCAGGCCAGTCTTCGGGTCGATATCACCCGAGCCACGCCCGCCCGCGCCCGAGGCGCTGCCCCAGATGTACGGCTTGTTGAGCTGCTCCTTCGCCAGGGTCAGCCACTGCGGATCACCTTCGCCAGTGATCGAACGGCCCACCTCCTTGGCGCCCTCGACGAACGGCTGAGCTGCGCGGCCCAGGCCGCCGAGGATGTTTCGGATGTAGGTTTGTGTCTCCTCGAACGGCGGGACCCCACCGTGTTTGGCAACAGCTCCAGGCCCCGCGTTGTAGGCCGCGAGCGCCTTCGAGTAGTCGCCGCCGTAGGTCTTCAGGTGGCCAGCCATGAGGTTGGCCGCGTAGTCGAGGCTGGCGTATGGGTCGCTCGGGTCGACGTCAGGGTGGAACTCGGGCACGATCTGGGCGATGCCACGGGCGCCCGCGCCGCTCGCCGCGCCGACCTTGAAGCCCGACTCCTGGTTGATCTGGCGCTCGAACACGTCGACGTCGAGGCCCGCTCGGGCGGCGGCCTGACGAGCGTAAGCCCGCAGGTCGCCACCACGAGGAACCGACTGCGCCTGGCCTGCCGTGGGAGGAGCTGGGGCAGCAGGCTCGGGCGCAGACGGCCGGGGAGGGTCGGGAAGGCGCAGGCTCGACGCGAACGTCTGCACGTCGCCGCCAGCTCGCTCGGCAGCGGCGAGCGCCTCACCCATGAATGCCTGGGGATCGGCTTTGGATAGCGCCCCGCTGACCTGGCTGGCGAACGCCTGGACGTCGCCACCCGCGCGGTCGATGGCGCTGAGCGCCTGGCCCATGACCTGCTCGCGCCACGAGCCGAGCGCGTCGACCGGCCCAGCGCTTGGGGCCTGGGCCGGTGCTGGCGGCGGGGTCGCCTGCTGCGCGCCGGTCATGCGGTCAAGGCTCGCGATGCGGTCGCCGATCATGCGGTCGGCGCCGAAGCTTTGGACCTTCTCCTCGGTCTTCTTCTGGAACTGGTCGGCCGCGTAGACCTTGTACGACTCATCGTCGACGTCGGGCAGGACGAAACCGGGCATCGTCACTTGTCGCCCTCCTGTTCAGCGCGCACGTCCGACGTCGCGAGAATGTCCAGGCCGGTGAGGGTGAGCGCCATCCAGCTCAGCCCGAGCACGAACTGCGGCTCGTCCTTGGCCACTGTGAGCGCCGTGATGGGCCAGCCGCACACTGTCACGACCACGAGGAGGCCTGCAGCTCGACGACGCCAGCGCGGGCTCACTGCTCGGGTGCCTCCTCGGCGCGTTCGAGCGCGGCTGCAGCCAGCGGTACGTCCTGGATCTTCGCGACGGGCGTCACCTGCGAGCGCAGGAAGATGCCCGAGACAGCAACCACGACCGCCGAGATTGCGCCCTTCTGCTCGACGGTGATCGGCGCGCCGAAGGCGATGGCCAGCACGACCACGGCGTTGATCACCCCAACCCACACGGCGGGCTCGTAGGCGAAGCTCAGGTTTGGCATCAGGCCGCCAGCCTCCACGTCCCAGCTCCTGGCGCGTTCGAGGCGTAGCGCGGGAGCGACTGCTCAAGCAGGGCGCGGACATCGTCCTTGTGCCACCCCTGACCCTCGTAGGCGCCCATCAGGAGCTGTTGCTGCGAGGGCGCCAGGTTCTTCCAGGCCTGCGGCGCGATCTGGTTCGGGGCTGGGAGCTGACCCATCGTGTTTGTGCCCCCGCCCATCGCCTCCTGCGGCGTACCGGTACCTGGCTGGCCGCCCTGTACGGACATCGTCGGCTGCCCACCACCGCCGGCGATCTGCTGCTGCAGCGTCTGCAGGGTGGCCGCCTGCGGCTGCACGCCCGAGGTGGCGCCACCCCCAGGGATGTACTGCCCCATTGCAGCCGCGACCAGGTCGCGCATTCCGCCGGGAGTGGCGCCGAGCACCTCCTGGTACTTGGCCCAGTCGGCTGGACCGCGAAGCTGGGTCATCAGTTGCAGGTAGCTCTGCGCCTGCTGCTGCTGCTGAGCTTGCGCGGCGCGTGCTTCCTGTTGCGCCTGGATGGCCTGCGCGAACTGCTGTTGCTGGGCACCGAGCGTCTGGGCGCCCGTCTGGGGCGCGCTCCCTGGCGCGTACCACTGGCCGAACTGGGCGGCTTGCTGGGCGGCCTGGGCCCACTGCTGCTGCTGCGCCGCGAGCGTCTGCTGGCCAGCCTGCGGCGTGTCCCACTGGCCGAAGGTTTGCGCCCACCACTGCTGGGTGGGCATCGTGGCCTGGCCCTCGTAGAAGCCCGTCAGGCCCGCCTTATCGACGGTCTCCTTCCAGGCTTGCTGGGCCTTCTGCAGCGCGAGCTGCTCGGATTCCAGCCGTAGCTTGGCCTCGTTGTAGGCGGCCTGGGCAGCGTTGGAAGCTGCCTGGTTCACGTTGGCGTGGTATTCGGGGTTGTAGTAGTCCGTCATCGTCACGGCAGCTCACTCCCTCCTGGCATCAGTGGCGGTCCGATCATGTCTTCGGGTGCTGGCGGCGGTGGTGGCTTCAGCTCGGGGAAGGCCTTGACCACGGCCTGGTAGACGTGGGCGAACCCTTCGGCGCCCAGGCGGGCGATCTCCTCGTTGCGGCCCTGGCTGTTCGGGCTGCCGTCTGGGTTGAAGATCCGCTCGCGGTAGTAGTCGAGCTTCTGCTGCTCGGTGAGCTGCGCGGCGAATGGCGCACGGCCAGGCGCGAAGGCCGCCGCAACCTCCTCGGCGGTCTGGTCGATCCACAGCGCGATGTCCTCGGCGATGTCGTCGAGCAGGGTCTCACGCGGCACAGCGCTGCTTGGCCTCCTCGCGCACCTCTTCGATAAAGGCCCGCAGCTCCTCGTGGATGCGCAGCTCGTCCTCGGGCTTCAGGTCGGCCTTGAGGCAGATGGCCGCGAGCTGCACGAGCGCAACGCGCGTGTTGTAGAGCTGGGTCAGGAGCTGACGATCCACTTTGGACAGCGTCGAGCGCGTGCTCATGCCGCCCCCGGTAGGGGAACCATGTTCGAGGGCGGGCCCGGCACGACCGGCGCGCCTGGAATCCCACCTGGAGGCATACCGCCGCCTCCCCCGCCGGGAGGTGGAGGGGCGACAGGGAGGCCCTGTCCGGGAGAGGGGACAGGGTTCGGCGGCATACCACCAGGCGAGCCCACGGGCGGCGTCCCTGCAGTACCGCCCATGACCCCAGTAGCGCCTGCCAGCTCTTCGGGGCTGGGCGCCCCGGCCTTCTGCATGCGCTCGGTGCGGATCGTCGCGATGCGCTGAAAGACGGCGTTCTTCAGCTCGGCCTGGATCTCCTGGCTGTTCTTCAGGTCGTGCAGGAGCCAGCTCTTCTCGACCTCGTCGGGGTTCGCGCCCGACTGCTCGACGGCCTCCTCGTAGGTGATGAGCCGGAGCTGCATCTTCTCGCCGATGGCGCGCGTCTGGATGATCTCGTTTGAAGGCGTGCTCGGGCTGAGCTTCGCCTCGTAGCGGTGCACGCCTGCCAGGTCGTCGGGGCCGACGCCGAGCCAGGCGGCCTTTGTGCGGCCCGAGATGGTTTTCCGCCCCTTTTTGGCTTCGATCTCGCCCCACGCGTAGACCTGCTCGCCGATGCGGTGCTCGATGAGCCAGCTCTCGAAGCCGATGCGGTCGCCGAGCGCGACCTCGGCGTTGCTGACGATGGGGTCCCAGCCCAGGCGCGCGAGGTACGCGGCCTGGTTCAGGGCGTAGCCCGACTGGTCGGAGGCGACGACACCCTGGATGACGCTTGGCAGCGCCAGCTCCAGCATCTCGCGGATGTTGGACAGGAGCTTGTCGGCGTCCACGCCCGAGCGCGGCTGGTCGATGGGCGAGACGTCGAACGGGTAGAGCTTGCCGGGCTCG
>WUUC01007880.1_pt1 | contig 17198 bp, 11 predicted proteins | sample 6278441 | NCBI WGS metagenome assembly WUUC01 (sample SAMN13675441, study PRJNA597444) | soil metagenome | isolation source: soil | place: USA: Washington | collected 2017-10 | reverse complement strand
GGCTCACCGACGGGTCGCGGGCGGCGATCGAGCGGATCGCGCGGCGCGCCGCGACCGCGGACGCCGAGGCCGTGTTCCCCGACGAGACGGTCGCCGACCTCGCCACCGGCGGGCTGCTGCGCGCCGTGCTGCCGGTCGCGGACGGCGGCCTCGGTCTCGACGACGCGCGGTTCTGCGACGTGGCGATGGCGCTCGGCGCCGCCTGCCTGTCCACCGCCTACGTGTGGGTCATGCACTGCCAGCAGGCGGACGCGGTGTTCCGGCACGGCTCGCCCCCGGTCCGGGCCGCCGCCCGCCGGGTCGTCGAGGACGGCGGGCTGCTGTGCTCGGTGACCACCGAGCGGCCCGGCGCCGACTCCCTCTACCCCGGCATCGACAGCGTCGTCACCGCGCTGGAGCCGGGCCGCGAGCCGGGCTCCTGGGCGCTGCGCCGGGAGGCGCCGGTGGTGTCCGCCGCCCGCCACGCCGGCGGGTTCCTGGCGACCGCGGCGCGGCCGGGCTCCCGCGCGGTCGAGCTGGTCTGGGTGCCCGGCTCGGCGGTGGTCGACGGGCCCGCGGGCCTGCGGGCCTGCCCGCCCCTGGCCGGGCTGCGCGCCACCGGGAACCAGTCGCTGGTGCTGGCGTGCACCGGGACCGACGACGACCTGGTCGGCGGGCCCGGCGGGTTCTCCGGCGCGGTCAAGGCGCGCTGGAGCCGGTTCGCCCACCTGGGCTGGGCGGCGTCCTGGCTCGGTGCCGCGGCCCACGTCGTCGAGGAGGCCACCGGCGCCGCCGCCCGCCGCCGCGCCGCCCGCCGCCGCGCGGTCGGCGCCGTCCCGCAGGCCGCGCTCGCCCGCACGGTCTGGGACCTCGAAGCGGTGGCCGGTGTCCTGGACCGGCACCGGCGCGCCCTCGCCCGCGCCGACGGGGCGGCCGACGTCGAGGACACCGTGCGTTCCAACGTGCTGAAGGTCGGCGCGTCGGAGACGTGCTTCCGGGTGGTCGACGACGTCGTGGCGCAGGTCGGCGCCCCGGCGCTGACCCCGGGTACGGCGATCGAGCGCCACTGGCGGGACCTGCGGATGACCGCGCTGGTCACCCGCAACGACGCGCTCCTCGTCGGCGCGGGCGGCCTGCTGGGGATGCGCGCCCACGCCCTGCGGCTGGACGGGGACCGGTGACCGGTGCGACCCGCGGCCGGGTGGCCGGGGCGCGGCGGCTGGTGTCGTCCATCGCCCGCGGGCAACGGGGCCGGCTGACCGCGGCGGTCCTGCTCGACTGCGCCTACCAGGCCCTGGACCTGCTCGTCCCGGTGCTGGTCGGGGTGGTGGTCGACCAGGTCGTCGGCGCCGCGGCGCCGGTCTCCATCGGCGCCACCCTGCTCGCGCTGCTCGCCGTGTTCGGGCTGCGCTCCACGAGCTACCGCTTCGGACACCGGGCGACCCAGCAGACCATGGTCGCCGGCGGCGAACGGCTCCGCCGGTCGCTCATGGCCCGGCTCATCGCCCCCGGCGACGCGGAGCGGCCGCACGCGTCGCCGGGCACCGTGGCCTCGGTCGCCAACGTCGACACCGAGCAGGTGTCGCTGGTGGGGCTCGTGCTGCCGAGGATCGCCTCGACCGCCGTCGGCCTCGTGGTCGTGTGCGTGGCGCTGGTGGTCATCTCGCCCTGGCTGGGGCTGACCACGGTCGTCACCGGACTCCTGGGGTCCCTCGCGCTCACCGCCGCGGCCAGGCGGGTGTCGGTGGCGGCGGGGGAGGACCGCGACGCCAGTGCCGCCGAGTCGGCCCTGGCCGAGGACATCTGCCAGGGCATGCGGGTGGTCCGCGGCGTCGGCGCGACCGGCGCGGTCCGCGGGCGGTACCACGAGGCCAGCGCCAGGGCACGCGTCTCGGCCACCCGCGCCGCGGCCGCGGCGGCCCGCCACCGCGGTGTGTCCACCGCGGTCGCCGGTACCGCCCTCGCGGTCGGCGCCGGTCTCGGCGTGTGGCTGGTCATGCGCGGTGCGGCGTCCGTCGGCGCCCTGGTCACCTCGGTCGGGCTGCTGCGGTTCGTGCAGAACGCCCTCGAGGTGTTCGGCTGGGCGGTCGCCGTGCTGTCGCAGGGCGCCGCGTCCGCGGACAAGATCACCCGCCTGGTGGGGGACGTGGTGGACGAGCCGCCTGCCCCCGTGGTGACCCGGCCGGCGGCCACGCCCGGGGGTGCGGAGCTGGTGGTCGACGGGCTGACCGCCGGCCCGCTGACAGAGCTGAGCTTCCGCGTCGGCCCCGGCGAGGTGCTGGGGCTGGTCGTCACCGACGCCCGGGTCGGCGCCGAACTGCGCGCCTGCCTCGAGGGACGGGCGCCGCGCGCCGGTCACGTCCGCGCGACCGGCGAGGTGCTGGTGGTCGACGAGTCGAGCGGCGTGCTCGCCGACACCTTCGTCGAGGACCTGTCCCTGCTCACCCCGTCGTCGCGGCTCGTGGACGACGCCATCGGCGCCACCCTCACCGGCGAGGTGCTCTCCGGCCTCGCCGCGCGGGCCGAGCAGCCCGGCGCGCAGACGGCGCGGGTGGTCTCCGGCGGCGAACGCCAGCGCCTCGCGCTGCTCCGCGCCCTGGTGGCGCGGCCGGGGGTGCTCGTCGTGTGGGAGGCGACCACGGCCCTGGACCCGGCGACGGAACTGCACGTCACCCGGTCGGTCGCCCGGCTCCGCGCCGACGCGGTCACGCTCGTGGTCACCACCAGCCCGATCGCGCTGGCGGGCACCACCCGGGTGCTGCTGGTCGACGGGACCGCACCGGTGGCCGGTGACCACGACGAGCTGACCCGGACCTGCCCGAGGTACCGCCGAGTCGTCCAGGGGGTCCCGTGACCGAGCCGACCACGACCGAGCGATCCCCGACCGGGCACGCCACCGGGAACGCCACGGCCGGACCCGTCGTGGCGGTGGCCGGCCGGCGGCCCAGCGTGCGCAGGCTGGTGCGGGCGACGGCGGGCCACCGCGGTCTGCTGGCCCGCGCCCTGGCGCTGCTCGTGCCTGCCAACGCCGTGGTCCTCGTCGTGCCCGCGGTGGTCGGCCGCCTGGTCGACCTGGTGGGCGCGGGCGCGCCGGGGTGGCTGGTGGTCGCGGTGACCGCGGGGCTCGTCGCGGCGGCCGTGCTCGCCGGTGTGCTGCTGAGCGCGGGCCTGACCGCGCTCGGTGAGCTGGTCGAGGTCGTCTGCACCCGCCTCCGCCAGGACGCCTTCGACGGCGTCCTGGCGATGCCGCTGACCCGGCTGGAGGCCGCGGGCACCGGCGACCTGCTGTCCCGGGTCGCCGAGGACATGCGTGTGGTCGCCGAGGCGCTGCGCACCGCGACGCCCTTCGCGCTCGACGCCGCCCTGTCCGTGGTGGTCACCGCGGGGTTCTTCGTGGTGCTGGACTACCGGCTCGCCGTCGCCGTGGTCGTCGGGCTGCCGGTGCACGCCTGGGCGGTCCGCTGGTACCTGCCCCGCTCCGAGCCGGTGTACCGGCAGCAGCGCGAGTCCTACGCGCGGCACCAGGAGCGGACGATCTCGATCGCCTCCGAGCTGGCGACGATCACCCGCTTCGGCCTCGGCCCGGCCTACGTCGAGCGGTACCGCCTGCGCAGCGCGGACGTCGCGGACCGGCACCGTGACGCGGTGCACCTGCAGACCCGCTTCTTCGGCCGGATCAACCTCGCCGAGCCCGTCGTGCTGCTCGCGGTCCTGGGCGTCGGCGCCTGGCTGTACGGCGCGGGGGAGATCACCGGGGGCGAGCTGACGGCCGCCGCGCTGTACGTGCTGGCCCTGTTCAACCCGATCAACCAGCTGCTCTACTTCGTCGACACCGCGCAGTCCGCGCTCACCGCGCTGCGCCGGGTGGTCGGCCTGCTGCCCGCCGACGAGGCGCCGCCGCCCGGCGCGCTCCCGGCCGGAGCGGGCCGGGTCACGCTCACCGCGGTCGGCCACTCCTACCCGGGCCGGCCGCACGCGGTCGCCGACGTCTCGGTGGACGTCGAGGCGGGCAGTCTGACCCTCGTCGTCGGCCGCAGCGGCTCCGGGAAGTCGACACTGGTCAAGGTGATCGCCGGCCTGCTGGAGCCGGACACCGGCGAGATCCACCTCGACGGCGTCGCCCGGTCGCCCGCCGAGCTGGCGGGGCGGGTCGCGATGGTGACCCAGGACGTGGTGGCGTTCTCCGGCACGCTGCGCTGGAACCTGCTGCTCGGCTCCACCGGGACCACCACCGACGACCGGCTGCGCGAAGCACTGGCCGCCGTCGGCGCCGCGTCGTGGGTGGCCGAGCTCGAGGCGGGCCTGGACACCGAGATCGGCCGGACGGGGACGGCGCTCACCGTCGCCCAGCTGCAGCAGGTCGCCCTGGCGCGGCTGTCGGGAACCACCGCGCGCGTCCTCGTGCTCGACGAGCCGACCTCCGCGCTCGGCGGTGCCGACGCCCTCCAGGTCGAGGCGGCCGTGCGGCGGCTGGCCCAGGGGCGCACCGTGTTCCTGGTGGCGCACCGGTTGAGCCTGGCGCCGGTGGCCGACCGGGTCCTGGTGCTGGACCGCGGCCGGGTCGTGGAGAGCGGCCCGCACGAGGACCTGCTCGCCGCGGGCGGCGCGTACCGCGAGCTGTGGGCGGCCTGGGCCGCCGGAAGGGGAGTGTGACGATGCGGGACGGCTACTACCTCGCCACCTACCTCAACCCCGCGGGCCTGCACCGGCTGGCGCACGTGCGGCTGCGCCACGACAACAACGTGTCGCTGTGGCACAAGAGCGGCTCGACCGTGCGGCTCGTGCGGCACTGGGAGCTGGAACGGATCAGCGGGCAGAAGATGCACCGCACCCCGTTCCTCGACCGCGACGACGAGCTGGCCTTCCTCGCCGGGCTGCTCGCCGAGGAGGGAGTCGACCTCGCCGACGTGGTGGAGGTCTGGGGCACCCCCGACATCGACACGGGCGAGGACTACCACCTCGTGCGCGAACACCCCGGCCTCGCCTTCCACGCGATCGCACACGTCTACAGCGCCGCGCTGATGGACAGCGACGTCTTCTTCGGCGGCACCGTCGTGGGGCTGGGCGTGGACCGGGGCCCCGACCGCGTGCTCGACGGCCGGTTCAAGGAGCACTGGTACGCCGGGTGCGTCGTCCGCGCCGGGCAGGTCGAGCTGTTCCCGGTGGAGTCGCCCGGACCGCTGTACTGCGCGGCGCGGGACTCGTTCGGGATGCGCGAGGGCAGCCTGATGGCGCTGGCCACGGCGTCCGCCGCGACCGGTGAGTGCGACCGCGAGGCGGTCCTGGCCGGTGCCCGGTTCGACCGCGCGGACGCCGTGGAGCTGTCCCGGGCGGCCTTCGCGGACATCCACCGCCAGGTCGCCGCCACGTTGCGCCCGGACCCGGCCTTCACCGAGGCGGACAGCCTGACCAGCGCCGTGATGAAGCACGTGCAGGCGATCTCGGTCGCGATCATGGAACGCAACCTCGACCGCATCCTCGCCGAGCACGGGGTCGACCCGGCGGACGCCCACCTCGCGCTCGCCGGCGGCTACGCGCTCAACTGCCCCACCAACAGCCACCTGGTGAGCACGTACGGCTTCCGCGGGCTGCTCGCCCCGCCGTGCGTGGGCGACGACGGGCAGTCCACCGGCATCGCGCTCGCCGCGTTCCACAAGCGGATCGGCGGCCGGTTCGACTTCCACTACCCCGGCCCGTACCTCGGGCGCGAGGTGACCGGGGTGGACGAAGCACTCGCCGAGTTCGCCGAGCACGTCGTGTCGGCCGGTCCGGCCGACACGGAGACCGCCGTGGACGACCTGCTCGCCGGCCCGGTCGCCTGGGTGGCCGGTGCGTCGGAGGTGGGGCCGCGGGCACTGGGGCACCGCAGCCTGCTCGCGGACTCGCGCAGCCGCGCGGCCAAGGACGAGCTGAACCGGGTCAAGCGGCGGGAGTGGTGGCGCCCGGTCGCGCCGCTCGTGCTCGAGGAGCACCTGGACCGGTGGTTCGTCGACGCCCGCCCGTCGCCGTACATGCTGGAGACGTTCGCGGTGCGGCCCGAGCGGCGCGCCGAGGTCCCGGCCATCGTCCACCTCGACGACTCCGCCCGCGTGCAGTCGGTGTCCGCCGGGCAGGAGCCTGCCCTGCACCGCCTGGTCACGGCGTTCCACCGGCGCACCGGGGTGCCGATGGTCGGCAACACCTCGCTCAACGACAAGGGGGAGCCGATCATCGACACACCCGCCGAGGCGCTGGCGTTCTGCCTGCGGCGCGGGGTCCGGGTCGCCTACCTCGACGGCACGCGGGTGGAGCTGCGCGGGACCGACCGCTTCGCCGAGGACGGTCCCCGTCCGCGCACCCACGAGCCGTTCTCCCGGGTCCCGCCGGAGCGGGCGGCAGCGCTGCTGCGGGCGGGCAACCCGCACGGTCTCGACGACGTGCGGTTGTACCTCTACCTGGACGACGTCGAGCTGAGCGCCGCGGTGGACATCCGCACCGAGGACGGGGCCCGCGCCGCCCGCGCCGCGGTCGACCGGCGCCTCGCCGCGGACCCCGGGCTCGCCGAGCGGACCCGCCGGGCGATCGAGAAGAACAAGGTGCACTTCGCCGCCTACGGCTGGCAGCCGCTGATCCCCGACCCGCCCGCCCGGTCAGGCGACGCGTGAGGCGAGGAACCCCTCCCAGCCGTCGTCGAACGTCGACCGGTCGGCGATCTCGACGCGGCCCCCGGCGGGACCGGTGAAGTAGGCGAACCCCCACGGCTTGCCGTCGTCGTCGAGCCCGACGACCTCCTCGGTGAGCCCGAGGTCGCGCAACCGCTCCAGGTCGGTGGCGAAGTCCTGCGCCCAGTACCCCAGGTGGTGCACCCCGCCGCCGGGCGGCGTGGCGAACGGCGTGCCCGGGGTGGCCTGGATCAGCTCGTGGTGCGGCGCGTCGAGGGAGTAGATCGCGACGAACTCGACCTCGCGCTCGACGTCGCCGTACCGCAGGCCCATCTCGAACTCGACCGGTGTGGTCCAGCGGGCGCCGGTCAGGGCGGTGAGGTGGCGGGCGGCGGCGTCGAGGTCGTCGACGACATGACCGAAGTGGTAGAAGTCGCGTGGGCGCAGGATGCTCACGTGTGGTCCCCGTCTGCTCGTGTGGTGGTCCGAGCGGGTGATCATACGTCAGGCCCGCGGTCCAGCACCGCGAGCCGGGCGGTCTTCTCGGCGAGGCGCAGCTCCGGTCCGAGGCGGAAACCGTTGCGGCACAACAAGGACAGCATCTTGTCGTTGCGCACGTCCGGTTCCGCCACCACGCGCCGCGCCGCCGGGTCGCGCAGCGCGAAGGCCACCAGCGCGGCGAGCAGCGCGGAGGTGAAACCCCGTTCGCCGCGACCGTCGGGCGGGGCGCTGAGCAGGTGGACGCCGACGTCGCCGGGCAGCACCTCGTAGTGCTCGCCCACCGGGTCGGCGGCCGGCTCGTAGGTCTGCAGCAGGCCGACGCCTGCCCCGTCGCGGCGTGCGAGGTAGGCGTGGTGGGTCGGCAGCGAGTCGACGAACCGGTAGATCTCCAGGACTTCCGCGCGGCTGCGCCCGACCATGCCCCAGTACCGGGCGCGGTCCTGGCCGACCCAGCGGTGGACGAGGTCGACGTCCTCGTCCGGCACGAGCGGGTGCACCGCGATCCGCCCGAGCCCGCCCGCGTCGTGTTCGAACACCGCCCCGGTCACGCCCGCTACGGTAACGTGATCCGGCACCGACACGAGCGACGACGGGGGACCGGACAGCGACATGCAGTGCCGCGGCGGTGATCCAGGCGATTGTTCAGACAATAGTCCAGGCAATAGTCCAGGAGATGCCTTCCCGCTCACGTCCGGGCAGGCGTCGGCGTGGATGAACTTCGCGGGCTCCCCGCCCGAGCACCTGGCGATGCCGTGCTGGTGGACCATTCCCGGCGACGTGCCCGCGGAGGTCGTGACGGCGGCGGTGGCCGCCCTCACCACCCGGCACGAGATGACGCGCACCACCATCGAGGCCGACGCCGAACACGGTGTCCGCCAACGGGTCTGGCCACCGGGCCCGCCCCCGCTGCGCACGCCGCCCGACCTGGTGGTGGACCTCGCCGACGACCGGGCGCGCACCGCCGTCGTCGCCGGGTTCGAGCGCGAGGCGTTCGACCTGGGCCGCGAGTGGCCGGTGCGGTGGTACCTCGGGCGGCAGCCCTCGGGCGACCACGCGCTCGTCGCCGTCGTGCACCACATCGCCTCGGGCTACCAGGGCTGCCTGGTCCTGCGCACCGAGCTGCCCGCCGTGATCGACAACCTCGTCCTCGGCCGCGCCCCCGACCACGGACTGCCGCCGGTGCGGTCCCCGCGCGACCTGGTCGCCGAGGAGGACGGCCCCCGCGGGCGGCGGCGGGACGCCCGCGCCCGCGACCACGTCCGGCAGATCCTGATCGATCTGCCCAGCACGGCGTTCCCGCCCCGGCCCGGCCCCGAACCGGCACGGGAACACCGGGTCGGCGTCACCCTGACCTCGCCCGCCCTGCACACCGCCGCCGAGACCCTCTCCCGGCGCTGGCGGGTGCCCGTCTCGTTCGTCCTGCTGGCCGGGTTCTCCCTCGCGGTGCGCCCCCTCCTCGTGGCGGAGTCCGCGCTCGCGTGGCGGGTGTTCGGTGACCAGGGCGGCACGCAGCCGTTGTCCGTGTCGGCCTCCTACCAGCCGGTGACCACGCTGGTGCGCGCCGACGGGCTGGGCGCCGGGGCGGACCTGCGCGCGGCGTCGGCCGAGCTGTACCGCCGGATGGTCGCGGCGCTGCGGGCCCGCGGGTTCGGCGAGTCCGCCGTCGTCGAGGAGGCGCACCGGGTGTCCCGCGAGCGGGGAGTGCGGGTGGAGGTCCCGTTCTGGTTCAACTTCGTCACCGACGAGGGCGACATCGTCGCGGGGCCGGACGAACCGGCCGACTACGAGGGCGACGACGTGCCCGGCGACGACTTCCTGCTCTACGTGTGGCACACGCGGGAGCAACCGACGATCGGGTTGTACGCCCACGAGCGGTACGTCGACGTCGCGGCGCTGCGCGACGTCTTCACGCGGTTCGCCGCCCTCGTGCGCGGCGCGCCCGCCGCCGATCCCGGGCCGCCTCGCGGATCGGCCTGGACCCACCTCGGCGGCGGCCGGTGGGGGAGCCCCGCGGTCGTGCGGGACGGGCTGTGCTCACTGGACGGCGTCGAAGCCGCCGAGGTCCACCTCTCCGGCACCGTCCTGCACGCCGAGGTCCGCTCCTCGCGGGCCCACTCCGCCGAGGAGCTGCGCGCCGCGGCCCTCGGCCGGCTGGACGTCCCGGGATTCGTGGTACCGGAGGTGATCCGCGTGCACACCGCGGGCGCGGTACCGGCGGAGCGGGCCGATCCGCCTGCCCTGGCCGACCTGGTGGCCGCCGTCGGGCGGCTGTGCGCGGTCGGGGACGTCGACCCGGCGGCGAGCTACCTGTCCACCGGCGGCACCGTCCGGGCGATCCCGTCGGTCCTGCACGCCGTGCTCGCGGCCGGCTGGACCGGGCTCACCTGGCGCGACCTCTGCTCACACCGCCCGCTGCACGCCCTCGCCGCCGGACTGGGGCGGACGTGACCGGGCCGGGCGCCGTGCGGCGCGACGGCCGGGGCGTACCGCGCCTGACGGCGGGGAGCCCGAACGAGCTCGCCCACCTCCAGGGCTACGTCACCGCACGGGACCGGGCGTGGCAGCTGGAGGTGGAGAGGCATCGCGCCCAGGGCACCAGCGCCGCGTTCCTCGGCCCGGACGCGGTCGGCTGGGACCGGTTCGCGCGGCAGGTGCGACTGTCCGACACCGCCGCGCGGTGCCTGCGCGCACTCGGCCCCGCCACCGCCGCCTGGGTCGGCCACTACGTCGCCGGGGTCAACGCGGGGCTCGCCGAGGGCGCCCGGCGGACACCGGAGTTCGCGGCGGTCGGGCTGCGTCCCGGGCGGTGGCGGAGCTGGACGCCGCTGGCGGTGTGGCTGTCCCACCACGTCCTGTTCGCCAACCTCCCGGCCAAGCTCTGGCGCACCGAGGCGACCCGATCGCTCGGCGCGGCCGCGACCGCGGTGTTCGCCGCCGACGGCCTGGGCACGGCAGGCAGCAACGGCTGGCTGCTCACCGGCGAGCACACCGCGACCGGCGCCGCCCTCGTCGCGGGCGACCCGCACCGGTTCGTCGAGGACCCCGGCATCTACCAGCAGATCCAGTTGCGGTGCCCGGACTACGACGTGGTGGGCTTCGCGGTGCCCGGGGTGCCGGGCATCCCGCACTTCGGGCACACCGGGCAGGTCGCCTGGGCGATCACCAACGCGATGGCCGACTACCAGGACCTCTACGCCGAGCGCCTGCGCCGCCGCGGGCGCGGGGTCGAGGCGCTCGGCCCGGACGGCTGGCACCCGGCCACCGCGCACGAGGAGACCGTGCGGGTCGCCGGCGCGCCGGACGAGACCGTCGAGGTCGTGGAGACCGACCGCGGCCCGGTGGTCGTCGGGGGGCCGGACGAGCCGGTGGCGCTCAGCGTGCGCCACCCGCCGCGGGTACTGGCGGACCTGGGGTTCGCGGCGTTGCCCGCCCTGCTCGCCGCCCGGACCGTCGAGGACGTCGACCGCGCGGTGGACCGGTGGGTGGAGCCGGTGAACGTGGTGCTCGCGGCCGACACCGCGGGCGGGACGCTGCACCGGGTGGCCGGCGCCGTGCCGGTCCGCGACGAGGAGAACGGGCTCCTGGTGGTGCCGGCCGACTCGCCCCGCCACACCTGGCGCGGCTGGCACCCGCTGCCGCGCGCGGACGTCGACGGCGTGGCGGTGATGGCCAACGAACGCGGCCTCGCCGCGCCGCTCGGCGTGGAGTTCGCCGCGCCCCACCGGCACCGCCGGATCACCGCACTGCTCGGCCGCTCCTCGCGCTGGACCGCGGACGCCACGGCGGCCGTGCAGACCGACACCCTGCTCGCGACGGCGGCCCCGCTGGTCGCGCTGGCCGGGGACCTGCCCGGCCTCGCACCGCGGGAGGCGGCACTGGTGCGGCGGCTGTCCGGGTGGGACCGTCGGATGGCGGCGGACAGCGTCGTCGCCGCCGAGTTCGCCGCCGTCCGTTCCGCCGTGGTGCGGGGCCTGGTCGCCCACCCCGCCCTGCGCCCGCTCGTCACCCCGCCGCCCTGCCCCGAGCTGTTCGCACCGTGGCTGGACCCCGTGCCGCGGGTCGCCCACGCGCTCACCGCGGTCCTCGCCTCGGACCTGCTGGACGATCGGGACCGGGTGGCGCTCGTGCGGGCCGCGGTGGCGTCGGTCGCGGCCGAGGACGACCGGCGGCCCTGGGGTGAGCGGCACCGGCTGGCGCCGTGGCGGGCGCTGCCCGCCGACGACCACTGGGCACCGGGGACCGGCGGCGACCACGACTGCGTGCTCGCCACGTCGAGCCTGCCGGGCGTGACCGACCGGTTCGCCCGCGCGCCCGCGGCCCGCTACGTGTGGGACCTGGCCGATCGCGCGAACAGCCGCTGGGTCGTGCCGTTGGGGGCCGCGGGCGCGCCCGACGACCCGCACCACCACGACCAGACGGCCGCGTGGGCCCGGGGCGAGCTCTTCGAGGTGGGCTCATGCGGGCTGTGGTGAACTGATCCGCACGGCGGCCACGCAGTGTAAGCTGACCAGCCGGTGATCGTAGTCGCGCCGAGTCACGGGGAGGCCTGGCAGAGCTGTGGTTGACCCGCGATCGCCGAGCACGCCGTCCGACCCGGACCTCGCCTCCGTGCGTGCCGCCGCCCGGACCCACCTGCTGCACGAGGGCACCGTCGACCGCTACCGCCAGGTGCTCGCGGAGGGGATCGACCGGGTGGCACGGGTGGTCGCCGACGCAGACCGGCCCTGCACGGGGATTTCCCCCGGCGAACTGAACTCCCTGGTGTCGGCCGTGGACCTCGACCGTCCACTCGGCGACACCACCGCCGCCCTGGACGAACTGGCCGATGTGTACCTGCGTGACGCGGTCTACTTCCACCACCCCCGCTACCTCGCGCACCTCAACTGCCCGGTCGCGATCCCGGCGCTGCTCGGCGAGGCGGTGCTGAGCGCGCTCAACTCCTCACTGGACACCTGGGACCAGAGCGCGGGCGCCACGCTGATCGAACGCAGGCTCGTCGACTGGACGGCCCGCCGCATCGGCTTCGGCGACGCCGCCGACGGCGTGTTCACCAGCGGCGGGACCCAGTCCAACCTGCAGGCGCTGCTGCTCGCCAGGGAGGAACTGCTCGACCGGCTGGGCAGTCCCCGGCACGATGCGTTGCCCCGCATGCGGATCCTGATGTCGGAGGCCGGGCACTTCAGCGTGCACAAGGCCGCCCGGCTGCTCGGACTGCGCCGCGACGCCGTCCTGCCGGTGCCCGTCGACCAGTCGTGGCGGATGATGCCCGCCGCACTGGCGCGGGAGCTGGTGCGCTGCCGGGAGCGCGGCGAGCACGTGGTCGCGGTCGTCGCCACCGCCGGGACGACCGACTTCGGCAGCATCGACCCGCTCCCCGAGATCGCCGACCTGTGCGCGGAGGCCGGCGTGTGGCTGCACGTGGACGCGGCCTACGGCGGCGGGCTCCTGGTCTCCCGCACCCGGTCGCACCTGCTGGCGGGCATCGACCGCGCAGACTCGGTCACCGTCGACTTCCACAAGACGTTCTTCCAGCCGGTCAGCTCGAGCGCGCTGGTGGTCGGCGACGGCGCCGTGCTGCGGCACGCGACCGACCGCGCCGACTACCTCAACCCGCGCTGGATGGCCGAGCGCGAGGTCCCCAACCAGGTCGACAAGAGCCTGCAGACGACCCGCCGGTTCGACGCGCTCAAGCTCTGGCTGACCCTGCGCGTCACCGGGCCCGAGCAGCTCGGCGTGCTGTTCGACGAGGTCGTCGAGCGCGCGGGCGAGGCGTGGCGGCTGCTCGGCGCCGATCCCCGGTTCGAGGTCGTGACGCCGTCCCCGCTCAGCACCGTGGTGTTCCGCTACGTCGAGGACGGTGCCGACCAGGAGGCGCTCGACGGCGCGATCCTGCACGCGCGGGAGGCGCTCGCCGCGTCGGGCTCCGGCGTCGTCGCGTCCACCCGCGTGCACGGGCGCCACCACCTGAAGCTCACCCTGCTCAACCCCCGCACCACCGTCGAGGACATCGCCCACCTCGTCGAGCTGATCGCCGAGCACGCCGGCGGCTACCTGTTCGCGCCCGACACCGCGAAATGGAGAGCGGAATGCCCGTCCACGACGTCGTCGCCATCGGCCTGGGTCCGCACAACCTGAGCCTGGCCTGCCTCGCCGAGCCCATCGCGGACCTGGATGTCGTCGTCCTGGAGGCGCGCGGCGCGTTCTCCTGGCACCCGGGGATGCTGCTCCCGTCCACCCGGCTGCAGACCCCGTTCATGGCCGACCTGGTCACCCTCGCGGACCCCACCTCGCCGTACTCGTTCCTGAGCTACCTCAAGCAGAACGGCAGGCTGTACTCGTTCTACATCAGGGAGAACTTCTTCCCGCTGCGCACCGAGTACGACGACTACTGCCGGTGGGCCGCCGGGTCGCTGCCGGGGGTGCGATTCGGCCACGAGGTGACCGCGACGGAGTACGACGAGGCGGACGGGTGCTACGTGGTGCACGCCCGCACCGCCGACGGTGGCCGGAGCACCGTCCGCGGGCGGCACCTGGTGCTGGGCACCGGAACCCCGCCCTACCTGCCGCCGCCGTGCCGCGGGCTCGGCGGCGACCTGCTGCACAGCTCCGACTACCGCCGGCATGCGGAGGCGTTGCGCCGCAAGAGGAGCATCACGGTGGTCGGGAGCGGACAGAGCGCGGCGGAGATCTACTACGAGCTGCTGTCCGACATGGACACCCACGGGTACCGGCTCACGTGGGTGACCCGGTCGCCGAGGTTCTTCCCGCTTGAGTACACGAAGCTGACGCTGGAGATGACCTCCCCGGACTACGTCGACTACTTCCACGCCCTGCCCGAGGACACCCGCTACCGCCTGGAGGGCGAGCAGAAGGGCCTGTTCAAGGGGATCAACTCCGACCTCGTCAACGACATCTTCGACCTGCTCTACGAGCGCAGCCTCGCCGGACCGGCCGACACCCGGCTGCTGACCAACACCGAGCTGGTCTCCGCCGCCCACGACGAACGCCGCGGCCGCTACGAGCTCGGACTGCGGCACCGCGAGCAGGGCGGCGAGGTGTCGATCACCACCGAGGGGCTCGTGCTCGCCACCGGCTACGACTACCACCCGCCGGAGTTCCTCGCACCGCTGCGCGACCGCATCCGGTGGGACCGGCACGGCCGGTTCGACATCGCGCGCAACTACACCATCGACCACGCCGGGCGGGAGATCTTCCTGCAGAACGCGGGCACCCACGCACACAGCATCACCTCGCCCGACCTCGGCATGGCCGCGTACCGCAACTCCTGGATCATCCGCGAGGTGCTGGGCCGCGAGCAGTACCCGATCGAGAAGTCCATCGCCTTCCAGGAGTTCGGCCTGCCCGGCGAGGCACGCGGATGACCGGCTACCGCAGGACCGACCCGGCGCTGGGGGAGTTCGCGCTGCGCGACCTGGACCCGGACGCCGACGCACCGCTGATCCATTCCTGGGTGACCCACCCGAAGGCCCGGTTCTGGCTGATGCACGACGCCGACACCGCCGCGGTCGCCGCGGAGTACCGGCGGATCGCCGAGCACCCCCACCACGACGCCCACCTCGGTCTGTGGCGCGGCACGCCGGCCTTCCTCGTGGAGCGCTACGACCCGGCCGAGGTCGAGCTGCGCGGGCTGTACCCGGCGCAGGACGGCGACGTGGGCATGCACTTCCTGTGCGCGCCGACGGGCAGCCCGGTGCACGGCTTCAGCCTCGCGGTGATCACCTTCGTGCTGGCCTGGCTGTTCGACGAGCCTGCGACCCGGCGGGTCGTCGTCGAACCGGACGTGCGCAACGAGGCCGTGCAGGCGCTCAACGCCGCCGTGGGGTTCACCGTCGTCGGGCCGGTCGTCAAGCCGGAGAAGGTCGCGCTGCTCAGCACGTGCACCCGGGAGAGCTTCCTGGCCCGCACCCGGCAGGCGGCGGCGCCGTGACCCCGGACGAGTCGGTCGCCCACCTCACCCCGGAGCTGTGGGAGCGGGCCACCCGGACGCTGGTGGCCAAGGCGCTCGCCGAGTTCGCCCACGAGCGGCTGTTCACCCCGGAACCGTCGCCCGAGGGGCACTACCGGGTGCGCGGGGACGACCAGGACACCGAGTACCGGTTCACCGCGACCGTGCTCGCCCTCGACCACTGGGCCGTCGACGAGGACAGCGTCGTCCGGTACCGGCACGGCCGCCCGACCCCCCTGGACGCGCTCGGCTTCTTCCTCGACGTCCGGGACGCGCTCGGCCTGGGCGGCGAGGTGCTGCCCGCCTACCTGGAGGAGATCAGCGCCACGCTGGCCGTCGCCGCGTTCCGGCTCGCCACCCCGGCGCGCACCGGCGCGGAGCTCAGCCGCGCCGACTTCCAGACCATCGAGACGAACCTGCCCGAGGGCCACCCCGCCTTCGTCGCCAACAGCGGGCGGATCGGCTTCGGCGTCGACGGCCAGCACCGCTACACCCCGGAGGCCGCGCGGCCGGCCCGCCTGGTGTGGCTCGCCGCCCACCGCGAGCACTGCGTGTTCAGCCACGCGGCGGACCTGACCTACGACCGGCTGGTGGCAGGCGAGTTCGACGAGCCGACCCGCGCCGCGTTCGACGCCACGCTCACCCGCCTGGGCCTCGACCCGGCCGACTACCTGCTGTTCCCGGTGCACCCGTGGCAGTGGTGGCACCGGGCCTCGGTGACGTTCGCCGCCGAGCTGGCTGCCCGGCGGCTGGTGTGCCTGGGGGAGGGGCCGGACGAGTACCTGCCCCAGCAGTCGGTGCGCACCTGGTTCAACGTCACCGATCCCGCCCGGCACTACGTGAAGACCGCGCTGTCGGTGGTGAACATGGGGTTCGTGCGCGGGCTGTCGGCCGCCTACATGGCCGTCACCCCCGCCATCAACGACTGGGTCGCGGACCTGATCGCAGGCGACGAGCTGCTGGTGTCGACCCGGGTGACGATCCTGCGCGAGCTGGCCGCCGTCGGCTACCACCACCACGCGCTGGAGGCGGCGACCGACCGCACGTCCCCGTACCGCAAGATGCTGGCCGCGTTGTGGCGGGAGAGCCCGGTCCCCGGCCTGGAACCGGGCCGCCGGCTCGCGTCGATGGCCGCACTGCTCCACGTCGACCGGCAGGGCGGTTCGTTCGCCGCGGCGCTGATCGAGGAGTCCGGCCTGCCGCCCGCGCAGTGGCTGCGCCGGTACCTCGACGCCTACCTCACCCCGCTGCTGCACTGCTTCTACGCCTACGGGCTGGCGTTCATGCCGCACGGGGAGAACGTGATACTCGTGCTGGCCGACGGGGTGGTCGAACGCGTCATCCTCAAGGACGTGGCCGAGGAGGTCGTGGTGATGGACCCCGCGACCCCGCTGCCCGAGCAAGCCCGCCGCATCTACGCGGACGTACCCGAACACGTGAAACTACTGTCCATCTTCACCGACGTCTTCGACAGCTTCTTCCGCTTCCTCGCAGCGGTGCTGCACCGCTCCGGCACCCTCGACCAGACGGAGTTCTGGCACACGGTCCGCGAATGCGCCGAGGACTACACCACCCGCGTCCCGCACCTGGCCGACCGCCTGCGCCGCTACGACCTGTTCGCCGAGGAGTTCGCCCTGTCCTGCCTCAACCGCCTGCAACTGCGCGACACCCGGCAGATGATCGACCTCGCCGACCCGGCCGCCCTCCTGCAACTGGTCGGCCACCTGCCCAACCCGATCGCCCGGCCACTGATCACATAGGAGCACTGCGCTTGCGGATCAGCCCACGGACTGTGTAGACGCTCGGCGAGGGGGCTAGCCGGCAGACCTCGGCTGCTGGACGTGGGAGGCTGACGGGTATGGAGTTCTTCTTGCCGGTGACATCCGAGGATCAGCACGAGCAGCGGTACGTGGAGTTGGCCCGGTTCGCCGGGGCGTCCGTGCCGCCGCCGGAGGCACGGCTGTGGATGGTCCAGTGGGTGCACAACGGCGAGGTGTGGGAAGCCACCGTGGGTGAGCTGCTGGTCCGCGTCGAGCCGACGCCGAGGGTGCAGGACAGCGCGGCGGTCATGGCGATCTTCCCCGGCGACCCGTATCTGATCGTGACGTCCG
>WUUC01225771.1_pt1 | contig 17209 bp, 2 predicted proteins | sample 6278441 | NCBI WGS metagenome assembly WUUC01 (sample SAMN13675441, study PRJNA597444) | soil metagenome | isolation source: soil | place: USA: Washington | collected 2017-10 | reverse complement strand
TGTCCGCGTAGTCGTGGTACATCACCCCGGCGAACACCCCGGTTCGGCTGCCCCGCAACGAGGTTGGGTCGATCCCGGCGCTCTCGACGGCCTCCCACGATGACTCCAGCAGCAACCGGTGCTGCGGATCCATCGCGCGAGCCTCACGCGGACTGATCCCAAAGAAGGCCGGGTCGAAATCCGCCGCACCGGCAAGGAACCCACCGCTGCGCGTGTACGACGTTCCCGCGTGGTCCGGATCCGGGTGATAGAGCCGGGCCAGATCCCAACCCCGATCCGTCGGGAACTCCCCAATCACATCCGCACCTCGGGATACCACATCCCATAGGTCCTCCGGACCCGTTACTCCACCTGGATACCGGCATGCCATCCCCACAATCGCTATTGGTTCGTCAGTTCGGGAAACCACCGGCGCCACAACGGTGTGGGCCGGCGCGGTGCCAAGCACCTCCACCCGCAGGTGTTCGGCGAGCGCCGTCACCGTCGGGTAGTCGAAGATCAGCGTGGCCGGCAGCCGAAGCCCGGTCGCCGCCGCTAACCGGTTGCGCAACTCCATGGCCGTCAACGAGTCGAAGCCGAGCTCCATCAGCGGGCGACCCGGCTCGACCGCGTCCGGCGACGGGAACGCGAGCACGGTCGCCGCCTCCGCACGCACCAGTGTCACCAGCGCGTCCCGCAGCTCGGCCTCGCCCAAGCCGGCGAGCGGCGACACCGATGCCGTGCGCCTGGCCGGCACCAGACTCCGGAAGATCGCCGGGAGGTCATCTCGTCGCCGCAGCTCGGGCAGGTTGAGCGCGGCCGCGACGATCTGCGCGGTGCCGCCGGTGAGCGCGGCGTCAAGCACCGCGAGGCCTTGCTCGGTGGACAGCGGCATCACACCGGTCCGCGCCAGCCGTGCCTGGTCGGCATCGCTCAACTGCGCGGCCATGCCGGATTCCCAGGAACCCCAGGCGATCGACACACCCGGTAGACCCTGCGACCGGCGGTGCACAGCGAGAGCGTCGAGGAAAGCGTTGGCCGCGGCGTAGTTTCCCTGTCCCGCGTTGCCGAGCACGCCGGCCAGCGAGGAGAACAGCACGAACGCCGACACGTCACCGGTCAGCTCGTGCAGGTTCTGAGCCGCGGTCACCTTGGGCCGCAACACATCCAGCAGTTGTGACTCGGTCATCGTGGCGACCGTGGCGTCGTCGAGCACACCGGCCGCGTGGATCACCGCGGAGACGTCGTGCTCGGCAAGCAACTCGGCCAGCGCGGCCCGGTCGGCGACATCGCAGGCGGCGATGGTGACCTCCGCGCCGGCGGCCCGCAACTCCTCCTCGAGGGCCGGCGCGCCGCCACGGCGGGAGACCAGCAGCAGGCGCCGAACCCCGTGCCGGGCAACCAGATGGCGTGCCACGGTCGCGCCGAGTGCGCCGGTACCACCGGTGATCAGCACCGCGCCATCGCCCGGCGTCCACGCCTCATCAGCTGGAAGGGTGGTGCGAACCAGGCGCGGCGCGAGGATCGCCCCGGCCCGCACCGCGACCCGGGGCTCGTCACCGATCGCCGACGGCAACGCGGCCTGCGACGCCGGATCATCGTCGAGGTCGACCAGCACGAACCGGCCGGGATTCTCCGTCTGCGCCGACGACACCAGCCCCCAGACCGCGGCCGACGCCGGATCACTCATCGCGTTCCTGGTCACCACGGCCAGTCGCGCGTCCCCGGCCAGTGCCTCCTGGAGCTGGCCCAACACCCGCGTCAGATCGCCGGGCTCCGGGACGATCACGGTGTGCTCTATCGGGTTCACCACGGCCGGCGCCCACTCGACCGCGAACGTCGTGTTGTGCGTGGACGTCCGGATCACCGGAGCCGGCCGCAGCGACAGGGACTCCACGGTGATCATCAGCCGGCCACTCGGGTCGGTGGCGACCAGTGACACCGTGTCTATCCCCAATGGACAGATCCGGACCCGAAGCGCGGTGGCGCCGGTCTGGTGCACCCGCACGCCGCTCCACGCGAACGGCAGCAGTACCTCATCGGAGTCCAGCGCGAGCGCGTGCAACGCGGCGTCCAGCAGCGCCGGGTGCACCCCGAACAGCCCTGGTTCACCAAGCGAGACCTCGGCAAACCGGTCGGAGCCGTTGCGCCACAACGCCTCTAGGCCCTGGAAGGCCGGCCCGTACTCATAGCCTCGGTCGGCCAGCCGCTCATAGGCGTCGGTGACGTCCACCCGCTCACCGGTCGGCGGCCACGTTGCCGCCCAGCCAAGGTCACGCGGGATGTCGATGGCGACGGCCAGGGTGCCGACGGCGTGCCGGGTCCAGTCGGAGTCGTCGTCCGGTCGCGAGTGGATGGTCACCGCCCGTCGGCCGCTCGGGTCCGGCGGCTCCACCGCGACCTGGACGAGCACCGCGGTGTCGATCACCAGCGGGGACTCACACGTCAGCTCGTCGACCCGGTCGCAGCCGACTGTCGAGCCGGCGTGTGCGGCGAGCTCGACCAGCGCGGTTCCCGGTAGCAACACCACATCGCGCACCGCGTGATCGGCGAGCCAGGGGTGGGTGTCGAGTGAGATCCGGCCGGTGAACACGGAACCCTTGTCGCCGGCCAGTTCCACCGCGTCGCCGAGCATTCCGTGGGTGGCCCGGCCGGTCGCGGTGACCGGTGCGGGGTCGAGCCAGTAACGCTGGCGCTGGAACGGATACGTCGGCAACTCGACCTGGGTTGCCGGCCTGCCGATCAGCCGGCTCCAGTCGACCGGCAGCCCGCGCACGTAGCCGTTGCCAAGGGCGGTAAGGATTGTCTCGGCCTCGGGCTGCCCGGCCCGCAACGCGGAGACGATCGAGGCCGCGTCGTCGTCGATGATCTGCCGCGCCGCGGTGGCGAGCACCGCGGTCGGGCCAAGCTCGAGATAGTGCGTGACACCCTGGTCATGGAGAAACCTGATGCCGTCAACGAAACGTACCGCCTGCCGGATGTGCCGCACCCAGTACTCCGGATCCCGCAGCTCGTCGGCGGTGGCCAACTCGCCGGTGACGTTGGAGATCACCGGGATCGCCGGCGGGCGGAGCTCAATGGAGTCGAGCACCTGGCGGAACTCGGCGAGCACGCCGTCCATGTGCGGAGAGTGGAACGCGTGGCTGGTCTTCAGCACCCGGGTGCGCCGGCCCTGCCGCTCGAACAGCGCGGCGATCGTGCCGACGGCCTGCGTGTCACCGGAGATCACTGTCGCTTGTGGACCATTGAGCGCCGCGATGGACAGCTGCCGCGACTTGCCACGCAGCATCGGGGCCAACTCCGCCTCGGACGCCTGGATGGACACCATCGAGCCACCGGGCCGGGCGGCCTGCATGGCGAGGCCGCGCGCGGCGACCAGACGGGCGGCGTCGGGCAGGGTGAACACCCCGGCGAGGTAGGCGGCGGTGATCTCACCGACCGAGTGCCCAATCAACCAGTCCGGCCGCACGCCCCAGGACTCGACCAGCCGGAAGAGTGCCGTCTCCACGGCGAACAGCGCGGGTTGGGTGTACTCGGTGCGGCCCAACGTCTCCGCGTCATCGCCGGAGATCAGGTCACGCAGCGACCGGTCGAGGTGCAGGTCCAGCTCGGTGCACACCTCGTCGAACGCGGCGGCGAACGCCGGGAACGCCGCGTAGAGCTCGCGTCCCATGCCGGGCCGCTGGCTACCTTGGCCGGTGAACAGGAACGCGGTCGACCCTCCACTCGCGACACCGGTGATGGCCAACCGGTTCAGCCCATCGAGCAGCTCGTCTCGACTGGAAACCAGCACGACGGCCCGGTGATCGAACACCGCGCGGGAGCGCAGAACCCTCGCGGTGCCGGCGAGATCCAGCTCGGGATCTGCCTCGGCGACGGCCCGCAGCCGGCGCGCCTGGTCGGCGAGCGCGGGCTCGGACTTGGCCGACAGCAACAGCGGCAGCGGCAGCGGTTGTGACACGGCGACCGGCGGCACGGCGATCATGGCCGGCGCCTCTTCGACGATCACATGGGTGTTGGTGCCGCTGATGCCGAACGAGGAGACGCCGGCCCGGCGGGGTCGGTCGATTGCCGGCCACGGCCGGGGTTCGGTGAGGAGCTGGACACCCGACCAGTCCACGTGCGGCGTGGGCTCGTCCACGTTCAGGGTCTTCGGCAGCACACCGTGCCGGATCGCCATCACCATCTTGATCACGCTGCCGACGCCGGCGGCGGCCTGGGTGTGGCCTAGGTTGGACTTCAACGATCCCAACCACAGCGGGCGGTCTTCCGGCCGGTCCTGGCCGTAGGTGGCGATCAGGGCTTCGGCCTCGATCGGGTCGCCGAGCTTGGTGCCGGTGCCGTGTGCGTCGACCACGTCGACGTCCTGAGTAGACAGTCCGGCGCCGGCGAGTGCCTTGCGGATCACCCGTTGCTGCGACGGGCCGTTGGGCGCGGTCAACCCGTTGGACGCGCCGTCCTGGTTCACCGCGGTGCCGGACACCAGCGCCAGCACCCGGTGACCGTGCTTCAGCGCGTCCGACAACCGTTCCACCGCAAGGATTCCCACGCCCTCCGACCACGAGGTGCCATCGGCGGAGGCGGCGAAGGACTTACAGCGACCGTCGGGCGCGAGGCCGCGCTGGCGGCTGAAGTCGATGAACGGGTCGGCGGTCGCCATCACCGTGACACCACCGGCCAGCGCCAAGTCGCACTCGCCGGACCGCAGCGACTGGGCGGCCAGATGCACCGCCACCAAGGACGACGAGCACGCGGTGTCGACGGTGACCGCCGGGCCTTCGAAGCCGAAGTGGTAGGAGACCCGGCCGGAGGCAATGCTGCCGCCGACGCCGATGAAGCCCTCGACGTTGTCCATCGCGCGCTTCACCACGGTGCCGTAGTCGTGGTTCATGATCCCGACGAACACGCCGGTTCTACTGCCCCGCAACGACGCCGGGTCGATCATGGCACGTTCCAGCGACTCGTAGCCCACCTCGAGCAGCAGCCGGTGCTGCGGGTCCATCGCGCGGGCCTCACGCGGGCTGATACCGAAGAACGCCGGGTCGAAATCCGCCGCGCCGTACAGGAATCCGCCGTTGCGGGTGTAGGAGGTGCCGAGGTGGTCGGGATCCGGGTGGTAGAGCCCGGCGAGGTCCCAGCCGCGATCGGTCGGGAACTCTCCGATCACGTCAACCCCGCCCGAGACCACGTCCCACAGCTCGTCGGGACTGGTCACCCCACCGGGGAAGCGGCACGCCATACCCACGATCGCGATCGGCTCGTCGGCGGCCGTCACCTCCGGCACGTCCAGTTCGGCCTCGATCGCGTCCCCGATCACCTCGTCGCGCAGATGCTCGGCGAGCGACGTCACCGTCGGGTAGTCGAACACCAGACTGGTCGGCAGCCGCAGCCCGGTCGCCGCGTTGAGCCGGTTGCGAAGCTCCACAGAGGACAATGAGTCGATGCCCAGCTCGATGAACGGACGGTCCACCTCGACCTCGTTCGGGTCGGCGTGGCCCAGCACGGTCGCCAGATGCCCGCGCACCAAGGCAAGCAGCGCCTGGGTCTGCTCGGCCGCGCCGGCGCCGATCAGGCTGCGCAGCAACGCCGACACCCCGCCGGACGCGGACTCGACACCGGACGCCGCGGTGGCCCGGGACGTGGTGGCACGCACCAGGCCACGGAAGATCGCCGGCAGGTCACCGGCATCGGCCCGGCCACGCAACGCCGGCAGGTCGAGGGTGACCGGCAGCGTGTGCGCCGGGTTCAACGACAGCGCCCGGTCGAACAGGGTCAGACCGTCCTCAATGGACAGCGAGGAGACGCCGGCACGGGCCATCCTGGAGAGATCCGCCTCGGCGAGCGTGCCGGCCATGCCGCCGTCGGCCCACAGGCCCCAGCCGAGCGACATCGCCGGCAGCCCAAGGCTTCTCCGGTGCCGCGCCAGCGCGTCGAGGAAGGCGTTGGCGGCGGCGTAGCCACCCTGCCCTGCGGTGCCGAGCGTGCCGGCGACCGACGAGAACAGCACGAATGCCGACAGGTCACGGTCTTTGGTCAGCTCGTGCAGGTGCCAGGCGGCGTCGACCTTGGGCCGCAGCACGGTGTCGATCCGGTGCGGGCTCAGGCCGGCCACGGTGGCGTCGTCGAGCACCCCGGCCGCGTGGATCACCGCGGTGAGGTTCGGGACACCGTCGAGCAGCTCCGCGAGCGCGCGGCGGTCGGACACGTCACACGCGGCGACCGTGACCTCGGCACCGGCCGTGGTCAGCTCGGCTACCAGGTCGTCGGCCGATCCTCGCCGACTGACCAAAAGCAGGCGCCTGGCCCGGCCGGTGGTGACCAGGCGCCGGGCGATGGCGCCGCCGAGCGCGCCGGTGCCACCGGTGATCAGCACGGTGCAGTCCGGGTCAAGCACCGGCTCGTCGCCGGTGACCGCGAGGCCGGCGAGACGGGGGGCGAACACGATTCCCTGCCGCAGCGCCAACTCCGGCTCGCCGGTGGCCAGCGCGGCCGGGAGCGCGGTGATCGACGCGGGGTCGTCGTCGAGGTCGACAAGCACGAACCGGCCGGGGTTCTCGGTGATCGCCGAGCGCAGCAGGCCACCGATCGCGGCCGCGGTGAGATCGGTGACCGTGTCGCCGGGCAGGGCGTCGACGGCGCCGCGGGTAAGCACGACGAGGCGCGCACCGGAGAGCCGCTCCTCGGCGAGCCACGGCTGGAGGACGTCGAGGAGTTGGTGCGCGGCCGCGTGCACGCCGGCCGGAACCCCACCGCTGCCAACGACTCCGTCGACCAGGACGACCGCGGGCACGTCGCCGCCGTAGCCGATGGCGTCGGTGAGCGACATGAGGTCGTAGTGCTGCTGCACGCCGGAGATGCCCCGCACGTCGCCCAGCACCACCCAGCCGGCGTCGGTGCTGGCCTCGCCGACCGGGATGGGCGTCCAGTCCACCTGGTACAGGTGCTGCGCGGAGGTCAGCCGATTGGCCGCGATGTTCCGCAGCGACAACGAGTCGACGCTGATCACCGACTGACCGTTCGCGTCGCTGGCGATCAGCGACACCGTGTCGGGGGCGATCGTGCGTAGCCGCACCCGAAGTAGGCCGGCACCGACCGCGTGCACGCGGACCCCGGTCCACGCGAACGGCAGCGCGATCTCGCCGGGCCCGGATTCCTGACGCTCCAACACAACCGGGTGTAGGGCCGAGTCGAGCAGGGCGGGGTGCACGCCGAACGCGCTGACCGCTTCCCGTTGTGTGCCACCGAGTTCGACCTCAGCGTAGAGGTCGTCACCGGAGCGCCACAGCTCTCGCAGGCCCTGGAACTCGGGACCGTAGCTGTAGCCGCGATCGGCGAGTCTCAGATACGCGGTGGCGACGTCCACCCGCTCGGCGTGAGCGGGCGGCCACTCCACGGTTTCGCCGGAGCCCTCGCCGGAAACGATCGTGCCGGAGGCGTGCCGGGTCCACTCGACGTCACCACCGTCGGGTCGCGAGTGGACGCTCACCCCACGCCGGCCGTCCTCACCGGCGGAGCCGACCACGACCTGCACGAGCACCGCGCTCCGCCGGTCCAGCAGGCATGGCGACTCGAGGGCCAGGTCCTCCAGGAGGTCGCAGCCGACCCGGGCGCCGGCCTGGGTGACCAACTCGACCATCGCGGTGCCGGGCACGACGACCGTCTCACCGACCGCGTGATCACCAAGCCAGGCTTGGGTTCCGAGGGAGAGCCGGCCGGTCAGCACGATCTCGTCCGCACCGGCCACCTCGACCGAGGCGCCGAGCAACGGGTGGTCGACCGCGGACAGTCCAGCGGTGCCAACGCTTTCGGCGGCGGTGAGCCAGAAACGCTTGCGCTCGAAGGGGTACGTGGGCAGGTCGATCAGCCGGCCATCGACCACCACGTTGTGCACCCTGGCCACGGCAGCCAGGGCGGAAGGCATCGCCGGGATGGCGCCGTCGACCATCGCGGACAGGGCGGCGGAGGGTCCGATCTCCAGGTAGGCATCCATCCGCAACGATTCGATCGCCGGGCCGAACCGCACCGCCTCACGGACCTGCCGCACCCAGTACTCGGCGTCCAGCTCGCCCGAAACCATCGGGATGGTCGGCGGATGGTAGGTGAGCTGCTCGGCGACGCGGCGGAACTCTTCGAGCATGGGCTCCATCAGCGGTGAGTGGAAGGCGTGGCTGACCCGCAACCGCTTGCCCTTGAAGCCTTCCGCGATGGCCAGCACCGGCGCTTCCTCGCCGGAGATCACCACTGAGCGCGGGCCGTTCACCGCGGCGATGTCCACGCCAGCCGTCAGCAGCGGACGCACCTCGTCCTCACTGGCCCGCAACGCCACCATCGCCCCGCCCGGCGGCAGGGCTTGCATCAACGAAGCCCGCGCTGCCACCAGGCGGCAGGCGTCCACCAAGGAGAACACCCCGGCAACGTGCGCAGCGGCCAACTCGCCGATGGAGTGGCCGACCACCACATCGGGGGTGAGTCCCCAGGACTCGATCAACCGGTAGAGCGCGACCTCGAAAGCGAACAACGCCGGTTGGGTGAACCCGGTCTGGTCCAACCGCTCCGCATCTCCGAACATGACCTCCAACAACGGCAGGTCGAAGTGCGAGACCACCTCATCCAAGGCCTGGCGGAACACCGGGTATGTCTCATATAGGTCCTGACCGGCGCCGACCCGCTGTGAGCCCTGGCCGGAGAACAGGAACCCAACCTTGCCAACCCGGCGATGAATCTCAAAGTTCTCCAGGCCAGCCAACAACTCCTCACGCGTCTCACCGACCACAACCGCCCGGTAATCGAGAGAGGCGCGGTTCGCGAGAGTGAAGGCGACATCGGCCGGATCGCACTCCGACACGGATTCCCGCAGCCGGCGAGCCTGCTCCAACACCGCCGCCTCGGTACGACCGGACAGCACCCACGGCACCACACCGGGCGACGGCTCGGGCTCGGCAACCTCGGGAGCGGCCTCGATGATCACGTGAGCATTGGTGCCGCTGATCCCGAACGACGACACTCCGGCACGGCGCGGCCGACCCGTCTCCGGCCACGGCTGGGACTCGGTCAACAGTTGGACGCCGGACCAGTCCACGTGCGGGGTTGGCTCGTCGACATGCAGAGTCCGCGGCAGAACTCCGTGGCGCAGCGCCATGATCATCTTGATCACGCTGCCAACGCCCGCGGCGGCCTGAGCATGCCCGAGGTTGGACTTCAACGAACCCAACCACAGCGGCCGGTCCCGTTCCTGGCCATACGTGGCGATCAACGCCTCGGCCTCGATCGGGTCACCGAGCTTGGTCCCGGTGCCGTGCGCGTCCACAGCGTCCACATCGGACGGAGACAGTCCGGCGAACGACAGCGCCTGCCGGATCACCCGCTGCTGCGACGGACCATTCGGTGCGGTAAGGCCGTTCGACGCGCCATCCTGGTTGATCGCCGACCCACGGATTACGGCCAGCACCCGGTGGCCGCGCTGCACCGCATCCGAAAGTCGCTCAACCACAAGCATTCCGACACCCTCGGACCACGCGGTGCCGTCGGCCGAGGCGGCGAAGGACTTGCAGCGGCCATCCGGCGCGAGCCCGTTCTGGCGGCTGAAGTCCACGAACAGCCCGGGTGAGGCCATCACCGCGACGCCACCGGCGAGGGCGAGGTCGCAGTCCCCGGCACGCAGCGCCTGAACGGCCAGGTGCAGTGCTACCAAGGAAGACGAGCACGCGGTGTCGACGGTGACCGCGGGACCCTCGAAGCCGAAGTGGTAGGCGAGCCGGCCTGAGGCGACGCTCGCGGTGGTGCCGGTCAGCAGGTAACCGTCATAGCCGGCAACGGGTTGGTGCAGCCGCGGGCCGTAATCCTGAGACATGGCACCGACGAACACGCCGACCGGGGTGCCGCGGAGCGTCGCCGGGTCGATGCCGGCGTGCTCGAAGGCCTCCCACGCGCTCTCCAGCAGCAGCCGCTGCTGCGGGTCCATCGCGGTCGCCTCGCGCGGGCTGATGTCGAAGAACGCGGCGTCGAACCGGTCGGCGTCGTGCAGGAATCCGCCGCGCTGGGTCCGGGAGACGCCGAGCCGGTCGGGGTCCGGATCGGCCAGGGTGGCCAGGTCCCAGCCGCGGTTGTCGGGGAACGACGAGGTGGCGTCGGCACCCCCGGCGACGAGCCGCCACAGGTCGTCCGGGTTCGTGATGCCACCCGGGTAGCGGCAGCTCATCGCGGTGATCACGATCGGCTCGTCGGTGTTCGCCCGCCGCACGACCCGGGTGGCCGGGCGATCACCGGCCAGGTACTTCACCAGCGCGGCCGGCGTCGGGTGGTTGAACAGCAGCCCGGTGGGCAGCGTCAGGCCGGTGGCCGCGCTCAACCGGTTGCGAAGCTCAACCGCGCCAAGGGAGTCGAACCCCATGTCCTTGAACGTGCGGTTCGAGTCGACCGCGTCCGGCGACACGTGACCGAGCACGATTGCCACGTTGGTCCGGACCAGCTCCATCAGATCCACCGGATCCACCGCGACGGCGCCAACTGTGTCCTTAGTAGACACCGGTGCCGCCGCGAAGTCGAGCCAGTACCGCTGCCGGTCGAACGCATACGTTGGCAGGTCGACGATCGGGCCGTCGTCCGTCGCCCACCGGACGGGTGCGCCGCGCACCCACGCCTCGCCGGCGGAGCGCCAGAACCGCTCAAGGCTCCCCTCACCCCGCCTAAGCGACCCCACCACGCCACCGGTCTCACCCAGCTCGTCGAGGACCTCGCCGACCCCCATTGCCAGCACCGGATGTGCCGACACCTCAACGAAGAGGCGAAGATCCGCCCCAACCAGCGCGGTGATCGCCGAGTCGAACCGCACCGGCTGGCGCAGGTTCCTGTACCAGTACTCGGCATCCAGCGCCGCGAGATCGAGGAACTCCCCGGTCACCGCCGACATGAACGGAACCGTCCCCGACCGTGGGGTCACCTCCCGAAGGCAGTCCAGCAACTCCTCGCGCAACGCCTCCACCTGAACGGAGTGCGAGGCATAGTCCACCGGCAGCAGCCGTACGGGCGTCCCGTCCGCCTCAAGCCGAGTACGCAGTGACTCCAAAGTGGACAGTTCACCGGACAGCACGGTGGACCCGGCGCCGTTCACCGCCGCGATACCCACCCCGGCCACACCCGCGATGAGGGCCTCAGCCGACGCCAAAGACAAGCCGGTGGACAGCATCCCACCCCGGCCGGCCAACACCCGACCGATGAGCTGGCTGCGCAGCGCCACAACTCGCGCACCGTCCTCAAGGGACAGTCCGCCGGCCACCACCGCCGCCGCGATCTCCCCCTGTGAATGCCCCACCACCGCGGCCGGCTCGACGCCGATGGAACGCCACAACGCCGCGAGCGACACCATCACCGCCCACAGCGCCGGCTGCACCACGTCGACCCGGTCCAGCGCGACCTCGCCGCGCAGCACGGCCGTCAGCGACCAGTCGACGAACGGCGCCAGCGCTCGCTCGCACTCCGCCACCGACGAACGGAACACCGGCGACTGAGCCAAAAGCTCCGCCCCCATGCCCTGCCACTGCCACCCCTGCCCGGGGAACACGAAGACCGGGTCGCCCCCGACGACCCGACCACTCACCACCCCGGGCGCCCCCACCCCGGACGCCAACCCCGGCAAGCCCTCAGGCTCGAAGACAACCGCCCGCTCCTCGAACGCCGACCGCGACACCACCAGCGACCGGGCGACGTCACCAAGAGAAACCCCACCGCCGGCCACGAACTCCGCCAGCCGCCCCGCCTGCCCCGCCAGCGCCGCCCGACTCCGCGCCGACAAAACCAGCGGCCCGGACCTCGAATCCCCAGCGACACCAGGCAAAACCGACGGCGGCTCGCTGAGCACCAGGTGGCAGTTGGTGCCGCCCATGCCGAACGACGACACCCCGGCGACCAGCGGCGCGTCCTCACAAGGCCACGGCCCCAACTCCGTCTGCACCCGGATCCGCAGTTCCGAGAAGGGAATCGCCGGATTGGGCGTCTCGAAGTGCAGCGACGGCGGTAGCTCCCGCCGCGAGATCGCCAGCGCGGTCTTGAGCAGCCCGGCGATGCCACCCGCGCCCTCCAGGTGGCCGATGTTGGTCTTCACCGACCCCACCGGCAACGGCGAGGAACGCGGTACCCCCAGCACCCGCCCGACCGACGCCGCCTCGATCGGGTCGCCGACCGCCGTCCCACTTCCGTGCAACTCCACGTACTGCACCAGAGCCGGGTCGACCCCGGCCCGCCGGTAGGCCAGCCGCAGCGTCTCCTCCTGCGCCCGGCCGTTCGGCACGGTCAGCCCGTCGCTGATGCCGTCGTTGTTGATCGCCCCACCCAGGATCACGCAGACGATCGGGTTGCCGTCGCGCACCGCCGCGGACAGCGGCTTGAGCACGACCAACCCGCCGCCCTCACCGCGGACGAACCCGTTGGCCCGCGCGTCGAACGTGAAGCACCGCCCGTCCGGCGAGAGCCCACCAAACCGCGCGGCCGACTCCGTGCTCTCCGGTGCCAGGTTCAGGTGCACCCCGCCCGCGATGGCCAGCCCGGTCTGATCGTGGCGCAGGCTCTCGCACGCCATCTGCACCGACACCAGCGACGATGCCTGCGCCGCGTCCAGGGTCAGCGACGGCCCGCGCAACCCGAGCGTGTACGACACCCGGTTGGCGATCATGCTGCGGTGCAGGCCGGTCATCGAGTACCGGTCGATGCCCCCACCCCGGCGCACCAGCGTCGCGTAGTCGTCGGCGATCGCCCCGATGAACACCCCGGTGTGGCTGTCCCGCAGCTCCGCCGGCACCACCCGAGCGCTCTCCAGCGCCTCCCAGGCGAGCTCGAGGACCAGCCGCTGCTGCGGGTCCATCGCCGCGGCTTCCCGCGGCGAAATGCCGAAGAAGTCGGCGTCGAACATATCCACATCGTCGAGGAATCCACCGAACCCGGTGCCACTCCACCGGTCCGACGGAATGGGCCGGATCGTGTCGACGCCATCGCGGAGAACGGTCCAGAACTCGGCCGGATTTGTCGCCGACGGCAGCCGGCAAGCCAGCCCGATCACCGCTATCGGCTCGTCCGAGGCTTCCGTGCCCTGGAAGTCGAGCCTGGAAAGAGGACCGTTGAATACAACCATTGGAACCTCACTCTTTCCAATAAGAATTAGTAAGAAGGATCGGCCAATGGAGCACGCCCAGTCCAGGCGATCACGGTGGCAGCAAATCCCCCGGCCGGTTGTTGCCAGGGACCGGCCCCTTGAGCCTCGCTGGAGTCTGGGTAGAGCCGGCGGCGCAAATATGGGGACGACATCCCCATGTCCCCCAGCCGCCGCGGTGGCAGGGTCCCCAACGTGAGCCTCCCCATCCCGCCCCGCGAAGCCGAGCCCCGCATGACGTCATGCTGGTGGGCCCCCGGTTTAGCGCTGACCGAGCGGCTCCCGGCCCCCAGCCGGCTGGACGCCAGCCGCGAGGAGCGGGCCAGGCGCCGGCTGATCCGCTGGCGCACCTCGTCCGGGTTGGCGGCCGGCGACGGGCTCACCACACGGCTGGCCAGAGCCGGACTGACCGAGTCCGACCTGCTGGCACTGCTGGCCGAGCCGCCAGAAGCCCTCGGCGCCCGCACCGTCCGCCCGCGGTGGGCGGCCGTCGTCGAGCGGGCCGTCGCGGCCGCTCCCAGGTCCCCGCATCCGGTCAAGGCCGGGGCCGACCTGTCGCTCGCCGCGTTCACCGTGCCGCTCAAGCCGTTCGTCGACGACGCCGTCAAGCGCATCCACGACCGTGTCACCGTCCAAGCCACCACCACCCAGATCGACCTGAGCGCCGTCACCGAGGGGTTCGCCGAGCACCTCGCCCGCCGCCTGGTCCGCCGCGCCGCCCGCACCCTGGTGCTCGAGCTCAACGTCGCCAGGGTCGCCGGGCAGCTGGCCGGCGACACCGCCCAGGATCGCTTCGCCGACTTCGCCAGCCAGCTCGCCACGAGCCCCGCCCTCGCCGCGCTGTTCGAGGAGTACCCGGTGCTGGCCAGGCTCCTCGGCCAGGCCTGCGAGAACGCGGTCGACTCGCTGCTCGAGCTGCTCGGCCGGTTCGACGTCGACCGCGCGGACATCGTCAAGGAGCTGCTCGGCGGCGTCGATCCCGGCGTGCTCACGGCGGTCGAGCTGGACGGCGGCGACCTGCACCAGGGCGGCCGCGCGGTGGCGATCCTGCGCTTCGCCGGCGGCGAGAAGGTCGTCTACAAGCCGCGCTGCCAGCGGATGCAGACCTACTTCGCCGAGCTGGTGAGTTGGCTCAACGGCAACGTTCCCGGCCTCGACCTGCGAGCCCCCGCAGCCCTCGCCCGGGACGGTTACGGCTGGGTGGAGTTCGTGGCGCACCGGCCGTGCACCGACATCACCGAGATCGACCGGTTCTACCGCCGGCAGGGCGCGCTGCTCGCCCTGCTCTACGCGGTGGACGCGACCGACGTGCACTACGAGAACCTGATCGCGGCCGGTGACCAGCCGGTGCTGGTGGACGTGGAGACGCTGTTCCACCCAACCCTGTCCGCCGCGATGACCGCGGGCAGCGACCCGGCGGCCACGGCGCTGCAAGCCTCGGTCGTGCGCACCACGCTGCTGCCCACGCTGGTGATCGGCGAGAACGGCGCGCTCGACGTGTCCGGCCTCGGCGGCGACAAGGACACCACCTTCCCGTTCGACGGCGTCGCCTGGGACTCGACGGGGACCGACGAGATGCGCCTGGTGCGCCGGCCGGCCGTGTTCCCCGGCGCGAGCAACCGGCCGCGGCTCGGCGAGCGCGACGCCGACCCCAAGGCCTACCAGGCCGCGCTGCTCACCGGGTTCCGGCTGGCCTACGACGCGATCGTGGCCAACCGCGCCGACCTGACCGACCCCGGCGGGATGCTCGAACGCTACGCCGACAGCGAGATCCGCGTGGTGGTCCGGCCGAGCCAGACCTACGCCACGCTGCTCGACGAGTCCACCCACCCCGACCTGCTCCGCGAGGGCCTCGACCGGGACGGCCTCTTCGACGTGCTCTGGGTGGACGCCACCCACGACGAGCTGCTGCGCCGGCTCACCCCGTACGAGATCGCCGACCTCTGGGCTGGCGACGTGCCACTGTTCACCGGGCGGCCGCGCTCGCGCGGCGTCTGGACGGCGAGCGGCGACCACGAACCGACCCTGTTCGAGCGACCCAGCCTCGTCACGGTCACCAGCAAGGCCGCCGCGATGGCCGAGGTGGACCGGCTCGACCAGGAGTGGCTGATCACCGCGACGCTGGCGATCCGCGACCAGACCGCCGTGCACCGCAGCGGCGACGTCCCGGCCGAGGCGATCACCGCGGCCGTGCCCGACTCACCCCGGCTGCTCACCGCCGCGTGCGGGATCGCCGACGAGATCATCGCCCGCTCGCTGCACGACGAGCACCGGGCCAACTGGGTTGGCGTCGAGGCGATCGACGGTCAGCACTGGGCGGTCGTGCCGATGGGCGCGGGCCTCGCCGACGGCTACACCGGCGTCGCGCTTTTCCTTGCCCAGCTCGGCAAGCTCACCGGCAGCGCCCGCTACACCGACCTGGCCCGCAAGGCACTGCGCCCGATCCCCCGGCTGCTCGACGTGCTCACTGCCGACACCGAACTCGGCAGGGCCATCGGCCCCGGCGGCTTCCTCGGTCTCGGCGGGATCGGTTACGCGCTCGCCCGCCTGTCCACCCTGCTCGACGACGCCGAGATCTCCTCGTGGCTCTCCGCCGCGGTCGAGGCCACCGGCAAGACCGACGGCGAGCAGACCGGCATGATGGCCGGGCGCGCCGGCGGGCTCGCCGCGATGCTCGCGGTGCACGCCGAAACCGGGCTGCCGGCCGCGCGCGAGCTTGCCGGCAGGTTCGCCGACCGCCTGCTCTCCGGTGCGACCGAACCCGTGGACGAAGTGTTGCCGGCAACGGGTTTCGCAAGTGGACCGGCGGGCATTGCCTACGCCATGCTCCGGTACGCCACGACCGTCGCGACCGTCCCCGGCCGCTACGCGGCGGCGGCCCGCGCGATCCTCGGCCGCGACGGCGCGGCGGCGCTGGGCGGCGACGCCAACTACAGCTGGTGCACCGGCATCTCCGGCGCCCTGCTTGCTCGGGTCGACCTCCTTGGCGCACAAGGAGATTCCTCATCCACCATCGACAGATATGTGAGCGCGCTCGCCGACCGCACGCCGCTTCGGGACATCAGCCTGTGTCACGGAGAGCTCGGGGTCGTCGAGGCACTCACCGTGCTCGCCGGACGCGGCCACGACCTGGCTTCGACCGTGCGGGCGCACAGCGCCGCGCGGGTGCTCGGCGCGCTCGACCGATACGGCCCCCGCTGCGGAACGCCGGACGGGGTCCTGTCTCCCGGGTTGCTGACCGGGCTATCGGGAATCGGTTATGGCCTGTTGCGGCTCGGTTTCGCCGAGCAAGTCCCGTCGGTGCTCCTCCTCGAGCCGACGAAATCCCTTGCAAACCCTCACATTTGACGACTCATGACCGGCCGGGTTCGGCCGGTACCCTGACAGGGAGGCACATAATGAACGGCGACACCCAGATCAACGCTTGGAAGGACGTCGAGGCTCGGAGCACCGACGAGGCAACCGACCACCCGGCCGGCGAGGTCACGTTGCCGAAGTCCCGCACGCGGGTCGCTCGGGCCAACGCGTTGGCCGGATATGTGGTTGCTTCAGCGTTAGCCACCCAGGTCGTGCCGACCCTGTCGATGTTCGCCCACTGCACGATAGTTTGATTTGGCGGAAACCCGTTCGAAATACGGAATGTGGCTGTTGTTGGCACAACAGCCACATTCCGCTTCTCAGCGAGACCGTGCCATTACGCTCAGCGACTCCATTGAATTGAAAACGTCTCACGAAATAGAGTAGGCGGCATGCAGACCCGTGCTCCCCGCGTAGTCGGACGCGATCGGGAGCTCGCGGAGTTGGAGCAGGCTTTGGCCGGCGCCCGGAAGAAGCAGGGTGGCGCCGTCTTCCTCGTCGGGGAACCGGGTGTCGGCAAGTCGCGGCTGGCCGCGGAGACCGCTGGCCGCGCGTTCGCCGCGGACATGCGGGTCATGCGGGGACGCGGCAGCACCATCGGCCCGACCGTTCCCTTCCGGCCGCTGGCCGAGGCGCTGCTGTCGTTGTTTCGCAGCGGAGATCCACCGTCCGACAGCGACCTCGGTCCCTACCGCCCGGTCCTCGGCCGGCTCATCCCCGAGTGGTCCCAAG
>WUUC01019260.1_pt1 | contig 17210 bp, 22 predicted proteins | sample 6278441 | NCBI WGS metagenome assembly WUUC01 (sample SAMN13675441, study PRJNA597444) | soil metagenome | isolation source: soil | place: USA: Washington | collected 2017-10 | reverse complement strand
GGAAGGGCCGCCTCGGCGGGACTCCCGTCTAGAGGAAGGGCCGCCTCGGCGGGACTCCCGTCTAGAGGAGATCTTCCGGAACGAGTCGGGGCGAGCGATTGCGACGCTGGTTCGTGTCTTCGGCGACATCGACGTCGCCGAGGACGCGGTCCAGGAGGCCTTCGCGATCGCGGCCGAACGATGGCTCGCCGGCGGAGTCCCGCCGAACCCCGGTGCGTGGATCACGACGACCGCCCGGTACCGCGCGATCGACCGGCTCCGGCGCGAGGCGTCCCGGGACGACCGCCACGCACAAGCCGCGCTCCTCCACGCGAGCGACGGCCTACGAGAGAGCAGAGGACCAGTGAAAGACGACCGGCTCCGACTCATCTTCACGTGCTGCCATCCCGCGCTCGCGAGCACGGCACGCGTTGCGCTGACGTTGCGTCTCCTGGGCGGGCTTCAGACGGCCGAGATCGCGCGCGCCTTCCTCGTCCCCGAAGCGACGATGGCCCAGCGGCTCGTGCGCGCGAAGCGGAAGATCCGCGACGCCGCGATCCCGTACCGCGTGCCGGAAGACGCAGAGCTCCCGGAGCGGCTCCGGTCGGTGCTGGCGGTGATCTACCTCGTATACAACGAGGGCCACACCGCGACGGGAGGCGAGAGCCTCGTACGCGCCGACCTCTCCTCGGAAGCAATCCGTCTCGCGCGCCTGCTCGCCAAGCTCATGCCCGACGAGCCGGAGGTCGCCGGCCTGTTGGCCCTGCTGCTGCTCACCGACTCACGTCGCCGCGCGCGGACGGCGGCCGACGGGTCGCTCGTGCTCCTACCGGATCAGGACCGGAGCCTGTGGGACGCGGCTCTCGTGGCCGAAGGCCAGGCGCTCGTCAAGGCCTGCCTCCGACGCAACGCGCCCGGGCCCTATCAGATCCAGGCAGCCATCGCGGCGGTGCACAGCAGTGCCGCAACGGCCGAAGAGACCGACTGGTCGCAGATCTCGAGTCTCTACGGCCAACTGCTGCAGCACCAGCCGACACCCGTCGTCGCTCTCAATCGTGCGGTCGCGATCGCCGAGGTCGACGGTCCGCGCGCCGCGCTCGCGCTCGTCGAATCGCTGGACCTCGACGACTACCACCCGTTCCACGCCACGCGGGCCGACCTGCTCACGCGACTCGATCGACACGAGGAAGCGGCCGCTGCGTACGACCGGGCGCTCTCGCTCGCGGCCAACGCACAGGAGCGAGCGTTCCTTGAACGCCGGCGCGACGCGTCTCGGAGATCCGCCCGGAGCTGAGCCGGCCCGAGGTCAGCCGGCGTTCGTGTCGCGCACCGGCTTGTATCCCGGCCGGTGCCCGTGCTTCCGCGACGTGGGGATCAGTGCGTCCTCGATCGTCTTCGGAGTGACGCTGAAGCCGGGATGATCGACGATGATGTGGCCTTCCAGCTCGCTTGCGTACCGGAATCGCAGCTCGCAGTCGGGGCACTGATATACGTCCACACGGCCATTCTAGATTCGGGCCTCAGGCTCCGCCAGGCCCCCGGCGCCGCGATGGCGAGATGACCACGCGGCGCCGGGGGGGCAAACCCCTGCGGGCCCGGCTGTGTTAGCCCTGGGTTTGTGCAGTCAGGTCGGGCTGGAGCACGCCGAAGGTCGCACCCTGCGGGTCGGCGATGATCGCAAAGCGGCCGACGTTCGGGATGTCGGTCGGCGGGTTCTTGATGTCCGCGCCGAGCTCCTTCGCCTTCGCTGCCGTGTCGTCACAGCTCTCGACCGAGAAGTAGATGAGCCAGAACGACGGCATGCCCTCCATCTGCAGAGGCATCAGCCCGCAGACCGGACTCTCGACGCCGTCCTTCTTGAACAGCGTGTACTTGTTTCCGTCGCCCATGTCCATCTCTTCGTAGGTCCAGCCGAATACCTCCGTGTAGAACGCGCGGCCCTTGTCCGTGTCGCGGGCCGCGCACTCGGTCCAGGTGAGCGTGTTGGGCTCGTTCATAACCTCTGCGCCGATGTTCTCCTTCGGCTGCCACAAAGCGAACACCGCGCCGTTCGGATCCTGGATCACGCTCATGCGTCCTGCGTCGAAGACGTCGAACGGCTCGGCGTGGATCGTCCCGCCCGCGCGCTCGGCCTCCTTCGTCCGGCTGTCGACGTCGTAGACCGTGAAGTAGGTCGTCCACATCGGGGGTACACCCATGTCCCGCTGCTGCGGCTGCTGCAGCGACGCAGCGCCGGTCGTCTTTCCGTCCTTCTTGAACATCGCGTAGACCTGACCCTCGCCCATCGGCTGCTCGTCGACGCTCCAGCCGAACAGCTTCGTGTAGAAGGTCTTGGCGGCTTCCAGGTCCGTGGTCTGAAGATCCGAGTACGAGAACATCGTCTCGACGTGCTTGTCGATCTGCGGCATTCGATAGGCCTCCTCGCCTAGCCGGGCTGTTGGATCCGAGGCTAGCAAGTTAGCTTGCTTCGGAAAAGTGAACGACAACTCTGCCCTTTTGGGCCTTGTGCCGCTCGCGGACCGGCGACTGGCGACTGACGACTCAGTCCTCCTTCAGCTGGGCCCTGACGACCCCGAGGTCCCGGTGGAGCCACACGACCTCGGGCGAGAGCCCGGCTCGTTCCAACCACCTCAGCTGGTCGGTGAGCGGGCTCGGGAAGTCGTAACCCGGCTCGTTCTCGATCAGCGCGTCCGCAGGATCCTCCGGCACGATGACGTCGCCCATGACGAATCGCCCGCCGGGGACGAGGGCTCGCACCACCCGGTCGAAGAGGACGGCCTTCCGATCACCTTCGAGGTGATGGACCGCGAGCGCGGAGACGACGAGATCGAACCTCCGGTCGGGAAGGGGCGCCGCCAGATCCTGCCGTAAGAGCGTCACCCGGCCCGGAGGAAGGACGCGGCGCGCGCCTGCGAGCATGGCCGCGCTCGAGTCGGTCCCGACGAGGCGGGCTCCCTCGTGGATCTGCAACACGCGCCTAGCCGTTTCTCCCGATCCGATCCCGAGGTCGAGGATGCACTCCGGCGACGTGTCGCGCGTGGCTTCGGCGACCTCCGCCTGGAGCCGGTCGTAGTCGGGGATCTCCAGCCGGATCGTCGAGGGATACGTCTCCGGATCCCAGGCCACCGGCGGGGAGCGCTACTTCTTCTTTTTCGGGGGTGTGGCGGTGTACGACCACTCCGCGTTGTAGCCGCTGCCGACCGCGAGGCAGATGAGAACGACCGTCGAGTCTCGCGGCACCGTTCCGGCCTCGCCGCCGGCCTTGCGCGTGAGGTAGGAGCTGCTCTCGATGATGCCGCCCTGCTGCGCCGGGTCGGCCGGGTCGACGTGTCCGGGATCGATGTAGAAGGTGAGATCCAGGTCCTCGGTCCCCATGCCGCCGCCGGTCACCTCGAGCTTGAACTTCCCGTCCCAGGTGGTCTTGTCGATCTCGAACATGCTGCCGAAGGGTCCCGCGGTTGCTCCGCCGGAGAAGATCCAGAACCTCCGTGCCCAGCCGGTCCAGCAGCCGCCGGTCGTCTCGCCGTTGGGGCCGGGGCCCGGGAGCAGAACGGTTCCCTGCTCCTCCTGCGGTGGCGCGCCGGCCTTCGCGGCCAGCGGTGAAAGCGCGGCGACGAGCGTCGCCGCCAGTGCGAGCGTGATCACGCGCTTCATTCGGCACCTCCAAGGTCGTCTCCCCGGAGTCTTCGTCGGGAGGCCCCGCATTCCTGCCGAAGCGCGTCAATCCCCAGGGCGCAGCCGGTCGAGGTATTCGGCCGCCAGCGTCTTCGGCACGACCATGGCCCACGCCTCCAACACGATCTCCCGCAGCTCTCGTGCGTCGAGCTTCGCCAGACGGACGACCACCCAGTTGTAGCGCCGGTCCGCCGGCTTCGGCATCATGAACTTCGACGGCTCGGACGCGATCAGGGCCTCGCGTTCCTCCTTCGGGAACGCGAACCCCATCAGGGTCTCGTCGCGCGAGAAAGCGAGGTACACGATCCGGCCGACCCTGAACTTCACGCGGTCCCTCACGAGGGCCTCGTAGCTCCGCGGCAGCTTCCCGGCTACGGCGCGCACGTCGTCGATCGTCACCATGGAGCGAGGAAACTAATCGCAACGAGTGGAGGCGGCCGGCGGTAACGTGGGGATCGACGCGGCGTCCTAACGACCGACCAGGGACTGGATCCTCGGAAAAGGAGGCGGCGGATGGAAACCCTCCGGACCAGCTCGAAGAAGTTGCCGCTCGCTACTTTCCTCTGTGCCGGATCGCTGCTCGCGACCTCGTGCTCGGCGGAGCCGCTCTCGCAGAAAGACGTCGACGCGCTGAACGACGTCGGGCCCGGCCTGCAGGAGATGGGGGAGGGCCTGCAGGAGATGGGGGAGGGCCTTCAGGAAGCCGGCGCCAGCTTGAGCGACGCGATGTGCCGGATCGGGAAGGGCTTTGCACGCGGCGAGCATCGAAAGGCGTATGCCAAGCGCTGCCCGGCGCGGCACAAGCGTCGCTCCCAGGAACGCTAGGGCTCAACGGTTCGCCCGGCCGTCGGGCAGGACCACCAGGTCCATCAGCAGCTCGTCCGCCCATCGTCGTGTCCGATCGTCCCACCTGCTCGCGCGCGTGATCCCCACCGGAAGGAAGCCCACCTTCTCGTAGCAGCGGATCGCGGCGGCGTTCGCGGGGTCCGTCGAAAGAGTCAACCGGTGATGCCCCCGGTCGTCGACCAGGTGGCGCGCCATCGTTCGCATGGCGTCGGTGCCGTGGCCGCGGCCGTGGTGCGCGGGGTCCACGAAGACGTCCACGTCCGCGTGCCGGCCCTCCGGGTCGGCCCCCTCCGCGTACTGCATCAGTCCGATCACGCGCTCGCCGAGAAGGATCGTGAAACGCGCGTCGCCGGGCTCGTCCGGTTCCGGGAAGTCGTCGGACATCGGACCCCACCACCGCACCACCTCGGGGGCCGCGCGGATCCGGCGGAGCTCCGCCACGTCCTCCGTCCGGACGGGCCGCATGACGACCCTTTCCCCGCGCAGCTCCGTCACGAACCGAGCCCCTAGCGGTGCTCGGGGTTGGGCTGGTCCCAGCGGCAGCCCGCGTCCCACTCGGAGCGCTGGTTGCCGTACGCGGGGAAGCCTCCCCGATCCTTCAGCATGCGCGCGGTGTGCATGAGGTTCCAGGTCATGAACGTCGTGTTCCGGTTCGTGAAGTCGTTGTCGAAGCCCGCGCCGTCGTCTCCGTAGGAAGGTCCCGGCCCGGCCTCGCCGATCCAGCCGGCGTCGGCTTGCGGCGGGATGACGTAGCCGAGGTGCTGCAGCGCGTACAGGATGCTCATCGAGCAGTGCTTGATCCCGTCTTCGTTGCCGGTGATGAGGCAACCGCCGGTGCGCCCGTAGTAGGCGTATTGGCCGTTGTCGTTCAACAGGCTCGAGTTGCCGTAGAGACGCTCGATCACATGTGTGCACACCGACGACTTCTCACCCAGCCAGATCGGCGACGCGATCACGAGGATGTCGGCGGCCAGGACCCGCTCGAAGATCGCCGGCCACTCGTCGGCCTCCCAACCGTGCTCGGTCATGTCGGGCCACACGCCGGTGGCGATGTCGCGGTCGATCGCGCGGATGAGCTCGACCTCCACCCCCTGGTTCTCCATGATCGCGATCGACCTATCGACGAGGAGCTGAGTGTGCGACGGCTCCGGAAAGCGCTTCAGCGTGCAGTTGAAGTACAGGGCTCGCAGATCGCTCATGCCCCCACCGGCTGCCATCTCGAAGCCTCCTCTCGTCAGGACGGATCCGCAGCTGTGACTATCGCTTCCACCGTGCGGTCGACGTCTTCCGTGGTCGTCGCCTGGTCGGAGACGCTGATGCGCAACGCCCGGCGACCGTGCCAGACGGTGTCGGCGAGCCATGCGACTCCGCTGCGCTGGACCGCGACGGCGGCGCGGCGCGTGCGCTCGTCGTCGTTGCCGACACGCGCCAGGACCTGGTTGAGCACGACGTCGTTCAGCACCTCGATCTCCGCATGCTCACCGAGTGCCGACGCGAATCTCCGGGCATGGTCGCAGCAACGTTCGACGAGCTCGGCGACGCCGCGCCGTCCCAGGCTGCGCAGCGCGGCCCAGATGGCGAACACCCGGGCGCGGCGGCTGCTCTCGGGCGTCCAGTCGGAGCCGTCGCGTGGGTTGTCGGGGTCCCGGATCAGGTAGGGCGCGTGCAACGCGAGCGCTGCGCGATGGCTGTCGGGGTGCGCGCATGCGATGATCCCCGAGTCGTACGGGACGTTCAGCCACTTGTGCGCGTCGGTCGCCCACGAGTCGGCTAGCTCGACGCCGTCGACCAGGTGGCGGAGGCGGGGGGCCGCGGCGGCCCATAGGCCGAAGGCGCCGTCGACGTGCAGCCACGCGTCGCGCTGCCGCGTGCTCTCACCGATGGAGCGGAGGGGGTCGAACGCGCCGGTGTTCACGTTGCCTGCCTGCGCGCAGACGATCGCCGGGCCGGGCGACGCACGCAGGCGAGCGTCGAGCGCCGCGGGGTCCATCCGTCCCTGCGCATCGGCCGGCACGAGGACGGGCGTCCGCTCTCCGAAGCCGAGGAACCTCAGCGCGCGGCCGATCGTCGCGTGCCGCTCCTCTCCTACGAGGATCCGCACCGGCGGCGCGCCGGCAAGACCGTCGGCTTCGACGTCCCAGCCCGCCGCGGCGAGGACGTGGTGGCGGGCCGCCGCGAGGCCCGCGGCGCTCGCCATCTGCGCGCCGGTCGTGAACCCGACGGACGCGGCCGGCGGGAGCGCGAGGAGGTCGAGCAGCCATCCCGCGACCACCTCTTCCGCGACGGCGGCGGCGGGCGACAGGACGTTGAAGCCGGGGTTCTGGTCCCACGTCGAAGTGAGCCAGTCGGCGGCGAGCGCGGCCGGGAGCACGCCTCCTTCCACGAAGCCGAAGAAGCGCCCGCTGCTCGTGGCGACCAGGCCGGGCTCCGCGGCATCGGCCAGGTCCTGAACGACCTTCGACGGATCTTCCGGCTCGTCCGCAAGCGGGCGTCCGAAAGCTGCGGTCAGCGCTTCTCTGGTCGCGTTCCCCGCGACGGGACGCTCGGGAAGGCCCCTTACGTACCCGAGCGCAAGCGCGAGCGTGAGATCGAGCAGCTCGTCCACGGCGGCGCGTCGATCGGTATCCATGGACGGCGATACTGGCCGACCCCGTACGCCGCGTCCACCCGGCCCATCGTTCAACTCCGTCACCGCGCGCGGTACACGAGCCCGAGGTCCCCGGTAGCGACCGTCACGGTCAGCTGCGCACCCTCGACCGCGGGCTTGAAGCCGCCGCCGAGCACCGCGACGACGTGCTGGTCCTGCTCCGCCAGAGCCTCGCCGCACGAACCCTTCAGCGACATGCTCGAGAAGACGATCTCGTCGCCGTGCTCGGTCCACGTCCCCGAGAACCTGCGGCACCCGGTGGTCCCCGCGACGGCTCCGTCGGCACCGAGCTTCAACCGCGCCCGCGCCGCGGAGACGACGGCGGCATCGGGTTCGGCCCCCTCGACGAGCGACTCGAGGACCCACGTCGTGTCCACGACGGATCCCGTCTCGACCGGAGGGACCCGATCGAAGGTCAGCGTCACGTCCGGTCCGGTCAAGGTCATCGCCGACCCGTCGACCGCGATCGTGTCCGCCGCAGCGATCGCGGCGAGGTAACGATCCTGCGACTCCGTGACGTCGGGATCGCAGCCGATCTCCGTGACCGCGAAGCCGCCGGCTCGGAACGACGACCCGGTTACGTCCACGCCGCCCCCGTACGAGTTGCAAGCCGCGCTCCCGCGCGCCTCGTTGCCGTCGAGCTCGAGCGTGATCGGGTAGCCCTCGACGAACGGCAGGTTCCCGGACTCGTCGCGTCCCGACTCGAGCGTCCACACGCCTTCGTAGTCGGGCTCCGGGCCTGCCGGCGCAGGTGGGGGTGTGTCGTCGGACCCTCCGCACGCGCCCACGAGCACAGCCAGAACGGCCCCCGCGATCAGCTTCTTCACGGCTCGGTCAGGCGCGCTCGGTGGCATCGAGCTTCGGGTGCGGGAACTCGGCGGCCCGGTTCTGGAACGACAGGATCTTGGGATTCTGCACGGCGCCGTCGCGGATCTCGATCGCACGGGCGATCGTCACGTCCGCATCCCACGCCTCCGGCCCTGCCATGACCGTGGGCAGGTAGGGGAGGAGCGCGTCGCTGATCTCCCACGTCGCGGAGTCCCACAGATACGATGGGCTGTGGTCGACCGCGTAGTAGCGGACGCCCCCGCCGACGGTGAACATCGGGTCGGCGAACGACGTCGGCCGCGCCCACTCGAAACCCATCCCCGCGTCGCACGAGACGTCCACGACGAGGCTGCCGGGCTCGAACGCGCGCAAGTCGTCGTACGTCACGAACATGTACGGCGAGTCGGTGTCCTGCAGCACGCAGTTCACGACGACGTCGTGCTGCGCGAGCATCTCGGCCATGGGGACGCGTCCACCGTCCGTCGTGACGACGACGCCCCCGTCGTCCCCCCTCCCGAACTTGAGCATGGTCGCGGAGTGTGGAGGCGACGCCACGGTCGCGGGATCGCGGTGCGTCATTACGGTCACGTCGAAGATTCCCAGCGCGTTCAGCGCGGTAACGGCCCCGCGTCCCGTCGCTCCGAAGCTGATCACCGCGGCGCGCAGCGCGCGCCCGTAATGGCCCGTGCGCCCGACGAGCCGGAGCGCGTGCAGGACGGAGCCGTAGCCCGCGAGCTCGTTGTTCTTGTGGAACACGTGGATATCGAAGCCGCCGTCCGCGCTCCAGTGGTTCATCGCCTCCCACGCGATCAGCGTGAGGCGCCGGTCGATGGCCTGCTGGGTGAGCTCCTCGTCCTGCACGCAGTGCGGCCAGCCCCACAGCACCTGGCCGGGATGCATCTCGGCCAGGTCCGCCGCCAGCGGTTTCGGCAGGAGCAGCACGTCGGACTCGTCTATCAGCTGCTCCTGTGGCACGACGCCGCCGACGAGCGACGCGAGCTGCTCCTTCGACGTGCCGAAGTGGCTTCCGTAGCCCTCCTCTACGAGGATCGACCGGCGCAGGTGGGGATCGATCGAGTCGAAGTGAAGCGGGTGGATCGGCAGCCGGAGCTCGTTCTCCTTGCTCGACGTGCCGAACACCCCGAGGCGCAGTGGGCTCATGGCGCGAACCCTAACGCGGGGTCAGTTGACGAAGAGGTTCGCCCAGAAGAAGCGGTGGTCGGAGTAGAAGACCGGCGGGTTCTTCACGTCGCCTCCGGCGTTCTTCACGGCGCCGGTCGAGAAGATGAGATCGACGCCGAGCGGAAGACGCTTCTTCCAGTGCTTCGGCTCCTGGATCGTCCACAGCGCGTCGGTATAGCCGTGCTCGGCCGACGTGAGCGACTTCCAGAACGGCGTCTCCTTGCACGGCTCCTTAGCGAGGCAACGCGTCTGGTTGAAGTCGCCGCCGATGATGCGCGTCCCGTCCGGATAGTGCTTCTTCATGAAGGTCGCGAGGCGGTCGACCCAGGGACCGAAGCGCTGCGCCGTCTTGCGGTTCTCGACGGGCTCCTTCGGGAGGTGCACGCTCATGAGCCCGACGACTGCGCCCGTGTCGCGCTCGACCGCACGCGCGTATGCCTGGCCCTTGTACTCGACGTAGTCGCCCTTCGGGTTCCCCCACGGGTTGCGGATGCGCGTGAAGCCGGCCTTGCCCTCCAGCTCCATCGTGGCGGTGTTCGTGACGATCGCCGTCTCGGTCGAGTGCCAGACGTTGTTCGGAAGCTTCTGCCACGGTTCCTTGCGCAGCCGCTGCGCGATCCGGTAGCGGTCGCCGGTCTTCTTGGTGAGGAGCTCCACGACGCGCACGACTGCCGATTTGCGGACGTCCTGGAGCAGCAGCACGTCGGGACGGTGGGGCACCCTGTCGAGCAGGCGCTTCACGAACACGCCCATCTCTTCGAGGTTCTTGTAGTCGGAGCGGTTGAACGCTTCCTGCAGGTTCGCGGTGACGACGAAGACCTCTCCCGCGGGAGACGCGTCGGGTCCCGCGGCGAGGTTCACGTGAGGGAGCAGGCGGACGGGGCCGGGGGCCGCGGACACCACGGCCAGCCCCGTGACGAGCGCGAGGCCGGAGAGCAGAGCGCGCCTCAGCGGGCGACGGACGTCGGTGCGCGGCAAGTCGTTCCCTTCGTTCGAGAGTGCCCGCTAAGCGTAGAGGCGGACGGCGCCTAATCGAATAAGCAATTCGTATTAGACGGATCGTCCGTTTTGGTGCAGTTCTTTAGCCGCACGGCCGGACTGTAAAGGCCCGGGCTACGTGCCCGGGCCTTTTACATCGATCGGAGAATCCGAGCGCCTTACTGGACGCAGGCGCGGCCCTTCGTGATCGTCTTGGCGCACACGAAGTTGACCGCGTCGCACACCTCGCCCCATGCACGCTTGCGCCGGCGTCGCGAACAGCCCCCCCGTCGAGATGCTGAGCAACGCACCGACGACGAGCAACCTCACCTTGCGCATGTCCCGCCCCCCCTTCTTCCTCCCTCGTGACGGGCAAGAACATAGCAAGCGCTATGTCGCAAATGCGGCGTTCGGTGCGGTTTCGCAACGAAAATCCCCCATCCGGGTGACGGGGTCGTCCGCCGGGAGGTTTTGCGTAGATCGTCACGAATGTCTGCACTCGTGACCCGCGTCCGAACCGTGAGAGGAGGTAACAGATGAGGAAGAGATTGGCGGCCCTGGCACTGTGCCTCGCGTGCCTCGGGGGAGTCTCGGCCTTGCCCGCACGCGCCGCAGAGGCCCACTGCATGCCGCTCATACCGGACAGCATCGGATGCTGGCTCAAGTGCAACATCAACTACGTCGCCAACGCGGTGGGCTCCGGCCAGATCGGTCCCAACCGCTGTCAGAACACCTGATACACGTACCTCTCTACAGCTGGGAGTCGGTGGCGGAGCGTGTCCTGGAGATCTAGGAGGACGTCGCGAGGCCGGGCCGGGGAGCCACGGGCCGCCGCCGGCGGAGGAGCGCGCAGGAGCGGCCGTCCGGGGGGCGAACCCTCAGACAACATCACCTGGGGAGGGATCATGCGCAAGCTGCTCGTAGCCGCAGTCGTTGCGGGGCTGATCGCCGGAGCGATGGCTCCCGCCGAAGCCGGCAAGAAGAAGAAGGCCCCCAAGAAGACCACCCGCGTCGCCGAGGCCGCCTACATCGCCCCGGCCCGCTTCTACTGGGCGCCCGCGGGCGACAACATCGGCGGCGCCACCTTCGCGACCGGCAGCAGCGAGAGCTACGTGTCGATCGCGATCGAGGACGACGCCGGCATGGACGTCGCCGCGGCGGTCGGCCAGGATCCCGAGGGCGACAACCAGGTGTCGATCATCGAGGACTTCTGCACGAGCACCGAGGAGGCCGTCCCGATCACGCCCGGCCTCGAGATCACCGTGTTCGTCTATGCCGGCCCCTGCACGAGCCCGTCCCCGGCGCCGGCGTTCGCCACGCAGGGCAGCGTGGTCGCGACGTTCTCGAATCTGCCGTAGGGACCTAGAACGACGAAGGCCCCCGGGTGTCCCGGGGGCCTTCTTCCTGCTCGCGCTCCTAGTAGTAGCACTCCAGCAAGGGGCGGTCGCTCAGATAGAAGGTGTCGCCCTCGACGACGATCGGCGGGTTCACCTTGCAGCGCCCGGGACAGCCGCCGTGCGTCGGGCACGCCGCCGCCGGCTGAGCCGTGATCGCCGCGAGAGGCACCGCCATGACCGCGGCCGCGAGCAGGATCCGCAACTTTCGCATTTTCATCCCCCTTGTCCGTGAAACGCCTGGTTCGCGTGAGCATGGTGGAGGATGCACGCCCGCTCCGGCGAACCCTGACCACAGGGAACGACTCACTCTCAAGAGGGAGCTGACACCAGATGAGGACACCCACTCGGACGCTTGCAGCCGTCACCGGCGCCGCCCTCCTCGCGGGGGCAATCATCGGCGGCAGCGCGGAGGCGAAACCGAAGAAGGGACCGGTCGTGGTCGGGACCGACGCGGCAGACGACTGGGGATCGAACGCCCCGGCACCGGGACTCGCGCCTGCCGGCAACCAGCTCGGGCAGGAGCTCGTCGAGGCGGCGATCGAGAAGGTGGACGCGACCACGCTGAACTTCATCATCAAGGTTGCCGGTCTCCCCGCGCCCGGCGGTGTCCCGGAGTTCACCCGCTACGTCTGGACGATGACGGTAGACGGGACACTGCTCCAGGTCGACGGCAAGTTCACGAACTACTCGCGCGGCGCCTGCGACCCGACTGCCGGGACGTGCCCCCCGCCCCGTGACCCGGGCCAGGCTCCCTTCATGGTGCGCGGCAACTGCACCGACAACGGCGGCGCGGCCGTCACCTGCGAGGAGATCGGCCTCGTCAAGGGCGTCTTCGATGCTGCGACCGGGACCATCACCGTCCCCGTGCCGATGGAGCTGCTCGGCGCGAAGCCCGGCTCGGTGATCGCGCACGGCATCCAGCCGGGGTCGAACTTCTCAGGGGTGTGGGCGATCCCGTCGGCATGGGCTTCGCAGGCCGACATGCCGAAGGACGAGCTCGTGATCACGAAGAGCTACGTCGTTCCGAAGAAGTAACGGGCGTTACTGCGCCTCCGCCAGCGCGACTGCGACGGCCACCGGGCCGTCGTGGGAGATCGAGATCGATACGGGCGCGTGCGCTTCGACGCGGGCCGCGGGACGGCCCGACGGCTCCCTCGTGATGCGGATCCGGCGTGCCCATGCAGGCGCGGGGGTCAGGTCGAGCGCCTTCATCACCGCCTCCTTGGCGGCGAACGTTCCCGCGAGACGGAGCCCCGGATCGAGAGACGCGTCACAGTAAGCGCGCTCGTCGTCCGTGAAGAAGCGCGCTGCGATACCCGGGCTGCGCGCGAGCAACGTCCTGAAACGCGCCACGTCGACCACGTCCACTCCGAGGTTCATGCGAGCGCGCCCGCCCCTCCGTCGACGACGACGATCTGGCCGGTGATCATCGCGGCGCGCTCGGACGTGAGGAAATCGACGGTGCCGGCGACGTCCTCGGGCGTCGCGAGACGGCCGAGGGGCGTCTTCGACAGGCTGGCGGCGAGCATCTGCTCCCGCGCGGGGAAGTGGCGCAGGGCGTCGGTGTCGACTACCCCGGGCGACACGACATTGACGCGGATGCCGCGGGGGCCGAGCTCGACGGCGAGATAGCGCGCGACGGTCTCGAGCGCGGCCTTCGACGCACCGACCACCATGTAGCCCGGCAGGACGCGGCTCGAGCCCTGGCTCGACAGGGCGATCATGTGGCCGCCGTCCTGCATCAGCGTGGCCGCACGCTTGGCTCCGAGGAAGAACGCTCGCGCGTTCGCGTCCATCGTCCACGCCCACGCCCGCGAGTCGAGATCGTCCAGGCCCTTGAGCACGCCCGTGGCTGCATTGGAGACGAACACGTCGAGCCGGCCGAACGTCTCCGCCACCGAGTCGAACAGCGTGTCGAGGTGCGACTCGTCGCCGACGTTCGCGCGCACCGCGACCGCCTTGACCGCCAAGTCTTCGGCCAGGCCGCACGCCTCCTCCGCGGCCCCCCGGTTGCGCAGGTATGCGACGACGAGGTTCGCCCCGCGCGCGGCGAGGTTCGTCGCGATCGCCCTGCCGATCCCGCGGCCCCCGCCGGTCACCAGCGCGACGCGGCCTTCGAGGTCCCTGGCGGTCATGGCGCCCTCAACACGAGACACGCGTTCTGACCACCGAAGCCGAACGAGTTCGACAGCGCGACGTTCACGCGCTCTTCCCTCGGCTCGTCCGGCACGTAGTCGAGATCGCATTCCGGATCGGGCTCCTCGAGGTTGATGGTCCGCGGGATGACGCCCCGGTCGATGATCAGCGCAGTGGCGGCGGCTTCGACCGCGCCGGCAGCCCCGAGCAAGTGGCCGGTCTGCGACTTCGTCGACGTCACCGGGATCCGCTTCGACTCCGGGCCCAACGCCTTCTTGATCGCGAGCGTCTCGATGCGGTCGTTGTAAGGCGTGGAGGTGCCGTGCGCGTTCACGTAGTCGAGCTCTTCGGGGCTCACGCCGGCGTCTTCGAGCGCGATCGTCATGGCCCTCACCGCGCCGTCACCCTCGGGGTCGGGCTGCGTGAGGTGGAACGCGTCGGCCGTCGCGCCGTAACCCGACAGCCGCGCGATCACGCGAGCTCCTCGCCGGCGCGCATGCTCCTCGCTCTCCAGGACGAGCACCGCCGCGCCCTCTCCCATCACGAACCCGTCGCGGCCCGCGTCGAACGGCCGGCTCGCGGCGCGCGGGTCGTCGTTGCGCTTGGAGAGCGCGCCCATGCGTGCAAAGGCCGCCAGCGCGAGGGGAGTGACCGTCGCCTCGCTTCCGCCCGCGAGCACGACGTCGGCCCGGCCCGCCCGGATCGCCATCAGAGCCTCGCCGAGCGAGTGCGCGCCGGTCGCGCACGCCGACGTGACGCAGTGGTTGATCCCGCGCAGGCCGAGTCGCATTCCGACGGCCGCGGCCGCTGCGTTCGGCATCAGCTTCGGGACGGCGAACGGGCTCACCCGCCGGGGCCCGCCGCGATCCAGCGCCCGGTGCTGCTCCTCGATCGTGTAGAAGCCGCCGATCCCGGAGCCGACGACGGCGCCGGCGCGGTCGAGGTCGATCTCGTCGGTGAGCCCCGCGTCGTCCCACGCGAGCACGCCCGCGGCGACCGCCATCTGCGCGAACCGGTCGCAGCGCGCCGCGTCGCGCGCCGGCATGAAGTCCGCGGCGTCGAAGCCTTCGACCTGGCACGCGATCCGCGTGTCGTACGCCGACACGTCGAACCCCTCGATGGGGGCCGCGCCCGACCGTCCGGACAGGAGCGCCTCCCAGACCTGCTCGGTGCCGGTGCCGATCGGCGTGACGAGGCCGAGCCCCGTGATCAGGGCATCGGTCATGCGCCCACGGACACCTTCCGTTGGATGAGGTCGACCGCGTCCGACACGGTCACGAGACCCTCGAGCTCCTGGTCCGGGATCTCGACGGAGAAACGCTCCTCGAGCGCGAGCGTGAGCTCCATCGTGTCGAGCGAGTCGAGATCGAGGTCGCGCAGCAGCTGCGCTTCCGGAACGACTTTCGCCGCGTCCAGGCCCCTGCCGCTCAGGTGGTCGCGGATCGCGGTGAACACCTCTTGTCTGTCAGCCATCTCTCCGTCCTTTCGTTCGTCTGTCATGCACTCATGCCGCCGTCGATCGTCAGTACCGAGCCGGTCACGTAGGAGGCCGCGTCCGAGCACAGGAAAGCGATCGCGGCGGCGACCTCCTCCGGTGAGCCGGCGCGCCCCGCGGGCGTCATCTCGAGCAGAGCGGCCCGCTGCGCGTCGCCGAGGCCCGCGACGAGCTCCGTCTCGATCAGTCCCGGCGCGACGGCGTTGACCGTGATGCCCTTGCGCGCAACCTCGCGCGCCAGCGATCTCGTGAGCCCGATCACGCCCGCCTTCGCGGCGGAGTAGTTCGCCTGTCCCGCGTTGCCCTTGAGGCCCGCTACCGAGGAGACGTTCACTATCCGTCCCCAACCCGCGCGGAGCATCGGGCGCAGCGCGCGCCGGGCGCACGCGAACGTCCCTCCGAGGTTCGTCTCCAGCACCTCGCGCCACGCCTCGTCGCCGAGCCGGGCCGCCAGGCCGTCGGCGCGGCAGCCGGCGTTGTTGACCAGCACCCCTACCGGACCGAGCGCTTCTTCGACCTCGTCGAACATCGCCGTCACCGCAGACGTGTCGCGTACGTCGGCCCGGACGCAGATGCCCTCGCCGCCGGCGGCCTCGATCAGACGCAGCGTCTCCTTCGCCTCTTCCGGCCGCGACCGGTAGTTCACCGCCACCGGATGATGCGTCGCGAGAGCGAGCGCGGTCGCGCGGCCGATGCCCCGCGACCCGCCGGTGACGAGAGCGGCGCTAGACATTCGCCAGCCTCATCTCGGCAAGGCCTTCGGTCTTCGTCGTGGCCGCGCTCCACCGGACGACGCCCGCGCCCCACATGAAGCCGGCCCCGAAGGCGGCGAGCACGACGAGATCGCCGTCGCGCAGCACACCCTCCGACTGTGCCTCCGCGAGCGCGATCGGGATCGACGCAGCCGAGGTGTTCCCGTAGCGCGCGATGTTCGTGAAGACCTTCTCGGGCGGCAGGCCCAACCGCTCCGCGACGGCCTCGATGATCCTCCCGTTCGCCTGGTGGGCGACGACGAGGTCGACGTCGTCCAGGGAGACCCCCGCCGCCGCGACCACCTCGTTCACCGACAGCGTCATCTCGTGGACCGCGCGCGTGTAGACCGCGCGTCCCGCCATCACGACCTTGCCTCCGCCGTGCGACGCCATCAGCAGGTCAGGCTGCGACCCGTCCGAGTGCATCACGAACGGGCCGATACACGTCCGTTCGTCCGCGCAGACGACCGCCGCACCGGCGCCGTCGCCGAAGAGGATCCCGGTCTTCGGGTCGGAGAAGTCGACTATGCGCGACAGGACCTCGACGCCGACGACGAGCACGTTGCGCGCGGCCCCCGAGCGCACGAGCGCGTCTGCCTGCGCGAGCCCGCAGAGGAACCCGGAGCACCCCGCGTTGAGGTCGAAGGCGGCGGCATCGCAGCCCAGCGACGCCTGCAGCATCGACGCGGCGGCGGGGAGACGGAGATCGGGCGTCACCGTCGCGACGATCAGGTAGTCGATGTCGCCGGCGCCGACGTCCGCGGCACGCAGCGCATCGACCGCAGCCGCGGTCCCGAGCGCGCACGTGGTCTCGGACGGAGAAGCGATGCGCCGGGAGTCGATCCCGGTGCGCGTGCGAATCCACCCCTGTGGCAGTGACAGAGATTCCTCGAGCGCATGGCTCGTCAACTGCTGCGCCGGGAGCGCGGCGCCCACGCCCTTTATGACCGAGCCGGTCATTCCGCGCGGATCCAGAAGACGGCGTCGCCGCGGGCGACGGGCTGTCCCGGGACCGCGAGCATCCCCATCACCCAGCCGCGGAACCCGGCACAGACCGCTTCGTCCGAGGTGTTCGTCCTCACGTGCGCGAGCTCCTGGCCCGGCTCGACCCACTCGCCCTCGCACGTGAACGTCTCGGGCGGCAGAGGGAGGAAGCGTCCGGAGCACGGCGCGACCACGAGCCGCTCGCGGATCCCGATGCGCTCGGGTCCGGTGAAGCCCTCGAGCTCCTCTAGACGGGAGTCCCGCCGAGGCGGCCCTTCCTCTAGCCGGGAGTCCCGCCGAGGCGGCCCTTC
>WUUC01058096.1_pt1 | contig 17211 bp, 17 predicted proteins | sample 6278441 | NCBI WGS metagenome assembly WUUC01 (sample SAMN13675441, study PRJNA597444) | soil metagenome | isolation source: soil | place: USA: Washington | collected 2017-10 | reverse complement strand
GGGTGACGGTCGACGCGCCGGGTGTGCAGCGCCTGCACAGCTACACGCAGGGGTCGACCCGCAGCGTGGAGGCGAAGGGCTTCACGCCGCACATCACGGTGAAGTGGATCGAGCCGGGGGAGGCTCTTCCGGCGCCGTTCCCGAAGACTTCCATCATGTTCACGCACCTGATCGTGAAGCGTGGGGGCCAGCAGTTCCGCTTCACTCTCGGTGGGGACTACCGCGAGTGGTCCAACCCGCTCGCGACGTCCGGCCGCCAGGTGCTGCTGGCGCAGGACCCGTCCGGCCCGCCGCCGAAGAAGGCCAAGGAGAAGAAGGCGCCTGAGCAGAAGACGCAGGGCCAGCGCTACAAGCACGGCTGGATTCCGGTCGACGAGAACGGCAAGGCCACCGGCCCGGCCCAGAAGCCCGCATGGCTGAAGGCGGCGGAGGCCAAGCACAAGGCGGCCGGGGGCCGCACGGCCGAACAGATCCAGGCGGAGAAGACGCAGGCCGAGTTCAAGGGCCGCGCGGAGAAGGCCGCCGCCCCGGCGAAGAAGGCCGCTGCGGAAGCCGAGTCGAAGGCGAAGAAGGTCAAGGCCGACACGAAGCGTGCCGACCACAAGGCGGTGGCGGCCAAGCGCCGTGCCGCGATCCAGTCCCGCCGGGAGGCGGCGGACAAGGCCCGCAAGGAGAAGACGTCGCAGCGGGAGGCCGCGCGCAAGACGGCCGAGCGGGACAAGCTGATCTCGAAGGCGTACAAGCAGGCGCTGGCCGACCGGAAGGCAGGCCGGACTCTGTCCGACCAGCAGCGGCGCGTGGTGGCCCACGTGGAGGCCCAGCAGAAGAAGGAGACGGCCCGGCTGCGCGGCGTGGACGTGAAGGGCGCCGACGGCCGCTCAGTGGCTGCGACGGCCCCGAAGAAGAAGACGCTGGCGAAGCCCACGGGCTCCGGCACGGCCACGGCCAACACGGTGAACAAGTCGGCCACGGTCGTGCGGGCCCGCTCGTACACGTCGGGTCAGCAGAACCGCAACCGTTCGCGGCGCCGCGGCGGCTCGGTGCGCCTGGCCAACGAAGACGACCGTGTAAACGTGCTCGACTTCGCGGGGAAGAACAACCCCCTCGGACAGCTCGCCTTCCGCTACAAGCACGGCTGGATCCTCATCAACCCGGCCATCCCGTCCCGCGGCCGGGGAGGCGGAGGGCTCGCGCGCAAGCACGGGCACCAGTCGGGCACCGTCACGCACGGCCACTTCGAGCCGACCGCGACCGGCGGGAAGAAGTTCGTCCCCACCCGCACCGGCGGGAAGACCGCCGCGCAGAAGCTCGCGGAGAAGAACAAGCCGGTCAACCAGGGGATCAGCTACAAGAAGATCGACAAGTCCAAGCTGGCGCTGGTGGCCGCGCAGAAGGACTCCGGCGGCTCCGCCTTGAAGCCCTCCGTGCCGACCCCTGAGAAGGTCAAGCAGCTCACTCTGGACGCCAACACGGCCACCATGAAGGCGAACGCCTCCGGCTCGGTCCAGGACGCTCAGATCGCCGCGAAGAAGCACGCCGACGCATTCGTGCAGGCGAAGAAGGCGGGCAATACCCAGGCTGCGGAAGCCCACAAGGCGCACGCGCAGACATGGGCGAAGAAGGCCGCCCAGCTGAAGAAGGCCGACTCCGACACGGCCGCCGCGAAGAAGGCGCACGACGCGGAGACCGCGAAGAAGGCGGAGGAGAAGGCGAAGGCGGACAAGGCCGCGCTGGTGGCCGCGCAGAAGAAGGCCGCCACCATGGCTCAGGACGCCCACCACCTGAACCAGCTCGCCGACAAGATGCCGGGCGGCGACGTCAAGGCCCTGACGGAGAAGGCGCAGCAGTACAAGCACGCGGCTGACAAGTACGACGACATGATCGCGCACATGAAGGACTCGGGACTGCCGGTCTCCCCGGGTCTGCTGGAGGCGAAGAAGGACGCGGAGGCCAACGTCGCGGCATACGGCCAGCAGGCGGAGGTGAAGAAGGCCAAGGTCGTCAAGGCACAGAAGGACTCCACGGACGCCTACGACTCCAGTGACTTCGCCGACGAAGGCACCACCTTCACCGCGCACCAGGTGGCAGCGAAGAAGCACGCGGAGGTCTCGAAGGCGTACCACGCGCTCGGCATGGAGGGTGAAGCCAAGCTCCACGCGAGCCAGTCGGCGCACCACGTCAAGAAGGCGGAGGAGATGAAGAAGGCGAAGTCCGCCGGAGTCTCCGCACCCCCCGTCCCAGCCGACAACGATGACGCCGAAATAGCCAAGGGCGACGCCATTGACGACGTGATCTCCGACCTCGGGGAAGACGTCGGCGGGACCGCGGCGCAGTGGACCACGTTCCTGAACGCGGCCCACACGGCGAAGAAGAACCCGACCCCGGCGAACGTGGACGCCATGAAGCAGGGCTTCAAGACACTGTTCGACGAAGGGGTCTCGTCCACCGAGATGAAGGCGGCCAGCGCTTCGCTCTACAAGAAGACCGGTCTCGTGACGGCGCCGAAGAAGAAGGCCGCCGCGTCGAAGCCGAACCCGCCCGGCGTCACGGACGTCACGAAGATCACGTCCACGGGCAAGAAGACCGTCAAGAAGATCACTGCTACGCCCATCACCACGTCCTCGAAGCCGAAGCCGGACTCCGAGCCGGTGCCGGTGCCGGAGATCACCCTCCCGGGCCCGGGGATGTACGCCGACGGCAACGCGATCATCAAGGCGAAGAAGAAGGCCGACGGCATGCCGGAGGGTCCCGCGAAGGACGCCCAGCTGACCGCCGTGTCCAACGCGATGCAGGCGTTTCAGGCGAAGCACGGCAAGAAGTTCGACATCAACTCGGTCGAGGTGGCGTCGACCTCCACGTTCGTCCCGACCCCGAGCGACATGAAGGACCACCCCGCGTACGCGGACGCCATCGCGGCCGGGTTCACCCCGGTCAACTCGGGTGAGTCCGCCAACGGCGACTGGAAGCCGTCCAACGTGCCGGGCCTGAAGTCGACCGCAGGTGCCTACCACTACTCCGGCGGCTCGTATACCGCGATCAACACGCAGTTGCGCAAGTACAAGTCACCGACCGGCGGGGACAATGACAAGGCCATCGCGCAGATGGACAAGGAATTCGCCGCGGTGCCCCCACTCACGGCAGGCATCGTGACGACACGGCGCATGAGCGACAAGGGCCCGTTCCCGGTGATCCCGCCGCCCATGGAGCCCGGTGCGGTCTACCAGGACCACGGCTACAGCTCCACGTCGAAGGACCCGGGCGTCTGGTCGGGTTCGGTGGTCATGCAGGTGCGCATCCCGCCGGGGGCGCGCGTGCTGGACCTGAACCACACCACGGGCTCGCAGCACTCCGGTGAGAAGGAGATCCTGCTGAACCGTGGGTCGCAGTACCGCATCGTCTCGGACGAGATGAAGGCCGGAGAGCGCAAGATCACTGTGGAGCTGGTGGTGTGATGAGCGAGAAGCAGAAGGCCCCGCAGACGGCCGACAACCCGAACGGGGACGGCGCGGTCCAGGCGGACAAGTTCGACCTGAAGGACGGGGACATCGAGTGGATCAAGCCCCCGAAGCGTGTAAACGCCGCGCCTGAGTCCGCCACCCCCAAGCGGCTCTCCCTGGCTCAGGCCCGCGACCTCGGGTCCCGCATCAAGCAGAAGATGAAGCGCATGGGCTGAGCACGGCCCCACGGCGCCAGGACGGCCGAACGCCCCCTCTGCGGACTCCACGGTCCGGGGAGGGGGCGTTCGCCGCTGTACGGGGCGCTCAGGCGGTCGCGCGGCGGTTCAGTTCTTCCTGCGCGATCTCCAGCGCCTGCTGCGCACTGACAGCCACGGACCCCCAGGGGAGCAGCGTGCCGTTCAGGAAGACGTCCCAGTTGATCGGCGTCCCTTTGACCAGCCCGATGCTGCGGACCTCCAGGACGGCTATTCCAGCCAGCTCCATGATCGTTCCCTTCGGTGAATGAGGGCGGGGCCCGACGGCCCCGCCCGGCCGGACCGGACTACTTCGCGGGGAACCACACCTCGCGGAGCACCTTCGTGGACTGGCCCTGGAAGAGCTTGATCGTGACGCCCCCGAGGCCGCCGTTCCACTTCACCCGGGAGAACGAGTACGTCTTGCCGTTGATCACGCGGGAGTAGTGCTTGACGTAGTCCCCGAGGTAGCCGCCCGGCACCGAGCGCATGCGGTACTGCTCCAGCCCGAACCGCTTGCTCGTCTTGATCGTCTTCCACGCCACGTAGCCGCCGGAGACGCTCACCGAGAATGCCCACGCGCTCCCGTTCTTCGCGAGGAGCTTCACGACGGGGGCGCGGTGGTCCAGGTACTCCGTGACGGGCATGGAGGGCAGAACCCGGTACTCGGGGCTGCGCGCGCCGTCCTGGGAGATGATCTGCGCGTAGTGCGCGGCGCCCATGTCGGTCTCGATCGTCCGGAACTGGAGCGTCTCCGTGGCCATGGTGTCCTCTCTCGCTCGGGGCCCTGCGCCCCTTGCTTCTAGAACTACAGTACCACGCTGCCTAGGGGGCTGCAACCCCCTGTCCGTCAGCTCCCACGTAGCGCGCCCAGAGACGGTCGCCGCGGGTCTTCGCCTCGAAGGCCCCCTTCGGCCGGAACGCCATCAGGAAGCCCGCCCGGATGCGCCCCCCGTACACGCGGAGAGTCGGGATGGTCATGCCGTGGTCGCTCAGCTCGTACCACGTGCCCGGGTCGCTCTTGAGGACGTCGGCGTACTCCTGCCAGTTACGCCGACCGTTACCGCCGTTATTCCGCTGGGGAATCTCATCTTCTGTCACCGGAGTGTAATCCATAACTATTACAGTACCCCGACAGATAACACATGTCAACCTAACAGGCAGAAGTGCATGATCATCGGGGCTCGTTACGGAGGGCGGTGTAACGTAACACGCCAAAGTTACGGCCTGAAAAGCCTCTGACCTGCAAGGATACAGTAGTTACGGCAAAACCCCGGAAAAAGCCTCGTTTAGAGAATGGGGGGCATAACACTTATCAATAACAGAATAACGAAACCCCTCGCGCGTGTAGTTCCTCAGAAGGATCACTGTAGTTAGTAATTTTCATGCCTCATACGTGGGTTGACCTGCATATATATAAGTTACAGTATGTAAAATAAAGGTGTATCTTTGACGTAACTTTAGGGGTCCCGTTCGTAACCTCCTCCCGTGGCTACCATGAGACCTACACGAGAGCTGACGAAGGGGGCCCACGATGGCCGACGTCTACCTGACACCGACCGAGGACGGGGCGGCGGTCGAGCTGTCGCAGACCCTGTACCGGAAGAAGATCCTCCCCAAGGGGACGATCAACTACAAGGGCCGCAAGATCGTCTTCGACGACGCGTACCTGACCGACCTCGCCTCGTCCTTCCACGACCAGGCGTACGACCAGGTGCCGTTCATGCTGGCCGACGAAGACAACAAGCACACGATGGACCCCGAGCGGTTCCGCGGCGAGTGCAAGGGCGTGGAGGTGGCGGAGGACGGCCTGTACGGCACCTTCGAACTGAGCGCCTCCGCCGCCGCCATGGTCAAGGAGAACCCGAAGCTGGGCGTCTCCGCCCGGATCGTGGAGGGCTACGACCGCGCCGACGGAAAGTCCTACCCGCGGGCCATGCAGCACGTCCTGGGGACGCTGGACCCGCGCCTGCCCGGACTGGGGGCTTGGACCGAGGTCGCATTGACCGGTTACGATTCGCTGGACAACGTGCTAGACCTCACGGCCGCCGAGTTCGAAGGAGAAGCCCCCGTGGCGAAGACCGAAGACGGAGACCTGATCGACGGTCTCACCCGGGACCAGTACGACGAACTGCTGAAGTCGCTCGGTCTGGACGACCTGGAGGACGACACCAGCACCGGCAGCGAGGACGACAACGGCGCCCCCGTCGCGCCCGCCCGCGAGCCCGTCACGGCGTCCCTCTCGAACGAGGACCGCACCGCAATCGACCTCGCGAACGAGCAGATCGCGGAGCTGAAGTCGGCCCGCGCGAAGGACCGCTTCGAGGCCGACAAGCGCCAGTACGTCCAGAAGGGCGTCCCCCCGGCGCTCGTGGAGCTGGCCCGTCCCGTCCTGGAAGCTCCCGACGGCTTCACCATCGACCTGTCCAACGGTGTCGACGACGAGCAGAAGGTCGACGCCGCGCACATCGTGCGTCAGCTCCTGGACTCCGCGGTGGGCTACCTGGATCTGGCGAAGGAGCGCGGTCACTCCGTCGACTTCGCCAACGAGGACGACAAGAACGCGACCGACGAGGACGCGGAGCTGCTCAGCCTGTGGGCGAAGCAGACCGGCGAGATCACCAGCTGACCCGGGTCAACCGGCTAAGTAGCGAGAGAAAGAGGAAATCATGAGCGGAGTCACTCCCCGCTACACGGTTGACGCCCCGGTCACGTACGTCGTGAAGTCGGACCAGGCCGTCACCGGCGGTCAGCTTCTCGAAGTCGTCACCGGCGGTGTGGTGCAGCCCGCGTCCGCGGGTTCCGCAACCGTCGTCGGCGTGGCCACGAAGAACGCACGCGGCACGTACAACCCGTACGGGACCACCGGGGAGGGCGACTTCCTGATGGATGCCTCCGGGGTCGGCAACCAGGTCGTAGCCGAGAAGGGCTACTTCAAGGTCACGTTCGCCGCGACCACCACCGTGGGGGCGCTGCTGAAGGCAGCGGCCAACGGTCAGGTGACCCCTTGGGTCTCCGGCACCGACGGTGCCGGTCTGATCGTGGGACGATGCATGGAAGCCGGGGGCGTCTCCGCCGCCGGTACGGGCCTCGCCCGGATCAACCCGGCCTGAGCTGAGAGACAGGAACCCGAGACATGGCAATGCGCCGCATCACGAGCGTTGACGACGGGCCCCGGCTCACAGTCTCACAGCTCGTCAAGTCCCCCACCCTGGTCCCCAAGCGCATCGTGCAGATGGCCGGGCAGGGCTTCATGGTGGACTCCCTCCTGCGCCAGGGCCCGCCGATCCCCGGCGGCTCCCTGATCTTCTCGGAGTCCGAGCCGCTGTACGCGGACGAGGGCCCCATGAACGTCGAAGAGTTCGGGGAGATCCCCCTCACGACCACCAGCACGGGCGAAATGCGCGTCGCGAAGTCGGTCAAGAAGGCCCTGGGCTTCCGCATCTCGCAGGAGTCCATCGACCGGAACAACTTCGACAAGGTCCAGCAGGACATGGTGAAGCTGAAGAACAGCTTCGCGAAGACCTACGAGGACGTCTTCCTGACGACCCTCCAGGCGGCCCTGCCGACCCTGGCGTCGACCAACACGACGGATGGGTGGGTCGGTACTGCCGCTTCCACTGCCGGACAGGGCATCTACGCCGACCTCGCGCACGCGACGTACAACGTCCGCAACGCGGACGCCGACACCGCGAACGGCACCGGCGAGCAGAAGTTCCACTTCACCCCGGACACCATCGTCCTGAACGACCTGATGGTCTCCCGGCTGCTGCTCAACCCGGACATCACGAAGGTGCTCCAGGTCGGCAACGCCGCGACCATGCAGCCCCTGGTGACCGGTGACGCGACCGAGCTGTTCATGAAGGCGTTCGGCCTGCGGGTCATCCGTTCGTGGCGCCTATCCCCGGACAAGGCGATCATCCTTCAGTCGAAGGTGGTCGGCGGCGTCTCGGACGAGCGGCCCATGGGTGCCACCCCGCTGTACGAGCACCGGCCCACGGAGACGTGGCGCTCGGACGTGTCGCGCATGTCGGCGGTCTTCATCGACCAGCCGAAGGCGGGCGTCGTCCTGACCGGCATCAACGACGGCAACTCGACGATCGGCAACTTCAAGTCCGACGGGACCAACTTCTGAGAGCTGGTGTAAACGTGCGGATCAAGATCCTGGCGTCTTCCGCCCTGGTCAATCAGGAGACCGGCCGGTGGGCCGGTCTCGCCGAAGAGGTCGACGTTCCGCGCGAGCGGGCGCAGTACCTCATCTCGGTCGGCGCCGCGAAGTCCCTGGACGACGCGGGCCCGGCCGCCGACGACGAAGCCCCCCAGGGCGACGCCGGTAAGGCGGACGGCACCAGCACGACCGAGCAGAAGCCCGAGACGGGCGAGCAGAAGGCCGCTCCGGCTCCCCGCCGGGCACCGGTCACGAAGAAGTAGCCACCGAGGGAGAGGGCCCCGTGTACGCAACCCCCGAGGACGTACGCGGCGTCCTCTCCCCCGACGGCCAGCAGGACGACTACCAGACCGCGGCCGGGTTCAGTGACGAAGCCCTGAACGAAGCGATCAAACGCGCCGAGGCGAAGGTCAATCTCTACGTGGGCAAGATGTACGCCCTGCCGGTGGCCCCGTCCGTGGACCCCGACGGCAACATGACCGAATGGGTGAGCGTCATCGCGGCCTACCTCGCGACGCTCACCTACTCGCGCGGCCAGGACATCGGCTCGGACGACCCGATCCGGCTGCGCTACAACGACGTGATGAAGGTGCTGGAGCGCGTCCAGTCGGGGAACCTCCCGCTGCCGTGGCCCGGTGAGACCGCGGTACCCATCGACGACATCGCCGTGGTGAACCGCTACGACGGCTCGAACCTCTTCCAGCCCGATGACTTCGGCCTCGCGGACGAGCGGCTCCCGTACGGGTGGGGCATCGTGCCCGGGTGGCCCTTCTGATGGCCGGAGACTTCGCCGCGCGCATGGATGAGCTGATCGAAGCCGTGGGTGACGGCGCACTGACCGGCTCGGTGGTCGTCGACCAGGTGTACGCGAAATACCAGCATGAGCGTATGGACCTGCGGCACCCGAAGGGCGGCCAGGCGAAGTACCTGTCCGGGCCGCTCCTGGAGAACTACCGGGCCTACATCAGCCGCCTTGCACAGAACGTCCTGCACGGCTCGCTCACGGGCGCCATGGAGCGCAACGTGGAGGCCCTGTCGCGGGAGGTCTTCGACAAGGCCCCGCGGGACTTCTGGGACCTGCGCGAGTCGGCTCACCCGAGCGTCCTGAATGCCGGTATGCCGGTCTACGACCGCGCTCCGGTCGTGCACCGCCTCACCCCCGGTCAACTGCGCGTGAAGGACCGCCTGCGGGCTCAGGGACTAGGAGGTGGCGCGACGTGAGCACGTACATCGGACCGGACCTGCCGCTGCTGACGTCGGACATCGTGGCGTGGCTCGCCGCGGGGATGCCGCAGGAGCACTTCTATCAGGGCCCGGAACTGCCGAAGGACCCCGGCCGGATGGTCGTGATCAGCCCTTCGCAAGGGGGCGGGCTGTCCATGGAGTTCATGTTCGACCAGCCGTCCTTTCAGGTGCACGTGGTCGGGCCGCAGTCCCGGGACCAGCGTGTAAACAGTAGCGCGGCGGAAGCCGAGCGCCTGACCTACACGGTTGACCGGTTCATCCTGATGGCGCAGTACCCGGCCAGCATCGCCGGGCATCACGTCACCCACGCGCAGCGGTTCGGGTCCGGCCCGAGCCCGCTGCCCACGGACGCCGCCGGTCGGGCACACTTCACGTGCACTTATTTGCTTCAAGCTGAGAGCGGTTACGCACGATGATCAAAGGCTCCACGGGCAATCGGTATACCCGCACGGCTCCGCCCCGTGCCCTGACCTGTGCGCACTGCGGCGAAGGTTTCGAGTCCCTGAGCAGTGCGGCGAAGTGGTGCACCGCGTGTACCGGCGGCCCCGCCGATCCGGAGCGGTATTACGCCTCGGTGCAGCGGCTGAAGAAGTACGACCTGTCGTACCCCGAGTTCGTCAAGATGCTTGTGGATCAAGACGGGGAGTGCGCGATGTGTACGGTCAACGCGGCCACCGACGTGGACCACTGCCACACGACCGGGAAGGTTCGCGGCCTGTTGTGCCGAGCCTGCAACCGGTTCTTGGGCATGTACGAGGTGAAAGGCGCCATGGCGCGCTCGTACTTGCTCCAGGCGGAAAGCGGGTACGCGCGGTGACCGCGCAGCCCGGATACACTCACCATGAAGCCTAGGGAGGCCGAGCACATGGCAGAGCAGCGAAAGGCAGCATCGGCGGGCGACCACAACACGGTCACCCACGAGCTTGCCGAGCCCACCCCGGCGCCGGAGGTGAGCACCGCGGCCAAGCGCGTCCCCAAGGACAAGCGCGTCACGCTGTGCGTCCGGCACCCGCACGCGGAGTTCGACCTCACGGCCGCCGGGCTCCCCTCGGTGACCCAGTCGGGCACCGTTTACACAGAGACGCAGGCCGACGAGGTCCGCACGCTCGCGCACAAGTACGGCGTGCCTGTCTTCGAGGTCGCCGCCGACGAGACCGAGAAGGAGAGCTGATCATGCCGAACACGAGCGTGAACCCGAACAACGTAGTCGTCGGTCTGGCGGCCGTCTGGATCCAGCCGTGGGTGGACGGCGCCCCGGCGGCCCTGCCCGCCGACAGCGTCATGTACGGCGGCGCGTGGGGCGGCGCGTGGGCCCACGTCGGCGCGACCGACCAGGGCTGGAAGCTGAAGATCGCCACGAAGACGGCGGACATCACGATCGAGGAGCAGTCCACCCCCGTGGACATCCTCGCCGACGGCAAGACGCTCACGGTCTCCGGCTCACTCGCCGAGGACACCCTCCAGCACACCCTGTGGGCCTACGGCGGCGGCACGCTGACCACCGTGGCGGCCGGTGTCGGCCAGATCGGCAAGCAGACGCTGTCCCTCCAGGACAAGCTGGAGAAGTGGGCGGTGGGTGTCGAGACCGTCAACAAGTACGGCTTCTACCGCCGGTTCATGATCCCCAAGATGGTCATCGCGTCCGACGTGGAGACCGCCTTCCGCCGCGCGGCCGAGAAGCGGATGTACTCCTTTGAGGCCAGCTCGATCTGCCCGATCGAAGAGGTCGAGATCGTCGACATGACGGCCGTCGCGACGGCCTGACGCACGTCCACGTGAGCGGGCGGGAGGTATGATCCTCCCGCCCGTTTACACAAGCCCGGCACAGTGAGAGAGGACCAGCATCATGGCAGCATTTGACGCCGCAACCGCGGTGGAGCCGATGGATTACGACTTCACCACGACCTCCGGCGGAAAGGGCAAGGGCACTGTCCCGGAGCCCTCCACCGAGGAGATGAAGGACTTCCAGCGGGATTTCGCGCAGATCATGCGCGACGGGGCCAAGCTGGAGAAGACCGACGCGGAAATGACCGCGATGGACGACGAAGCGTTCGCCGCTTTCCAGAAGCAGACCGAGGCCATCGGTGAGCGCCTGGATATCGTCATCTCCACGCTCTGCAAGAACCAGCCGAGCCAGGAAGAAGTGGCAACGCTTCCCTTCCGCGTCAAGACGGCCTTCTCCAAGTGGTTGATGGAGCAGTTCTCCCCGGAAGCCGGGACCGCCGGTACGAAGCAGTAACCGGCGGCGAAAACCAGCGCAACATTTACTATCTGGCACGGCGGAAGTTGCATTACGGCCCGGCTGAATGGGACGCACTTCCTTGGCATCACCAGCGTTTGTTTCTCGAAGGCTTCCACAAGGAAGCCGACCCGGACGGTGAAGAATCGAACGGGCCGGAGACAGACGGAATGGACGACGAGGACGCGTTCGGTAAGGCCCTACAAGGGGCGAAAAGGCGCCAGCAAGAGCGCCAGACATAGAACTCGCCGTGCCGGGCGAGAAAGGGCGGTCCAGGATGAGCAACACATTCGACGCGGGCAGCATCGAATCAAGGCTCGTCCTGGACCGTTCCGACTTCACAGACGGTCTCCGCGAAGCGAAGGCCGAGGGCGAGAACTTTGCCCGGCAGAAGTTCACCGCGACGCTGGACGTGGACGCGCGCGGGACTGCCGGAACCATCGCTTCGGTCAAAGCCGAACTTGCCTCTCTCCGGAACGTCAGCTTGAACATCGGGGTCACCGGCTCCAACGCCTCCATTCGCGCCATCTCGCAGTCTGCGAGCGCGCTGGACGGCCGCAACATCGGCATGAGCGTCAACATCGCCGGTATCGCAGATGCCTCCGCACGGCTGCGCACCCTGCGTCAGCAGGTGAACGCCCTGGACGGTCGGACCATCAACATCCGCGTAGACGTGGACGCTGCCGCTGCGCTCGCCGACCTCGCCGCTATCCGCGCAGCGATCCGCGGCATCAACAACGCGAACGCGACAGTCAACACGAACACCGGTGGCATGGCCCGGATGTTCCGCAAGCACATGCTGGACATCATCGCGGCGGCCATGCTCGCGGCCCCTGCGCTCTTCCCGCTCACGAGCGCGGCCGTCTCCGCGACGGCGGCTTTCACGACCATGGGTGTGGCGGTGGCGGGGGCCATGGCCATCTTCGGCGCCGCAGTGCTCGGCAACGTGATGGGCGTCGGACGGCTGAACAAGGAAGTCGAGAAGTGCAGCAAGGCTCTTGACGTCCAGAAGGAAGCCCTGAGCCAGCTCACTCCGGGCACCGACGCGTACGCCATGCAGCTGAAGAAGGTCGAAGAGGCGCAGAAGACGCTGAACGAGGCGCAGGCGGCGTACACCCCGCTCCAGAAGCAGACCGCGGACGCCATGAGCCAGACGACCGGTGCGTGGGCGAAGTTCATCTCCGCCTCGGAGTCCAGCACACTGCCGGGCGTCATCCTCTTCCTGAACGCGGCACGTGACGCCCTGCCCAAGCTTCTCCCTGCTGTCCGGGCCATGGCGCCGGAGTTCGAAGCGCTCGGGGCCAGCCTGAAGGGTTGGGTGAATGACGGCGGGCTGGAGCGCTTCATCAACTTCATCATCAACACGGGTGTGCCCGCCTTCCGCAACCTGCGGATTGTCGGGGCGAACGTCGCTACCGTGCTCGGGAACATGTTCCGGGCGTTCTCCGGCGAAGCGCGCAGCATGTCGGCGTCCATGGCCAGCGGTACCGCAGCGATGGCCAAGTGGTCGAACGAGGGCGGCTTCCAGCGCTTCCTGGCGAAGGTCAAGCAGGACGCCCCGATGGTCCGGGAGTTCTTCCGCGCGTTGTGGGATGCGCTCAAGAACATCCATGACGCGCTCGGACCTCTCGGGCCGCTCGGACTCGGCTTCCTGACGATCGTTCTCAAGCTCGTTGCGGCACTTCCCCCGAGTTGGATTCAGGCGGTGTATCTCGGCTTCATCGCCTGGCGTGCGGCACTGCTCGGCATGATGATTATCGGGGCCGTCACTTCGCTCATCAACGGGCTCCGGCTCGCATGGGTGACACTGAACTTCGTCTTCGCGGCTTCCCCGATGGGCGTCATCATCGTCGGCGTGATGCTGCTTATCGGCGTCTTTGTCCTGCTGTGGCTGAAGTGCGATTGGTTCCGGAACTTCTGGAAGGCGATGTGGGACGGCATCGTCAAGGGCGTCATGTGGGCGTGGAACAACGGCATCAAGCCCTACATGATGTTCATGATTGCCTACTGGAAGATGGTCGGTAACGGCGCGCTGTGGCTGTGGCGGAACGCTATCAAGCCTGCCTTCGACGGAATCGTTACGGCGGGGAAGTTCCTCGTAGCGATTCTCGCGGCTGTGCTGTTCGTGCCGCTGTATCTCAGCTTCAAGGCGGTCCAGTGGGCCGTCATGAAGATGTGGAACGCAGGTTTCAAGCAGGCGTTCGCCGCGATCATCTCCGGGGCAAAGCTCTGGTGGACTTTCGTCAAGATGTACTTCAACTTCGTTATCTCCGGGTTGAAGCTCGTAGGTAAGTGGTCCGTCTGGCTTTGGAACCATTCCTTTAAGCTCGTGTTCAACTGGATTGTTGCCGGAGCGAAGCTCTGGTGGACTGCTGTCATGCTCTACTTCAAGGCGGTCTGGCTCGGAATCCAGACGCTCGGCAAGTGGGGCAAGTGGCTGTGGAACTCCGCGTTGAAGCCTGCCTTCGGCTGGATCTCCGACGGGGCTAAGCTCCTGTGGAACAAGGGAATCAAGCCCCCGATCAACAGCGTCATTGCCGGATTCAAACTTCTCGGACGATGGGCCACCTGGCTTTGGACGCACGGCATCAAGCCGCATTGGGACCGCATCAAGGTGGGGACCAACGTCCTGAAGGACGCAATGATCCGGACATTCGACCGGATGAAGGAAGGCATCGGTAAGACCTGGACGGGTCTGAAGAAGATTGCTGCCGTACCTATCAACTTCGTTATCGACACCGTGTATAACGGCGGAGTTGTGAAAGTCTGGAATCGAATTGCGGAAGCAGTCGGCCTGGACAAGATGAAGCTGGGCACGGTTTCGAAAATCAAGTACGCGAAGGGCGGCGCCGTCACCGGCGCGGCCACCGGCCACGACGGTGTAAACATCACGGCCATGGCCGGGGAGCACCTGTGGACGAAGGAAGAGGTGAAGAACGCGGGCGGGCACCGGGCCATGGCCGCCATGCGCGCTTCGTTCTCCCGCTCGGGGGCCGCGCGCGTCGCGCCGGGTGCCGGGTCCGTCGCGGACTACAGCAAGGGGCCCGGCTACGCCTTCGGCGGCGGGATCATCGACTGGGGCCGGGACACCCTCTCGGACGTCGGCGGCGGCCTGAAGAACGCGTGGGACGCGACCGGCGGCAAGGTCGTCTCCTCCGCGTGGGACGCGCTGAAGGACATCACCCGCGGGGCCATCGGAACGGTCGCCACGCCCGTGCTGAAGTCCATCAAGGGCGGCGTAGCGTCCGGTGTCGGCGGGGCCATCCCGGGCTCGCCCGACTGGGAGAAGCTCGCGGTGGGCGTCGGCACGAAGCCGATCGACATGCTGCTTGACTGGATCGCGAAGGACGACGCGTCGTACGGCGGCATGATGGGCGGCGGCAACACCGCGGCGGCCCTGAAGTGGGCGAAGTCGCAAGAGGGCAAGCCGTACGTGTGGGGTGGCGTCGGGCCGAACGGCTACGACTGCTCGGGCTTCATGTCTGCGATCCAGAACGTGATCATGGGCCAGTCGCCGTACCGGCGCCAGTGGGCCACCGGCGCGTTCCCGCCGGGCGCGAAGGGCTACAAGCGCAACCTGAAGTCGCCCTTCGAGGTCGGCATCACCAACAAGGGCGTCGGCCACACGGCCGGAACCTTGAACGGTGTAAACGTCGAGTCCAGGGGCGGCAAGGGCGTCGTCATCGGCAAGGCCGCGCGCGGCGCCGGGGACGGCTACTTCGACAGCCGCTGGGGATTCACTCCGGCGCTCCAGACGGCGGGCGGAGCGGGCCGGTGGGCGGAGACGGTCACCGCGGTCCTGCGCGAGCTGGGGATGTACTCCACCGGCAACGTCAGCAACGTCCTGAAGGCCATCACGAAGGAGTCCGGGGGCAACCCGAACGCGGTCAACAACTGGGACTCCAACGCGAAGAACGGCAACCCGTCGAAGGGTCTCCTCCAGGTCATCAAGTCGACGTTCAACGCCTACGCGGGCAAGTACAAGAGCAAGGGCCAGCTGGACCCGTACGCGAACATCTACGCAGCCGTGCGCTACGCCTCTTCGAAGTACGGCTCCGGCTGGTCGGCGCGCATGGCGCGGCCGGGCGGCTACAAGATCGGCGGCCCGATGGTGCCGGGACTGTCCATGGTCGGCGAGGCCGGGCCGGAGCTGGTGGCGTCCGACGGCACGCACCGCGTGATTTCCGCATCCGAGACTCAGCGCCTCGTGCGCCAGCACGCGGGCGGCCGGGGCGGCGCGACAGTCATCGTCCCGGCGAACGTGACGGTCAAGGTGGGTGAGCGGGAGTTCCTCGCGATGTTGGATGATGAGACCCGCGCGGTACTCGCCGACATGATCAAGGAAGCGGAGGGGAGCCGGTAATGCCCATCGTCGTCTCACAGCCGGTCGCACAGATCCCCACCCCGGACGCGCAGTCCCCGGACGGGAAGATCCGAGCCACCGTGTTGCCGGGCTCCGCCGGGGTCTTCATCCGCGTCGACTACACCTCGATGTTCGGGGTGCTCGGGTACGCCTGGCCCAACCCGTTCCGGGTGACCATCTACCGGCAGACGCCGGACGGCGTCATCTCCGCGGTCCGCGGGGCCGGGAACATCTCGCAGTACGGCGGGATCTTCCACGCCTACGACGACGAAGTGACGTTCGGCCAGCAGATCGTGTATTGGGCGGAGGCGCCCACCCGCGACGGCTCGGAGATCGTGGAGACCGACAAGGTCTCCGTCCTCACGTGGGAGCCCGCCGGGGGCTTCACGCAGCCCGGCGTGTGGATCAAGAACTTGGAGGAGCCGGACCTGTCCGTCCCGGCGCGGTGCCTGGACTGGTCCGCGGGCTCGTGGGCCTCCCGCAACGCGACGGCGGACATCTGGGGCGGCTCCGCCCCCGCGGTCGTCACGGACGTGCGGAAGTCCTACAACACGAAGATGACCATCCTCACGAAGGACGAGGACGAATATCAGGCCCTGCGGGCGGCCGTGGACGCTTCGGTGGTCTACGTCGTCGGCCTGGAGCGGCACCGGCGCCGGACCGGCTACTACCTCGTGGGGGACATCTCCCCGGCGCGCGTGGGCCAGGCGTCGTCGCAGTACGACGCGTGGGAGGTGGCGTTGACGGGCATGGACCGGCCCTCAAGCGCCGGACAGAGCCTTTCGGTACCCGGGCGGTCCTACGCCGACCGGAAGCGCGCACGGGCCGCCTACAGCGACGTGCAGCAGTCCCCGGGGCCGGGGGGCGGCCCCTGGCGGAACCTCGTGCTGAACCCGTCGGCCGAGCTGACGTTCACCGGCGAGTCAACCGGCTTCGGCTCGAACAGCGTCCGCTCCCGTGTAAACGCAGAGGCCAAGTTTGGATCATGGTCCTGGCAGCACGACATCTCGGTGACGGCGGCGCAGGGCGGGACCAGTTGGAACACGGAACCGGTCTCCGGCGGCCAGCAGGTGAGCGCCGGGGTGTGGGTGAAGATCCCCCCGACCGGGGTCACCGCGCTGGCCCTGTGGTTCCGCAGCGGCACGACCACCCTGAACGCGGTCAACGTGCTGTCTCAGGCCGTCCCGGGCTCGTGGGCCCGGGTCACCGGCGCCTACACCATGGACGCGGCCGAGACCGTGGATCGCATCTCGGTGGTGGCCACCATCGGCACGGCACCGGTGTCCTGGTGGGCGGACGCGGCCATGGCCGTGATCGGCCCGACCCTTCCCGAGTACGGTGACCCGAGCGTCACCCCGGGGTGGCGCTGGACAGGGGCCGACTTCGCGTCGGCGTCCACGCACAACCGGACGTACGCCATGGGAACGGAGCCGTACTGATGCAGAGCCTTCCGACATGGCTGATCGCGTCACTGAACGATCCCTTTCAGCTGATCCCGAAAATCG
>WUUC01122358.1_pt1 | contig 17219 bp, 14 predicted proteins | sample 6278441 | NCBI WGS metagenome assembly WUUC01 (sample SAMN13675441, study PRJNA597444) | soil metagenome | isolation source: soil | place: USA: Washington | collected 2017-10 | reverse complement strand
CGATGACGCTGAGCCGGCGTCCCGCCATCACACCGTTGGTGGTCAAGGTGTTGGTCGCCCACCGCAGGTTGGCCTCGCTGCGCTCCTCCAGGACGACCACGCACCCGTCGGCGGCGGACAGCGCCAACGCACGTTCCACGGTCTCCTGGGCGGTGCTCGAGCTCTGGACTAGGCTCATCGGCCGGCCTCCTGCACGGAGTTCAGGACGCGCACCCCACGGAACACGGCGCTGGGGCAGCCGTGGCTCACGGCCGCGATCTGGCCGGGCTGCCCCTTACCGCAGTTGAAGGCCCCGCCCAGGCGGTAGGTCTGCGGGCCACCGAGTGCCGCCATCGAGCCCCAGAAGTCGGTCGTGGTCGCCTGGTAGGCGACATCGCGCAACTGGCCCACCAGGCGGCCGCCGCGGATCTCGAAGAAACGCTGCCCGGTGAACTGGAAGTTGTAGCGCTGCATATCGATCGACCAGCTCTTGTCGCCCACGACGTAGATCCCGTGTTCTACCCCCGCGATCAGGTCTTCGGTGCTCGGGCCGTCGGCGGCGGGTTGCAGCGACACGTTGGCCATCCGCTGGACCGGGACGTGACCCGGGGAGTCGGCGTAGGCGCAGCCGTTGGACCGGCCCAGCCCCTGACGGCGGGCCATCCGGCGGTCGAGCTGATAGCCGACCAGCACGCCGCCGGCCACCAGGTCCCACTGCTGCGCCGCGACGCCCTCGTGGTCCCAGCCGATGCTGGACAGCCCGTGCTCGGCGGTCCGGTCCCCCGTCACGTGCATGAGGTCGCTGCCATAGCGCAGCGTCCCGAGTTGGTCGAAGGTCGCGAACGTCGTCCCCGCATAGGCGGCCTCATAGCCCAGGGCCCGGTCCAGCTCGGTGGCGTGCCCCACCGATTCATGGATGACCAACCACAGGTTGGAGGGGTCGATGACGAGGTCATAGACCCCGGGCTCCACCGACTTGGCCGTCACCTTCTCGGCGAGCAGCTCGGGAAGCTCGGCGAGTTGGGCGTCCCAGTCGTGCAGTCCGCCGGTCATCCATTCCCAGCCGCGCCCGACCGGGGCGGCCGTCGTCTTCATCGTCTCGAACGCCCCGGTGATGGGGTCCACGGCCACCGCCGTGACGCCGGCGGACAGGCGCATTCGCTGCTGGGTCGTGATGGTGCCCGCGAGGTCGGCGTAGAAGGTGTTCTCCTGCACGTGCACGAGCGAGGCGTCGGTGTGGTCGACCCGGTCGTCGGCGAGCAGCCGCCGGCTCCAGTCCTGCAGCAGCGCCACCTTGTCTGCGGCCGGCACCGCGAAGGGGTCGAGGTCATAGGCCGACACCCAGCGGACATCGCCGTGCGCGGGCTCCTCGGCCAGCTCGACCCGCTCGGCCGCCAGCGGCTTGCTCACCGTGGCCAGGGCGACCGCCTGCTCGGCCAGACGCACGGCCGCCTCGGCATTGAGCCTGACGTCGGCGGCGAACCCCCACGTGCCGTCGTGTACCACGCGCACCGCCAGCCCGGTGTCCTCGTCATCGCTGGTGCCCTCAAGGGCACCGTCGCGTACGGAGAAGTGCGCGGCGCGGTTGCGTTCGTAGCGCACGTCGGCGTGCTCGACGCCCAGCTCGCGACAGCGCTGCAGGGCGGCCTCGGCCAGCCGCCGTGCGGGTGCGGCCAGGAACGACGGGTCGATCTCGTGCCCCGAGCCGGCCGACCTGCTGCTGATCCCTTTCATGGTGGAAGTCAAGCAGACCCCAGTCGCCGCCCGGCAGGGTACGTTCCTCCCCCAGCAGATCACAGCAGCCGATTCAGGGAGGACACCGAGCCGTGGCCGAGCAAGAACCACGCCCACCCGTCGGCCGCGTCGTGCTCGTGACGGGCGGCAACCGCGGGATCGGCCTGGCCATCGCGCGCGCCTTTGCCGCGCACGGCGACCGGGTCGCGGTCACCCACCGCTCCGGCGAGCCCCCGGCGGGCCTTTTCGGCGTACGGATGGAGGTCACCGACCCGGCGTCGGTCGACGCCGCCTTTGCCGAGGTCGAGGCGGGGCTCGGGCCGGTGGAGGTCATCGTGTCCAACGCTGGGATCACCCGCGACCAGCTCATCATGCGGATGGGTGAGGAGGAGTTCGGCGAGGTCGTCGACACCAACCTCGGCGGGGCCTTCCGGGTCGCCAAGCGGGCGACCAAGGGCATGCTCCGGCTCAAGCGGGGACGGATGATCTTCATTTCCTCGGTGGTCGCGCTCTACGGCGGCCCGGGTCAGGCCAACTACGCCGCCGCGAAGGCGGGCCTGGTGGGCCTGGCCCGGTCGCTGACCCGCGAGCTGGGCTCGCGCGGCATCACCGCCAACGTCGTGGCCCCCGGCTTCGTCGAGACCGACATGACCGCCGCCCTGCCGCCCGAGCGCCAGGCGGCGATCCGGTCGGCCATCCCGGCGGGGCGCTTTGCGGATGCCGAGGAGGTCGCCGCCGCCGTGGTGTTCCTGGCCTCCCCGGCCGCCAGCTACATCTCCGGCGCGGTCCTCCCGGTCGACGGCGGCCTGGGCATGGGGCACTGACCCATCACGAGCAGGGAGCGGACATGGGCATTCTCGAGGGCAAGCGGCTCCTCATCACCGGCGTCCTGATGGACTCCTCGATCGCCTTCCACGTGGCGCGGATCGCCCAGCAGGAGGGCGCGACGGTGGTGCTGTCCTCCTATGGCCGCGCGAGCCGGATCACCGCGACCATCGCCAAGCGCCTGCCGCAGACCGCCCCGGTCATCGAGCTGGACGTGACCTCGACCGAGGATCTTGCCGCGCTCCCGGAGCGCCTCGGTGAGCATGTCGAGGGCCTCGACGGCGTGCTGCACTCCATCGGGTTCGCCCCCGAGGCGGCCCTCGGGGGAAACTTCCTGAACACCTCCTGGGAGGACGTGGCCACTGCGGTGCACGTCTCGGCGTTCTCCCTCAAGGCCCTCGCGGTCGCGGCGCAGCCGCTGATGTCCAGCGGCGGGTCGGTGGTGGGCCTGACCTTCGATGCCACCGTGGCCTGGCCAAAGTACGACTGGATGGGCGTGGCCAAGGCGGCCTTCGAGTCCACCGCGCGCTACCTGGCCCGAGACCTCGGCCCGCACGGCATCAGGGTCAACCTGGTGGCGGCCGGGCCGCTCAAGACGACCGCCGCTAAGGCGATCCCGGGGTTCACCGAGTTCGAGGACGTCTGGAAGACGCGGTCCCCGATCGGGTGGGACGTCAACGACCCGACCCCCGCCGCGCAGGCCTGCGCCGCGCTGCTCTCGGACTGGTTCCCCGCGACCACCGGCGAGATCGTTCATGTCGACGGCGGCGTGCACGCGATGGGCGCCTAGCGAACCCATTCCGAGAGAGCCGCCGGTGGCTGTGCGGCGATCACCGCCCCCGGCGCGGCGCTCCCCATGATCGTCGAGGATCTATCGGCTCTATGGCAACAAAGTTTCGACGATCATGGACGCGGGTGCGGTCGCGGCCCGTGACCCGCCAGTACGCCGCGGCCGGTCTCCCCCACTACTGGATCGTCGACCCGCGCGACCACACATTCTCCGTTTTTGTACTTCAAGGTGGTCTGTACGCCAAGGCAGTCCATGCCGAGGGGGCGGGTCGCGTGCTTGTCTCCTTGGGGGTGGCGGAGCTAGAGGTGGACCTCGACGAGCTGTTTGGGTGAGCCTTGCGGGTTCACCCCGCGGGGACGGTCGCACGAGTAGGGTCCGCGGCCATGGCACCCGATCCTCCCGTGGTCCCCGCGGTTCTTGCGTCGCTGCTGGAGCTGCGGGTCCTGGAGGGGCCGAATCTCTACTTCACCGTCCCCGCGATCAAGCTCACTCTCGACACCGGCGCGCTCGACGCGCTCAGCGAGCCCGAGGCGCGCGCGTTCGCCGCCGCGGTCGCCCTCGGCGGGGCACGGCCGGGTGCGCCGGGATCGGGCCAGCGTCAGCGGTTTTGCGTCCGGGCCCTGGCTCACGTGCTGCGCCGGGTTGCCCGCGAGGCCGGTACGACCCGGCTGGGCGTGCGTGCGCGGGCCGGTCCTGGACCTCATAGGGCGGTGCTCGCCTACCCCTGGCGCCATCGTGCACGCGCCGAGGCCCTGGGCCGCGCGGTGGCCGAGATCCTGGACGAACTTGGGCGCGGCGACGAGCCCACCCCCGGCCTGGATGTCGCCGGTGCCCTCGCGCGGGCCGCTCAGGCCGTACGCGCCTCGCCCCTCGGGGAGCGCCCGTCCCTGTTGCGCCCCCGGGTGCCCGTCGTGTCCGTGACCGGCACCAACGGCAAGACCACCACCACGCGGCTGCTGGCCCACCTCGGCATGTGCGCCGGCCTTCGGGTCGGGTGGAGCAACACCGACGGCGTCTACGTCCAAGGCGAGCTCGTCGAGGCCGGCGACTGGTCCGGGCCGGGGGGAGCGCGCCAGGTCCTGTCCCAGCCGGGCGTGCAGCTCGGGGTGCTCGAGACCGCCCGCGGCGGCGTGCTGCTGCGCGGCATGGGCTACGCCCACAACGACGTCGCCATCGTCACCAACGTCACCGCCGACCACCTCGGCATGCAGGGCATCGACACACTCGATCAGCTCGCGGAGGTCAAGGCTGTTGTCACCGCGGTCACCCGGCCCGATGGGTGGCTGGTGCTCAACGGCGATGACCCCCGGGTGCTCGCGATGCACCGCGGCGCCCGGGCCAGGCCGTGGGTGTTCTCCCTCGATCCCAGCTCGCCGGCGCTGCGCGAGGCCCTGGACGCGGGCGGGCGCGGGGCGAGCGTCCTGGACGGCGCCGTCGTGCTCATCTCCCGCGGAGCCGACCCCGACCCGGTGCTGGCCGTCACCGACATCCCGCTGACGCTGGCCGGGCTGTCCTGGCACAACCTGGCCAATGTGCTGGCGGCCACGGCCGCGGCTAGCGCATTGGGCCTGCCCCGGGCGGCCATCGTGGCGGGTCTGCGCAGTTTTCGGCCCGACCCCGAGCACAACCCCGGTCGGATGAACCTCTACTCCGTGCGCGGGATCACCGTCGTGGTCGACCTCGCCCACAACGAGGCCAGCCTGGAGGCGCTGCTGCACGTCGCCCGGGGCGTGCGTCCCCCGGGGGCCGCCGTGCGTACGGTCGTGGGCTCCGCCGGTGACCGGCTCGACGAGGTCCACCGCGCGATGGGGGAGATCGCCGCGCGCGGCTCGGACGCGGTGGTGATCGCGGCCAAGGACCGCTATCTGCGCGGGCGCCCCGTCGAGGAGCTGGTCGCCCTGTGGCGCGAGGGGGCCGCCGCGGTCGGGGTCCACGAGGTCGCGACCCACCCCTCTGAGCTGGCGGCCGTGCAGGCGCTCGTCGCGGTGAGCGGGCCGGGGGATGTGGTCGCAGTGATGTGCCAGGCCGAGCGCGTCGAGGTCGACGCCTGGCTGCGGTCACAGGGCGCAACCGTCGATGATCCCGACGTCGTACGCGCCAAGGTCCTCGCCGCCCGCTGACCCTCACCCCCCCACCCCCGACCCCTAACCTCCGCGGTGATCATGCAAGTCAGCAGCCGGCATAGCGGAACCTGGACGGGGAACTGCGGCCGTATGACCGATTCCGCAGGCTCGCTCACCTTTATCGGAACCGCGACGACGTTGATCCGGATCGGCGGCTTCACCGTCCTCACCGATCCCAACTTCTTGCACCGCGGCGACCGCGCCTATCTCGGTAGGGGCTTGTGGTCGCGGCGCCTGACCAACCCGGCGATGGAGCTGGGGGATCTGCCGCCGCTGGATGCCGTCGTACTCTCCCATCTGCACGGCGACCACTTCGACCGGGTGGCCCGGCGCGGCCTCGACCGAGCAGCGCCGGTCGTGACGACCCCGCACGCGGCCCGTCGGTTGGGCCGCTGGGGATTCACGACGTACGGGTTGCCGACGTGGGATGCCCACGTGCTGCGCCACGGCACCGTCGAGCTCAGCATCGCTGCCCTGCCCGCCGTGCACGCCTTCGGCCTGATGGGCAAGCTGCTTCCACCGGTCATGGGGAGCCTGCTGCAACTGCGCGAGGATGGGCAGCTGCGGTTACGTGCCTACCTCACCGGGGACACGCTGCTCGGTGCCCACCTGGAGCAGATCCATCGGCGATTTCCCGACATCGACGTGGCCGTCGTGCACCTCGGTGGCACCCGGGTGCTCGGGGCGCTGGTCACCATGGATGCCGCGCAAGGCACCGAACTGCTCCGCCGCGTACAGCCGCGCGCTGTCGTCCCGGTCCACTACGACGACTACGGGGTGTTCACGTCACCGCTTCAAGACTTCCAGACTGCCGTCGACCGGGCCGGGTTCGCCGACCGCGTCACCTACGTCATGCGTGGCGACACCGTGCCGCTGCCGGTGCGCCAGGGCCAGCCCTGAACGCCCATTCCCATGATCCACTGCGGAATGGTGCTGCCCTAACGACGGGGATCCGCAGTGGATCATGCAGGGCGACGATGTCGACGCAGAGCACGACGAGGTCCCGGATGTTGGTCCGGGCCAGGCAGGGCCGCATGGCGTCCCATATACCGAGAATCTCTACAAACTCGTGGGAACGGGCAAGCGCCCACCACGCCTGCCCGGCGAGCGGTGATAGCCCGGGGATCCCCGGGCCATCCCTGGGCCAGCGCTCCCGCCGGTGGGTGGGCAGCGCGGGACCTCAGCGGAACCCAGCGTGACTGAGGGTGACGGTCGCCGGGCAAACGGGTGGACCACCTCGCTGGGCGGTGCGTCCCGATACGACGTCGGAGACGCTGAGGGCTCAACCGCCCTGGGAGCCGCCCGTGCGAACCGTGAGTCACCGTCAAGTCGCAGGTGTCGGTGCGCATCGGGCGGCCGTCGGGGCGATCGTCCTCGTGCTGACCATGGCTGCGTGTGGCTCGTCGGCGGACCAGGACACGGCCGCACCAACGCCGTCCCGGGCGACCGCCCCGGTCACCGCCCCGCCCCTCGGCGTGACGCCGCGGGAGATTGACCTGGTGGCGGGCACCGCCGAGGCCGCGATCCGGGCGGGCACCGCGCGGGTGAGGCTGGAGGTCGTGTCCACCTCTGCCACGAAAACGGTGACCCTGACCAGCGAAGGGGTCAGCGATGCCGCGACGGGCTCGGCCCGGTTGGCGACCTCGATGTCCGGGGGTGGCGCCGAGACGGTGTCCTTCGAGACCGTTGCCGTGGACGGCTCGGTCTACGTGGGGGGCCTTCCGGACCAGCCCGCTGGCACCTGGGTGCGGGTCCCGCTGGACCAGGCCCAACGCCTCGGGCTCGATGCCTCGTCCTCGGATCCCACCCAGACGCTGCACCTGCTGCGCGGGGTGAGCGCGGACGTCTCCGCCGCCGGGACCGGGCAGTTCCGGGGGACCGAGGTCACCCGCTACACCGGGACCATTGACGTCGCTAAGGCGCTTGAGGCCATGCCGCCGGCTCAAGCCGAGTTGGCCGGACCGGTGTTCGCGGACTCCAACCTCAGCGTCATCCCCTTCGAGTTGTCCCTCGACGGCCAGGGACGGCCGGCTCAGCTACGCCAGAGCCTGACGCTGACCGCGGCGGGCGAGACCGTCATCGTCGAGACGTCGATGGAGTTCTTCGACTGGGGGACCGACGAGCCCATCGCCGCGCCGGATCCCGCTCAGGTCACGGACGCGGCCGTCCCCACCGTCTGAGCCAAGCCGTTCGGCGAGGGCACGATCAGGCGGCGTTCGACGTCGATGTCGGGGTCGCCGACGACCGTCCCGGGATGGGCGCCGGCCTGGGCCTGTTTCGAGAGGCCCTCGAGCTCGGCGAGCACCGGTCCCGCCCTGTCGACGCAGAGCACGACGAGGTCCCCGATGTTGGCCCGGGCCAGGCAGTGCCGCACCGCCGCGATCTCCTCGAGCACCACCTCGACCTGCTTGCACCGGGCCCCCTGCGTCATGCGCGCCCGGATGCCCTCGGCGATCAGGGCCGCGGTGGCCCCGCGCTCACGTCCCCGCGTGCTCACGTCCTCGCGCAGCACGATCACGTCAAAGTGGTCCGCCGCGATGGACCCGAGCTCGCGCATGTCCTCGTCGCGCCGGTCGCCGGCGGTGGCCACCATGCCGATCCGCGAGGGCTTACCGAACTCGCTGGAGGCCTCCGCGCCCGCCGAGAGCTTCTCAACGAAGTCGCCGAGCATGCGCATGGCGGGGGCGTTGTGGCAGTAGTCCACGATCACGTCCACCCCGCCGACCTCGAGCCGGTTCAGCCGCCCGGGCGAGAGATAGTACGACGTGGTGAACGTGCGCAGCCCCTGCCGGATGTCATGCAGCGGGGCGCCGGCCGCGAAGGCGGCTCCCGCCGCGGCCATCGCGTTCTGCACGTTCATCGCCGCCCGGCCGCCGAAGGTCGCCGGCAGCAGATGGGTCCACGCCAGCTGCATCGACCGGCGCCCGTGCCGGATCACGATCATGTCGCCCAGCTCGCCGCGCTCGAGGACCACGGCCTTGCCCCCGCGGCGGCAGTGGTTGTCGATCATCTCGAGCACCTCGTCGCCGGCGCCGGCCATGGAGAACCAGACGACCTCGCCCGAGCAGCGTCGACGCATCGCGCGCACCAGCGGGTCGTCGGCGTTGAGCACGGCGTGCCCGTCGCGCGGGACGGCCTCGACGACCACCGCCTTGACCTCGGCGAGCTGTTCGAGGGTGTCGATGCCGCGCAGCCCCAAGTGGTCGGGGGCCACATTGATAACCACCGCCACGTCGTTGCGCTCATAGCCCAGCCCCTCGCGCAGGATCCCTCCGCGGGCGACCTCGAACACCGCGAAGTCCACCCGCGGGTTCTGCAGCACCATCCGCGCCGATCTGGGGCCTGAGGCGTCCGCACGGATCACCAGGCGCTCGTCGATGACCACGCCGTCCGTGGACGTCATCCCGACCTTGCGCCCGAGTCCCTTGAAGATGTGGGCGATCATGCGTGAGGTGGTCGTCTTCCCGTTGGTCCCGGTCACGGCGATGATCGGGATCCGGGACGGGGAGCCCGGCGGGAACAGCGAATCCACCACCGGCTTGGCGATGTACTGCGGCTCGCCGATCGTGGGGTGGGTGTGCATCCGGAACCCGGGCGCGGCGTTGACCTCGCAGATCGCGCCGCCGGTCTCGCGCACCGGTTCGGCGATGTCCGGGCAGATGAAGTCAATGCCGGCGACATCGAGCCCCACGACCCGGGCGGCCTCCTCGGCGATGTCCACGTTGTCCGGATGCGCGTCGTAGGTCCGGTCGATCGAGATGCCGCCGGTCGACATGTTCCCGGTCAGCGTCAGCAGGACCGTCTTCCCCGCCGCGGGCACGGCGCCGAGCCCGTAGCCCTGCTGCTCGAGCAGGGCGACCGCCTTGGTGTCCACCGTGATCCGGGTGAGCACCTTCTCGTGGCCCACCCCCCGCCGGGGATCGGCGTTGGTGTCGTCGACGAGCTCACGGACCGTACGCCGGCCGTCCCCGATTACGTGCGCGGGCATCCGCTCGGCGATCGCCTGCATCCGACCACCGATGATCAGGCACCGGTAGTCCTTGCCGACGACGTGGGACTCGACGATCACCCAGCCGCGCCGGGACTGCTCCTTCGCGGGCTCGAACGCGGCGCGCAGCGCCGCCTCGTCGGCGAGGTTCACGAACACCCCGCGGCCGTGGTTGCCGTCCAGCGGCTTGCACACCACGGGATAGCCGATCCGCGCGGCCACCGACACCGCCTGGTCCGCGGTGCGCACCGACTCCGACTTGGGCACCGGGAGCCCGGCCGCGCCGAGCAGCCGCGTCGTGAGGTCCTTGTCGCTGGCGATGTCCACGGCCAGGGCCGAGGTGTTGGACGTCATCGTCGCCCGGATCCGCTGCTGGTGGACCCCCTGGCCCAGCTGCACCAGGGAGTACTCGTTGAGCCGGAGCCAGGGGATGTCACGGGCGACCGCCTCGTCGATGATGGCCTGGGTCGACGGCCCGAAGGCGGTGCGCTCGGCGGCGAGCAGGAACCGCTCGAGCTCGGCGGCGAAGTCGAACTCGGGGTCGGGCGCGACGAGGTTGTTGACCAACCGGACCGCCAGCCGCCCGGCTCCCAGGCCCACCCGCTCGTCCGCATAGCCATAGATGACGTTGTACTGCCCCGGTTTCCCCGCGCCGCGGGTCTTGCCCCGGCGTACGTCTGAACCGGCTTCCTGCTGCAGCTGCAGCGCCACGTGCTCGGTGACGTGGCCCAGCCAGGTTCCCTCCCGCAGGCGCTCGGCGAAGCCGCCGCGTTTGCCCCGTGAGCACGAGTGGTTAGCCAGGCCGGGCAGCAGCTCGAGCAGGCGGTCGGTGAAGCGCGGCAGGGTGTCGGTCGGGTAGTCCTCGAGGCAGCCGAGGTCGACCAGGAGGTGCACCGCGGTCGAGTAGGACCACACGTTGGGCCCGCGATAGACGCGGGTCTCCAGGATCTTCAGATCAGGCCTGGGCCCCTTGGTCTCGGTCGCCTCGGCCCGTTGCTCGATCTCACTCACCGTTGCTCCTTCTCATCGCCCGGGTTGCCGTGGTCAGGTCCGTCGGAGTCGCCGAGGTGACGCCGCGCGCGACGGCGCTGGTTGCGCCGGGGCGTCGTGTCGTCGGCGCCCTCGGCGGCGATCCTGGCCGCCAGCGTGCGGGCCGAGCGGCCGTCGGCTGCAACCTGTCCGGGTTCGGGGGAGGCCTCGGTGTCGCTCGGCACCTGGTCGGCATCGATGAGCCGTCGCGTCCGCAGGTCGAAGCGCGCCCCGGCGGGAAGGGTGTGCAGGACCACACCGGAGACCATGAGCGGGGCGGTTCGCAGGGCCTCGTAGGCGTTGGAGACCGCGGCGGATCCGTCCACGAGAAAGACCGCGCCCCGGCCGACGACCTCCAGGACCCGACCGCCGTGGACCACGGCCCCGGTGTCCTCATCGATGCCGATCCCGAGCAGGCCGGGGGACTGGGCGACCAGCGAGATCAGCCGGCCATAGCGGTTGCGCTGGTCGAAGTGCTGGTCGATGACCGTCCCCGGCAGCAGCCCAAGCCCGGCCGCGAGCTGGCTCATCCGCTGCTTGGGCGTGGCGCCGCCGGTCCCGAAGGCCACCATGTGCTCGCTCAGCGCGCTGGCGCCCGCGGAGGTACCGCCGATGACCGCCCCCCGGGCGTAGGCCGAGCGCAGGCCGGCGTGAAACCGGGTCCCCGTGACAATTCCGGACAACTTGAGCTGATTGCCGCCGGTGAGGTAGACGCCGGTGGCTCGGTCCAGGGCCTCCCACCCGCCCGGGGTGTCCGCATCGGCACGGCTGCGCGGGCGCAGCTCCACGACCTCCGCGGCGCCGAGGGTGCGAAAGATCGAGAAGTAGAGGTCGAAGACCTCCGACCCGAGTGCCGACGCGGTGGGTACCACCACGATCCGGGCGCGCGCCCCACCGGCAAGGGCCAGGAAGCGGCGCAGGACGGTCCGGCGCCCCAGCTTGTCCTCGGCGCCGCCGACGGCGATGAGCACGCCGGCGGGCACTGCGGTCAGCGCGGAGTTCGGCACCTGGCGCAGGGTACGCCAGAATCGTTGCGTGGAATCTTCCTCCGGAAACGCCGTGCCGGGCAGCACCACCGGACGCCGCGTTGTGCTCGTGCGCCACGCCAAGGCCGCCAACCCCGGGGGGGTGGACGACCACGAGCGCCCCCTCGCCGGGCGTGGCGAGCGCGATGCCGCCGCGCTGGGTCGCTGGCTGCGTACGGCGGTCGGCGCACTCGACCTGGTCATCACCTCCACGGCGGCGCGGGCCCGGCGCACCTGGGAGGTGGCCGCGGCCGAGCTGGCGGAGCCGGTGGAGGTCCTCGAGGAGCCCGCGGCCTACCTCGCCGAGCCGACGGAGCTGCTCGAACTGCTCCGCTCGGCACCCGAGGGCGCCCGGACGCTCGCGTTGGTCGGGCACAACCCGGGGGTCCACCGCTTGGCGCTGCTGCTCAGCGAGGACGATCCGGCGGACTCCGACGACGTGCTCACCGCGGGGTTCCCGACGGCCGCGGCGGTGGTGCTCGTCCACGACGGACCCTGGTCGACGCTCAAGCCGGGGTCCTCCCAGGTCGAGTGCTCCACCATCGCCCGGGCGCCCTGAGGTCGGCGGCCCTCAGCGCGGCGGGGTCAGCGCGGCGTCCTGCGCGTCGGCGTCCTCGACCTCCTCGCGGGAGATGCCGAGCAGGAACAGGATCGCGTCGAGGTAGGGCACGTTCAGCGCCGTGTCGGCCGCCTGCCTGACCACCGGTTTGGCGTTGAACGCGACCCCGAGGCCGGCGCGGGCGATCATGTCCAGGTCGTTGGCGCCGTCGCCGATGGCCACGGTCTGGCTCAGCGGCACCCCCGCGTGGGCGGCGAACCGCTCCAAGGCGTCGGCCTTGCCGGCCCGGTCGACCACCGGCCCGAGCAGGTGACCGGTCAGCCGACCGCCGGAGATCTCCAGGGTGTTGGCGGCGGTGTAGTCCAGACCGAGGTCGGCCGCGAGGGCGTCGGTGATCTGGGTGAAGCCGCCACTGACGATGGCGACCCGGTGGTCGAGGCGTTTGAGCGTACGGATCAGGGTCCTGGCCCCAGGCGCCAGGCGCACCCGGCGGCGTACGGCCTCGACCGCCTCCTCGGGCAGTCCCGCCAGCAGGCTCACCCGGGCCCGCAGCGAGGCGGTGAAGTCCAGCTCACCGCGCATCGCCGCCTCGGTGATCGCGGCCACGGCGCTTTCGCAGCCGGCGGCGGCGGCGAGCATCTCGATGACCTCGCCCTGCACGAGGGTGGAATCGACGTCCATCACCACCAGGCGCTTGGCGCGGCGATGCAGTCCCGACCGCTGCACCGCCACGTCCACCCCCAGGGCCGCCGCCTCGGCGGCCAGGATCAGCCGCAGCGACTCGGGCGGGACGCCGGAGACCTCGAGTTCCAGGGCGGTGACGGGATAGCGGGCGATCCGTACGATCCGGTCGATGTTGGCGCCGATGTCCGCGACCCGGCCCGCGATGCCGGCCAGCGCCGCCGGGCGCAGCGGCGCGCCGAGCACCGTGACGTGGCTGCGCAGCTCCCTCGGCGGGCGGTCCAGCAGGCCCGCCGCACCACCCTGGCCGTCATAGGAGGCCTCGACGTCCATCCCCAGCGGCACGACCGCGTCCTCGATCCGGGCCACCAGAGCCGTACGCCCCCCCGCCCCTGCGGCGGCGCGCTCGGGTGGCGCGCTGAGCAGCACCCCGAGGACCAGGCGACCCCGGATGACCACCTGCTCCACGTCCAGCACGTCCACGGCCGCGGTGGTCAGGGCGGCGAACAGGGCCGAGGTGACGCCGGGTCGGTCCCGGCCCGTCACGGTGACGAGGAGCGTCGCGCGGCGTACGGGATCGGTCATGCGCCCACGGTAGGGCCCACCCCAGAACTCAGCTGGAGACGACCGTGCCCTTGCCGATCACGGTGATGCCCGAGTCGGTCACGGTGAAGCCGCGGGCCCGGTCGGCCTCGGGGTCCAGGCCGATCCGCGCACCCTCGGGGACCACGACGTTCTTGTCCAGGATCGCCCGCCGGACCACGGCGTGCCGCCCGATCTTGACCCCGTCCATCAGCACCGCGCCGTCGACCTGCGCCCAGGAGTGCACGGTGACGTGCGGGGAGACGACGGAGTTGGCGACCAGGCCGCCGCTGATCACCGCTCCGGGGGAGACGATCGAGTTAACGGCCTGACCCACCCGGCCGGGCTCGTGGTGGACGAACTTGGCCGGGGGCAGCGCGGGCAGCTGGGTGAGGATCGGCCACCGGTGGTTGTAGAGGTTGAACACCGGGTGGACCGAGATCAGGTCCTGGTGGGCGTCGTAGAAGGAGTCGATGGTCCCCACGTCGCGCCAGTAGCCGCGGTCGCGGTCGGTGGCGCCGGGGACCTCGTTGTCGCCGAAGTCATAGACCCTGGCCTGCTTGCTCGCCACGAGCATCGGGATGATGTTGCCGCCGAGGTCGTGGCTGCTGTTCTCGTCGGCGGCGTCCCGGGTGACCGCGTCGATCAGGACATCGGTGCGGAACACGTAGTTGCCCATGGAGGCGTAGACCTGGGACGGGTCGTCGACCAGGCCCTCGGCGTCGGTGGGCTTCTCTCGGAACGCGGCGATGTGCTGGCCGTCGGGCGCGGTCTCGATGACCCCGAACTGGTCGGCCAGGGCGATCGGCTGGCGGATGGCCGCCACGGTGATCCCGGCGCCGGAGTCGATGTGCGCCCGGACCATCTGGCTGGGGTCCATGCGATAGACGTGGTCGGCGCCGAAGACGATGACGTGCTCGGGCAGCTCGTCACGCAGCAGGTTCAAGCTCTGATAGATGGCGTCGGCCGAGCCGGCGTACCACCGGGGCCCCAGCCGCTGCTGGGCGGGCACCGGGGTGACGTAGTTGCCCAGCAGCGTCGACATCCGCCAGGTGCGGCTCACGTGCAGGTCCAGGCTGTGGTTCTTGTACTGCGTGAGCACGACCATCTTGAGATAGCCGGCGTTCGCGAGGTTGCTCAGCACGAAGTCGATCAGCCGATACACCCCCCCGAAGGGGACCGCGGGCTTGGCCCGGTCGGCGGTCAGCGGCATGAGGCGCTTGCCCGCCCCACCCGCGAGGACGATGGACAAGACGTTGCCGGTGCGTGCCATGGCGGCACGCTACCCGCCCTTCCGCAACATTCACCACGCCTAGGGCGCGCTGCGACCGCCCTGTTTTGGGCCGGTCGGGTCTAGGGTCGTGGCCGTGCGCGTAGATCTATTGACTCGTGAGTTTCCGCCCGAGGTCTACGGTGGGGCCGGCGTTCACGCCGAGTACCTCGCCGCCGAGCTCGCCCACCTCGTCGAGGTAAAGGTGCACTGCTTCGGCAAGCCGCGCCAGGTGCCCGACGTCACGGCCTATGACGTGCCCACCGAGCTGGCGGGGGCCAACGCGGCCCTGCAAACCCTCGGGGTGGACGTGACGATGGCCGCAGGGACGGCCGGCGCCGACGTGGTCCACAGCCACACCTGGTACGCGAACATGGGCGGGCACCTGTCCAAGCTGCTGCACGGCGTGCCGCACGTGGTCACCACGCACTCCCTGGAGCCGCTGCGGCCCTGGAAGGCCGAGCAGCTCGGCGGGGGTTATGCGTTGTCCTCCTGGGCCGAGCGGACGGCGATCGAGGGCGCCGACCTGGTGATCGCGGTATCGGAGGGGATGCGCCGCGACGTCCTGACGAGCTATCCGGGCGTCGACCCCGCCCGGGTGACAGTGGTCCACAACGGCATCGACACCGAGCAATACCAGCCGGACCACAATCCCGAGGTGCTCGCGCGCCATGGAGTGGACCCGGACCGGCCCTCGGTGCTCTTCGTCGGGCGGATCACCCGACAGAAGGGCCTGCCGCACCTGCTCCGGGCCGCCGCCGCGCTGCCCCCGGACGTGCAGCTCGTGCTGTGCGCCGGCTCGCCGGACACCCCGGAGATCGCCGCCGAGGTGGGTGGACTGATCGATGACCTGCGGGCCACCAGGGACGGGGTGATCTGGATCCCGGAGATGCTGCCCAAGACCGAGGTCATCCAGATGCTCACCGCGTGCACCGTCTTCGCGTGCCCATCGATCTATGAGCCGATGGGCATCGTCAACCTCGAGGCGATGGCGTGCGAGGTGCCCGTCGTGGCTACCGCCACCGGCGGGATCCCCGAGGTGGTGGCCGACGGGGAGACTGGCATCCTCGTCCCGATCGAGCAGGTCAGCGACGGCACCGGGGCGCCGCTGGACCCGGCGAAGTTCGAGGCAGATCTGGCGGCGGCGCTGACCGCGGTGCTGTCCGACCCGGCCCGGGCCCGTGCGATGGGCGTCGCCGGACGCCAGCGCGCCGTCGAGCACTTCGCGTGGCCGGCCATCGCCGCCCGCACCGTCGCGCTCTATCGCACGCTGCTCTAGCCCCTCCCCAGACGAACTTTGGGACAGAAACGCCGCCTTTCGGCGGCGTTTCTGTCCCAAAGTCGGGGTCGGGGAGCCCCTAGTTGCGCGAGGAGATCATCCCGTGCGGGTCGAGCACGTACTTCTTGGCCGCGCCCTTGTCGAAGTCGGCGTAGCCCTGCGGTGCGTCCTCCAGCGGGATCGCCGTCGCGTTGACGTTCTTCGCGATCTGCACCCGGTCGTGCAGGATCGCCATCATCAGCTGGCGGTTGTAGCGCATCACCGGGCACTGCCCCGTGGTGAAGGACAGCGACTTTGCCCAGCCCAGCCCGAGACGCAGCGAGAGGGAGCCGATCTTGGCGGCCTCGTCGATGCCGCCGGGGTCACCGGTGACGTACAGGCCCGGGATGCCCAGCGCGCCACCGGCTGCGGTGAGGTCCATCAGGGAGTTCAGCACCGTCGCGGGGGCCTCGTGCGAGGCGTCCTTGCCGTGCCCGCGGGCCTCAAAGCCCACGGCGTCCACGGCGCAGTCGACCTCGGGCACGCCGAGGATCTGCTCGATCTGTTCCTTCGGCTCGCCCTGGGAGATGTCCACGGTCTCGCAGCCGAAGCTGCGGGCCTGCGCGAGCCGGTCCTCCACCATGTCACCGACGATGACCACGGCCGCACCGAGCAGCTGCGCCGAGGTCGCCGCGGCCAGACCCACCGGGCCGGCGCCGGCGACGTACACGGTGGATCCCACCTGCGTGCCCGCGGTGTAGGCACCGTGGAACCCGGTGGGGAAGATGTCCGACAGGGTCGTCAGGTCGAGGATCTTCTCCATCGCCTGGTCCCGGTCGGGAAACTTCAGCGCGTTCCAGTCCGCGTAGGGCACCAGCACGTAGTCGGCCTGCCCGCCGACCCAGCCGCCCATGTCCACGTAGCCGTAGGCCGAGCCCGGCCGGTCGGGGTTGACGTTCAGGCAGATGCCGGTCTTGCCCTCCTTGCAGTTGCGACACCGCCCGCAGGCGATGTTGAACGGCACCGATACCAGGTCACCGACCTTGAGGAACTCGACGTCGCGGCCCACCTCGACGACCTCGCCGGTGATCTCGTGGCCCAGGACCAACCCCTCGGGGGCCGTCGTACGCCCACGCACCATGTGCTGGTCGCTGCCGCAGATGTTGGTGGCGACGGACTTGAGGATCACCCCGTGGTCGACCCTGCGTCCCACGTTGGCGGGGTTGACCCCGGGCCCGTCCTTGAGCACGAACTCGGGCATGTCGACCTCTTGCACGACAACCTTGCCCGCGCCCTGATAAGCAATGGCTCTGTTGCTTGCCACTGTTGATCCCTCCACTCGACTGCCGGCGCCACCCGCGGTGACGCCCGGTGGG